>Ga0114980_10001983_pt1 | contig 14639 bp, 3 predicted proteins | sample S_140806_EF_Meta_FD_87018 | JGI IMG/M metagenome (GOLD analysis project Ga0114980, IMG submission 87018) | Freshwater microbial communities from Lake Simoncouche, Canada to study carbon cycling - S_140806_EF_MetaG | ecosystem: Environmental > Aquatic > Freshwater > Lake | place: Lake...
TCCAACGAGTATGGGACGCTGTTCCCGATTTATGATACATACGGCAACGTCGTAGGCCGTCCTATTGGAAGGCGAAGCGCAACAAATATGAATTCGTACACAACAGGGACTCAGGCAATCGTCACAATCGACGGGCAACAAGTCATACCAGCATCTCCAGTTTCGCTTTCCAACTCATTCTATGGGCCGTTTGGGGCTTGTGTTGCCATTGATGAGGATGGCGAAACTGTTGCAGTTTCATCCCCATCCGAAGGATATAGCGAGTTTTCTATTAGCCCGCCGCCATGCGAAGGGGCTGTTTACATATATAAAAAGTTTGCTAGTGAAGGTGGCGGGGTTCAATGGGAGCAGACAAACAGGATAACAGTACCAAGAGTTGCAAACTATTTTGGCGGGATTTTAGGTACGACTGAGCACGTGCAATTTGGGTCTTCACTAGAATTCGCAGGATCTAACCTGCTAATTGGGTCTAGGCAGGGCGTGTACATATACGAGCTTGCCGTCGGACTTTATAGCCAAATTAAAACCCAAGAAGCAGATGTCCCGCAAGTCGGGAGTCCCGCAACCGAGAATAAGACAAGCCTATCAGCTACAATCGACTTCGTCGCATTCATACAAGTTTTAGCTAACCCAACCACATCAACAAGGATTACCGCGCAACTTACCGGAGGAAGTGTCCTTATGCTGGCAACAGCAAATACATCTACCTCGATAAGCGCAAGCCTCGATAATCCGAGTACAATTCTAATTGACTCTTCAGTATCTACAAATACGGAGTTCAAGCCGAACCTGACAATAGGATCAAAGCTAGTTATTGGAACAGCGAGAGTAGAATCTAGCAGTAAAATAACATCGAACCTTACATTTAATAAAATATCCTTTAATTCAAAAGTGGATGGGGCATCAAGTCTTCGCGTGATTGTTACTGGTGGTGCCGGAATAAGATGCGAGATAAACCTTGGTGGCTCTTATTCTGGTAATCTTAGTAGATTCGTAAATATCCCATCCACGCTTACCCTATCTGGTGCAATTAGCGTAAATGATAATCTATTTAGAATAAACCCATATCTAATTGAGTCATCGACAGCTACCGCTACATCAATAGTTGCGAACCTCGGATATGTTCGTGTGGAATTAAGTGCAACCCTGTACAAGTCTACGTCAATAGTCGTATCCGCAGCAAAGCTAGTAACGCTTGGCACATCTGATACAAGGCAGGCAAATATCTTTGAAGTTGGAAAGGCATCATCTGCTACCATTGGAGGGCTTGGCCAGAGGTGGATTAAGCGTTCCGACTTGCAGAACAGCGACTTGACGACTAGCGTTGAATGGGTGGAGGGTCAGCCCCCGCAATTAGACTAATGAAGATCATCAATTCTGGAACACCCCTTACTGGCGTGCTGGACGTAGGCTCAGACTGGTTGCTGAGACTACCCGGAACGGCTACATTCCCTGGATCTGGATTTACGGACGGGTTTATATCCGCTAGATTTCAACTGCCTACAGCACTTTCAATTTTGCAGATAGTCACGCCATCGGCTGTTACGGAGTGGTATACTCCAGCACAAGAGCTTGTTGATTTCTTCCCTAGCTATGGCATAGGGGAAAGCGAAAGAGTCACCACAACTCTTCCAGAGAGCATCGTCATATCATCAAGCTCGGATACGACTAACGAGACCAATGGCCAAAACGGAACAGAGATAATCAATACTTCCGGCGACGGGAGTGAGAATCAGACGAGGAATGGGACAGGATCATCAACAACGGATTCGACCACAGTAAGTCACGAGGAGAGTATAGCTACGCCAGATTCATCACCAACATTGACGCAAGAGAGGGAGACTATCCAGTACAGGCCGTGGCGAACAATGAACACAAAAGTTGACTCACTAGACCAAGGCAATTACAAAACCTGGCTTTTGCGAGGTAGTGTAGCTCCAGGTGGTGGAGTTTCATACGGAAGAACAAACACGGCATCTTCGGGACAGTCGTGGACAGGAACAAGCACAAACAGTACAGACAGCACCCCTCCAGCCAATCCAAAGTCTAGTTCAACTCAATCTGTAGTATGGGGAAAGCCAAAGCTTCTAAGCAGCTCAGGTAGTTACGTTTGGGAGTGGCCATATACACTTACCCTAATTGGTGAAGCCGCTGAAAGCGTAAACCAACTTACTGAGCCTGATACAGAGGTCATAGATGACTCAAAACTTGTAGTAGGCAATAAGACATTTGATAAATTTACACAAACTGGAAGCACGGGAGCACTTAACCCAAGCCGAACAGTAGATATAAACTCTAATACGCGTAGCGAAACAAGCCAGACCTCATCGGATGTAACAAATACTGACAGGCAGAACACAGAAGAGAGAAAGTCTCAAAGCACACAAGAAGGCACTCGGAACGGAATTGTATCAAGGCAAGGTGAGGAACGGCGTACTGGTGGAGTCCAGACGACAGAGACCGAAAGGTCAGTCCCTGCTGCAGACCGATACGGATTCAAGTTGCCACGACTGGCCTATGACCCAAATACGATTAGCCTAGCATTTTCCTATATGCCAGTTGCTGAAGTACGGCTTACCGATACATCTGGGAAGGTTGGAATATCCTGCATGTACTCGATTCGGGTTGAGTCTAACCCCATACAAGGGATAGCACCCGGAGATAGATCATCTCCAGTTAGGTTGCCAAACCTTGTCCCATTCAAGGTGACTGCATATATGGCCATCAGAACCGAAACGGACTTCGGAAAGTTTGGGTCAGCAAGGGAAGAGGCAAGAAAGATTTCGCTTCGCACAATAGGGGCGACAAGCGATGCTGATATCCTTTTGGATCGTGAAATGAAAGCCGAGGCAGGCAGTAGCGTTCCGATTGGAAACCTTAAAAATCCAGGCCAACTTGGAACAGCGGCACTTTCCTACGTATCCGATCTTGGGACAAGGCTCAAAACATCCAACTTTGCATTCCCCTTACTTAACGATGCCCACCTTATGATCAATAAAAGGGGTCGCAACTTGGAGTTTATGGTTGGAAGTCAAGTATTGACTTGGGAAGATGCATCGGTCAGCAGGACTTTTGGGGTGCAAGTTATAGGCCCAACCCCTAGCTATACCCAAAGCCCAACCCCAAGAAAGTCATTGGTTTACTCTTGATTTTCTAAAAGCTTTCCATATAAATGACACATGGCCGCCGTAGACAACAAGAAAGCCGAAGAAGAGGCTAAAAGGAAGGCTGAAGAGGCCAAAAGGGCAGCCGAAGCAAAAGCGGCAGCCGAGAAGGCGAGCGCAGAAAAAGCTAAAGCCGAAAAGTCTAAATCCTCTGAAGCACCCAAAAAACAGGAAGAGACTAAAAAGCAGGACGCTCCACAAGACGCTTCGCAAGGTATCTCAACAGATGTTGGCAGGGGCAATAATAGTGGTTTTGGGGTAGATAAAAACGGAAATTTTGATGCAAACCGAGCTATTATAGAGAGAGAAAACGCAGTCTCAAAGGCAAATTCATTTGCAGTAGACCCATATGCTACACGCCTGTACGACAGGTCATTTCCACAGGCTACGCCAGCACAAAGGAATAGTGGTGATTTTAGGGGCACTTCAGTAGAAGCGTCAGAACTACGCCGGGCAGGCCAACAAAATCTGCAGAACGATGTTGATTTCTTGGCTAGACAACACGGGGTAGGCCCATCAAGGCACGGTTTCGACGTTGGTGGCGTTGGTGCTAAAAACGAATACCAGAGAAACGAAGTAGCCAAGATACTACAGGAAAAGACAGGCGTTAAGGTTGAGCCTACCGGCGGGCTTGGGAGCTATTCCGAAAGGGATATGGGCAAGATAATGGCCACTCCAGAGGTTAGGCAGTACGTGGATAGCATTAAGACTGGTTCGATTAAGCCAGAAATGAGGCAACAGCCATCAGGGACGCTTAGCGAACAAAAAGCCCAAAGCATGAATGAAACTGCTGCAAGGCTTGCCAGCAACAAGACAGACTTCACAAAGGACGTAGAGCGTGTCGCAAGTGGCAATCCAAATCTTACGCCAGTAAAAGATACCACAAAAGGCCCAAGATTAGACACTCGGTCTAATGCAAACATAGTAAGTTCACAAAGGCAAGATCCGCTTCAGTCAATCGCATCCAACATTCGAGTAAAAAACGAGCAAGCACCAGAATATGGTGGCACAGATCCACTCGAGCCAAAAACAAGGGGACTTAGGCAACCTGGAGTGTATGACCCAGCATTAGGCACAGAAGGTAGCTTGGCTTACGCAAAGTACTCTAATGTACCTACAAATAAGCCAGCTACATCAGTAGGCGAGCTTACTACACGCATGGGCGCACTTGAGAAGGACAGGATGGCAAATATGGAGGCAAGGGCAACTAAGCAAGCTCAGCTGGCCGCAGGAACGCTCAAGCGAGGTGTAACACTACCCGGTGGAGAGTTTATAGCCAACCAGCCAAAGCAAAAAGCTGGGATGGAAACAGATACCCAGAGAATTGCAAGAAGGGAAAAAGAGGAAGGCGTTGGGCGATTCGCAAAAAGCAATATGGCAAAAAGCAATATGGTGGCAAGTACTCCATCCTACTTCGACGATAAAAGCCGAGGCAGGAGAATCTAATGGCACGCAGAAGTTCCCCGTTCGACGACATTCGGGAAGCAGTCGAAGACCCGAATAAGGCTATGCGTGAAGAGCAGAAGATGCAGGCAGAGCAACGCAGGCAACAACTAATGGAAGAACGTGAGGCAAGACTGCGCGAGGCTCAGGATCAAGCGGCCCAGCGGGCAGAGATGTCCAACCAGATGAAGTTCGAGCAGGAGTCTTGGAGAACTAGCGTAGAAGAGCAGAACAAGGAAGCAGAACAATTTTCAAAGAGGGGTGGAGTTATCGATGTGTCCCAGCAACGTGGCCCATATGGAGATGTTAAAGAAACCAAGAAAATCCGAAGGGACGAAGCTGGAAACCCTGTCTATCGGCCATCTCCATTAAGAACTACAGCGGAAGATCCGCTTGAGGCATCCAGCGCAATTTCATACGGCCCAGAAGGCCAGAAGATGCGTGGGTACAGGACTAAGAGCGGTTCATATGAGTACGTTGACCCTACGAGCGAGGCGGCGATGGCAGAGACGGTCCCAGCCGAGATGCGTCCTACCTTACGTCCAGATTCATCTGGCAAGGTACGTGTGAAATCGTTTGAAGGTGAAGAGACAGACTATCAAGGCGACCCGTTTGCAAGTCAACGACCAGAAGTACGTAGGGCGGCACAGCAAGCCAGCGAGATGAGGGCAGCAGCAGAAGTCGGACGTGCTGAAGAGCGGAAGCGCGAGATCCAGCTTAATGTCCAAGGGGCAACTATGCTCAAGGACAAGTACTCTAAAGAGCTAAACGAAAAGAAGGGCGAATTTGACAGCATTACAAGGGATGACCCGAAGCTTGGCCGTGTTCCGATTAAGGGCAAGGAGAAGGATTTTGGGACACTAGCAGAACGAATCAAGCAGTTGCAGGGCAGGATTGAGTCTATCGACACAAAGATGGACGAGGAGAACTCACGGCAGGCAGCGCTCGAAGATAGAAAGTTAGAATCTTCGGAGACTAAAAAAAAAACTTCGGGAAGCCCCTTGATACCGGGGGAGTAGCACCTGTACCGCAGGAACAGCCTACACCACAAAAACAGGCAGTCCAAGACAAGAACCCATATGCCGTAATCCAGCAACGCTCACAAACACAGCGTGAGTTGCAGGATACAAGCGAGAAGTATAGGCAAGAAGGGGAGCTTCTTCAGTCCGAGATTGAGGGAAGCGGAAAGAAGATAGAGGAAGAGAGAAAGTCGATATCCGATGAGATAAAATCAATCGAAGAGGAGCGTGCTGGGATTGATAGCATACAAGACCCAACCGCAAAGAACTCTGCCATCGACACGTTTAACGCTAGGCTAACTGCATCCAGAGATAGAGTTTCAAGGTTTAATCAAGCCATAGTCGAGCAAAGCAAGTCCTCCGAGCTTAAATTACAGGATTATAACAAGAGGGCAGATGAGTTACGCAAACGGCAAGACGCTTTTAACGAGGAAATCAAGACGGCCAAAGAAGAGCAGGACAAGCTAGACGCTAGAAGGAGTCTCCCAAAGATGACCCCAATACAGGGTCAGACCCAGATAGATAAGGGGGCATTTGCAAATCGATATATAACCGAAACAGAAAAGAGAAAGGCGGCTCTGCCTGGACCAATGGGGATACCCTCGGTTGACTGGAGCGGCACAACTCCAACTATCGGCGAAAGGAAGTGGAAAGAGAAACGTGCAGATGCCCAGATAATCGAAGATTTCAATCCGTCTGATCCATCAGCATCTACCCAGAAAATAGTCGTTCGTGACTCGAATACATTAAACAAAGTTTTGAAGGAGAACACAGGGCTTGACGTATATATGTCGAGCGATACAGGCCAAAAGCCAAAGAACGCACTTACAAACGGATATGATCCCAGAGGGCTAAACCCGAACGAGTTACAGGACTTCTTGGCGAAAGGAAGGGCATACGAGGCACAGACAGCGAATACCTTGAACTCCGAAAGGAGGGAGCTGGCTGATGCAGTAACTCACGGATCTATAGCTCCCGACCAAGCAAAGAAGATGGATGATACGCTCATCCAGAATCACCTTAAAAGAATAACTGAAGGCCCAAGAAGCCCGCAAAATATACGCCAGTACTTCAGGAATGGTGAAATAACATACAGGACAGCTCTTGATTCTCTGCGTGAGCAAGGCATCGGAGTATCCGACTCATACCAACCCCGCGTAAAGCTTCCAGAGAAGATTGACGAAGGCGTTTTCGGTGCTGGTCAGGCTAACTGGGTAAATCTCGGATCTCCATCAGAAGTACGAAAATTAGTTACGGATGCTCAGGCAAAGTTGCAGGATGCAACAACTATGGCGAATCCAGCCGTAGACCCGCAGGAATATCTTAATGATGCCCTCGAAGCCAAGTCGTACCAATTACAGATGGAGAAGGCGGCGAGTGAGCTTGCGAAGGAACGTGGGATCTCACAATCACAAGCAGAAGATCTTATTTTTAAGGACAGAACGGCTTGGGAGAAGACCAAGGGATTCTTTGCCCAAGTACCAATAGGTATCACAAAACTTGGGACAGATTTAGTCCAATCATTTTCTTGGATCTGGAATGAAGCCACAGATACAGCCGAGGCATTCGGTTCTGTCGCAAGAATGGCGGCCGGCGAGAATGTTGAGGGCAAAGCACAAGACCAGCTTTCCGTCACACCTGGAACAGAAGTAAACCTACGCCAAAAATTATACAATGTGATGGAGGGAGTGAACCAGTCTGTCTCTAAGGCACTAGAGGATGTAAGGATAACAGAGGGAGTTAGGGATCGAGGAATACTGGAGGATCTTACTGGTGGAATTGTATCTACATTCGCATACATGGGTGCGGCTAAGCTTGGTGCATCTGCGTTTAGGTTGGCAGGAATGTCAGCAAGGACTGGTGGTATTATAGGTGGTACGGCTTTGGTTGGTGGCCCATCTCAAATGATGGAAGCCTATAAATTCGGAAAGCAATACGGGCTATCCGACAAGGAAGTATTCGGAGCAGTAATGCAGGGCGGGATATTATCCCTTTCGGAGTATCTTCCGTTCGCACAAGCCGTTGAAAAGATGAACCCCATTATTAGGGGAGCGGGCTATCGTGCCGGACTTAGGATTTTAGCTCAGACATTCGAGGAAGGTGGCCAAGAGTTAGGCCAGACCGCTCTTTCGCAGGGAATCAATACCCAGACAGCAGTTGCAAAGCTACAAAGGGACGCATTGAGTCAGATCCCAGAGGTTCGAGCCAATGCAGAAAAACAACTTGCATCACTAGCCCAAGAAAGCGATGCGTACTGGGATAACGCACTACGAGCTGGTTTAATAGGAGCAGTTTCTGGAAACTTATTCCAAGGAGTCCAAGAGCTTGCTGGAGGTGGAAGAAGGGCAATAAAGACAAGCAGGATCGAATCCGAAATGACACGGATGCGTATGGAGAATGCAGACATACTTAACGGAACTGCATCTGTCGGAATCCCAAATGTTCCACAAGGAGCGACACAAGGACAGGCTCAAGCGATAGAGACCCTGCACGCACAGAAATCAGCAGAGACAATATCAAAGGTGGTTGGGCAAGACGTTACACCAAAGCAGGCAAGCGATATAAACAATATGGCTGGTCCGAACGAAAGAAGTACCCATGCCCAAGCGACAGCACTCGAAAAGGTGGAGCAACAGCTTCTAACCAAAGCGGCAGAAGAAAAAGAAAAGATCCAATCGGGAACGGCAGAGGAGTCTGCACAGGCATCTGCAAGGCATGAACAACTACTCTCACAGGCTAGGGATGTCCTCCAGCAGAGAATTGAGCTTTTGTCAGCCACATCGCAGACAATTAAAGCAAGGCACGAAGCTTCCGTAGAGTTGCAAGGGCTGGAGTCCGATCCAGCAACCGCTGGTGTCGCAAGAGTTGCAAGAGTAGCACTAAAGGTAGCGAGCGGGCGAACGGATCTATTGTCTGAAGAAGAAAGGCAATTGGCACGTACTGCAAGGGCTAATGGCGTGCCTGCATTCGTGGAGGAGAATGGAAGGCTCAGACTCACATCAGAAGGTTTAGCAAGGCTTCAGGAGCGTGCCCCCAAGACATCGCAATTCATACAGGTAAGAGAGGCAAAGCCAGCACAGCCCACAACACAGGGCACCAAAGACCAGCCTCAAGTTAGTCAAGCACCTCAACCTAAAAAGACTGCATCTGGAAAGTTAATCAGCCCAGTTGGACCAAAAAGCAAGGCCGGCTTGCAAAGGAAAATCACACAACCAGCATCGGCCCCCCAAGCCTTGAGGCCGCTAGATACACGCGAAGTAGCTATGGCCAGATTGGTCAGCAGGGCTATCAAGTCGTTGATTAAGATTGATTTAAGCGAAGATACTGTCACTCGTCTTGCATCACTCGTAGTCAAGCAGAACCCAGATCTATCTACATCTAAAATCACACAAGTTGTAACTACGTTCCTGGCAAACAACGGAATTAAGCAAGCAGCACCAGGGATGATAGCTGGGAAACAACCCACACAGGCAGACAGGGATGCGATTATACAGCAGTACCTAGCCTCTGGGTACAGCGAGGCCGAGGCGACTGCTTGGGCTGAAGATATCGTTGGAGAGTTTAATGAGAGCCAGAACGCAATCGAAGCATCAATAAACGAAACAATCCAAAAGCTTGAGCAAGAGGAATCGTCGCGGGCAACACCAGAAATCTCTGCAAGGGTACAAGTAAAACCAACACAGCTACGGCAACTCACACCAGCGGAATCTCAGAAGTTTAGCTCAATCAAGAATACCCTGCGTGCTTTTATAGGGTTCGAGGTAGACGAGGACATCTTAAACAGGCTATCCGAGATTATGGCGAAACGCTCACGTGGAGCGGTATCCCCAATAGGCATCGTTACGCAATTTATCCGTGAGAACAATATACCAACGATTCAAAGTGCGGCACCAACCGATGCGAACGCACTTGCTAACTACAATAGGCTAGTGGCCCAAGCACAGGCGGCGCTCAGGGAGGATCTATCCAGCATCGAGGCAAGTCAGTCGAATCACCCAACAGAACAAGCCGAGGCACAAGACGTGACCGATGCACGTGATCTGGTTTCCAGTCTTGCAACGCAATATCTCGGAGCGTTACAAAAGACTGGATCGGTTGTTGTTGAGGCACAGGACTCAGACACCGAGGCAGCAGAGTCTGGCCTACTATTTGACAGATTTAAGAACGAGATAGTGTACAACCCCAAAAGCTTAACTGGGTTGACCGAGGAACAGATCCGCTTGCGATTCATGGAGGAAATGATTCACGCTATAGCTTGGAAACTAAAGCTACCATACAAGACTCTTGCGGCTCAAATAAGGCGTGCTGGCAAGGCCGAACAGGTTGCCAGATTCTACGCAACTTGGATCACCAAGGAGGGCGAGGTAGCCGACAGAGCCGATTACGAGAGAATACTTAATGACGACTACCAGCTTGCAAACGAGTACCTACGCATGGTTGTACAGCTTGCGGTTGACGGAAAGACTACAGAGTTGGCCGAGATCGAGGTGCGTGAAACACGTCCTTGGCTACAAGCAATACTAGATTTCTTGCAGAATGCACTATTACGCCTACCAGAAGATCCACTTCTCCAGACATACGTAAACAGAATTAAGGAAGCACTACTCTCGCTTCCGAGCAACGTATCGGTAGGCATACAGGGCGGCAGGGGTTATATCGAGACCCCGACAAGGGCTTCATTCAGAAGCTTTGATGGAGCTACACAAATTGGAGTTAGGTACTCCGTGGTGGATATAAAGGATGCCCGTACAAACACTCAGCTAAACACATCACAGAATAGAGATAGAACATCAAGAGTATCCAGACAGCAGGTAGAAAACATAAAGGCAAACTTTACCGCTGGACGCATAGCAGATGGAGCTGTGATTTACTCCGATGGATTTAGGCGTGGCAATCCAATTACAACCGAGGGTACGCCCATCGTTGATTCCAGCCTAAATGTATTGGTCGGCAACGGAAGGCTTCAAGCCCTAACTGAACTTCAGCAAGACGGAAGCGAAAAGTATTCTGAATACAAAAAGTATATAACCGACCCAAGAGTTGCGGAGCAGTTCGGATTCACGCCAGAACAGCTTCAACAGATCTCCCAAATGGAAGCACCAGTTCTGGTTAGAGTTCTGGAGCAAGACTTCCAAAAGACAGAGCAGGGAATACAAGATCAAGAGATATTCGTAAGAACAAGCAACGTGTCCACGACGGCTACATTGTCTGCCGTTGAGCAGGCAGTATCGGACGCAAGGGCTATGATACCCCCACAGGACGGGGCAGATCCACTCGGACGGCTTGGCGTAAATGAGGACGGGACTACCCAACTAAGTAAGAGCTTCATAGACTGGTTTATTGCAAATGTTGTTTCTCCAACTGAGAGACCGCAGATGTTTACCCCAGACGGGCAATTAGCCCCTGTAGCAGAAAAGCGAATGAGGACAGCAATCCTTGCTAGGGCATTAGCCCCAACGGATCTGCAGGACAGGGCCTCACTACAAGCCTTGAGCGATATTGTTACTGGGACTTGGGAAGGAAGCCAGAAGGTTGCCAAAGCACTCGAAAGCATAGCCCAGCAAGTCGCAATCTATCGCTCACTACAAGAAGCTGGCGAAAGGTATCAGCTAGATATTAGCCAAGACATTCTTACGGCAGTCAGAATGGTATCAGAGTTTAAGGCAGATGCAGAGGCAAGCAACGCACCAAGGGAAATTACGGAAGGCCCGATGCTTCAGAGAGCCAGAATATGGCAAAGGAGCAGGCTTTCGTTTACAGCGGCCAACCAAACAGCGACGACACTCTTTGAGAGCTTTGCATCGTCTGGGTCTCCGCAAGTGTCTGCCGCATCGGTAAGGAAGCCAATACTAGCCTATTACACTATGGCCAACGCCGAAGGCAACCCTCGTGAGGATGCCGAGCTTGGTACTGGCCTACTAGCAACAGAGAGAACCCCAGCACGAACAATGCAGGAGATATTCTCGATTGCCTTTGAAGTAACCCAGCTACCAGCCCAGACGCTAAGATCTAGGACTATTCTATCCTCAAAGGCTATCGCCGAGATTGCCAAGAGGATGCGTATTCTAAGAGAAGTCAGGAGCGAAAGAGGCCTAACAGCCAGACAGCAACAGGAGTACGAGAACCTAGAGAGGACAATGGGTCAGCAGTTTATGTTCGACGGCGAGGCTATGGGTCGTCGCCCAGAACCGATAATGGTACCAGAAGTAACTGCACGCCAACCACAACAGATAGATGAAAAGTACGTGCAAGACAGGCTATTTAGCCGTAGACTAAGGAGAACAGATGAAACAACCAATTTCCTTCCAGGGTTCGCTCAATCTAGCGGTCAAGGTACTGAGGGCACGCAACAAACTGCTCAAGGCGATGTCGCAGGGCAAGCTGGGGGAGTACGTCCAGAGCAAGGTGCCAGAGAACTTGGACGAGTTGGATCTTCAGCCGAGGTCGGAGCAGGAGGGGTCGGATATGGGCAACCAGCAACAACGGCAGAAGCAACTGGCGGCACAGGTGTTCTCGGGACTTACGGAGGATCAACGCAAGCAATTACTGGACGCGTTGGAGCAAGCGGGCGTGGAGTCGAAACAGGACTTGGAGCAACTGCTGGTGGACAACCTGGAGGTGGAACAGGACTTGGGGCAGGAGCAGGAGCCGGAGCCGTTGTCGGAGGAGGAGCAGGCACAAGCCAGATCGCAGGAGGGCAGGTTCGAGGCGGGGTTACAGGTGCAGGAGCAGGTCCCCTTGCAGGAGGGCAGGCAGGAGGACTTGGAGCAAGCCCCATCGGGGCAACTCCCGCAGGAGCTGGAGCAATCGAAGGTGGAGGGAGAGGTGGAGAGGGCGCAGTTCAACCAGCTACCGCAGGATATAGAGCAACCCCAACCAGAGGAGCTTTCGAATACTCAGTAGAGAATGGCCAACTAGCAAGAGCAGATGGTTCTGGCGTAAGGCAAGCAATACCAGCAACCGAAACACAGCGTAGGGTCGCTGAAAAGTATTTGTCAGTTAGGGATTCACTTAAGGCATTATTTAATGCAGAGTCATTGGGTGAATCAGATGTTGCCTCAGTTGCGAGAGCAAAGCTAAATGAGGTTTACTCTGAATTTGTCCGTGCTTATGGGACTCTCAACAGGGCAAACGATCCGTATTATAGTGGAAATCCAGCGATTCAATTCCTTAATGACGATCCAGAGTTTTATTCAGTTCTTTCCATTGAGAGTCCAATTACCGCCACCCAGCGAGCGTTGTTCGATGACGTGGCAACCCTCAGATCTTTCACGTGGGGCCGTGGATCAATTTTTGAGTCAGCCAGAATTACGCCCAATACTCCTCCAACATCTGCAAAAACTTCGAGCGAAGCTGTACAGAACTCACTAAGCTGGAACGGAGGCGTAGTTACGGCAGAATACGTCGCACAGCAGACTGGCCTTGCAATCCCTCAAGCAAGGGAAGCCTTGGTGTCCGATCAGACGATCATTGAGGAGATTGACGCTGAGACAGCCATGCCAACAGGAAGGTTCGTTCCAGTAGGCCACTATGTAAGCGGTAACGTAAGGCAGAAGCTAAAGACGGCAAAGAGGGCTTTGGATAACGGACAGCAAGTACAGCGACACATCTCAATGCTGAAAACGGCTATCCCAGCCGAACAACCTTTGGCCAAGATGTATGTCGGTCCGTCGGCACAATGGATACCGAACGACATTCGGAATAGGTTTATATACGAAGCATTGGATTTCAATGGTAACGCATTCCTTGCTGACAGGTACTACGTCGAAGAAAGATCACCAGCACCAGCAATAGGGGAATTCTCTATATATGGAATAACATCTGCACGGATGTTCGAGCATCTTCTCAATGGGACGTTGCCAGTAGTTAAGGACAACGGGACCGTAAACCCAAGAAAGACATCCGAGGCTGTATCCGTACTCAAGAACCTAGAAAGAAAGTGGAATCAATGGATAAGGTCTGGAGTACACGGCCAAAGGGTAGAGGGCATCTTTAATAGCGTCGTAAATGCGTACGCCGAGCCTTCCTATACGTTTAGCCCAGCCCTACCTGGACTTGCAGTAGACGTAAGGCGTGATGTTCACCAGACCAGCGCAGTAGCTCGTAGCTTATTAAATAGAACATCTTATTTTGCCCATATGGTGGGTGCCGGAAAAACATTCACACAAATCATAACTGCGATGGAACTCAAGAGACTTGGACTTGTGCAGAAGAACCTAATGGTTGTGTACGGCCCAACATTTGGCCAGTTCATGACATCGATCAAGCGGGCGTATCCTACTGCCCGTGTGCTAGCCGCAACCAAAACATCATTCTCATTAGCAAACAGAAAAAAGTTCTTGGAGATGGCGGCAACGCAAGATTGGGACATTATCCTAATGACACACGATCAGTACGATATGCTGAAGCCGGGTGAAGATAGCATAAGAAGATTTTACGGGGAGCAACGCAGAGTGCTTGGATCTCGCAGATTCAACATCCCAACGGACGGAGGTAGAGCCGAGGGCAACCTCAACAGGAAGATGGATAGAATCGACGCAAAGATGGCTAATGCACTAGACGATCTCGCCAAGATCCCAAGCCACCTAAAGTTCGACAACCTGAACGTGGACTCGCTGTTTATAGACGAAGCTCACACCTATAAAGGCATACCGATCCAGACCACAAGAACTGGAAAGGGGATGCCCAACAGACACAGCAACATAGGAGACAGCAACCTACTAAAGACTAATAGCATTCACGGAAAGAATGGGCGTGTGTACTTGGCATCGGGAACGCCACTAGTTAACTCCGTGGCAGAAGCATATGGCGTAATCAAACTTGCAAACCCAGAGCTTCTGGCCGACGCTGGGATAGAAACATTCGATGACTTTATCTCATCGTTCGTACGGCCAGATTGGACATTGAGTTATACTTGGAAGGGTACGTTTGAGTTCGAGGAAAGATACGAAAGGTTTTACAACGAAAAGCAACTTGCTGGCCTAGTAAGACAAGTACTCGATATCCGCTTGAA
>Ga0114980_10001985_pt1 | contig 14629 bp, 15 predicted proteins | sample S_140806_EF_Meta_FD_87018 | JGI IMG/M metagenome (GOLD analysis project Ga0114980, IMG submission 87018) | Freshwater microbial communities from Lake Simoncouche, Canada to study carbon cycling - S_140806_EF_MetaG | ecosystem: Environmental > Aquatic > Freshwater > Lake | place: Lake...
GCGGCACCAAGTGCTGTGACTGGTGATCGAAGCTCATGACTTACATCGCTGGCAAAGCGCTGTTCTCGTTCGATACGTTGTTGCACGGCATCTGCCATTTCGTTGAAGGATGTAACGAGTCGCTCTAGATCGGGATCTTTCTCGATTTCGAGGCGTGTGTCGAGGCCGCCTGTAGCGATGTTGTCTGCTGCGCCAGTAACTCGCAAAAGTGGTCGTAAAACATTTCGGCTGGTGGTTGAGCCAAGAAAGGCTGCAGCAACCGTGATCAGAATGACACCGATGAGAAGTGTTGTTTGAATTGTGCCGAGTGTCGTTGCCACGTCGGCCAGAGGAAATGCTTCGAAGTATTGAGCATGTATTGAAGGAATTGATACTCCAATTGCTTCGTAAGGATTGGAGTCAAATGTGAAGCGTTGTCGGCCAGTACCTCCTTGCAGTGTCTTGTTTACAAGATCCTGTGGCAAATTTGATTGAGTGAAACGCAGTGGTTCCTGTGCGTAGAAATACTCACTGTCAGATTCTGTGGCATCAAGATGCAGCACCGCATAGCCTCCGCGCTCACTGCGAATATTCGCGATGAGTTGATCTACGTCAGCAGGGTTTTCCGCGTAAAGCGTTCGTACAAGTTGTGCGTTGTTGAACGCTTGGCGTTTTGCGACTTCACTTCGTTGACTGAGCAAATACGAGCGAGTGCTTGCAAATGTCACGATGCTGAGTGCAAGTGCTGCAGCGAATGCTCCGAGACTAAAAAACAGGACCATTCGACCGCGAAGTCCAAACAAATTTGGAAAGCGTCGAACGTCTTTCATGCCCTAAGCATGGCAGGAAGAAGGGGAGATCCGAACCGGTGAGGATCAAGGGGGAGCATGATCTCCCACCGGTTCGATGGCTCCATTGTTGTGGAGCGATTTGACTCTCAGACGCCTATTTTGTGCGTTTTTAGTAACAATTTGTTTGTTTCAGGCAGACTGCTTGCATGCATTCGTTGCTCTTTATCGAAGATGACACGGCGATTCGAACTGCTTTGCGCCTGGCCCTTGAAGATGAGGGTTACACGGTTCGCGAAGCTAAGGATGGAGCTGACGGGCTTGCAAAGTTTGCAGAAAATACCCCCGATCTCGTTTTGCTCGACCTTCGACTTCCAGATATTTCGGGTTTTGAAGTTTGCCGACAGATTCGCCAGCACTCTATTGTGCCAATCATCATGGTTACTGCACAGACAGATACGCATGATCTCGTAGCCGGTCTAGAGGCTGGCGCAGATGATTATGTGACCAAACCTGTTGTTGCAAAAGAACTAGCAGCAAGAATTCGTGCTGCATTGCGACGGAAACAGTTTGTTGAACCTCATGTAGTAGGTGGAGGAGTGCATGTTCAACGATTTGGCGATGTTGAGCTCAATAGGCAGCTCAATGTCGTACATAAAGACGGTGTCGAGTTGAGTTTGACTAAGACCGAATTCAATTTGTTGTGTGAATTTGCGGATCATCCGGGAATGGTGATGTCGCGAGATCAGCTGCTTGAGCGAGTGTGGGGGTATGAGTATCTCGGAGATTCACGTTTGGTTGATGCACATATCCGACGTCTGCGTGTGAAAATCGAAGAGCAACCGATGAATCCATCAATTATCCAAACGGTGCATGGCATGGGTTACAAGTTGGTTGCTAAGTAAAAATAAGTGATATTACGCAAGGCTGCGTAGAAAATTCTCTGCTTCTTCAAGATCGACTGTGCGTGGCATTGGCGGCAACGTGGCAACCAGGGTTTTGCCGTAGCCCTTCGTTGCAAGCCGTGGGTCGAGTATTGCTACAACTCCGCGATCTGATTGCGCACGGATTAGACGACCTGATGCTTGTGCTAGTTGTGTGGCAGCAAGTGGGATATCTATCTCGTTGAAGTAGTACCGTCCGATCACATCTCGCCTCGCACTTAATAGGGGTTCGTCTGGTCTCGGGAATGGAATTTTGTCAATTATGACAAGGCTCAATGTGCGTCCGGGGACATCAACCCCTTGGAAGAATCCTGCAGTTGCAAAAAGACATGTTGATTCATCGGCTGCAAAGGCATTGATGAGTGCCATTTTTGGCAAATCGTCTTGACGCAAAATGGCAAAAGGCAATCGCTTTGCCATTTCGTCAGCGGCCAAGTGCATTGCTCGGTATGTCGTGAAGAGTGCAAGCGTTCTGCCGCCTGCTGCAATGATCAAACGCTCTATCTCATTATGAAGAGCCTCGTCTCGCAAAGGACTATTTGGTTCGGGAAGTTGCTTGGCGCAGTAAAGCAGGCTCTGTTCGTAATCGAACGGACTACCTACATCAATAACATCTACGGAATCTTCGGCGAGTCCAATTCGATTTGGGAGCGATAATGGAATAGTGGCACTGGTGAGAATTGCGGTGCGTTGATTCCAAACATTTTCTATCAATGATGGACCAACGTCGAGTGGTGCAATCTCTAGAACGGGTCTGTCTTTTGAGCCACTCACAAACGCCACCCGACCCTTTAACTCCATGAGTGATATATCGATGGAATCGATCAGACGTGTCGACAGGGTTTGCGCGCGTAGCGCTCGTTGCTTGGTCGATTCATCCTTTGTGCTGATACTTCGCAGCATCTCAAGGGCTGAGTCAATCTTGAGGCGCAGATCGATGAGTCCGTTCTGAATGCCGTCGGGAAGTGGCATGGTGAGCCGTTTGTCGACAAACGGTGTTAGTTGGGTGTGCAACTCGTGAGCGATTTGGTTGAGTGATCCGCTCATAGCGTCATCGCGAATGATTGCGCGCAGCGACGCCGCAACTGCATTGACTCGACCTGGTCCAATTTCGGTGCTGACTGATGCACTGATGACGTCTTCTAGTTGATGTGCTTCATCAAAGACCACAACTTCATGTTCGGGTAGAAGCGCGCCTCCGGTTGCAATGTGTAGTCCGTAGATATGTGTGTTCACGACGATGACATCTGCATCTGCTGCCTTGTCGCGAGCACGCTCTGCAAAGCACCGTGATCCTGCGGGACATCGTTGTGCGCCCGGGCATTCGTCGCTGCCCACACTGACCATGCGCCATGCTTGGTCGCTTGGGCTCCACGTCAAGTCACCTTGATCGCCGGATTCTGTTTGTGCAGCCCATTCGGTGAGTTGAGCAATTTCTTTGGTGACCTTCGCTGGAGTGGTTTCGAGGTCAAGCTTCGAATGCTTCGGGTTTGCGATTTCGTCAACTCGCTGAGCGCAGATGTAGTTACTACGACCCTTGAGTACCGCCCACGAGATATGACGGTTGAGTTCCTTGCCCAGCACATCAGACAGCAAAGGCAAATCGTTCGCAGCAAGCTGATCCTGCAACGCTTTCGTATAGGTAGAGACGACAACTCGCTTTCCGGATGCGATGAGCGGAACAAGATAGCCAAGAGTCTTTCCGGTTCCAGTACCTGCTTGAACAATCAGGTGTCGTTTGGAGTCGACGGCGAGGGCGATCGCAACAGCCATCTCATTTTGGCCTTGTCGTTCCTCGGCATGAGGTAACGCCGCAGTGACAGTGTGCAGGAGCGAAAGCGTCTTGCGCTGGATCTCTTTATCACTCACTTGCGGATTAACGCCAATGCTGCATCTATTTCGTTTGCATCAAGGTCGGGCCAAGAGCGTTCGGTGAAGTAGACCTTTGCTTTGGAGATCTGCCACAGCAAGAAATTGGATATGCGACTTTCGCCAGATGTACGAATCAATAAATCGACATCAGGTAATTCGGGACTATAAAGATGCGATTGCACATTGAGGGCAGTGATGGGTATCCCGCTAATGGATTCGCTAATGCTCAGTTGCGCAGCCCGCAGAAGCTCGGCTCGACTGCCGTAGTCAAAAGCAACAGTCAGCACCATTCCAGTGTTTGCAGCGGTATCCGAAATAGCTTGACGAATTGCACGTTGAACGAAGGCAGGAGTTCGCGCGCCTGGCTCGTCGAATGGTCGACCGATCCAGTTGATACGTACGTTATTTGCATTGAGCTCTTCAATACGTCCGAAGAGTCTTTTGTGTAGTGACAGAATATGTCGAACTTCAGCTTTAGGTCGCACCCAGTTCTCCGTAGAGAAGCCAAAAACTGTGAGATAGGCAACGCCTCGAGCGGAAGCAATACGAACCACTTCGGCAAGATTTTCTTCGCCTGCCGTATGCCCTGCGGTGCGAGGCAATCCACGGCGTTTGGCCCAGCGCCCATTGCCGTCCATGATGCAAGCGACATGAGGGCCGTGGTTGGAAGGAGTCGAATTCATTGGAAGCACCATCGTAAGGGTTCATGCGACAATAGAGGGATGGCCAAGAGGACTACAAGTAAAACTCACGGCCAATCCTCTAGCGAAGGCGGTCTGTCGCACGTGTTGGTATGCGGGGGGACCTTGCAAGAGTGGGGTCAGGCAAGTGTTGGCGAATGGAAACAGCAGCTCGACACGTTTGTCGATTCAGTACACGAATCTGGTGCTCGTTGGTTGACGGTGTGTCCTTATGCGGGTTCTGGTGTTTCGGAAGATGAGATTGCGGCAACGGTTTTATCTGCATGCGGAGGACAACGCAGTGGAAATCGAATTTCGTACATTGCGAAGGATGGCTTGGTAGTCGTTGTTGACCTGTGCGCGGATGGCAGGGAGAGATTTGCACAGGCATTGAATCGTTTCACTGGCGAAAGTGCGTCTACTCGTCAAGAAAAAGAAATTAGTGAAGAATCCCTACGGTCGGTGATGTTGCCGCCAGGTTTTGTTGACCCCGATTTGATTTTGATTTTCGGTTCTCCAACCCAGATGCCTCCAAGCTTGATGTGGGAACTGAGCTATAGCGAGATTGTATTTTTGGATGTGTCTTGGCGAAAGTGCAATGTCGAACATGTGCAGATGGCAATCAGTGACTTTCAGCGAAGAGATCGGCGATTTGGTGGTGTTGACTCATGAACCAGTATCGCGATAAAGGTGTGGTGCTTCGTACGTACAAACTTGGTGAGGCTGACCGCATCATTGTGATGATGACCCAAGATCACGGAAAGGTCAGAGCCGTCGCCAAAGGTGTACGCAAAACTAAATCAAAAATTGGTGCGCGACTTGAGGTGTTAAGTCATGTTGAAGTGTTGTTGTATAAGGGCAAAGACCTCGACACCGTCAATCAAGTTGAACTGATCGAATCCTCGGCTCCGTTGCATGCTGACTTGGACCGATTGACTCAGGGTCTCTCAATGCTGGAGGCGGTCGACATGATCGCCGATGATCGGCAGCCTTCTCCGCATCTGTATCGAATGTTGGTTGGCGCACTGAATGCACTTGCCCAACATGCATCTCCTTTGGTTCTTGCGGCTTTTTATTGGAAGCTCTTGGCTGCTGAAGGTGTCTGTCCGCAGATGGATCGCTGCGTCACTTGCAACTCTGATGCTCCTCTTGTGGCTTTCGACATGATTCAAGGCGGAGTGCAGTGTAAAGAATGTCGTACGGGGGTATCGATGAGCCAAAGCGCAATTTTGCTCTTACAACAGGTTTTGGGAGGACAACTTAATTTTGCCCTCGCTCAAGCAGCCACACCCGCAACTGCTGAAATTACTCATTTAGCTACGCAATCGATGGAGCACCATATTGAAAGACGGCTTCGTTCTGTTGCAATGTTCGAGCGTGGCTAAAAGACGTAATAAGTAAACGTAATAAGTAAACGTGACAAGTTTGGATATGTAACGGGTTGTAGTCTGTATCAATGCCCGCGTCCGACCTTGAGCAAATAGTCAACCTCTGCAAGCGTCGAGGCTTTGTCTATCCAAGTGCCGAAATCTATGGCGGTTTTCGCTCTTCGTATGACTACGGTCCGCTTGGCTCTCTGATGTTGCGAAACGTTAAAGACGCTTGGGTTCGCGCGATGGTTCAGGAACGTGATGACGTGATGCTGATTGATGCCGCAATTTTGGGACCTCACGCTGTGTTTGAGGCCAGCGGTCACTTGGCCAACTTCAGCGATCCTCTTGTGGATTGCACAGTTTGCAAGAAGCGTTTTCGTGAAGACCAACTTGATGACCGAGATTGTCCACAGAAGATGAAGGGCTGCACTTTTACCGAGGCGCGTGCATTCAACCTCATGTTCAAGACGCACGCGGGCCCAGTTGAGGGTGAAGGCACTGATGTGTATATGCGTCCAGAAACTGCGCAGGGTATGTTTGTCAACTTTGCAAACGTGTTGCAGACTTCGCGTCGTAAGCCACCATTCGGAATCGCACAAGTTGGTAAATCTTTCCGCAACGAGATCACGCCAGGTAACTTCATTTTCCGCACTCGCGAATTCGAGCAGATGGAGATGGAATACTTCGTTCCACCTGCTGAGAGCGCGAAGTGGTACGAGTACTGGTGTCAAGAACGAATGAACTGGTACATCGAGTACGGAATCCCTGCAGACATGTTGCGTTTACGCGCACACGCATCAGATGAGTTGTCTCATTATTCAGCTGGCACCAGTGACATTGAATTTAAGTTTCCATGGGGTTGGGGAGAGCTCGAGGGGATTGCGCAGCGCACCGATTTTGATCTTAAACGCCATGCAGAATTTTCGAAGCAGAAGCTTGACTATTTCGATCAAACGACAAATGAGCGATACGTACCGTTTGTCGTGGAGCCAGCAGCCGGCGCCAATCGAACGATGGCGGCATTTTTACTTGCGGCCTACGACGAAGATGTGATCAATGACGAACCGCGCACCGTGTTGCGATTGCACCCAAGACTTGCGCCTTATCAAGTTGCTGTGTTGCCGTTATCCAAAAAAGAAACATTGATGCCTCTAGCAAAAGAGATCTATTCGAAGTTGGCAAAGCGATACATGTGTGAGTTCGACGAAACCCAAGCAATTGGTCGTCGCTACAGGCGTCAAGATGAGATCGGTACGCCGTATTGCGTAACAGTCGATTTTGACTCACTCGAAGACGGAGCAGTAACAATTCGCGAACGCGACACAACTGCTCAAGAGCGTGTTGCGCTGAGCGATCTAGAAAATGTCTTGCGCATCAAAATCGGTTTCTAATACGATTACAATTTCACGAATTCGAAATTAAAAACACCAGACAATAGGAGCACATCATGAGCAAAGTAGCAGTGGCAGTAAAGATCCGAGTAAAGGCTGGTCAACGCGATGCGATGACGGCCGCCGTTCAGCCTGGTCTTGAGACTGCTCAAGGTGAAGCCGGAACACTGACTTATCTTTTTCATCACGACCTTGTCGATGAGAACGTTGTGTGGTTTTACGAGTTGTATGCAGACGATGCGTCAGCGCAGGCGCATTCCGGAAGTGCGGCATTCGCGTCATGGTCAAAGTCACTTGCTCCTTTCGTCGATGGGGCACCAGAAATGTCATTTTTGAAGCCAGTAGGCGGCAAAGGTCTCTAGGAGTTGTATTTAGCCAAGATTCTTGAACGCCACAGAGAAACGGCGCAATCTGATTCTCGGCGACTGTCTCAACTCATCGAAGAAGCAAAGTTTGCAGGGCCAACAAGGGGCTTCGTTCAAAGATTGCGTGCCGACTCAATACAGCAGCTAGCGGTAATTGCAGAGATCAAGCGTCGCTCGCCATCAAAAGGCGTGCTCCGTGAGGGCATCATTGCAAATGATTTAGCGCGGGCATATGAAATCGGTACAGCAAGTTGTCTATCTGTGCTCACAGACGATGTTTCGTTTGGTGGTTCGGTCGATGATTTGCAACAGGCTCGAGCTGCCACTGCACTACCTGTTTTGCGAAAAGACTTCACCGTCAGCGAATTGGATGTGTGTGACGCGCGCATCATGGGTGCAGATTGCGTGTTACTCATTGCCGCTGCTCTCACACAAGCGGAGTTGGTCGGGTTCCATCAGTTGGCCACCGAGTTAGGCCTCGATGTATTGGTGGAAACTCATGATGAGGGAGAAGTTGAGAGGGCATTGTTGGCAGGTGCAAAGATGATCGGTGTTAACCAACGTGATCTTGTGACATTCCAGGTTGACCATGAAAGAGCTGTTCGGATGGCAGCAGAAATTCCGAGCGAGATTGTGAGGGTCGCAGAATCTGGCGTCCGAGATTTCAATGATGCGCAGTCGTTACGCAATGCCGGCTATGACGCGGTTTTGGTTGGTGAAAGCCTGGTTGTCAACAACGATCCAGCAGCCGTTATTGCATCACTGCGCGTAGCAATCGCCAAGAACTAGCGTTATTTGTTGTGTTCATCAAAATTTGTGGAATCACCAACGAGCAGGATGCATTACTCGCAGTTGCGCTTGGGGCTGACGCCTTAGGTTTCGTGTTTGCTCCCTCGCCTCGGCAGGTCGCTCCGAGCAAGGTTCGTGAAATCGTGCGTCGTTTGCCACCAGAAATTGTGACAGTGGGTGTTTTTCGAGACGAATTGCCAAAGCGCATTCTCGACATCATGCAAGAGGCGCATCTCCAGGGAGCACAGATGCATGGACACGAATCAGTTGGTGTTTCGGCTGATGTTTCTGCAGGAGTGCGGTTTTCAATCAAGGCTCTTGTCGCGGGATCTCCGGATGCAAAGCGTGCTGACGCTTTTGCGTGTGATGCAGTGTTGATCGATGGTCTTAGTCCAGGATCTGGAGAGGTTTTTGATTGGGGTTTGATGAACGAAATTCCACTTGGGCTTCGGCTTATTCTTTCTGGTGGATTACATCCGGGGAATGTTGCTGAGGGCATTGATCGAGTGCGACCGTGGGGGGTAGATGTGTCAAGTGGCGTTGAAAAAAGTCACGGTCTCAAAGACCCTGTAAAAATGCGACAGTTCATTGCGAATGCTCGTGCTGCAGCCAGAGAAATTGGAGACATCGACTAGTAGATTTGGGTAATGCTGCAGGATCCCAGTCTCGATGGTCGCTTTGGTGAGTTTGGTGGGCGCTTCGTGCCTGAAACTCTGGTTCCAGCGTGTCAAGAACTGGAAGCAGCATTTCGTGATGCATGGGCCGATCCTGCATTTCGAAAAGAACTCGATGATCTGTTGCGGGACTATGCAGGACGACCATCGATTTTGACTGAATGTCACAATCTTGGCAAGCAACTTGGTATTCGCCTTCTTCTGAAGCGCGAAGACTTGAATCACACTGGATCGCACAAAATTAATAGTGTGCTTGGTCAGGTCTTGTTGGCAAAGCGCATGGGTAAAAAGCGCATCGTTGCCGAAACAGGGGCAGGTCAACACGGTGTTGCATCTGCGACTGCAGCAGCACTGCTTGGCTTAAGTTGCAAGGTGTACATGGGGGAAGTTGATGTACAGCGACAAGCATTGAACGTTTTTCGCATGAAGCTGCTGGGTGCGGAGGTTGTACCGGCCGTTTCGGGTAGCCGCACACTCAAGGATGCTGTCAACGAGGCAATGCGTGATTGGGTAGCAACTGTCGAAGACACGTATTACGCAATTGGATCGGTGATGGGACCACATCCTTATCCATGGATGGTTCGCACATTTCAAAGTGTGATCGGCCAGGAGGCAAGCGAGCAGTGTCATACATTGCTCAACGGCAAGGACCCTGATGTTGTCGTTGCGTGTGTGGGTGGTGGTTCTAACGCGATCGGAATCTTTTCTGGATTCATTGATACCAAGGCAAGACTGATTGGTGTTGAGCCAGCAGGTGGCGCAGCGGTAGGTAAGGGAATGCCAGGAGTTGTTCACGGCATGCGCAGTTACCTCATGCAAGACGAGCATGGTCAGGTACAAGAGGCTCAATCGATTTCAGCAGGACTCGACTACCCAGGTGTTGGTCCCGAGCACTCGTTTCTCTCTTCTATCGGTCGCGCAGAATATCCAAGTGTCAACGATCAAGAAGTGATCAGTGCATTTCAGGTGATGTCGCGAAGTGAAGGAATCATTCCTGCGCTCGAGTGCGCTCATCCAATGGCTTGGATTATCCGTGAAGCGCCGAAGATGCAAGGTCAGACTATTTTGATGAACCTGTCCGGTCGAGGTGATAAGGATGTTGCACAAATGATGGAAATCCTGGATGGACAAATTTGATGTCGACAGATATCGGCACACTTGAGACATATTTGCGCAAGAAGCGAAGCGAAGGACACAAGCTTGTAGTTCCTTATATAACCGGAGGATTCAAAGGCTGGACCGACGCAATTCGTGCTGCAGCAGCAAACGGTGCGGACGCAATAGAAATTGGTATTCCGTTTTCTGATCCCGTAATGGATGGTCCAACTATTCAGCACGCATCCGAGTTGGCGCTTCGCGCAGGTGCAACGCCATTATCGATTTTGCATGAGTTGCGATCGGTTGATGTGGGTATTCCTCTTGCGGTGATGTGTTACTACAACACAGTTCATCATGCGGGGCATGAGAGATTTGCTCATTCATTGCGAGAAGCAGGAGTTTGCGCAGCGATTGTTCCAGATCTTCCCCTCGAAGAGTCTGGTTTGTGGTGTGCTGCGGCAGATGTAAGCGGAATTGAAACCGTCATGCTCGCGGCGCCAACTGCGCCTGATGAACGATTGCCACGAATTATCGAGCGTTGCAGAGGTTTTGTGTATGCAGTTGGATTGCTGGGCGTGACAGGCGAGCGAGACACTCTTGCATCGAGCGCGCTCACGTTGGCCAAGCGATTGAAGGCAATTACGGATAAGCCTGTGTTGATCGGCGTAGGTGTTTCCAATGCTCAACAGGCAGCCGAAGCATGCTCGATTGCCGATGGTGTTGTGCAAGGTGCTTCAGTCATGCGACGTTTGATCGAAGAAGACGCGGATGCGGTGGGTGACTACATCGCCGAAGTTCGAAAAGCAGTTGACCAATGTTAAAAGAAGGTGCTGTAGCGCCCGAGATTGAATTGTTGGATCAGCATGAAAAGAAGTTTTCACTCAAGAAACTGTCTAGACGCACTGTTCTCGTGTATTTTTATCCCAAGGCCGACACGCCTGGCTGCACGCAGCAATCCTGTGGTTTGCGTGATATCGCAGACCAGATTGGTAAAACCGTGATCGTGGGCATTAGCCCGGACAAACCAGCGAAATTATTGAAATTTGACGAGAAATACTCTCTCGGTTTCACCTTGCTGGCAGACGAGACTCATGCTGTTGCAAAGAAATACAAGGTTTGGAAGAAGAAATCAATGTACGGTCGTGAGTACATGGGGATTGAGCGTTCAGCATTTTTGATCAATGGCAAAGGCGAAATCGTTCATGCGTGGTACAAAATCTCACCCAAGGACACTCCGCTTCGATTGCTCGAGTCGCTGAAGAAGTAAGGAATCACAGAATGTCATCGTTTCCAGATCCAACTTCGTTGCTACCTCATCGTGCACCATTTCTATTTGTCGATGCGATCACCGAATTAACCCCTGGAATTTCTGCATCCGCAATTTGGAAGCTCTCGGGAAACGAAGCTTTCTTTGAGGGACATTTTCCCGGCCGACCAACGTTGCCCGGTGTGTTGATGTGCGAAGCAATTGCTCAAACTGGAGCGTTGGCAATTGTGAGTGACCCAAAATTTGCAGGCAAACTTCCACTTTTTGGTGGCTTAGATGGTGCGCGGTTTAGGAGACAAGTTGTTCCCGGTGACACGTTGGAATTGTCAGCCACTATCGGTCGTATGTCTGCTCGTGCTGGAAAAGGTGCTGGAGTTGCACGTGTCAACGGCGAGATTGCGTGTGAATGCGAGTTGCTGTTTGTGGTAGTTGACGCTTAGTCAACGGTAAACGTGACGCTTAATTAACGCGACGCTTAGCCAGCGTAAGGCGAGACGATAACTGAACCGTTGTGTCCACCGAATCCGAAGTTATTCGAAATGGTTGGGCCGGGTAGCCATGGCCGTGGCTCTCCAAGAACAACATCGATCGACATCTCTGGGTCAACAACTGTTGTACCGCGAGTTGGTGGAATCAATTTCTTCTCAAACGACAACATCACCGCTGCCAACTCGAGTGCTCCTGCAGCGCCGAGTGGGTGACCAGTTACGCCTTTGATTGAAACAACTGGAGGGCCATCGTTGCCAAATACTGCTGCGATGGCTTGTGACTCAGCTTTGTCGTTGAGCGGAGTGCTCGTACCGTGAGCATTGATCTGCTTGATGTCGCTTGGCTGAAGGCCTGCGTCTTCGAGGGCCAGTTGCATGCAACGTGTTGCGCCAACGCCACCAGGTGACGGTGCGGTGATGTGATACGCATCTGCGTTACTGGCGGCACCGACTATCTCGCCAAGAATTGTGGCACCTCGTGCAACTGCGAGATCGAGTCGTTCGAGGACGAAAATTGCTGCGCCTTCACCCTGAATAAAACCATCGCGCGTTTCGTCGAATGGCTTCGTGACGAATGTCGATGAGAGGGCAGTCATGTTGGTAAATCCTGCTAGTGCAGTAACTGTTGCCGCTGACTCGGTGCCACCAGTGACAACCGCATCGCAACGACCCCAAGCAATGAGGCGAGCAGCATTGCCGATGGCATGTGTAGATGCCGCACATGCTGTACAAACCGTTTCTGTTGGGCCCTGCAAGCCGTAACGCATTGAAATTGCTGCACCAGAAGCATTGGACATCATCATCGGAACAAGAAATGGAGATACTCGGCGTTCACCTTTTTCCATGCGCACTTCTACTTGACCTTCAAGTGTGCGCAACCCGCCAATGCCAGTACCCAATATTGTGCCGATGCGTTCGCGGTTATAGGGGAGCTCACCGGCTTGCGTCATTGCTTCGCCAGCCGCTGCTAAAGCAAACTGCTCGCAACGGTCTGCGCGACGAGATTCCTTGGAGTTTTCGAAATAAGAAGACGGATCCCATTCCTTAAACTCAATCGAGTTGGCTCCAGTAAATCCCGGGCCAAGAAGTCCTTGCCAAAAAAGTTCCTTACCAATACCGCATGGGGCCACGACCCCATATCCCGTAATGGCTACCCGATGGCCGGCACCTTGCATAACTGATTGCGCTCGAAGCGCTTACTTGACTTTGGAAGTGACGAGATCGAAGGCTTTGCCAATTGTGTCGACACCTTCGAGGTCGGATTCAGGTACTTCAATACCGAACTCTTCTTCAAGAGCCATTACTAACTCAACAAGGTCGAGTGAGTCGGCATCAAGATCATCGGAGAAGTGTGCCGTGAGAACAATTTTTGAGGCGTCGACGGAAAGAACCTCGACTGCGCATTTTGTGAAACGGTCAAATAGTTGCTGGTCCATGTTGTTTCTCCTGGCTGTGTGTTATTGGACTTGTGAAAACACAGGTTACTACGAAAGGACTTTGAGTGAAGGTTTAGTGCCTAGTGACCCATGCCAAGTCCACCATCGACAGGGATTATCGCCCCTGTGATGTACGCGGCAGCGGGGCTTGCAAGAAAGGTAACTACGCCTGCAATTTCATCCACCGTTGCAGTTCTGCCTAGTGGAACAGCATCGGTTATTTGTTGCATCTGCTTCTCGTTGAGCGCGGCAGTCATTTCGGTGTCTACCGGTCCAGGTGCAACGACATTAACGGTGATGCTGCGGGAGCCAAGTTCGCGAGCGAGGGAGCGGCCCAATCCGACAAGTCCTGCCTTTGATGCTGCATAATTCGCTTGTCCGGCGGAACCAAGCATTCCTACAACGCTCGAGATCAGGATGATGCGTCCTGATCGCGCACGGAGCATGCCTTGCGTGGCTCGCTTGCAAACGCGAAACGCTGCAGTGAGATTTGCATCCAGGACTGTTGCAAAGTCGTCTTCACTCATACGCAGAATGAGTGTGTCTTTAGTGATGCCTGCGTTAGAGACAAGTACTTGCACTGGACCGAAGTGCGCTTCGACAGCATCGAAGGCTGCATTGACTTGCTCTGTGTCGGTCACATCGCACTTCACGGCGAAAAATTCAGATGCTGGAGGCGAAGAATTATATGTAACAGCTACGCGATCGCCAAGGGCGGCAAAGTGGCGAGCACAGGCTAAGCCAATTCCTTTTGAGCCACCTGTGATGAGAACAACCCGCGAGTTTGTTTCAGTCATTTCTCTTTCTTTCTACTTCTGACCTTGCCAGCGCAAGATCGCACTTGCAGCAGTCATTCCAGCTCCAAAGCCTACGAGCAAAACTAAATCTCCATTTTTCAAACGACCTTTATCGGCTGCATCAAAAAACGCGAGCGGGATTGAAGCTGAAGAAGTATTTCCTGTTTCGTGTAACACGATGGAAGTTTTTTCCATGGGCACACCAAGTCGATCGCATGCGGCGGAAATGATGCGTGTATTTGCTTGATGGGGGACAACTAGTGCAAGTTGATCTGCAGTGACTCCTGCGATTGCCATGGATTTCTGCGCGGAGTCGACCATGATGCGAACTGCTCTTCGGAAGACTTCTTTGCCGTCCATCTTGATGAATCCGCCAATTTCTGCGTAGAGCAATTCTTCTGCTGAGCCATCAGCATCCAAATCCCATGCGAGTAGTTGACCTGGTCCTTCAACGGCTTCAAGCACACACGCTCCGGAGCCATCTGCAAACAAAATCGCTGTGCCGCGATCAGTCCAGTCGGTGACGCGAGAAAGTGTGTCGGTGCCAATCACCAAGACTTTTTTTGCGCCCATAGCAATGAGTCCATGAGCATTTACTAGTGCATACACAAATCCCGAACATGCAGCATTGATGTCGTAGGCACCGCACTTGAGTCCAAGTTGATTCTGCACGTTTGCCGATGTGCCC
>Ga0114980_10001986_pt1 | contig 14627 bp, 14 predicted proteins | sample S_140806_EF_Meta_FD_87018 | JGI IMG/M metagenome (GOLD analysis project Ga0114980, IMG submission 87018) | Freshwater microbial communities from Lake Simoncouche, Canada to study carbon cycling - S_140806_EF_MetaG | ecosystem: Environmental > Aquatic > Freshwater > Lake | place: Lake...
CGCCGACCTGCCCGAGCAGCGCTACCTCGACGCGCTGATGGCCGATCTGGAGTCGGCCCTGCCGCTGGTCTGGGGCCGCACCGTGCACAGTGTGTTCATCGGCGGCGGCACGCCCAGCCTGTTCTCGCCAAAGGCCATCGACCAGCTGCTGGGCGGCATCCGGGCCCGCTTGCGGCTGGCGGCCGATTGTGAGATCACCCTGGAGGCCAACCCCGGTACCTTTGAGCGGGACCGCTTTCGCGCGTTTCGTGCGGCTGGCGTGACGCGGCTGTCGGTCGGGGTGCAAAGCTTCAACGATGGTTTTCTGAATGCCTTGGGCCGGGTGCATGACCGTGCGCAGGCAGTGGCCGCAGTAGAGGAGGCGGCCCAGGCCTTTGACACCTTCAACATCGACCTGATGTATGCCCTGACTGGCCAGACGCTGGCTGACCTGGCGCAGGATGTGCGCACCGCGCTGGCCCTGGCACCGCCGCACCTGTCGATTTACCACCTGACCATCGAGCCCAACACCCGCTTTGCCAAATACCCGCCTGGGCTGCCCGACGATGACCTGGCCAGTGACATGCTGGACCTGATCACCGACCAGACCGCTGCCGCCGGCCTGCAGCGCTACGAGGTGTCGGCCTTTGCGCGCGACGGGCACCGCTGCTGGCACAACCTCAATTACTGGCAGTTTGGCGACTACCTGGGGCTGGGCGCCGGCGCCCACAGCAAGCTCAGCTTTGCCCACCGGGTGGTGCGCCAGGTGCGCTTTCGTGAGCCCCGCCTGTACATGGACCGTGCGCTGTCTGGCGACGGCGTGGCGCAGGCGACCGAGGTGGCGCGTGCCGAGTTGCCGTTTGAGTACATCCTTAACGCGCTGCGGCTGAAAGACGGCTTTGCCCTGCCGCAGTTCAGCGAACGCACCGGCCTGCCGCCCAGCGCCCTGCAGGCCGGGCTGGCGGCGGCCGAGGCGCGGGGCCTGCTGGAGCGCGATGGCGCCCGGGTGCGGCCCAGCCCGCGCGGCTTTGACTTTCTGAACGACCTGCAGGCACTGTTCCTGCCGGCAGCACGACCATGAACCCAGACACCCGAGCGTTCGATGTGGTGGCGCTGGGCGAGGCCATGGTGGAGTTCAACCAGACCCACCCCGGGCAGCGCCAGTACCTGCAGGGCTTTGGTGGCGACACCAGCAACGCGGTGCTGGCCGCCGCACGGGCTGGCGCCCGCACCGCCTACCTGACCCGCTTGGGCACCGACCCCTGGGGCGAGGCGCTGCTGAAGCTCTGGCAAGGGGAGGGCGTGGACACCTCTGCCGTGGCGCGCGATGCCGTGGCGCCCACCGGGGTCTACTTTGTGACCCATGGGGCGCAGGGCCACGCCTTCAGCTACCTGCGGGCCGGCTCGGCCGCCAGCCGCATGACACCCGACTGGCTGACGCATGGCGCAGCGGACCTGATCGCCCGTGCGCGGTGGTTGCATGTGTCGGGCATTTCCCTGGCCATCTCGGCCAGCGCCTGTGACACCGTGCTGGCCGCGATGGCACAGGCCCGCGCCTGCGGCACCCGGGTCAGCCTGGACAGCAACCTGCGCCTCAAGCTCTGGCCGTTGGCGCGGGCGCGCGAGGTGCTGAGCCATGCCGTGGGCCTGTGCGACCTGTTTTTGCCCAGCCAGGACGATGTGAGCGTGCTGATTGGCGCGGACCAGCCCGAGGCCCAACTGGCCTGGGCGCAAGGTTTGGGTGCGCCCACCACCGTGCTCAAGCTCGGCGCCCAGGGCTGCCAGGTGCGGCACGAGGGCCAGACCTGGCGGCTGCCGGGCTTGCCGGCGCAGGCCGTGGACGCCACCGGCGCCGGTGACTGTTTTGCCGGCAACCTGCTGGCGCGCCGGTGTGCGGGTGACGATTGGGTGCAGGCGGCGCGCTATGCCAACGCGGCTGCCGCGCTGTCGGTGCAAGGCTATGGTGCGGTCGAGCCGCTGCCGCGCCCGGCGGCGGTGCAGGCTTTGCTGGCGGGCGCCGGCCTCAGCCCGCCAGGCCTTTGAGCGCGGTGTCGGCTTGGCCGGCGGCGCGGCAGTCGGCGATGTAGTCGCGGATGATGTCTTCAAAGCTGGCGTCGGGCGTGAGCCCGAGCCGGCTGGCGCGGGCAAAGGCTGCCTGGTGCACCCAGTTGTCCACAATGCTGGCAATCCGCTCATCGCGCTGGAACACCACCCGCGCCCGCGCCGCGGGCCCGGCCACGGCTTCGAGTGCGTCCAACATGCCCCCCACCGTCATGTTCAGTCCCGGCAGGTTAATGGCGCCGCGCCCGCCGCATTCCGCCACGCTGGCTTCATAAACACGGATCAGTCCGGCCACGGTGCGCCCGGGCGAGGCCACCGGGTGCGCCACCGAGGGGTCTACCGGGCAGATGGCGGTCTCACCGGCCAGCGGCTCGCGGATGATGCCGCTGAAAAACGACGAGGCCGCGCCATTGGGCCGGCCCGGGCGTACCGTGACCGTCATCAGGCGCACATTGCGGCCGTCGATGAAGCCCTTGCGGCTGTAGTCCGCCACGAGGTGCTCGCACACCAGTTTTTGCACGCCATAGGAGGTCTGCGGTACCGGCAGGGCGTCGTCATCCACCACCGCCGGCATCGGGTGCGCGGGGTCGGAGCCATAGACCGCGATCGAGCTGGAAAAAACAAGGCGTGGCACCCGGCCGAATGCACGCAGCGCCTCCAGCAGGGCCCGGGTGCTGTCCAGGTTGGCGCGCAGGCCAAGGTCGAAGTCGGCCTCGCATTCGCCTGACACGGCTGACGCCAGGTGAAACACACCGTCCAGCCCGGCCCCAGCCAGTGCGTCGCACTGCGCCAGCAGCGGCCCGGTCAGCACCTGCACACGGGGGTCGTGCGCCAGGTCAGCGGGTGCCGGTGCTTGGTCGGCCAGCACCAGCGTGTCGATGGTCTGGCCGGCCAGCTGGCCGCGCGCCAGCAGTGTCCGCGCCAGCCGCGCGCCGAGAAAGCCGGCGCCGCCGGTGATGAGCAGTTTCATGGTGGTGGGCTCAGTGGTTGTCTTTGGGTACAAAGGCGCCGCGCTGCCCCACCAGAAAGTCGAGGTCAGCGCCCTGGTCCGCCTGCAGCACATGGTCAATGTAGAGCTTCCAGTAGCCTGAGGCCAGCGCGGGCGGCGGCGCGGTCCACTGCGCCAGCCGGCTGGCTAACTCGTCGTCGCTGATCAGTAACTGCAGCCGACGCTTGGGCACGTCGAGCTCGATCATGTCGCCATTGCGCACCACCGCCAGCGGGCCGCCAGCGGCCGCCTCGGGCGTGGTGTGCAGCACCACCGTGCCATAGGCGGTGCCGCTCATGCGGGCATCGCTGATGCGCACCATGTCGGTGATGCCCTTGCGCAGCACCTTGGGCGGCAGCGGCATGTTGCCCACTTCGGCCATGCCGGGGTAACCCTTGGGGCCGCAGTTCTTCAGCACCAGGATGCAGTGCTCGTCCACGTCCAGCGCCTCATCATCGATGCGGGCATGAAAGTCGTCACTGTCTTCAAACACCACCGCGCGCCCGGTATGCACCATCAGCGCTGGCGTGGCTGCGCTGGGTTTGATCACTGCGCCGCGAGGGGCCAGGTTGCCGCGCAGGATGGCAATGCCGGCCTTGTCCTTGAACGGCGCGTCAAAGGTCTTGATGACCCGAGGGTCGAAGTTTTGCGCGCTGGCAATGTTTTCGCCCACAGTCTTGCCGTTGGCGGTGACGATGTCGGTGTGCAGCAGGTGGGCGATCTCCTTCATCACCACGGGCAGGCCGCCGGCGTAGCAGAAGTCTTCCATCAGGTGCTCGCCAGAGGGCTGCAAATTCAGCAGGCAGGGCAGCTCACTGCCCAGGCGCTCAAAGTCATCCACCGTCAGTTTCAGGCCGAGCCGGCCTGCGATGGCGATCAGGTGGATCACGGCATTGGTGCTGCCGCCGATGGCCGCCAGTGTGCGGATGGCGTTCTCGAAGGCCTCGCGGGTCAGCACCTGCGAGATGGTCTGGTCGGTATGCACCATCTCCACGATGCGCCGGCCGGCCTCGCGCGCCAGCACATTGCGGCGTCCGTCCACCGCCGGGTAAGTGGCGTTACCGGGCAGGCCGATGCCCAGGGCCTCGACCATGCTGGCCATGGTGCTGGCCGTGCCCATGGTCATGCAGTGGCCGTGGCTGCGGTGCATGCAGCTCTCGGCCTCAAAAAAGTCTTGCAGCTTGAGGGTGCCGGCGCGCACCTGCTCGCTCATGCTCCACACGCCGGTGCCGCTGCCCAACTCTTGCCCGCGCCACTTGCCGTTGAGCATGGGCCCGCCGCTGACGCCGATGGTGGGCAGGTTGGCGCTGGACGCGCCCATCAGCAGCGACGGCGTGGTCTTGTCGCAGCCCATCAGCAGCACCACGCCGTCGATCGGGTTGGCGCGGATGCTTTCCTCCACATCCATCGAGGCCAGGTTGCGGTACAGCATGGCCGTTGGGCGCAGCAGCGTCTCGCCCAGCGACATCACCGGAAACTCCAGCGGGAACCCACCCGCCTCGTACACACCGATCTTGACCTGCTCCGCCAGCGTGCGGAAGTGGCTGTTGCAAGGCGTGAGCTCGCTGAAGGTGTTGCAGATGCCGATCACTGGCCGGCCGTCAAACTGGTCGTGCGGCACGCCCTTGCCCTTGACCCAGCTGCGGTAGGCAAAGCCGTCGCGGTCTTTGCGGCCGAACCATTGTTGGCTGCGGAGGTCCTCGGGTTTCTTGCGTGGCTTGGCATCTGACATGGCGGCTCCTCGTTGATGGCCGACATATTACCGTCAAGGTACTCATGGTAAACCCGGTATCCGAGTGCCTTGGCGATGTCTAACATGAACCTTTTTAAGGTGACCCTATGCAACACGCTCTGACTTTCCCTGTTCGTCGCGGCTGGCGATCTGCCGCAGTGTCGGTACTCATTGGCACGATGCTGCTCGGCGCGCAGGCTCAAGCCCAGCAGGCGGCGCCCATGTCGCCTGCCGTGCTGGCCAACCCGGGAGAGGTGGGCCTGTCGGCGGAACGGCTGGCGCGGATCACCACCGCCTTCAACAAGGAGATCGCCGACAAGGCCCTGCCCGGCGTGACCATCATGGTCGCGCGCAAAGGCAAGCTGGTTTACTCGGGCGCTTTCGGCGTGCGCGATCCGGCCAAGCCCGAGCCGGTGGCCGTTGATTCGCTGTTCCGTATTTACTCCATGACCAAGCCCATGACCTCGGTGGCTGCGATGATGCTGGTTGAAGAGGGCAAACTGCAGTTGTCGGATTCAGTGGCCAAATACCTGCCGGCTTTCAAGGACATGCAGGCCCTGACGGCCACCGGCACCGAGCCAGCCCGCCCCATGACTGTGCAGGACCTGCTGCGCCATACCTCGGGCCTGGGCTACGGCGAGATCTCGCCCAACTCGGTGCTCAAAGAGGCTCTTGCCAAGGATGGCCTGTACAAACCCGGGGTGATTGACTTTGATGCCCGCGACATGACGCCCGCCGAACAGGTCAACCGGCTGTCCCGGATCCCGCTGCTGCGTCAGCCCGGCACCGCCTGGGAGTACAGCCTGGCCACCGATGTGCTGGGCCGCGTGATTGAGGCGGCCTCCGGCCAGCGGCTGGGCGACTTCATGGCGGAGCGTATCCTGCGGCCGCTCGGCATGAACGACACGTCCTTTTTTGTGCCGTCTGACAAGATGGGGCGACTTGCTGAGCCGTTTGCCAAGGACCCCGCCACCGGCAATGCTTTCAAGCTGATCGACGTGTCCCGCTCTCCGGGCAATGACTCGGGCGGCGCTGGCGCCGTCTCCACCGCGCCGGACTACCTGCGCTTTGCGCAGATGCTGCTCAATGGCGGCACCCTGGATGGCAAGCGCATTCTGTCGCGCACCACGGTACGTTGGATGACGGCTGACCACCTTGGGCCCCGGATCCCGATCGCCCAGACCCCTGGCGGCAACGTGCTGACGCCCACGCTCTACACCTTCGGCCTCGGGTTTGCCGTGCGCCCCAGTGACGGCCTGGCGTCCACGCCTGGCAGCGCCGGCGACTACAACTGGAGCGGCTATGCCGGGACCGTGTTCTGGGTCGATCCCAAGGAAGAGATCGTTGCCGTCATGATGATGCAATCGCCGGGGGCCATGCGCCTCTACCACCGCAACCTGTTGCGCCAGTTGGTTTACCAAGCTGTGACGGATTGAGGTTTTCAAAAATATTTTCGATATTTTCGAAAATAGGCCTAAATTACCCGCCAAATCTGCCGTTAACACCATTACGACCTCCGTCAAAAGACCTTGTAAGCCAGACACCAACTGCCCACCATGGAAATGCCGCCCATTGACCGTACCGCATTCGCGCGCCAATCCGGCGCCGAGGGTGCGGCCGTGTCGGCGGTGGCCCGGGTGATGCCGGTCGCGCCGGTCAACCCGGTGGTGACGGCGGGAGACGAAACGGGTTTTTCGCCGAGTGTGGTCAACCGGGTGGGGCAAAGCCCCTCCGATGGCAAGGAACTGGTGTACACCAGCGTGGCCGATCCGATGCGGCGCGGCGCCGAGGCTGACACCGCGCCCAGAGACTGGACCATCCACCGCCCCGAGACTGCGAAAGTCGAGGACCCGCCGCCGGTGCCCATGTCCAAGATGCTGATGGACCACTTGGCCTCGCTGTGGGCGGCCAGCGCCAGCGCGGTCCAGGTGCAAACCCAGGTTCGCAACCAGCTCGAAATCAGCTCGCCCAACCAGGCGGTGGCTGCACAGCCCAGCCCGAACGCGATGGCGGCGGTGACCTACTCCACAAGCAAGGTTGCCAAGAACGAAAAAATCTAGCGCTGCGGCGCTGCAGTGGCCAACTGCACCTGCAGGGTAAACCGCGCACTGGCCTCAAGGGGCAGCGCCTCCAGCTGCCAGCGCGTGTTGTGAAAAGCCGCCACGCCCGGCCGGTGCGCTATTGAAAAAAGAGCGCCACCACCAGATTCCACAAGGGCTAGCAGCTTTTTGTATACTTTTTCTTCGGTGTCCTGATCCAGCGCGCTGGTGGCCTCGTCGGCAAACACCCAGCGCGGTTTTTTCAGCAGCACCCGGGCAATGGCCAAGCGCTGCTGCTCACCGCCCGACAACTGCTGGCCCCAGGCGCCGGCCTCGTCCAGCCGCTCGGCCAGGGCCGGCAACTCGGCGTCTTGCAGGGCCTGGCGCAACTGCGCGTCGGTGTAGTGGCTGGCCAGTGCCGGGTAGGCCAGGGCATCGCGCAGCGATCCATTGGGAAAATAGGGTCGTTGTGGAATGAACATGGCGTCCAGCGGCCGCGCCAGCGTGCCGGTGGCAAAGGGCCAGATGCCGGCCAGTGTGCGAAACAGTGTTGATTTGCCGCTGCCCGACGGCCCCTGCAGCAGCACCCGGGCGCCGGCGGCGGCGTGCAGCGCCGTGTCAGCCAGCAGCAGGCTGCCATCGGGCAGCGACAGGCTCAGGTTGCTGACATCCAGTGCTTCGGAATCAATAGCAGACAAGGGCCGCTGGGCTTTGCTTAGCGCGGTAAATGAGGCCTCAAAACTGGTCAGTCGGTCGGTGGTGGCGCGCCAGCTGGCCAGGTTGCTGTAGCTGTCCACAAACCAGCTCAAGGCCCCCTGCACCTGGCCGAAGGCGCTCGAAATCTGCATCAGCTCGCCGAGCTGGATGGCGCCGCTGAAAAAGCGCGGCGCGGCCACCACAAAGGGGAACACCACCGCCGCCTGGCCAAAAAAGCTGGTGAACCAGACCAGGTTTTTCTGCGCCTTGATCAGCCGCAGGTAGTTGCCCAGCACGCTTGACAAGCGCAGGTCCAGCTGCGCCCGTTCCACCGCCTCGCCCCGGTCCAGCGCCACCGATTCGCTGTACTCGCGCACCCGCACCATGTGGTGCCGAAAATCAGCCTCCACCCGTTGCTGCTCAAAATTGAGCTTGATCTGCGGCCGCCCGATGTAATGTGTGAGCAGGCTGCCCACCGCGCAGTACAGCACCGCCATCCAGACCATGAAGCCCGGGATGTTGTAGCTGCTGCCCCCGAAGCTGAAGGCAAAGCCGCCCGACAGTGCCCACAGGATGCCAACAAAGCTGGCCAGTGTCACCACCGCATTGAGCAGCCCCATGCTCAGCGACACGGTGTAGTTGGTGAAGAGGTTGATGTCCTCCTGGATGCGCTGGTCCGGGTTGTCCGGGTTGGTCTGCCCGGCATTGGGCTTCTGCTGGAAGCGCATCAGCTCCAGCCGGTAAAAGGCCTGACCGTCGAGCCAGCGCTGCAGGTAGTGGCTGGTCATCCAGGCGCGCCAGCGCATCTGCAGCAGCTGCGTCAGGTAAAACTTGTACACGACCAGAATGATGAAAGCAAACGCCAGCCAGGTGAAGCGGCCCAGCTGAGCCCAGAACACCGCCTCATTCTTGTCTTGCAGCGCGTCGTAAAACAGTTTGTTCCAGTCGTTGAACAGCACCGCCATGTACACCAGCCCCAGGTTCAGCGCCACGATCGCCGCCAGCAGACCGCGCGCCTTCCATTTGTCTTGCGAGGCAAAGTAGGGTTGGGTCAGGGCCCAGGCGCGGCTGGCGAAGGTCTTGACGTCCTGGAGTTTTTGGCTGGGTGTCATGGGGGTTTGCTCGCGTGTCGCTGCGGTAGGCGGAGTATCCCTTGTTGGCATTGCTGGTGTTGACAGGGGTCAGGGAGAGGCATTTGGCGAGCGGCAGGGGCCGACTGCATGCCGCCGCTCGTGTCCCTCCGCCCTGCGGGCTCCCTCCTTGACCTCGCCGCGACACGCAGTCGGCCCCTGCCGCAGCAGTTAGGGTCGGCTCCCAGCCCGTCAAAACACCTCTCGATCAGGGTGGTGGGGCGTTCGGCGCAGCGGCATAAAGAAGGAGCCCGAAGGGCGGGTGACAGCCGCGGAGCCGAATGCCCCGCCGCCCTGATCCAAAGAGACTGTTAGCCGTTACGCACCCCGCTAGCCACATGCCCCGACGGCACATGCTGCGCCGCCGATTCGATGTGGCCCGTCTGGTCGTCAAAAAAGAAATCAGGTTCAAACTCGCGCAAAAACTCGCCCTTGGGCAAGCCGCCCAAAAACATGGCCTCGTCGACCTCAATGTTCCAGTCCATCAGGGTGCGGATGGCCCGCTCATGGGCTGGCGCACTGCGTGCCGTCACCAGCGCGGTGCGGACGCGCATACTGGCTGTGCCCTCCTGCTGCAACCGGTGCAGGGCCGCCAGCAGGGGCTTGAACGGCCCGGCCGGCAGCGGCTGCTGGGCCTTGGCCCGCTCGTGCTGCTGGAACGATTGCAAACCTTCGGCCTGGTACACCCGCTCTGCCTCGTCGCTGAACAGCACGGCATCGCCGTCAAAGGCAATGCGCACCTCGGTCGGGTGCGCCTCACTGGCATGGGCCGAGTGCGGGTAGACCTGGGCCGCCGGCACACCGGCATCGAGTGCGGCGCGCACGTCGCTCAGGTGGGTGCTGAGAAACAGGTTGGCGTGCAGCGGTTTCAGGTAGCGCCAGGGCGGCTGGCCGCGGGTGAAGCTGCCACGCTGGATCGGCAGGCCGTAATGTTGCGCCGAGCGGAACACCCGCATGCCCGAGACCGGGTCGTTGCGCGACAAAATGACCACCTCCACCGGCTGGCTGCCACTGCCGTCGGGCGGGCCCTGGTTGAAGGCCAGCAGTTTTTTCACCAGCGAAAATGCCACGCCGGGCCGGGCCGGTTGCTCCAACCGCTGCAGCTGCAGCGCCATGTAGGCCCGGTCGTCGCCCTGCTCGAACACCTGGTTTTCCTGCTCGAAATCAAACAGGGCGCGTGATGAAATCGCCACCACCAGCTTGCCGTCCAGCGGGCTGCTGCCAGGCGCGCTCATGATTGCAAAAACATCCGGTAAACGGGGTTGGCGGTTTCTTCCACGTGGGGGTAGCCCAGGGTGGCCAGAAACTTGGCAAAAGCCTTGTCGTCGGCCTTGGGTACCTGCAGCCCCACCAGAATACGGCCGTAATCCGCGCCCTGGTTGCGGTAATGGAACAGGCTGATGTTCCAGCCCGGGCGCATCAGGCTTAAAAACTTCATCAGCGCCCCTGGCCGCTCGGGGAACACAAAGCGCAGCAGCCGCTCGTCTTGCGCCAGCTTGGAGTGGCCCCCCACCATGTGCCGGATGTGCTCCTTGGCCAGTTCGTCATGCGTCAGGTCCAGCGCCGCAAAGCCATGCTTGGTGAAGTTGGCGCTGATCTTGGTCGATTCCCCTTTGCCATGCGTGCTCAGGCCCACAAACACATGGGCCTGGGCTGAATCGCTGATGCGGTAGTTGAACTCGGTCACATTGCGCGGCCCGCCCGGCAGGTTGCCGATCAGCTCGCAAAAGCGCCGGAAGCTGCCGCGCTCCTCAGGAATGGTCACCGCCAACAGCGCCTCGCGCTCCTCACCCACCTCGGCGCGCTCGGCCACAAAGCGCAGCCGGTCGAAGTTCATGTTGGCGCCGCACAAAATCGCGGCATAGGTCTCGCCCCGGGTCTTGTGCCGGGCCACATACTGCTTAATGGCCGCCACCGCCAGCGCACCTGCCGGCTCCACAATGCTGCGCGTATCCACAAACACGTCCTTGATAGCGGCGCACACCGCGTCGGTGTCCACGGTCATGAACTCGTCCACCAGCTCGCGGGTGATGCGAAAGGTCTCTTCGCCCACCAGTTTCACCGCCGTACCGTCCGAAAACAGGCCCACATCGGCCAACGTGACACGCTGCTCGGCGGCCACCGACTGCATCATGGCGTCGGAGTCGTTCATTTGCACGCCAATGACCTTGATCTCGGGCCGCACCGCCTTGATGTAATTGGCCACGCCCGAGATCAGGCCGCCGCCGCCGATGGCCACAAACACCGCATGCAGGGGCCCCTGGTGCTGGCGAAGCATCTCCATGGCAATCGTGCCCTGTCCGGCAATCACGTCCGGGTCGTCAAAGGGGTGGACAAAGGTCAGGCCCTGTTTTTTCTCCAGCGAAGCGGCGTGGGTGAAGGCTTCCGAGTAGCTGTCGCCAAACAGCACCACCTCGCCGCCCAGGCTGCGCACCGCATCCACCTTGAGCTGCGGCGTGGTGGTCGGCATCACGATCACCGCGCGCGCGCCCAGCTTGTACGCACTCAGGGCCACCCCCTGCGCGTGGTTGCCGGCCGAGGCGCAGATCACGCCTTTTTTCAGCTGCTCAGGGCTCAGGTGCACCATCTTGTTGTAAGCGCCTCGCAGCTTGAAACTGCGCACCGACTGCTGGTCCTCGCGCTTGAGCAGCACCGTGTTGTGCAGCCGCCGCCCCAAGGCCCGCGCCGGCTCCAGCGCCGACTCGTTCGCCACGTCGTAGACGCGGGCGGTCAGTATTTTTTTCAGGTAGTCGGCGGGTTGGAGGGCGCCGGTATGGGAGTGACTTGTCATGAGTAATTGGAGAAGTGTTTGGCCGGTCTAGGTTGATCACACGCGTTGGCTTGCGCTTTGGTACACCCGGCTTTTGTCGCGATGGCCCACAGCGATCACCGTGACATACACCGTTGCGTCATCGACCCGATAAACCAGTCGATAACCCACACTGTGCAACTTGATTTTGTAACAGTTGGGCATAGCCCTCAGGGCAGACGCCGGCACGCGGGGCTGCTCAAGCCGCTCCAGCAGTTTGTTTTTGAGCGGCTCCCGCACGCTGGCATCGAGTTGTTGCCATTCGCGCCAGGCTTTCTCGTGAAAGCGCAGCTTAAAGGGCATCGATCGCGACATCGATAAATGGCCCATCGGCCCGCTCGCGCACAAGCTTGGCGTCTTCCAGGTCTTCCAGATGAGCCATCAGCCGCTCATAGTGCCCGGCGGGGAGCAAATAAGCTTCAGGCCGGTTGTGGTTGAGCACCGCCACTGGCGCATCGTCAGCGCGCCGGATGATGTCGGCGTAATTACGCTTGAGCTCAGTCACGCTGACGGCAAAACGAGAAAGCACGGTGTCCATGGCCATCATCTCCTGCGTAAAAATGATATCAAATTAAATGCTAATTAAAGCATATTTTGTCAGAAGAGTGGCATGACCTGACGTATCACTCGCTATGTGGATAGTTATAATAACCACTAAATGCGCAGCTCAGAGCTCATCAAAAGGTTGGAGGCGGAGGGTTGGCTGCTTCGCGGGGTGCGGGGCAGTCACCATGTTTTCAGCCATCCGCAGCGCGGTGGGCACATCAGCGTGCCGCACCCCAAAAAGGATTTGGGCTTGGGTTTAGTGCATAAATTACTGAAACAGGCAGGTTTGAAAGGTTGAACCATGAAATTTTTGATTGCGATTGAGCCTGCGACAGACACCACCGCCTATGGCGTTGTGGTGCCAGACCTGCCGGGCTGCTTTTCCGCCGGTGACACGCTGGAAGAGGCGTTTGACAATGCGCGGGAAGCGATAGACGCCCATTGCGAATTTTTGGCCGAGGACGGGCAAGATGTGCCGCTGCCCGCCGCGATGGCCGCCCACCAAGCCAACCCCGACTTTGCCGGCTGGGTGTGGGCCATGGTGGACGTGGCCGTGGAAAGCTATTGGGGGCCGGCCGAGAAGGTCAACATCACGCTGCCGGGACGCACTTTGCGACGCATCGACGAGTACGCCCGTGCGCACGGGCAAACGCGCAGCGGTTTTTTGGCAGAGGCGGCTCGGCAAGCCATGCGCTGAGCCTGCACATTATTTATTTTTAAAGGTCTTTATTCATGGAATGCACAGTCAACTGGACCGGCGGCCTGGGCACCCGCTCGGGTATGGGTTTTATGGCCGAAACCGGCAGCGGCCACACCCTGATGATGGACGGCGCGCCTGACGCCGCCAAGCCCGAGCTCGGCGGCCAGAACCTGGCGCCGCGCCCGCTGGAGCTGCTGTTGGCCGGCGCCGGCGGCTGCACCGCCTACGACGTGGTGCTGATCCTCAAACGCGGCCGCCACGCCGTGGCCGGTTGCTCCGTCAAGCTCACTGCCGAGCGGGCCGACGCTGACCCGAAGGTGTTCACAAGCATCAACATGCACTTCACCGTCACCGGCAAAGCCGTGCCGGCTGCCGCCGTGGAGCGCGCCATCGCCATGAGCCACGACAAATATTGCTCGGCCAGCATCATGCTGGGCAAAACGGCCCAGATCAGCACCAGTTTTGAGATGCTGGAGGTCTGAGCCCTCGCGTCGCGTTGTTATAATTTTGTTATTATTTTTTTGGAGTGCCATCATGCTGACCACCATGCGCCGAATCGGCAACTCCCGCGGTGTGTTGATCCCGGCGGCTTTTCTGGCGTCTTGCCAGATCGAGGATCAGGTGGACATGCAACTGCAAGACGGGCAGATTGTCATCAAACCGGTGCGTCGCCAACTGCGTGAAGGTTGGTTTACTGACGCTGGCAGCGCATCACCAGTCGACTTAGCGCAGGAGCAGGCCGAAGCGCAGGACTGGTCCGCCCAGTCCACGATGGATGACAGTGAGTGGGTGTGGTGAACCGAGCCATCGCCCGCGGCGATGTCTATTGGGTCAATCTTGACCCTGTGATCGGCAGCGAGATCCAGAAAACCCGCCCGGCGCTGGTCGTGTCACCGGACGATTTGAATCACGCCTTGCCAAGGGTCATCATTGCGCCCCTGACCAGCGCCGGCAGGCCCATGGGATGTCGCCCAGAGGTGACTTTTCAGGGCAAAAATGCCCGAATCCGGCTCGACCAACTGCGGAGCGTCGACAAAATCAGGCTGGGCAAAAGAATGGGAAAAGTCGACGCTAAGGCTTGGCATGGCATATTGCTAGAAATGCTGGCCTGATCTCCCTGCCAGCATCGCCAGCCTAAACCCGCTGCGCCACCGTCGTCATCACTTTGGCGGCGGCTCGCATCAGGGCCTTGGCCGGGGCCGGCAGATCCTGCGCCCCTGCGCGACGGGCGTCCACGGCGTGGCGCGCTTCGTCATCTTGCATTTGCGCCACGATGGCGCGTGAGGCATGGTCGTTGCTGGGCAGCCGGCTCATATGGCTTTGCAGGTGCGCCTCCACCTGGTTTTCGGTCTCCACCACAAAGCCCAGGCTGACCCGGTCGCCCAGCCTGCCTGCCAGCAGCCCTAAGCCAAAGGCACCGGCGTACCACAGCGGGTTGAGCAGCGAGGGCCGTGCGCCCAGCTCGCTCAGGCGCTGGCTGGTCCAGGCCAGATGGTCGGCCTCTTCGGCGCTGGCCCGCATGAAATGGTCCTTCAGCGCTTCGCTTTTTGTAGCAAAAGCCTGAGCCGTATAGAGTGCTTGAGCGCACACTTCGCCCACATGATTGACCCGCATCAGCGCGCCTGACTCGGCTTTCTCGGCTGCAGAGAGTTCCGTCCCCTGGTCTGGCAACGTCGGGCAGGCTCTCGCGGCATGAGGCTTGGCAAACAGGGTGCGCAGGGCCGCATCGGCCGCGATGATGTACTTGTCCATGAGTTCGATTCTAGGTTGACGTCCTGTTTCAAGGTGTGTCCCTTGGGCATTGGGGCGAATGCATGGATGCCCGGTCGAGCCGGGCATGACGGGCAGGGCGTCGCCGCGCCTCTTCGTCATCCCCGCGCCTTTTCGTCATCTCCGCGAAAGCGGGGATCCACAATTTCCCGAGCCCAAAAGACTCTCCAAAACCAC
>Ga0114980_10001987_pt1 | contig 14626 bp, 6 predicted proteins | sample S_140806_EF_Meta_FD_87018 | JGI IMG/M metagenome (GOLD analysis project Ga0114980, IMG submission 87018) | Freshwater microbial communities from Lake Simoncouche, Canada to study carbon cycling - S_140806_EF_MetaG | ecosystem: Environmental > Aquatic > Freshwater > Lake | place: Lake...
AAGATCACCAAGATCGGCGATACCTTCATCGGCCTCACCGGCACCTCGGCCAGCCTCGTCGTGCTCAACAGCTACTTTTCCAATCCCGACCGCCCGCGTGACTTCTCCTCCTGTGAGATGATCTTCGAGACCTTCCGCCATGCCCATGCCTGGTTGAAGGCCGAGTACTTCATGACGGCCATGCCGGACAAGGGCGAGGAATATGAGACCACCCAGTTCTACGGCCTTGCCGCGAATGAACATGGCATCTTCGCCCTCTACTCCTACCGCTCCGCGCAGCAGTTTCATAAGTTCTGGGCCGCCGGCTCGGGTCGTGACTTCGCCCTCGGAGCCATGCAAACCGCCTACGACAGCGGCAAAAGCGCCGAAGAGATCGCCCGCGCCGGCCTCGAAGCCGCCGCCGAGTTCGACAGCGCCACGTCCGCGCCTTTTGAAATTCACAGCATCCCACAGTTGGGTGTCGAAAAGCCGAAAAAGAGGAAAAAGTGATCGATCCGGCTTTTCCCAGCCAAGGGCGAGATGAAGGTTGGTCGCGGTTTGTTCCAACAACATTTCGTGTCAACTTGTTGTCGCCCGCTTCGGTCGCACTGGCGATTTGGGTATCGAGATTTTCGATTTGTAGCACTCATCCGGTGCTGCGGCTCATTAACGATTATATCCCAAAGCAGTGAAGTAATAGGGACAGTGCACGCTTTGTGGCTTACTCACCATGAGCAGGTACAGAAAGCCATGTTTGACCGCCGTGCGTCCGCCTTGAATCGGACCTCTCCCATCCTGCTATTCCTGCAGCACGGCCACCCCAAACGGCTGCCTGACGCCGACGTGGTGGAGTTTATTCCATAGCACCAGTTTCTCAAGGAAGCGCAGAGACACCGCTTCCATTCATTCTTCGAAGGCCCCGCAGTCCTCACGCTGGACAAGCCTGCAAGATAGCTGGCTGAGGAGTTTTACAGGCAATTCCCTGACGTGCTCCTGCGCGCGTCTGAATCTACGCGTCCTAACTTTCGTTGGCTATCGGATTTGCCTCTCCGGCTGTTTTCCATTCTTCTCATGTCCCCAACACTCGAGATAGCACATCACCATTATCATGATGGTTCTCGGTGCCCAGATTGCAGAAATAAAGCCAGTAGGGCCATCGCTGCCAAAGCTGCGGTAGAACGCTCTCACCAAAGTCCCCGGACCCATGCCGGTCGATCAGCTCCACCGGCTCAATCCCAACACGATTTAGCAAATCGAGCGCTGCAGGTAAAGCGGGCACAGGACCAGCTTGAAAAAGACATCGGAAGCAGGCATGGCGGAAAGTGCCCACAGCCTGTCTCTTTCGCAAGTCCAGGATACAAAACTCGAAAATCTCCGGCGAAATCATGGCGCTAGTCCGGTCAATGTTGTAGAAAATGCACCACTACAGATGCCTGCCCCCGTCACCGCCATCATTCCAGCCGAAGCTCTAGCCTCCATTATGCGAAACAAGTTTGGTGAAGAGGTAACCAGATTATTCTGCTTCCTTGTGTGAAGTCAGATGAAGAGAACAGGTATTCCTCGTAAATGCCACTGCCTCTATGCTTCCCCCGCGCGACAGAAACCCCGGTTCTTCAAAAGATGGTGATGCCACCATTGTCGTGGACAAGCCGAGGTCGAAGGTGTGGCAGCCGCCTGCCCCGCAGGAGCTTTCCAAGGTATTGTTGCAGTATGAGGTGGATATGTTGCTCGGACGTGGCGGTATGGGGGCGGTTTACAAAGGCAGGCACAGGACGTTGGACCGGGCGGTGGCAATCAAGATTCTGCCCCCGGAGATGGATGACATCGATGACAGCTACGCGGAGCGCTTCAAGAACGAGGCGCGTGCCATGGCGAGGCTGAGCCACCCGAACATTGTGAGCGTCTATGATTTCGGGGAGACTTCAGATGGCTTGCTGTACTTTGTGATGGAGTTCATCGAGGGGATGGATGTGCATAAAATGCTCAAGGAGCAGGGCCGTCTGCAATGCGACCATGTGAAGAACATCATCGCCCAGGTGTGTGACGCCCTGGACTACGCCCATGAGATGAAAATCATCCACCGCGATATCAAGCCGGCGAACATCATGGTGGGCTATGATGGCAAGGTTAAAGTGGCGGACTTTGGCCTAGCTAAAATTACGCAAGGCTCTGATGCCTGCTTGACTCAGAGTAATGCCCTGCTGGGCACACTGCACTACATGGCTCCTGAGGCCTTGACGTTGGGCACCTTGGTAGATCATCGGGCGGATATCTTTGCGGTGGGGGTGATGCTGTACCAGATGCTCACTGGGAAGCTACCTCAGGGCATGTTTGAGATGCCCTCTAAGAGGGTCGAAGGTGTAGATGTGCAGTTCGATGTCATCATTGGAAAGGCATTGATGGAGGATCGTGACAAGCGTTACCAAACGGTGGCGCAGATGCGGGTGGATTTCGCCGAGATCTTGGCACCGAAGACTACGCAGGTGCAGACGCAGACTCGCCGCTCGCGGATGGCAGCGAATCGGCTGGGTCGCTATAAAATCGCGAGTGCCGAGGATGGGAGGCCGGTTCTGTTGGGGACAGGTTCCGCAGGCAAGACTTACAAGGCGGTGCATTCCTTGCTGGGCACCACGGTGGCGCTGAAGGTGATCCATGAGGCGCTGGCTTACGATGCGGAGGTGCGCCAGCGTTTCCTGAACGAGGCAAAGGCGATCGCGAAACTCAAGCATCCGCACATCGCTCAACTGGTGGATTGTGACGAGGATGATGGCGCGTTGTTTTGCGCCATCGAATACTGTGATGGCGGCAATTTGGAAAAGCTGGTAGCTTCCACTGGAGCACTTTCAGATGAGACGGCGCTGCTGTTCGGTCGGCAGGCGGCCAAGGCGCTGGCTTATGTACACGACGAGGGCTTTTTGCATCGGGACCTGAAGCCTTCGAACTTAATGCTCTCCATGGTGCCGGGTACCAACACGGCGAACATCAAGCTGATCGATTTTGGTCTCGTGAAAGCGCTAGGGCAAACCTCCGGTCTCACGAGAAAAGGACATTTTCGCGGCACGCTGCTTTACGCCAGCCCGGAGCAGCTCCGGGAGGAGGAACTGGATGAGCGCACGGATGTGTTTTCGCTAGGCATGACGCTTTGGTTCATGCTGCTGGGGCGTCTCCCCATGGAGAACGATCAAGCACAGATCACCAAACGCCGTCTGTCCCAGGACAGTCATGCAGAGGAGCTTCCTGCCAGCACGCATCCGGCCATGCGTGCCCTGCTGCGCCAGATGCTACAGCCTGACAAAACGCGGAGGGCAAGGAACATGCATGCCGTGCTGGCAGGTATGGATGAGAGCCTGAACATGATCAGGCGGCAGGTGGCACCCTTGACGCGTCGCCGTAGTTCGCCGGGAATTTTCCAGCAGCAGGCGTCCGCGTCCGCGCCCTCGACCCAGGTGCGACAGCCCTCCCGGACGAACGAGGAGCCTTCCAGCACAGTCTCTACCACTCAAAGTTCGATTCAAAGAGCCGCTGCGGCTCAGGATTCGCAGCTGAGAATGACCATCCGTGACATCAAAGCTCCGGGCAAGGTGGAGAATCTGCCGTCCCAAGCTCTCAATACCCACACCCGTCGGGGGGAACCCGCCCGGCTGGTGCTGGACACGCCGCTCTCCGCTAAATTCCAGCTCTTTGAGGAGCTTGAGGGAGTGCATCCTGAGACGGGCACCGCCCATCGTGCCGTGCGGCTATCCAACAAGGATGTGGTGCGTCTTACTCTGCTGCACCCCGAGGTGGCGAATGATCGACAGACGGTCAAAAATCTGCGCGAGCTGCTGGACAAGGCACTTCAATGCCCGGGCGAGTTTCTGGTTCGACCGCTGACGATGATACGTTTTACCGACCACGCGGTTTTGCTGGAGGAAATGGCAGAGGGGCCGCGAATGCTGGAATTACTGCGTGCGAGGCAGCGGATCAGCCTGGCCGAGGCGGGCTCTCTGTTGCTGAAAGTGGCCGTGGCATGCGATCAGGCCTCAGGTGCTGGCATTGCGGCGCTCGATATGGCTCCGCATCATGTGGTGCTCCAGTTTCCTTCTATCCCACCAGGAAAAAGCCATGGGGAAAAAGTCACCCGGATGCTCTCGATGCCTTTGTCCAAGTGGCCAGCTTACCACATCCGCCTTGCCTTGGATTACGATTCATCAGGCGGCGAAGGGATGGCCTGGCGCTTCGCACGCTTCGCCTACCATCTGCTCAGTGGCCTCCCGGCGCCACCACCGCACGCTCCGCGTAACAGTTATGTGCCTGTGGCCGGCATCAGCGAGGAGGCGAACCGCCTGCTGTCCAAAGTCGTGAGCGGCGAATTGATGGTGGCTGATTGCGTGCCCTTCATGCGCAGCCTGCTCCAGATGGAGAATGTTATGGCGTGATCATCTTTGGCATGCTTGCGGTTCTTTGATGGCTTTTTTTCGAGACAGAAGCCTAATCTGGCCTAACAAGGGAAAAAAGACCGGTTCATGCAGGGAGCAATCGACTACATCAATGCCTCCAAACAGAGCAAGACCTTGCCGCTTGGCAAAGGCCGGGATGCTTTTGAGCATGCCGTCGTCGAATGGCTGCCACAGCGGCTGACCTGGGGGATATCGAGTCCCTCCGGCGGTCTGCTTGAGGTGAATGGCAGATCCGTGGCGAAAGGCTCTACCGTGGCCCTTGCCCACCTGGACGAAATCCTCGTCGGGCATATCCGGGCGAGATTTCTGCGCATTCCCGAGGTGCCGCTGATCCGAGGGAAACCCTGCCGGGAGATCTTTCTCGACCAGCGAAGGCTGCTCATCGGGCGGGCCGATGGCTCGGCGTCTGAGGACTACCAGGCCGGTCAGGAGCGATGGCTGCTCGATCCCGAGGATGACCGGCGCACCGCGAAGGTGCATGTGGAAATCTTCCCTTCAGGCGGCGGCCACGCCATCCATGACCGCAGCCCTACCGGCACCTATCTCAACGGAGCCGTGTTTTCCGAGAAGCAACTCGTCCCAGGAGACCGGTTTGTGATTGGCAGCTACACGTTTGAGTTCACGGGGAGCTCCATCTGTAGTGTGGATTCCCTGCTCGGAGCACGCGTGGAGGGGAATGATCTGGGACTCACGGTTCGGCATGAGGGGAGCCTCAAGACGATCCTGCGCCAGGTGGCGATTGAAATCCATGCCGGGGAGTTCATCGGCATTTTGGGCGGCTCCGGCCAGGGGAAATCCACCCTGATGAATCTGCTCGGCGGGTTGCTCTCTCCCACGAAGGGCAAGGTGCTTATTGATGGCGAGCCGCTGGCTGCCAGCCTGCTTTCTGGCAGCGTCATCGGCTTCGTGCCGCAGGATGACATTGTTCATACCGAGCTGACCGTCGTCCAGGCTCTCACCCTGACGGCACAACTCCGGCTGGCGGTCTCCCGTGCGGCTCTCGACTCGCTGGTTTCCGGCATCATCATCAAACTCGGACTCAAGGAGCATGCGGACAAGCCGGTGCGCATTCTCTCCGGTGGTCAGCGCAAGCGTGTCAACATCGCCACCGAGCTACTCGTGCGGCCGGCGGTCCTGTTTCTCGATGAGCCCACTTCAGGCCTCGACCCCGAAAACGAGGAAAGCGTCGTCGCCACCCTGCAAAACCTCAGCCTCACGGGGCAGACGGTCGTCTGCACCACGCACAGCCTGCATAAGGCCTTCTTGTTCAACCGCATCGCCTTCGTGCATGACGGCAGGCTTCTCTTCCTCGGCAACCTCGACGAAGCCCGCGAGCATTTCCTCACTTCAGATAAGGACACCACGGGCACGGCCACCAGCTCCGATACCAGCAGCCCCGCGCTGCGCTTGGAGCGCATCTACAAAAAGGTGAACGAGGAAAAGAACAGCGATAAATGGCTCGCTCGCTTCCTGAAATCGCCGCTCGCCCCGTTTTCCACCGGTGCCTTTCCTCCACGGCGGCGTGTCTTTGCCCGTCCGCCTCGGGCGGCCCGTCCGGGTTTCTTCTCCTCCTTGGTGGTCCTGGCCAAGACGCAGTGGGCCATCCTCTCGGCGGATCGCAAAAACATCCGTTCCATCCTGATCCAGGCTCTGGGCATCGGGCTGCTGGCAGGCTGGGTGGGGCGTGAAGATCCCGAGTTCCGCTTTTTCGCCTGCCTCATCGCCACACTTTGGTTCGGCTGTAGCAACGCCGCGCAGACCATTGTGCGTGAGCTCTCCATTTTCAGGCGTGAGCGCATCGCCGGCCTCGAGCTTCCACCTTACATCCTGAGCAAAACGCTCTTTTTAGCCGCTATTGCCTGGCTGCAGGTGTTGCTGCTGCTCGGCTCCCAGGCTCTGCCGGTGCTCCTTTCCGCCTCCAGCGGCGCTTCCTCCTCCCATGACCTGCTGCCGCCGGGCAGCCTGTTCTTTGTGGCGATGGCTTTTGGCCTCATGGGATTGGTGGGCGTGCAGATCGGGCTGGCGCTCTCATCCATGGCCCGCACGGTCACCCAGGCCACCCTCTGGGTGCCCCTGGCCCTCATCCCGCAGATTCTTTTCAGCGGTTTCGTCGTCACCCGACCGGATATGCCCGCCTCCGCCCGTGCCTTCAGCCTGCTCGTTCCCAGCGCCAGTGCGCAGCGGCTGATCGATCTGGCCAACATCCATCAAAAAACCGTCCCCGTGATGACCGATGACACGGAAGTCCCCATGTTTTTCTCGACGGATGACACCCTGCGCCCGCGCCGCACCCCCGGCATCCACCAGAGAGCCTCCGGCAGTTCCAAACGCTATCGTGAGCTGGATGAGTACAACACCTCCTGGCAGAATAGCCTGGTGGATCCCATCCGCCTCGGGGCGCATGCTCCTGCCCTTGAGGAGGGATCGGACGAGAAGGACTATGTGAAGCGTCGTGATGATATCCTTTCTCCCTGGCAGGCCGGACAGGATTATGACGCCAGTTCGCAGGTGTTCATGGCCGCTGCCGCTCTTGGCATCTGGTCTTTGATTTGCTACGCCGTCACCTGGCTGGGCCTCTCCCTCGCCCAGCCCGCTCCTCTACGCCCCGCCTGGCTGCGGCGGCAAAATGACGGATGATGTAGCGCTTCAACCAGCCACCAGAGCCTTCGATCAGGGCTTTGAAATCAGGATCACGCGGAAACCGAGGCGCCCGCTCCACATTGGATATGATTTACCCAAAAAAACGGCCGCGATGGTCGATGTGGTATTCGGACTCAAGGAGATGGGACGTGCGTTGCCACGTAGGACCAAGGGCGAATCACTGCTGGGCGTCCAGTACCTTGGGCGGACAGCGGCATTTGGGAAATTTGGTTTTGGCGATTCGTAGCCAGAACCACCCCCAAAAGTGCTGGATGACCACTCGTGCAGCTCATTCGAAAATCCCTCCACGGATGTTGATGCAGCCGATGTGCGAGCGCTGTTCCATTGTTCGACAGTAGGCAACATGTAAGCTGATCCTTCTGGTCGTAGCTTTAGGTTCGAATCAGAGACGGCTGGATCTCCTTCTTCTTTTGCAGTCAGTTGCTCACAATATTGAATGGCATTGTTGAAGTTTACCCCATCCATCGGTTCATCGCTGCCCTCTGCCGCGCCGTTGATCACGAAGTTATACTGCTTACCTGTCACCTCCGCCTTGCCGATCCAGAAATTCCCCTCGGCTATCCAGACGAGCTCGATGCCGGCGCTGTTGGTGAAATTCTCGCCCGGGCTGGCCCGCGTATCGCCGGAGAAGAGCATTTTGATGGCTTCGAGGATTTTATCCGCCACCGCCGGACTGATCGTTTCATCGCGGAGAGACGCCAGTTTTTTGCCGCTCTCGGCTTGAAAGGCCGTTTTCATGGTTTGCAGTTCCACCGCCTGTTTTTTGCGTAGGTTGGCGGCATTGCCCATGGCAGTGGACGCTTCCGTTTCCCAGTGGGATTGGTTGGCGGCGAGGAGTCGAAGTGCCTCTTGCTCCGCTGCCGCATCCGTGGCGCTTTCCCAAAGCACGATCAGGCGGTCGAACTCGGGCTTGCTGGCCTTCTCATGTTTCAGCAGGTCCCACTTGGGCGGGTTTTTCTTGATGGCCTCCACGCTCTGCTGCTCTGCCGTCATAGCCCCGGCTTGCTTCAGCTGCTGCTGGAGCTTCTCAGCGTCCTTGGAAAGGCGGGTCAGCTCTTCGGACTGCGTCTTGGCCTGGCTTTCGAAGGTCTGCTTCCTGGCCAGCAGGCCATCCCGCTCACGCTGGAGCATTTGAGGCTGCTCACTCCCAGTTGGGAGCTTTGGAAGTGCTCGCGGTCCCAAAGTGCTCCGCTGAAGGGCGCTGGACCCGCCACCAGCTGCGGCCAGCCACCAGCCGCACAAAAGGGCCGCCACCAGCCCCAGCAGCCCGGCAAGGGCTGCCTGCATACGCACAGGCTGGAGGACGAGGGAGATCATGCGGAGAAAATTAAGGCGGCGGCGCGCTTGCGGAGACCTTTTCGAGCTGCTGGCGCTGGTTTGTGATCAAAGTGGTGAGTGTTTGCTCGGCGGCGGCCGCTGTTTCACGCGCTGCTTTGAGTTTGGCGGTGGTGTCGGCGTGCAGGGAACGCAGGTCTTTTTGCCGTTCCTTCCGCTGGTCCGGGGTGAAAGTGTCTTTTCCTTTGATCCACTGGTCTTCTTTGGCTTGGAGTCCGATCAGGCTTTCACGGGCTTCCTTGATCTTTTCGATCGCCTCCTTCGATTCGCGGTCCCAATCCGCCTGCCAGGCCGTGAGATCTGCTGCGGTCAATGTCAGGCCCGTGGTGCCCAGGGCGGCCTTGATGGCCGCATCCGCCTCCTTTTTTTTCGCGAGAGCGGCGTCGAAGGCCTTCGTGATTTTTTCCAATCGAGGCTTCTCGGCGAGGAGCGCTTGGCGGCGGCTTTCGCTGTTCGTCGTCTGCTCGGTCAGCTTGTCGAATTCGTCTTTCTTCGTCTTCACCTCGCTCACGATCTTGTTCAGATTCGTTTCGAGGGCCGTGACCTCGGCGGTGAGCGTCGAAAGCTCCTCACTGCCGGAACTTAGGAGGGAGGCCATCAGCGCCTGCTGCTCCAGCCGCGCATGCAGCAGCGCCAGCGAGCCAGCCGCAAGACGGCTCCCCTTGCTCTCCGCCGCAGAAGAACTTGTGAGTCTCGAACCCAAGCCGAAGGCCCCCAGCGTGGCCGCCAGAAACGCCAGCCCGAGCGCCGTCAGGGCGAGCGGATGGCGGATGGGTGCCCCCGCAGAACGCGGGATCCCGTCCTGAGCGGTGGCGGGCAGAGAGGACATGAGCGTGCTTTTAGGCGCGACTAGACCGTTTGGCAAGATGCTTGCCAGGGGGGCATTCTAGCGCCACCCCTCCGCTCATCATGCCCCGGCTAAAAGTTTCCCATCCCGATCAGACTCCCACCGAATACGAGTTCGGCGAGCAGGTGGTCACCATCGGGAGGGAGGTGGATAATCTCGTCGTCATCGATGCCGCCGCCATCTCCCGCCATCATGCGGAGATCGAGTTCATCGAAGGCACCTGGTGGCTGCGTGACCTCGGCTCCAGCAATGGTACTTTTCATCAAGGCGTGCGCATTGAGCGGACCCGCCTGCATGACAGGGCTAGCTTTGAGATTGGTGGTTGGAAGTTCCGGTTCTCCCAAGCATCCACCAAATCTGCTCCAGGAGCGGCTCAGGCCAGTTCATCCGCCAAAAGCCGAGCCAAGGGCAAAAAACGTTCGCGAGTGGCAGCACAGGCCGCCAAAACGCCTTTGCTGCCGCCTGCTCCACCTCCTGAGCCACCCGCTGCCATCTCGATTCCTGCCGCCAGCCCGCTCGAGCCGCCTCCCCAGAAGAGGGATGCACCGGTGCCAGAAGGGGCCCCGCAGCCGCTGCCCTCGAAGCCGAAGTTCAAGCTGGCATGGCCGCAGGCTATCGCTGCCATCCTGGCCCTCACCGCACTCGTGCTGGTCTTCGGGCGAAATCGAGTAGCAGTGGAAAAGCCGCCGCCACCCTCCACGGAGAGGTCGCTTCCACGGGCAGCTCCTCCTGTCACCCTGGCCATGCGGGAATCCGAGCCGCCGCTCCTACCTCCGATCACGCCAGCACTGGCGAAACAAGCCCAACTGCCTCCCATTCCGGCCCCGCCTTCTTCAGGTCGCCCGACTGAAAACCAGTTGGGTTCGGGCAGAAAGTTACTTTTTGCTCCGGGTGCCGATGGCGCTGGCTTCCAGCCCGTGCTCAGCCCCCGGCTGGACCGCGTCCTCCATGTCAAAAAGTCCACTGGCAATACGGAGGCCGAGCCGTGGGTGGATGTTTGCTTGAATGAAGAGGTCATCCTGCGCCGAGTGCGCCTCAGCACAGAGGATCAATTGCGATTTTCTAGGGATGGCTCCACCTGGGCAGTCCAAGCCCAGGACGTGCATGGCGGCAAATTCATCGCCTTGCGGGATCGCACCATCCGCCTCGAAGGCGAGGTCGTTCAATGGCTCGGTAACCGTGACTTTTCCCACATAGCGGTCGTATCTCGGCACCAAGGTGAGGACAACCTGGCCATCGATGGTGTGTGGCGATCCTCCTACCACCACATCCGCGATCTCCGCCTCTCCGAAGACGGTCTCCAATGGGCCTATGTGGCCATGAAATTTTCTCCGGAAGATGCCTTGGAGTATCCTGCAGGAGAAAGAGTCGTCACCCAGGACGGTCCCATGCCCATCTGTCAGGAGGTTTTGGCCTTGGAACTGGCACCGCAGGGCGGGCGGGCGGCCTGGGTGGCCGCGCAACCCGGCGGCAAACAGGAGGTCGTGACCGCCACCGGGTTGGTCTGGCAGACGCCTCCCATGGGAAAATCGCTCATCCAAAGCCTAACTTTATCGGATGACGGGCGTCGGCTCGCCTGGGCTTTCGTCGCCTCAGGGAGCGATCCCGTTTTTCATCTCGAAAGCGGAGGCTCGTGGGAGCTGCCTTTGGGTGCCAGCGGGGAAACCTCTGCTGCGCCCCTCGCTGCCTCGCTGCCGCCCTCGATCACCACCCGCATTTGCTTTAGCAAGGATGGTTGGCACGCCGTATTCGCCGCTAGCGGCCGCTCCTCGGCCTTGATGAGCGAGGGCGGAGCCATTTCCCGCCATTCCGTCATCCTTCTCGACAGCCTCACCCTCTCTCCTGATGGCCGCCGTCTCGCCTTTGTGGCCATGGAACCGGCGGCCAGTGCAGGCAATCCATCCGCGCAGCTCCATCACGCCTCCCTCTGGCTCGATGGAAAGCCCTTGCTCACCGAGGAAAATGCCTGGGTCCGCCAAAGTGCCGCAGGCAATCGCATCACGATGGCTGGCATATCGTCCCTTCACTTCTCACCTGATGGTTCACGCTTGGCCTGCCTCCGCTCCATCCCGCAGTCTTCCGGGAAAGGTTACATTCGGCAGGCATGGCTCGATGGCCGCATCATCCCCGAAAAGCATGATCACGCGCTCGCCCTAGCATGGACGGATTCAGATATTCTTTCGCTCGCCGCCGTGCATTCGGATAACGAATCCATTGAGCGAGTGGATTGTCCGCCTAGAGCCATTCGATGAAAGGGGATCAGTAAAACGCCAGCTCAATTGGTTATCATAATTTATTGTATAATAATATATTTGGATCTTTTAATTAAAGGATTAAAAAAAGTTTTTCGACATTATTTTTGAACACTTTAGCCTAGACACTTTGAGCCAACCCGTCATTCTCCGCCCAGATTTTTCTCAGCCTCACGTCAAATTCACCTGTCTCAAGCCATGAAAAAAGCCATTCGCGAAATCAGTCTGCTCGTAGCCGCCGGCCTCAGTCTCATTCCACCTCGCGCTGTTTGGGCAAACCCCACCGGATTTGAGCTCCAGGCAGGCATCGTCGAGGTGCCCACCATGGTCGGCAATGATCTCGTCATCAACCAGTCCAGCCAGGCCGCCATCATCAACTGGAACAGCTTCTCCATCGGCCTCGGCGAATCCACCACCTTCAACCAGCCTGACGGCGGTGTTGCCCTGAACCGCGTCATCGGTCTCGATCCCTCCATCATCAACGGCGCTCTCAACGCCAACGGCTCCATCTGGCTCATCAATCCGAATGGCACCCTCGTCGGCAGTAGCGGCGTCATCCAGACCGGCAGTTTCCTCGCTTCCACGCTCGATATTTCGAATGGTGAGTTCACCAACTATGCCTCCGGCGCTTCCAACACCGCCAATTTCTCCGGCTCCTCCTCTGCCGCCATCCAGAATCTCGGCCAGATCCGCGCCAGCAGCGGTGATATCATGCTCTTCGCCCGCCATGTGGACAATGCCGGTTTAATCAGCGCGCCCAACGGAGATGCTGGCCTCGCTGGCGGACAGGAAGTGACGCTCGTCAAAGCGGGCGCGGAGCGCATTCAAGTCAAGCCATCCAGCGGTGGTGACGTTAACAACACTGGCAATATCGAGGCCGTTCAGGCCGAGCTCAAGGCCAATGGCGGCAACATCTACTCCATGGCTGTGAACAACAGCGGTGCTGTGCGTGCCACGGGGGCTGTGATGAAGGGCGGCAAGATCTTTCTCAGTGCTGGTGGTGGCAAGGTCACCAACAGTGGCTCGCTGACCGCCACTAAAGGTGATCAAGGTGGCGATATCCAGGTCACCGGCAAGGATGTCAAAATCGCTTCCGGTTCCAACATCAATGCCAGCGGCGCTGCCGGTGGCGGACAGGTGCTCATCGGTGGTGATTACCAGGGGCAGGGTACGGTACAGACGGCTCAGAAAACAGTGGTCGAGGCCAACACCTCCATTTCAGCCGACGCGATTCAAACTGGCAACGGTGGTAAAGTCATCGTGTGGTCGGATAACAATACCTTTTTCAGCGGTGCCATCTCCACTCGTGGTGGTGCTTTGAGTGGGAATGGCGGCCTTGTGGAAGTTTCCAGTCACAATTTCCTCTCCTTTGACGGCACCGCTTCGCGCCTCGCTCCCAATGGCATTGCCGGCACTCTGCTGCTGGATCCTACCAACCTAACCATCAACAATACGGCAAACAGCAACATCAACGCAGCAACTCCGTTTGTGCCTACGGGTGCAGCTTCCGTCCTGACTTGGGCGACCATCACCGGCGCGCTTGCGGGAGGCTCCGTCGTGGTGACCACCGTCGGCAGCCCTAACACGGGAGTGGAAACCGGCACGATTACAGTGGCAGCTGCCAGTCCCGATCTGGCAACAGCCAACTCGTTGACATTGACTGCTGCCAGCAGCATCACGATCAATGCCGCCTCTACCATCACAAATTCTGGGGTTGGCGCATTGAATCTCAATGCCAATGCTGGCGGAGTGACATTCACCGGTGGCGTCGCACTCGGCGGTGCACTGAATGTGACCGCAACAGGGGCTATCACTCAAACTGCGGCTTTGAGCGTGGCTGGCGTGGCCACACTAGCAGCCGGTGCCGCCAATGACATTACGCTGAACACGGCGACGAATAATTTTGCGACTTTAGCGATCACCAGCGGTAACAACGTGAGCGTGACGGACGCCAATTCGATCATCCTTGGGGCATCAACGGTGAGCGGCACTTTGGGGGTGAACACGACGGGAGCCATCACGCAGACTGCTGGGTCCTTAGTGGTGACCGGAGTGACCACGCTGGCCGCAGGCGCAGCCAATAGCATCACTTTGAATACCCTGGGAAATAACTTCTCAACGCTGGCGATCACGAGCGCTCTCAACGTAGGTGTGACAGACGCCAATGCCCTGATCTTGGGCGCTTCGACCGTGAGCGGCACGCTGGGGGTAACCACCACAGGCGCGATCACGCAGAGCGGTGCTTTGGCAGTGACGGGTCTAGCGACCTTTGCTGCTGGCGCAGCTAATGACATCACGCTGACCAACACAGCCAACAACTTTAGCACCGTTGTGATCAACAGTGGGAATACGGTCAACTTGGTTGACTCCAATGCACTGATTCTCGGCAATGTGGTCGCCACCTCGTTCACGGCGCAGTCCGGTGCCGGCGCTGGTGTGGGCAACCTCTCCTTCGCGGCAGCCACCAAAATTCAGGCCAATACACAATCCTACCGCGCTGGCAATGGTGTGGGCGGCGGCGCGGCAGCCCTTGTGGACTTTGTCACGAACCTTCCCACCCTCAGAAACACCGCTGACACGGCTGCTGCCATCACCTCCTTCACACACCGCCAGGACGCACTCATTGCCGATGCAGGAGCCATTGGCGACGTCGCCGCTGTCGCTCGGTTTGGCGGCGCTCCGGTCCCGCTCACTTATTCCATTCAGTCGGATGAAGTTTCCGTCACACTCGCCACAGCAGCCAATGTGGCTGGCAGTGCCTTGACACTGAATGCCGCCACCGTCATCAACATCAATACAGCGTTGGGCCTGACCTCCTTGAGTGCCGCAGCGCCCTCTATTGTTCTCAACGCGGCGGGAACTACAGGAGCGCCTACCATCACGACATCGGGCGCGGCGGCTTTAGGGAATCAAACATACACCGGTGCAGTCACGCTGAATTTGAATGCGGTTTTGACCAGCACGGCTGGCGGCAACATCATCTTCAACTCGACGGTGAACGGAGCGTTCAGCCTGGAAGCCAACACGGCGGGTAACGAAGTGTTCAATGGCCGGGTGGGCAACACCACCGCACTGACCAGCCTGATCACCGATGCGTCGAATGTGGGTGGCTT
>Ga0114980_10001989_pt1 | contig 14614 bp, 14 predicted proteins | sample S_140806_EF_Meta_FD_87018 | JGI IMG/M metagenome (GOLD analysis project Ga0114980, IMG submission 87018) | Freshwater microbial communities from Lake Simoncouche, Canada to study carbon cycling - S_140806_EF_MetaG | ecosystem: Environmental > Aquatic > Freshwater > Lake | place: Lake...
CCTTGAGATGCTTGTCCAGCAGGGTGCAATTTCATTCGAACGGTGGCTTGGGGTCTCCGCACCTGTTCATGTGATGCGTCAAGCGGTGCAGGAATCCATCCAAGGCGGGGTGAAGTGAACATCTACGGTCGCGTATACGTCCAAACCCGCAACGGAACATACGAACCGGTGAAAGGTCAGGCACAATGAATAAATTGATGACGACTCTCGTTGGTGCAACGGCAGTCTTGTCCCTGGTCGCATTTGCACAGGGCTCTGCCCATGCGCAGCGTGGCAATGGCGGCGGTGGCTTTGGTGGCGGATTCGGCGGACAACGTGGCGGCGGCATGATGCAGATGGGCCTCAGCAACCTTCCAGTAGATGTACTGGTCAAGGGACTGAAGCTGACTGAAGATCAGAAGACCAAGGTTGATGATGTTCAGAAGAAGATTCGCGAAGCGCAGCGTGCTGCATTCGGTGGCGGAAACAACCCATTTGGCGGTGGTGCCGGTGGTGGCAATCGCCCGGATCCTGCTCAGCTGCAGGAAATGATGACCAAGATGCAGGAAGAGCGCAAGAAGAATGACGCTCAGGTTGAGGCTGTTCTGACCGATGATCAGAAGAAGTCCCTTCCAGCTTTCCTCAAGGATGTTCAGGCTTACCAGTCTGCGCAGCTTCCATTGGCTCTGATTGGTGACCTCAAGCTCACCGATGACCAGAAGACCAAAATGGCTGCAGTCGTGAAGCAAGTTCAGACCATCTCCCAAGAGAAGCGTCAGGAAGCTATGGACAACCAGGATTTCCAAGCACTTCGCGAAATCATGACCCAGACCCAGACTGCACTCAAGGATAAGACCCGTGCACTTCTCACCGCTGATCAAAAAGCGATGGTTGAGAAGTATGAGAAGGAAAATCCTAACCAAGGCTTCGGCGCCCGTGGCGGCCGTGGCGGCGGACAGGGCGGACCTGGCGGTGCTGGACAGGGTGGTAACGGCGCTGGCCGTGGCGGCCGTGGTGGCAATGGTGGCGGAAACCCACCTCCAACACAGAACGGCAACGGAGCTCCGCCTCCACGCTTCTAGTTCGTAACGAACAAAAGCAAGGTGTCTGCATCATTTTGGTGCAGGCACCTTTTCTTTGTTAGACCAGTTCACTCCTGTCCGAATGCCCATTTAGGTAACTTGGCCTCTATGATGTTGCCGTTTGGCTATCTTCTGGAAGGTTTGTGGAGCCAAATCACGATCACCCCGGTCGTTGCTGGTACAAAATGCAAGGTTTGCGTACGGTCAGGAGGGCTTTGGTGAGGGATACTGATAGCACTTTGCTTGATGAGGCTGACCATGGTTCTTGACAATGAGGTAAGTGCATTCCGGGCGCAAGTGAGCGCTTTTTCGATTCTGCAGGTAAACGCCGGCACGAAAGGTATTTGCCATCCAAAAACGACCGCTGCATTTCTAGAATGGACCCGGCGGGTTGAAGATGACGGATACGAAGGCTATATGGCTGCTCAGGATGCCGCTCTTTCAGCACGTGTTCGCTTGGCCACTTTTTGTAATGCAAAACCTACCGAAATAGCTTTCACTGGCAATGCAACGGTTTCGCTGAACATTGCGATGGACCTGCCTTGGCACCGCTGGGATGCACCGGTCGATGTCCTCATTTCGGATCATGAATATCCCGCGACAAACATGGTCTTTGGTTATCTCCAACAACGTGGGAAAATCCGCATTGTTCGATATGAACTGTCAACTGATTCCGCGACGCTGGTTGAAAATTTGGAACGGGCACGAACTCCGAATACAAAGGTGATGGTTTTGTCCCATGTTTGCTGTAACACTGGCAAACGTACTGATCCAAAAGCTGCCAGTGGATGGGCCAAAGCAAATGGGATTATGTCCTACATTGATGGAGCTCAGGCACTTGGTCAGGTACCGGTGGACCTGACATCCATGGGCTGCGACCTATACATCACCAATGGTCACAAATGGCTCGGAGGACCGAATGGTGTTGGTCTTCTGTATGTCCGGGATGGCTTTGAGGAAGAAATGTGGCCCGTGCATGTCGGTCACGGGATTATGCCCTTTACGCCTGACAATGAGTACAGTGGTGAACCTATTTTTGCACCTGGTGCGCATCGGTTTGAGCTCATGGCCACGCGTCCCGCACAAACCTTTGCTACGATGCACACTGCTCTCGATGTTATCGGTGAGCTGGGACTCGACAACATTCGTGAACGGCAGGAGCTGCTGGCCGGTTACATCAAGAAACGTGTGCTCGAACAGTCTGACCGCTTTGAATTGATCTCCCCACTTGACTTTAGCGACTCCAGTGCACTCGTTAGTATTCGTATCCACGGTGTAACAGGTGCCGAAATCAATGCGTTTGCGGGCAAGGTTTTGAATGAGAAACGTGCCTTTTTGCGGCCGGTGCCTGAGTTTGATGCCGTGCGAATATCAGCGGCTTACTATAATGTTCCGGATGACTATGAGCGTCTTTGGGACCTTCTGGCGGAATTGAAAGGTTAGTGTTATGCAGCTGTATTTTTTGAAGGTTGCTGGCCAGCTAAATGGTCCATTCACACTCGCACAGTTACGAACGATGATTGCTAGTGGTGCGGTCAATCGTGAGTCGATACTCGTGGATGAGTATACAAAGCGGGAAGTGGAAGCAGGGGACATCGTAGCTCTCTTTGAGGATGCCGTTGATGTTATGAAACACGAGGCTGATCTCGAAGAGGCCGCCGCCGTAATGGCGGCGCATTCTCCTGTGCATGACCCAGCGTACGAAGCCCTTCGCAATGCCGACATGCCAGTCTCCAGCATGTCCTATCCATTGGCAATCAACTTCAAGTTGGTTTCCTGGACGCAGGACATCCGTATGACCGATGCAACAGGACGCAGTGTCGGATTTGTCCATCAGAAAGCGCTAAAGCTTCGCGAGCAGATCGAAGTCTTTTCTGATGAGTCCCGAGGCCGCCTGATGTACACCATTCAGGCAGATAACATCCTTGACTTTTCTGGCCGCTACCGCTTTAAGGGTGCGATGGGCACAGACTTCGGCTGTGTGCGTCGGCACGGTCTCGTGTCGATGTGGAAAGCACACTACACCATCGAAGATCCATCTGGACGGGAACTGTTCACCATCCGAGAGGCTAATCCATGGATTAAAGTCTTCGATTCGCTGCTCTCAGAAGTGCCAATCCTCGGAATGTTCACTGGCTACTTGTTTCACCCAGCGTACGATGTTGTAGATGCGATGGGGAACCACGTAATGCAGCTCGCCAAACAGCCAAGTTTTTTCGAACGTAGCTATTCTGTCTCGTGTATTGGAAGTGTTTCCCCAGACAATGAAGTCCGAGTTTTGCTCGGGCTTATGATGATGATTTTACTGGAGCGAAGCCGGGGCTAAGGGCGACGCTTGCGGAGCCGTATAAAGCCCAACGCTCCCAACCCTAACAATGTAAACGCAAGTGTTCCTGGCTCCGGTATCGCCAATGGGCCAGGTCCTTTTGTGTACGTTGTTACAGCACAACCATCAAAAGCAACTTTTGTATCCGGATTGGCTAAGTAGTTCTTATCCAGCTTGAATGAAAAGACTTTTGACTCATCGTTGCCTACGTTTCCATTAAAGCGGATGCCCGTGAGGAGATTTTCACCGGATTTTTCAACGTAAGCCACGTTGGATGCACCCGTCAAAGAGCCTGTGACCAGTGAATCGTAAACCGGCCGATCAACTCCAAGGATCCAGTAGTTTAGATCCTGATATTCGCGTGCATAGACTTTGTAGACCCAGAGATAACTGCCATCCGTCTGTTGTTCACCAGCAGCCACATTGAGGATGGACTGCGCCATCAACGGCGATGCTGAAACAGACAAAAGCGTCATACAAACCGAGGCAAACACTAATGACTTGTTCACAGTTACACAACTCCAAATTCTTCGAGCATTTGTTGGACGTCCAAAACGGCCTCTCTAAAGACGCGTACAACTTGGTCAATCTGGCCGTCTGAGATAATGAGAGGCGGTTCAAAACGCATCACTTCAGGGTTATTTAAAGTATACGCTGCAACCACGCCGCCCTTAACCAAACTCCCTATTACAAGCTTACCAACATCGGCGTCTGCAAATTCCACGCCAATCATCAGCCCGCGTCCACGTACATTCACGAGAATACCAGGGAAGTCAACCTGGACATTTCTAAGGCCTGACATCAACCGTTCACCGGCGACCTCTGCACGTGCGACCAGATTATCACGTTGAATGATTTCCAGTGTCTTCAGCGCAGCGATACATGCTGCCTGATTTCCACCAAACGTGCTTGTGTGGAGATATGGATTTACAGTGAACACCTTATCCCAAACATCCTTGGTTCCAACGACGGCACCAATTGGCATCACGCCACCGCCGAGAGCCTTGGCTAGTGTCAGAATATCTGGCGTTACGCCGGAGTGCTCACAGGCAAAGAGGCGGCCAGTGCGTCCTAGTCCGGTCTGAACCTCATCCAGAATGAGGAGAGTGCCATGACTGTCACAGAGTTCGCGTACCGCTTGGAGATAGCCATCCGGTGCTACAAATATGCCGTTTTCACCCTGTATTGGCTCTAGAATCACCGCTGCAATAGTCTCATCTATAGCGCCTTCCATCGCAGCGATATCGCCGAATGGAACAAAGTTAAATGTCTCTAGAAGCGGCCGGAATGGGTCTTTGTACTTATCACGTCCGGATGCACTAAGCGCTCCCAGCGTCTTGCCATGGTACGAGCCATGGGTACTGATGAACGCCGGCCTTCCGGTTGCCATCCGGGCAAACTTGAGCGCCCCTTCGACGGCCTCCGCACCAGAGTTACAGAAAAACGAGTATTGGAGATTTCCTGGCGTCAGCTGTGCCAGCTGCTCAGCAAGGTCGGCAAGCGGTTTGTTTAGAAACGTCTTCGATGACAACGGTAGCTGACGCATTTGTGCGTAAACAGCATCCACAACTTCTTCATTTGCGTGACCGAGAGAGAAGACACCGTAGCCTCCAAGGCAATCGATGTAGTCATTCCCTTCAATATCGGAGATGATCGCACCGTTTCCGGTATGTTCAACGCGGTCAAAGCCAGCTAGGCGAAGGAGGTTTAAAGCCGTTGGATTGACGAAGTCCTGATACTTCCGGGCAACATCGGCAGTGATGGCTTCTGGTGTTGTATCCATGGCAAAAGTGTACCACCGGAGGGCATCCGGGCTATGTGGTAGGTTATGCCATGCGACCAACAATTCGGGTTATTGCCGTCGGTAAATTGAAGGAAATATTCTTCAAGGATGCCTGCGGCGATTACGCAACTCGACTGGCAAATCTGGTTTCCAAGTTTGAGTTAGTCGAAGTCACCGATGAGCCAACACCTGATGGGGCATCCGCTGCAGACGAGGCATCTATACGCCAGCGTGAAGGTGTCCGAATTTTGGCAAAAATTGGTGACCGCGACTATGTAATTGCCTGTGACCTTGCTGGTAAACAGCTGGACAGTCCTGATTTTGCACAGCACTTAATGGATTCGGCGACGTTTCACAGTGCGAGTACCTTTACGATTGTGATTGGTGGTTCACTCGGCCTAGATGTTGCCGTTCTTGATCGCAGTAACTTCCGCTGGTGCTTTGGTAAGCTTACGCTTCCTCATCAGCTTGCACGAGTCATCGCACTGGAACAGACCTATAGGGCATTCAAGATTCTCCGCGGAGAGCCTTATCATAAATAATGACTATTCTGTCCGTGCGCGGCTGACCGCTGCATGGAGATGCCTTCTGACAGCCGTTACCTTTGCCGGAGGTTTGCCGTGGACGCCATTGGTAAGCAAGACGACAAAGAGATCGTTTGCCGGGTCCAGCCATATACTGGTTCCTGTGAAACCTGTGTGGCCATAGCTGCCAACGGTGAGCTCTCCACGGACGTTGTAATCACTGGAAATGTCAACACCGAAGCCGCGTTCTTCGCCTGAAAATGGACTCTGCGGCGATGTCATCCGTGCAACGGTACCCCGGCGCATGATTCTAACTCCATCAACCAACCCGCCACCGAGCATCATCCGGCACCACTTGCTGACATCTTGGATGGTACTAAACAACCCAGCATGCCCAGCGATCCCGCCAAGAGCCAGTGCTGTCGGGTCATGAACCAACCCTTGATTGACCGGAGCATTGTTTTCTGCTGCCGTGCTTGCACAGCGGCGATGCTTCACCGATGGCACATTAAAACCAGTATCAGTCATACCGAGTGGCGTAAAGATAGCGTCAGCGCAGAAGCGGTCCAGCGTTTGCCCTGTGATGGCGGTGACAACAGCACCAAGGGTAATGAACGAAAAGTCCGAGTAAAGAAATTTTGTACCAACTGGGTACATCACTCTTGATTTCGCAATATCATCCACAATCTGCCCAAGTGAAATCTGCTTGCCACGGTAGTTACCACCAGCGGGGAAGCCTGCGCAGTGGGTCAGCAAATGCCGCATGGTGATTTTGCTCCGGTCGGTGAAACCCGCAACCTGTGCCTGGCGGGCAAACGCAGGGAGTATACGTCCAACTTCCGTTTCCGGAGCGAGCATTCCACGTTCGAAGAGAATGTTAATGGCTGTCGCAGTTGCGATAACTTTCGTCAACGATGCCATGTCAAAGATCGTACTTACATCGGCCGCGATAGGGAGAGGACGTGCTACCTTATTACCAAGGGCCAGGGCGATTGCGCAGTGATCATGCCTGTAAATAGAGATAGCGGCACAGGGTATTTCGCCTGTACTAACCGGTCGCCTCACATGGTCTACCGCGATATCGAGGAGACGTTCGTCAAAGCCAACTGGCTTGTCACGCTGCGATAGTCTTCCCATGGGCAACATTGTACGCTGGGAGCTGAATCGTGAACACCGAGCCTCGTCCAAGTCGGGACTTCACGCCAATCTGTCCATGATGTTCCCGGATAACACGACCAACAATGGATGTTCCAAGTCCTGTTCCACCATGTTTTGTCGAGACGACTTCATCGGTGAACAGTTTGCTCCGGGTTTCTTCGGTCATCCCGTGCCCAGTGTCCGTGATGCTAATCTCTACCATCGATGGATTGTGAATGCTGTTGCATGCGGTTATCGAGACGGTACCACCATCGGGTGTCGCCTGAAGCGCGTTGTTTACAAGGTTGTAGAGCGCATCATACATTTGGTCTTTGTCATGTGAGACCGGTAAGGTTGATGCATCGACGTGACAGTAGAGGTCGATGCCACGGCTCTTTGCGTAGCGTCCAAGTGTCTTTTGTACCTGCTGGATAATACCCAAAATGGAATCTGCTTCCAAGTTTGGCTCTGGTAGGCGCCCCTTGACCATCCCGGCAATGTATTCTGTACGGCGCCTAACACGCTCCGCACTGGTCACAACATCTTCAAGGATCCAGCCGGCGGCATCTTCGGCATTGCGAGCAGCCGCCTCGAGCTGCTTACGGCAAGGCGCACTGTCGCTCTCAATCAGTGCAGATAAGTCATGCATCAAGCCTAAGATCAATGACTGAGCAGTCAATGCTCCGCTTTCGATCGGTGTCATCAGATTCTTAATGTCATGAGCAATTTCCCCAACCCGATGTCCGATTTGTGCATCACGTGACTGCGCAGCCAAGCGAATTCGCTCGATCCCGAGGGCAGCATGCGTGCAAAGAACTTCAAGAACGGAAAGGTCGCGCTGTGTGAAGGGGGCTTGACCATTCAGAACTTGTAAGATACCAACTGGCCGTCCACCCGGGGCGCACAGCGGAATAGTAATTGTGGATCGGGTCTGAAATCCTGTACGGTTATCCGTATCCGGGTCAAAGTCACTACGCATCCGGAGGTTGTCATCTAGAATCGGGAGGCCAGTTTGGAATACATGGCCAGCAATGCCATGATCTTCCTCAATGCCAGTGCCTGTTAGGGGACCTGATGCGTCACCAACCACTGCCGTGAACACAAGCTTTCTGCTTCGTGGGTGGTGGAGGAAAATGCTTCCGGCATCAGCGTGGACGATACGCACCGCAATTTCTAAGACGCGCTCTGTCAACTCATCCATGGTGCTGGATTGCATCGCTGCCAGAGATGTCCTACGTAAGGCATTAAATTGCCGGTCGCGCATCAGACATTCATTTTGCAGACGCTGAAGCTCTTCCCTAAGCGTTATGTTTTCTTCAATCATCTGGTCGCTCTTTTGAATTCCTGTCCACACCATAATTTGACTCCTGAACTTATTCTCGGCATAAATTGAGTTCATACATAGGAGTATTGAATGGGTGCGAACAGACGGGTACACTTCCAACAAGCGCACTCAGCGCATCAAAATGGGATGGAAAAAGTAGGTTATGTCTAACAGCGCAGCTATCGGAACGCAAACAGAGAAGTCAACTTGGAGAAACAAAGTCGGGCTTGCTGAAATGCTCAAAGGTGGAGTCATCATGGATGTCATCAACCCCGAGCAGGCGCGTATCGCCGAAGATGCTGGCGCCGTTGCAGTGATGGCACTCGAGCGTGTTCCTGCGGACATCCGCAAACACGGTGGCGTAGCTCGTATGTCCGATCCTGCCATGATTCAGGAAATCATGGACACGGTTACGATTCCAGTTATGGCTAAAGCTCGTATCGGCCATATTATCGAGGCGCGGATTCTCGAAGCAATGGGCGTTGACTTCATCGATGAGTCCGAAGTTCTTACACCAGCCGATGAAGAATTTCATATAGACAAGAACATTTTCAAGGTTCCGTTTGTTTGTGGATGCCGAAATCTCGGTGAGGCTCTGCGCCGCATCGGTGAAGGTGCTGCTTTGATTCGCACCAAAGGCGAAGCAGGTACTGGAAATGTCGTTGAGGCTGTTCGCCACATGCGTACCGTTCTTGGACATGTCCGCAAGCTGCAAACGATGGACCGTGCAGAACTAATGACTGAGGCGAAGAACCTCGGTGCACCGTATGACATCGTGTTGCACATCGCAGAGACCGGTAAGCTCCCAGTACCAAACTTCTCTGCAGGCGGCGTAGCAACACCCGCCGATGCTGCACTCATGATGCACCTCGGTGCTGAGACTGTATTCGTTGGCAGTGGCATTTTCAAGTCCGGCGATCCGGCTGAGCGCGCGAAGCGTATCGTGGATGCAGTTACGCACTATCGGGACTACGAGCGCTTGGTCGATATTTCGAAGGGCCTTGGCGAGCCGATGGTCGGGATTGACATCCACAAAATGTCCGATACCGAAAAGTTTGCTGACCGCGGCTGGTAGGCTGACTGCGTGTTAGTCGACTACAAATATTGTCCGCGCTGTGCGGCGACTCTTGATACGGTGGCGATTCCAAAATCGTCACCGTTTTTACGTCGTAAGTGTCCTGCCTGCGGGTGGATCTTTTGGAATAACTCGCGGCCAACAGCGGGCGGTCTTATTCTCGATGATCAGAACCGTTTAATGCTCATCCGTCGTGGGATCGAACCAAGCCTTGGTCTTTGGGACCTGCCCGGGGGATTTCTCGAACCTGGTGAGCATCCTCTTGATGGTTGTATTCGCGAGCTACTCGAAGAAACCGGTGCAGTGGTTGAGCCGTTGCAGGTCCACGGTGTCTTCATGGATACGTACGGTCCAAACCCAGATGACCATACACACAACACGTTTTACATGTGCAAGGTTGTTGGCGGAGACATCGCCGCTGCCGATGACGCAGAAGAGCTCGCGTGGTTTGCATACGAAGACATTCCATGGACAGAGCTTGCATTTAAGAATGTGACAGAAGCGGTTGAGCTGTGGGCAGGAAAGCCTCTCTGATGCCGAAGCGGATTGGTGTCCTTGCACTGCAAGGTGGATATGCGGCACATGCGAAGGTCTTGCAGCGCCTAGGCGCGGATGTTATTGAAGTGCGACTTCCCGAGCATCTTGCGGAGTGTGATGCGCTGGTGATGCCCGGTGGCGAAAGCACAACCATCATCCGGCTTCTGCAACGTAACCTTCTCGAAAGCGCGATCATTGATCGTGCCAACGCTGGGATGCCGATATTTGCAACGTGCGCTGGACTGATTTTGCTTAGCAAGCGCATTGCATCGGGAGCCGAACGCGGTGGACAGTCTACACTTGGCCTTCTAGATATCGCTGTCATGCGGAATGGCTTCGGGCGGCAGCTGGATTCCTTCGAAGCGGACTTACAAATAAAAGGTTTCGAAGCGCCGCTACACGCTATTTTTATCAGGGCTCCGATCATCACCGATGTCGGGACCGGGGTTGATGTGCTCGCGACCGTTAATGACAAGGTTGTAATGGTCCAGCAAGGGAACATTCTGGCCGCAGCATTCCACCCCGAACTCTTGAATGATGATCGTATTCACGCACATTTCCTGGATGTAGTGGTTGAACATTAAGCCCCTGCTGATTGCCATTGTATTGGTCAGCCTTATGAGTGTTGGGGCCTGTCAACGTAACCTCTTGGATGTTGCTCCGGTTGGACAGACCGTGGATGCCACGACCGAAGAAGGTGAGCGGGCCGACGGGCGCCCGCGCTGGAGAACCGTCAGGACGCTTGCGGTCGGTAGTATGTGGGCTGCTTCACCTGATGGTAGGTATGTAGCGACCATCGATGACCAGCGCCTACGAGTGACGACAACCCTCGAGGGTCGCGTGCTACATCATTCCGCACTACCATTTGTGGCATATGACATCGCCGTAACCAAGTCAGCTGTCGTGTGTTACAAACTTCTGGATCCAGCATCCACAAGCATCGCTATTCTGAATGTCAAGACAGGAAAGTGGTCACGCATTGATGCTCAGGCAAGCATCTGGCAGGTTAGTGCTGATGCATCTGGAGAAGGAATCTGGATGTCCTGTGGAGACCACACAGTGCGCCACTATCCAAACATTCGGGTGGGTGCACCGGGAATGACGCAGCTGGTTGTCCCGGGGTACGGTGGGAATCTGTCGGCTGATGCGCAGGGATGTATTGTTACCGAGGCGATGCCATCTGGAATCACGGCGATTTCAAACGACACTAAGATGCGCTGGCATATCGATGAAGAAAACCCAAAGCGGATTTCCCGTGTCATGACGACCCAATCCGGAGTTTTGTACCTGGATTCAACGGAGCGGACTAAGCCAAACGATCACACAATAACCAGGATTTCCAGTACAACGGGTGCACCGCTCTGGGAAGTCCAGCATGTTGGAAAATACGTCAATGTGGTCACTGACCAAAAGTCAGGGATGCTTTCTGTTAGCATCGGAAACCTCGATGCACGGGTTCCAGCAAAGCTCTTTGTCTACAGCCCGGATGGCTCCGTGATCATGGATGGACGGGGGAGTGGTTACTTTTCCCCGATGTTGGTTGGTGTGACGGAGAACGGACACCGGATTACCGTCATCGATGGCCAGCGCGGACTGACGACACTTTCGGACAGCGGCTCGACGCTAGCCCGTCGAATGCCGCTTCCATCGATTGATTCTGAGCTTCTCCGAACTCAGTTTGCGAGACTGTCTACGGATGACCGCCTCCTTTTCATCCAACCGACGGCAAACAAAGTCCTCATTTTTGAAGCACTCCACGAGTAGACATGTCTATGTTCAATACGTTGCATTCAGCAATCGCATGTGGGAGTGAAAATATCCCAGAGCTGCTTCCCACTTTGTTCCGTCAGCAATTCGCGGCTAATCGAGACATCCAGAGGATGCTTCCGGAGCGCTCTATTGCGTGCTCATGGGGCACCTCACAGCTGGAAGTCCGTCCGCTATCTGTCGCCGCATGGCGCGCCGGTAAAGCTGGAGCTATATATAGTGGAACTCCTGCGGCAACATTCCGCTCTAGCGGGACGACATCGTCTGACAGATCTGCAACCGTTCTTGATCAAAATGGACTCGACCTTTATGAAGCCGCGCTCACGACCGGTTTTCGGACTACATTTGGGCACAAGGGAGAACGAATCGTTGCATTAATGCCAGATGCGCACACAGCTCCAGAGTCAAGCCTTTCGAAAATGTGTGACATCCTGGGGTCCGAATTTGTCTTTGAAGATGGCTGGCAGGCAGCGCTATCACTGAAAATCGCTGCCGCATCGGAGCCGCTCATCCTCTTTGGTACAGCTTTTGCTTGGGTCCATTTTTTGGATGCGACATCAGGCAACATCAACTTGCCAACAGGAAGTCGTCTGATTGAAACGGGTGGCTATAAAGGAAAGAGTCGCGAGCTGCCGAAGGTGGAACTCTACGAGTCGTTGGCAACGAGATTCGAGCTGGCTACAGATTCGATTTGGTCGGAATATGGCATGTGCGAGCTGTCGAGCCAGTTCTATTCGAAAGGCATCGGATCCCGCTTGGTACCCAGTCCGAGTATCCGCTCCGTTGCTATAAACCCCATGACCGGGGATGTTTGCCATCCGGGTGAAGATGGCCTGTTGGTTCACATCGATGCCGCGAACTGGTGCACCTATGCTGCCATCGAGACGCAGGACTGGGGCAATGTGGATGAGAACGGGCATGTTGCATTGAAGGGTAGGGCACCTGGAGCTCGTCCCAAGGGATGTTCCATTGATGCCGATACACCTTGACAGGTTGGATGTCCGGTGCTAGGATACCGACGTGTCTTTTGTTATAACTCTTCGCGTCCGTCGTACATCTGATCTTTTCACGGTGTAGTTTTCGGCGTTCGTCAGTTTTACAAAGCGCAGCTAACCGACCCGTGGGAAGAACTCTTCCGACGGTTTTTTTGATTTTGGATGTAGCTCTTTTTAGATGTCTCGCTCCGTAAGTGGCCGAGGCAGGGATGGTTTTGGAAGCGATGATTAGCACTACTATTGTTGGCGCGAGTGGATATGGAGGCGGTGAGCTTGCACGGCTTCTCGATGGGCATCCGGAAATTAATCTTGTCCAGGTGCTCTCGAACACGTTTGCGGGACAGCCATTTGCTGCAGCCTTCAACGGGATGTACGGTACGCCTACCGGCAGCCTTGTTTGCGCGCCGACATCCGATGCACCTACGGGAGAGCTGATTTTTCTGGCACAGGAATCCGGCTATGCGATGCGGGTCGTGGCGGATTACTTGGCAGCTGGAAAGCGCGTGATCGACCTGTCCGCTGACTTTCGGTTAATATCACCCGACATTTATCGTGCGTTCTACAAAGCTGAACCTGCCGATGCTGGCCTGATGGAACATGCTGTTTATGGGATGCCTGAGCTTTTCCGAGCTGCAATCAAGAGCGCAAACCTAATTGCAAATCCTGGATGCTACGTTACGGCATCCACCTTGGCGATAAAGCCGTTGCTTGATGCTGGATTCCTCTCTGGACGCGGGATTATTATCGATGCTAAATCTGGTGTGAGTGGCGCTGGTCGGAGTAAAAACGATGCCATTTACAAATACTCGGAAGCCAACGAAGCTATGCGGGTTTACGGTGTTGGAGGTGTCCACCGACATACACCGGAAATCGAACAAAATCTTGGCGTTAAGGTTCTGTTTACGCCGCACCTTGTACCGATGTCGCGGGGAATCCTAGCAACGTGCTACTTGCCTACAAAGGGCGATGTTACGCTTGTCGCTGCATATGATGCCTTGGTCGCCGCTTATGCTGGTGAGCCATTTGTAACGGTTCGACCACTGGGTGACTTTCCATCCTCCAAAGATGTCGCTGGCACAAACCGGGTCCATATCGGACTTGGCTTTGCCCCGGATTCTGAAATGCTCATCGTTGTCGCAGCCATCGACAACCTCATCAAGGGGGCCGCAGGTCAGGCCATTCAAAATGCCAACATTATGTACGGTCTCCCTGAAACGATGGGCTTGGCTAATGGAGGCATCTGGCCATGATGGATGCTCTGATCAACCAGGGGGTGCTCGCGGCGAAAGGCTTCTGGGCTGGAAGCGCAGCCTGTGGGATTAAGCGCTCGGGGAACACGGACATCGTCCTGATTGCAGCTGACCAACCGCTGGCCGGGCTGGCAATGGTCGGTACGCTTAATGTTGTCTGCGCCCCAAGTGTCACGCGAAATCGCTCAGAACTATCTGGACATCAAGCATCTGGAATCCGCGGTGTCGTCATCAATTCTGGCTGTGCAAATGTCGCGACGGGCCAGCAAGGCATAGATGCCAACATCGAAATGGCGGAACGCGCTGCACAGCACTGCGGAGGCGGCGTGCTCACGGCATCCACCGGTGTGATCGGCGTGCAGCTTCCGATGGACAAGGTGGTCGCTGGAATCGATGCAGCATGGGCAGGAGCGGGAACAACTGCCGAACATGACCGGGCTGCAGCCGAAGGCATCATGACCACCGATCTCGTTCGGAAGAGTGTGGCCATTGAGATCACCACTGATAGAGGCTCCTATCACATCGGTGGAATTGCAAAAGGCAGTGGGATGATTGCGCCGAATATGGCGACGATGCTTGCATTTGTCACCACAGATGCAGGCATTCCGTCAACACTCTTACAGCCGCTCCTCAGCGACGTTGTCGACCGGACGTTTAATGCGATCACCGTGGATGGCGATACATCGACATCTGACCAGTGCATCGTCCTCGCATCCGGGGTTTCCGGAGTCACGATTCCTGACAAGTCATCGCCATTGTTCCAAGAGTTTTCCGATGCCCTTGAAGGCGTTATGCTGTACCTAGCGAAAGCGATTGCCCGGGATGGTGAGGGGGC
>Ga0114980_10001993_pt1 | contig 14603 bp, 13 predicted proteins | sample S_140806_EF_Meta_FD_87018 | JGI IMG/M metagenome (GOLD analysis project Ga0114980, IMG submission 87018) | Freshwater microbial communities from Lake Simoncouche, Canada to study carbon cycling - S_140806_EF_MetaG | ecosystem: Environmental > Aquatic > Freshwater > Lake | place: Lake...
AGCATATTCATCTCATTAATAATGCTATCGAGTTGAGATTGCGCAGTTGAATGCGAACTTTCTACAAATTTTTGATTAGTCTTGAACATTGCCAACCGCGCTTCGTCAAATTCAAGACGTACACCGCGACTGACTGCATAAGCATTCTCAGATACCTTACTAAATTGATTACCAGAGGTAATTTTCTTTTGCCAGTTCATCGCGTCCAAAAGACTATTGTCCATAGACTGAATGCCTGCATCTAACATTTGATTTGAACTAATTCTGACGCTCATTTCACTCTCCTTAGTTCATGATCGATAGTAAGGTATTAAACATTTGATTGCCTGTCTGCATCACTTTTGTAGAGGCACTATATAGCTGTTGGTACTTTAATAAATTTGCAGCCTCTTCATCTAAATTCACGCCAGAAATTGCATCACGCTGGTCCTTTAGGCTAGATAAAACTGCATCATCAGCCTTTTGTGTATTGTTCCAAGTTGCTACCTGAATACCAACATCATTTACTAAACCGGAGACCGTGATGCCAAAAATTGAGCTCATTTTTTGCACAGCATTCGCGCTATCTGAAGAAATATTGGGATCGCCACCATCATAGTAATAAGCAGGATCACTCGGGGCTAAGGAAACAAAATTCTGCGCAGTAAGCCCATAATAGTGCAGCGGATTTTGTGAGCCTGTCATTGTGATGCTTCTTCCATCAAGCGCTTCGGCTAAATCAGCTGCCGTGCTGACTCTTGCGCTAGAGATATTTTCGATGTCCAGCGCGATGCCAAACTGGTAAAAATCTAAGGTAGTTGACTCTCCAGCCAATATATTTTTCAGGGAAATGGTTTGGGTATTTCCAACAGAATCTTGTATTTGTAGCTCATCTGCGCCCACCATGGTTAATGAATATTTTCCAGCAGTCACATCTGAGCCTGCACGAATAGATGTCACATTCACATTATTAGATGTTGTTGTTTCAACGGTAACGCCGCCACTATAACTCGATTCCGTAATTGCTATAGTGGTGCCCAATGCATTAACGCCGGTATCAGCTAAATCATTAAAATTTCCAGAAATTTGCGCAGTAAATGTAGCCTGAGCACCAGCATCACTGAAAGATGCAATAGACCAGCCGCCCGTGCTGCCTGCAAGGGTGCCTATCAGATTGCCACTTCCATCATAAAAGTCTTCGTTGATAACTGAACCGGCAGTCCTACCCACATAGGCATCGGCAAAAGCTGAGGCAACTTTATTAGCAGTGACAGCGCCTGCTGCGGTAAATGTAAGTCCATCCAAAATTACTGTTTCACCAGCAGATAAATCACTAAATGTGACTATTGCTGATTCATGAATATCAATTGGTGTATTAATTAAATTGGTCACATCTCCAGGATAGATCGCCGTAAATGTTGCCTGAGCATTGCTGTTGCTATAAGAGCCAATATTCCAGCGAGATAAGGTTCCAGCAAGGGTACCCATACCTGCATAGGTCTCATTAAGCACAGAGCCACTAGTCCTGCCAACACTAGCATTAGCAAAAATAGAGGCAATTTCACTAGCAGTAACATTGCCAGTGGCAGTAAAGGTAAGCCCGCCTAAGCTTACTGTTTCATTTTCAGATAAATCAGTAAATGTCACTGTTGCTTTCTCATGAGCATTGATCAATGAGGTGCCTGCACTAAGATTACTTGAGGTGGATACAGCGTTGGACAAGCTACCATATAAGTCAGTCATGCTTGTTTCAGAGCTAATTGTTGGAATCAAGCTTGTGTAGTCACTACTCAAATCATAGTACTGGTCTTGACCAACCTGAAAACCAAAAATTTTGGTTTTAGGAGCTCCATCACCATCGGTGTTAGATGCCCCGTTGACAACTTTTACTAACGATAGCGCAACCGTATCTAAGCGATTTTGAATATTGGGTGCAAATTCATTAGCTAACTTTAGTAGGGCGCCGGCCTGACCACCGCTTAAACTTTTCACTGTCTGCAAAACTGTTTTAGATTGGCCATTTTGGGTATTAAATTGCAAAGCAATATGTTCTTGATCTGAATTGACCGAGACCTTGTTACTAACACCCCGCTCAACTAATGCCAAACCATCAACCATATGAGTTGCGGTTCCATCAGAGTTAATCAAACTCTGACCACCTACTAATTTTTGTAAACTTGATAGCAGCCTATCTCGTTCGTCAAGTAAATCTGCTGATGCCGTATTTACTCCTGGATTAGTACCGTTTTGAATCTTTATGTTTACTGCCGTTAAAGCGGGGACTAAGGTATTAACTTGAGAGATGGTATCTTCAAGACCTGTTTGCGCTTGGCTCTTAATCTGACCCACGATTTCACTTAAACCATTCATTCTTTGCGCAACAACGTTTGCCTTGCCCGTAATCCCTGCTGCTAATGCTTTATTGGTGGGATCTGTGGCATACGTGCCCATGGCATTGAAAAAATCTGTCAATGAAGCCGTCAAGCCTACAGACTTTGTAGAAACCAACTTATCGAGCGAGGCCGTGTATTGCACCAAAGTATCAGAATAGGTTGACTTTGCTTGTTGGCTTAATAATTGAGATCCAATTAAAGAAGAATATTGACGGGTAAAACCTTCAACCGCAAAGGATGTGCCATTGAGCATTAGCGAGTTCGGCGACATCTGATCAATTACAGCATTGGCATTCCTGCGAGAGTATCCCTCAACCGTAGTACCAGCAACGTTTTGCGAGGTAATTAATATCCCAGCTTGAGCAATTTGTAAGCCCGCTAAGGCTGAATCGGATATGGAATAAACACCCATCTGTGTACTTTCTGTATCTACTGGTTGACGGCGCTAGAGCTCGCCAATGAATTGTTTACGGTATTTACAGGAGATTCGTTTATGTTTTTAGCCTTGATTTGCTGAATTAATTGTTCAGCCATTTTGCTACCGAAGCCAAGACCCTTGCCCGCTACTAATTGGTCAGCGATTTTGTCATCCATAATCTCTAAGTAACCAGATGAAGTAGTGCTCGGGGCATCACCACCACGAATATTAGTACTTCTCACAATACTGAGCATTTGTCTTACCAGTGTTCGCTCAAATCCCTGCGCTGCTTTACGAATCTTGTCATCAGAGCTCAAGCCATTTTGATTGCCGCTACTAGTTGAGCTAATTGGCTTAATTAAGCGAACAGAGCTTGAATCAATAGTGGGAGTGATTTTTACAGGATCCATTAGATCACCTCTAGTTCAGCTCGCAGAGCACCAGCTGCTCTCAGAGACTGTAAAATAGAAATTAAATCTTGGGGTGTAGCACCCAGCATATTCAGTGCCTTAACAACTTGATCTAGAGAAGCCCCGCTTGGTACTGAAATCAAGCTATCAGGCTTTCCATCGTTACTAATTGTTGCGGTATCTGCTGTTGTAACTGTGGTGCCGCCTCTACTAAATGGTAATGGCTGGCTAGTAGTTGGTGTCTGACTAATTCGTACCGTTAAATTTCCATGAGCAACTGCTGACGGTGATAATTGGACCGCTTGATTCATCACAACTGACCCAGATCGTGAATTAAGCACTACACGAGCAGGTCCACTCACGGGAGCTACATCTAGATTTTGTAGCTCTGCCATGAAGGCAGTTCTTTTCAATGGATCTGTTGGGACTCGAACATTCAATGATCTCGCATCGATTGGTAAGGCTGTACCTAAACCAAAACGACGTCCTACAGCTTCTGCAGTTTTTTGCATTAACCCATAATCACTGCGTCTTAGGTCTAACTGAACAAACTCATCTACCAGCAATGACGGGACTGCTTTTTCGATAATGCCTCCCGATGGAATGCGGCCAGCAGATAAATGATTGACAGAGGTTGCCGCACCACCAGTGGCAGCTCTTGCACCACCAATAACTACGTTACCTTGACCCTGCGCATATACCTGACCATCAGCAGCTTTCAAAGGCGTCATCACCAACGTTCCACCCTTAAGGCTTGTTGCATTGCCCAAAGATGAAACAGTCACATCAATTTGCTGACCCGGTCTTGCAAGAGAAGGGAACTCGGCAGTCACCATTACCGCCGCAGTGTTTCTTAACTGAGCTTGCGTTCCGGTTTGCGGAAGGGTAATACCTAACACCCCAATCATTTGCATCACGCTTTGTAAAGTAAATGGTGTTTGAGTAGTTTGATCCCCTGTACCATCTAGACCGACAACTAGGCCATAGCCAACAAGTTGGTTAGGGCGCTGACCAGCAATATCGGCAATATCTTTAATGCGGTCTGCTTGGACCGGCATAGCAAAAGAACCTATTACAAATGTTGCAATAAGTGATTTAGCAACTGACCGAATGAATATTTTTTTCATACCAACTTAAAAAGGTGAAAACTTAAACAGAAGGCGAGCAAACCAACCAGCACCTTGGGTATCATCCGTGACACCACGTCCTCGGTACTCAATTCGAGCATCAGCGACTTCTTGAGAATTCACCCGGTTAAACACCAATGTATTGGGATTTACAATTCCACCAAAGCGAATAATTTCTTCCTCATTACTAATGGCAACCTGTTTTTCCCCCGCAACTACGAGATTTCCATTAGATAACACCTCCACCACTGTTACCGTGATAGTACCTGCAAAGGTGTTGTTTGCAGCACTAGAGCCTGCTCCCTCACTCTTCAAATCTGCAGTACCCTCGTAATTACTTGCAGCACGAATACCGGCAAATTGACCAAACGGTGCACCAACTCCTGCAGTGACATCAAAAGCATTTTTAGCAGATGCTTTTCGGGCAGCAGACAAGGATGATCCTTTAGCTGCTGCAGTTGTTTCATTCAATATTACCGTTAGAATATCTCCAACATTTCTAGCACGTCGATCTTCAAATAGTGGTCTGTGACTTACGGCTGATACATAGGGGCCACCAGAATTGGCTGGGTATAAGCTCCCCATATTGGCGGAAGTTTCTTGTATCGGCTTTGGACGCGCTGTTGAGGGGGTAGTTAGTAGCGATGGTCTATCTGCACTCGCACAGCCAGACAGATAGGCAGCCACTAGAGAGCAATTTATTACATAAGTGATTCTTATCAATTTATTCATCTTAGCCACCCATATTAGATAGGCGTTGCAGGATTTGATCAGATGCGGTAACCGCCCGGGTATTAATTTCATAAGCACGTTGGGCAGCAATCAAATTCACTAATTCCTCGGCAACGTTAACGTTTGACTGCTCTACGTAGTACTGAATAGTTGTACCCATACCATTACTACCAGCGATTTGGTTTTGTGCTGTACCCGAAGATGGTGACGGTATAAAAATCCCTCCCCCCAATGCTGTTAATCCTGCTGGATTAGCAAAGTTAGCCATCTGCAATTGTCCTGCCTGCGTTAAGGCTGTTGATGTCTGTGTGCTGTATTGCACTAAACCAACCTCACTGATCGTGATACCTGTTGCAGTTGCAGGTATAACTCCTGCACCAGAGACCGTATTTCCCGCTTGCGTGACTATCTGACCTGTGGAGCTCAAGCTAAATTGACCATCACGGGTATATGCTAGAGTTCCATCAGCTAACTGAATTTGAAAGAAGCCATTACCTTTTATGGCAACATCTAATTTATTGCCTGTTTGAAATAAAGTACCCTGAATATTATTGCGCTCTGTACCAGTTACTGCAGCTCCAGCGCCTATCTGCATTCCGGTTGGCAATAAGTTTTGTGCATTCGCTGATGAACCAGCCGCTCTCATGGTTGTATAGAGTAAATCCTGAAACATCGGCTGGACCCGCTTGAATGCTGTCGTTTGCGAGTTTGCCAAGTTATTGGATATGACGTCGAGATTAAATTGCTCGGCATCCATTCCTGTTTTAGCGATCCATAGTGACCTTATCATTTATATCTTTCTTTTCTTATATTCTTGATAGAGATAAAAGACCCGTGAGGGATTTGGCATTTTGGTCTGCCGTTGTTAAGGCCCTTACATTCAAATCAAATGCACGACTTTCGTTGATCATTTGAACCATCGCTGCTGCAGAATTCACATTACTTAATTCAAAGGCGCCTTGTACTACCCTAACCTTTTCATCTGTAGCAGCAGCACCGCCAGAAATCTCAAATAATCCATCTTCAGCTCTTGTTAATCTGTTTGAATCAGGATTAACTAATTTCAATTTACCAGCTTGATTTAAGTACTGTGTCCCCGGAATTTGGGTGTACACAGCACCGTCTTCCGCAACCTGCATGATTGCATTCATCGGTATAGTGATAGGACCACCAGAGCCCACCACCTGAATATCTTTACCCAACTTTAAAAGTCCGCCCTCATCAATAAAAAATTTACCCGAACGCGTATATGCCTCAGAGCCATCTGGTCTTCGGACTGCAAAATATCCATCACCTTTAATTGAAAAGTCCAATGGATTGCTCGTTGTTTCAATAGGACCGGCAGTGAAATTGCTACCAGGGGTAGTATCTACATTAAAGACTCGTGTATCCGCACCATTACCAGTAAACGGAACGCCATCACCCTTTAATGGTACAGCCCTAAATGCACTCACTACCTCTTTAAATCCAGGTGTCATCACGTTTGCTAAATTATTGGAAGTCACCGCCAACTGGTTAGTGGCAGCAATTGCTCCAGTCATTGAGGTGTATGCGAATCGATTAATCATGATCTATTTTTTCTTAACGGCCAATATTTAATGCGTCATCAATAATTGTTGCCGCCTGGACTTTAGTTGCCTGTGATACGGCTGAATAGTGACGCTGTAATATCATCAGCCGCACTAATTCACTTGTTAAATCTACGTTTGACGACTCTAAGGCCTTAGAGCGAATTGCACCTAGCACCCCTTCATTTGCATACTCGCCAGTTTCAGCATCACCAGATGCGGTTGACGCTGCAAATAAATTATCACCCGTAGGTATCAACCCCTCAAAATTATTAAAGTAAGCCAATGCAACACGACCTTTAACAAGTTGTGTACCGTTATCAAACGTTGCTACCAATTTTCCGTATGCATCAACGCTATATCCTGCAATATATGCCGTTGCATGCCCATCTTGACTATTATCATAAGTCATTGCAGTTGACGAATATCCAGTCATATTCGTGCTATCCATAGTGAGTTGCACTATTCCACCGTTACTAGTTTCTCCATAGCCTGTACCTTCACCACCTGAGGCATCAATTTTTAAATTACTGACAAATTGCGGCGTATTAAATACATCACGTGCTAAGGAATCTATATTTTTTCCATTCACGAACGCCATGGTTCCCAAGGAAATCTGCTCATTAACATCTTCTCCACCAATCGAAATCGTCACAGGACTTGATGCACTTGCATCAGAGCCCACTGCATTTCCATCCAATGCAGCAAATACGGCAAATCGATCGGCATTAGTGAGGTATGTATAGTCACCACTGGCACTATCACTACGCTGTTTTACAGATAAGACAGTGCCGTCACTTAAAGTAAGTGTGTAAGTAGAGCCTTGCATGTCTTTCCCGGTTGCAATTAGGCTTGAAACTACAGTACTAAATGCCGTATCTGGTGTACCTGAATCCATTCCCGCTGACTGTGCATCTGTATCGGAAACATACAAACTATCGCCAATTGAGTATCCTGTACCCGCCGTTGTAATTGTTACGGTGGATACCGTCCCTCCATCAATCACGATTGTGGCGTATGCACCGCTTCCACTACCATCGGTTGATAACGGTACGTTATAGAAAGTTCCATCACTTTCGTAACCGTCACCTGGTTCAAATAGTGAACTGCTTAAATTTGTATTAACTACATCTACTCCGCTACTCTCGGTATCCGTTGAGTCTGGAGAAAGTAAGCCAGCAACAGTTGCCTTGCATATGCTTGCAACACTACCACCTACATCGCTAGCGGCAAAACAAATAACATCGTTTTCTGCATAGCCAATACCACCCTCATTAACTGTTACAGAGGTTACAGCACCATTTTGTACTACCACTGTGCCAGTTGCACTATTACCATTTGTCTTTACCTTTGTGGCAACTGTTTGAAATTGAAGCATGATGTCTTCAATAGGGCCATCTGCTGCGGCTGTGAATACCAGCTTATCAGAAGAACCACCTGCAACAGGGTCGCTCCAGTCCGAAGAATATGTTCCAGAAAATGCTCCACTTGGAGGGGCGGTATCAATCATGATGTAAGCTAAAAATGCTGTTGCCACATCTTCAGCTGCAATAGCCGCATCCGCAGTAAACGTTAACCCTCCAAGGGTAACGGTTTCCCCGCTTACCAAATCATCAAACGTGATGGTAGCAACTTCTGTATCGCTATCGGTTCCATCTGTTGTAATGCTGATGGTTGCTGTTTGTATGCTAGTTACCGCCGCATCCCCATTCGTTGGGGTCCATGTTGCGCCATCTGCAACATATAACTTATCACCCGCTTGATATCCCGTACCCGCAATATCGATTGTAAAAGCGGACACCTCGCCATCGGTAATCTCAATTGTGGCCTTAGCTCCTGTTGCTGAAGCATTATCAGACTCCAGATCAACTAAGTAAGTGCCGTCACGATAATTTGTTCCCGCTGAAAATCCTAGTACATTAGTACTGTAGGTATTGGGTAGCCCTGATTGACTATCATTCATACCGGCATCATAAGCATCGGCATCACTAATTGTTAAGTCATCCCCCGGAAGAAACCCAGTGCCTTTAGTGGTAATTTTAAATAATGTCACTAGACCATCAACTACTTTCACGGTTGCATAAGCCCCAGAGCCATTTCCGGTAGTAGTTGTTACTGGGACATTATAAAAAATGCCGTCATTATCATAGTTAGGGAAATTAGGATCCGTGTCATAAATCTGCGCAGCATAAGTTACCCCACCAGCAGATGATGTTTCATCTACGACACTTACCCCCCCGGACAATGGGCTTAACGCAACATCTCTATAAACTCCATCAATATACCCATCTCCAGAATCAGTGATTTCTAGCGAAGAAATACCAGTACTTGACTCTCTTCCACCGCTTACATAATTTAAAGTTGCCTCGTAAATAGATTGTTCTGTGCCGCTAACAGTTGATGGAACTGCGGTTGTTGCAATCTTATTGCTTTGCTCACCCTTCATGGTGGAGCCCAATGATTGGGTTGGGTCAAACGTAAACGTAGTGCCACCTAAGGATCCGTTAATCACTAGATCTGCAGAATTTACTTTTTTATAATACATAGACAAAGTATGACTCTCACCGTTACTGTCATAAACTGTCTGGGATGTTGATTGGCTATAAGTCGTTGGTTTTGTTGGGGAGAACGCTGTACCCACGATCGGCGTTACGCGGTCATCAAGGTTTAAATTAATGGTTGAATTTTGCGTAGCTTTCTGAGCCAAGGTCTCCGTTGGATCAAGGGTCAGAACAGACTTTGCACCATAGTTTACTGTTCCTGAAGAATCTGCCGCATACCCCACCAGATACATACCGCTTTGATTAACAACTCTTCCTGCGCTATCTACTCCAAACTGGCCATTACGAGTGTATTGAAATTTTGTTGGGTTTTCAGTGGGAGTTGTTCCATCAATCGTTTTTGCTACGATAAACAGACCTTTCCCAGTAATTGCCATATCCAAAGAATTTTGTGAATTTACAATCGTTCCATAGTTATCGTTGCGTCTTATCCCTTGCCGGTATGCACCCATACCTGCGCGGTCCTTATTCTGAGGATCTTGCGCTCTAAAAAATTGATCGGCAAAGACATATACTCCTGTCTTATAGCCAATCGTCTTGGCATTGGCAATGTTATTACTGGTTACATCAATTGCCTCTTGCGCGGACATTAATCCCGATAAACTAATTCCGTATCCCATTTTTTTCCTCTATTTATTCTTTTTTAATTTGTTAGTTAAGCCACTGTTGAATATCAATTGCCTTCATAGAGCTACCATCCAAAAGATTTAAGATGGCATTGCCATCCGAACCTTTCGATACAGAAGTAACTGGAGAAGCAACATATGGTGTTGGATTATTTGCCTTACCTGTAGCATCTTTGCCTGCCAGAGTTAGTTTGTAACTACCTGCTTGCATTTGATTGCCATTTTGATCAGTGCCAGCCCAAGCAAAATTGGTCATACCAGCTGGAACAGCACCAAGGTTTACAGACTCAATCAAATTACCATTTTCATCAGTTAAGGTTGCAACCAGCGTTTGCAATGGAACAGCTGCATTAACAGCGAGATCCACATTCCCGCTGCCGCTATATTTAATATCTCCACCAACTACAGCTGGACTATGTCCAATTAAGCTGGCTTGATTCATAAAGTTAGCACTTTGCATCTGAGATAACATTGCTGTCATAGATGTATTCATGTTAGCCATACTGCTCACCATGTTTAATTGAGACATTTGAGCTGTCATGGTTGAGGCATCCATTGGCGCCATTGGATCTTGATTCTGAATCTGCGCAATCAATAACTTCAAAAAGTTTTGCGTTTGCGCTTCTGGCGAAGTGTCTGGCCCAGTCGCATCTTTCGGCGCATTGGCCGTCATCGGATCATAGGTGCGAATACCGCTTAATGGATTTGTTGCCATGGCTACCTTTTTTACTTTATCAGTTCAATTAAATGAATCATGTCTACTTACCGAGATCTAGTGTCTTCAACATCAATTGCCTAGATACATTCATTGCTTCTACATTCATCTGATATGAGCGTGATGCTGAAATCATATTCACCATCTCTTCTACTGGATTCACATTAGGCATGTCTACATAACCAAAATTATCTGCCTTCGGGTGACCTGGTCGATATTCACGTCGAAGAGGTGCGTTGGACTCAATTAATTTAGTTACTGCGACACCGGCCCCTGGCGAACCCTCCTTTGCAATCGAGCTAAATTCCACCTGTCTTGCGCGGTAAGGGCGGCCGTCAGGCCCTGACATACTTTCGACGTTTGCAATATTGGATGCGGTTACGTTCAAGCGCATCGCCTGTGCTGTTAAGCCAGTGGCTCCTATATCAAAAGATGCTAATAAACTCATGAGGGCTGCCCAGTTATAGCTGACATCCTAGAGCGGATAGTTCCACCCAACATGGTTAATGCGGATTCTGTGAAAACTGAATTCTTAGTCAATTCGCTCAATTCAATATCACCATCCACCGTATTGCCATCCATTGCCGGTTGATCAGGAATCCGATATAAAAGCTTAGGATCTTCTATGCTGATCTTTCCTTTAAGGTGAGCTGAGTTAGTATTAACTAACTTAAGTCCTCCAGACCGCGTGATTCCTGCCAGCTCATTCTTGAGAACATCGGCAAAGTTAATATCCCGAGCTTTATAGTTGGGGGTATCAGAATTCGCTAAATTGTTGCCCAAAATCTGCTGGCGATACGTACGCAATTTAAGCGCTTGCTCACCAAAAGCTAGAGGATCGTACTTCGGCACCACGTTCATCTCATCTCCTACCCCATTAGGGCTAAAAACCTGACAGGAAAGTCATCGATAAAGAATATGCAAAGACCGTGCCAGTTTTGAATTACAGGGAGAGATATATTCGGGCATAAGCCCAATAAAAGGATATAGAAAATTTAAGTGGGGGGTAAGCCCACTAAATTATTTACATTTTGCAGTATTTAGTCAGTAAAAACAAAAAAACGGCAATTTTTGCCGTTTTTTAAAGGATTACTAAGGTGAAGCTACTTGAGTAACTTTGCCTCTTTAACCAAACGATCACCTTTTGGCTGCAGCGGACGGGCATTCATAGGATAAATACGCCCAAAGTTCTTAACCTGTTCTTCAGAGACAAAAATTGGGTTCTTCATAACAAACCATAAGACATTTTCACTGCAAGGTGGGGTAGTCAAAGACCCCATGTAAGAAAAATAGGTTTTATCTTCTGGTATCAACTGGTCCACATTAATTATGACGCCAGGAGGAGACTCTATGCGCTGCTTAACCAAGGGTATGTTATTCCATAGGGTCTGTATAAGGGGGTTATCTAGTCCAGGCTTGCTATCATCGCCCCACCATGACTTACGGATCGGCACTGGCCGCTTGGTGGTCATAAGAACGCCTACTACAGCCAAAGCTCCATCGTGATGCTGGTGGACTAAATGGACCACCATATCCATTCTTTCACCATTAATCGCTTCTTCACTCGGCATATGAAAGTGAAACTGAACCAAACGAAATTGACGGCCATCCACCATCAAATTACTACCTTCACCATAGTTCACCATAATAGTATGTCCATTATCAACAATGGATAAGGGGGACTGGCGATAAGCGAATTCCAAAGCAGGTAGATCCACCTTTATTGCATTATCAATATTGATATTGATTGGAGACTGAGTTTTACCCTTGCTACAAGCTAAATTGTTCTTATTTAAATCTCCCCAGTTCTCCGGACCGCCGGGACCATCTACATAGGTCCAATGAACATGTTGGTGAGGAGCCTCTATCTGAACCTCAACCGGCTTGGCAACTGCTTTACTGACCTTAGGCTTGGCCTTTGCCTCAGGTGCTGGAGCACCACCAGCAGGCAAATCCCCTGTACGAATCACAATATCGCCAGAGCACTTATTAATTTTATTCAGGAGAGCTTGAGCCATCTGATCATCAGTAGATGAGGTGGGGGCTACTGAAACCGGCTTAGGCTTGGCGGCTGGCGCTGCATCTGCTGGGGTAGGCGGATCACTTGCCAATGCAATACTTGTCAGCAACATGGAGGCTGCCAAAGAGGCGAAAAGGGAGATTTTGGTCAGTTTAGTCATAGTTGTTATAACGGCATTTTTGATTATTGTGTTTATTTTTTATGGTGACAAAACCGTAATGAAAATGCTACTGGGTTTTATTAATGGCAGATTTTTTGGGTACAACCTTTTTTGGCACTACCTTTAGAGGATTGATATCAACCTGGCTTCCACCTGGCAGCGGATCAATGAATGGGGTTTTGCTACGTGAAAACATGTAGTCACACTTCATTAATCCCGCCATATCTTGCTGGCTATCAATTGGGGTCGACTGTTTAATAGAGATCTCTAAGGTGGCATCACTTGGTGGCGGGGATAAATCATTGCTCGCATACCATTTTAAGATGCGTTGGTACCAACCTAATGCAGGTAATTTGCCAGGGTCGGCATAAAAATTAGAGCTACACACTTGCAATCTACGTTCAATTTCACTCGCAGGAATATAAAAGCCAGCAATTAACATCGAGGCAACCTTAGAATTACAACGGGCCCAACTCACTAATTCGATTTTGGCACCGGTAGTAATTGATCCATCCGCTTTATCGCCAACCAATACATCGATCTCACATTGCATTCTCTGCCCGCGAATTAGCAGATTCTTGCAAATTTCAGGACCATTTTCTGCATAAGGATTACTCTTGGTACTCGAAGCCGAATATGGGAACTTCAAATCACATTCATCAGGTCCATTTGACACCTGATCTAACAAATTCTGACTGAGAGCAGCTTTTTCAGATATTGGTATGGCAGGGGTCGCTGCTCTTACTGCTGAGGGAACGCTATCAACAAGCCATGGCTGAGCAAAACTAAGGGGGGTGATGGCAAGTAAATAAAAAAACGCTAGGGTACTCAGATAAAGACTACCTTGCATTGGGAGTCTCCACGCCTTGGCGAATAAGTTGAAGTGGATTTTCAAGAGATCGCTCCAAAACAATTTTTAAATCTGGAAGAATCATAAAAATAACAAAGAAGGCTAATGGGATGCTAACCGCAAAACCAATTGAAAATAGATTCATCTGTGGACTAGTTCTTCCCAAAAATGCTTGGGTTAAATTAAACATCATATAGACAAGTATTACTGGCATTGATAATATTAAGCCCAGTTTAAATGTAGCTGATACGAGAGCTACAACACCTAATGCATTCCACGCGCTTGGCCAAGTGCCAACAGGTACCGTTTTAAAGCTGCTTAGCACAATATCAATCAGTACTAAATGAATATTGAGTGCAAAAGATAAAGCTAAAGCAATCAGCCCAAGAAATTGTCCTACTAGCCCTGACTCTAACGTTGGGTCCCTGAAATTTGTTGCTGCAAAGCTAAAACCCGATTGAAAAGAAAGTATCTCTGATGCGACATCGATCGCCACAAATCCAATACGAATTACAAAACCAATGAATGCACCAATACTAAGCTCTATTACGGAGGCAAAAAAAGTCATGCTACCAGGATTAGGAATAACTTCATTCGCAATCATTGGCATGACATATACCCCGAAAGCCAAAGCAATAAATAAACGAAATTGCATTGGGAAAGTTCGAAATGAAAGCATCGGTGCCGTTAAAAACAGTCCGAATACACGCAATGAGGCAAACATAAAAACAGCCATGTACTGCTCTATTTGCAGACCAGTCATGGTGATCATTTTTAATTCACCAAACCAGGAATACGTGCCAATAACTCTCTCATGTAGTCAGTAAACAGCGTAAGAGTCACTGGGCCGATCAATAGAAGTACTACTCCAAAGATGATCAACTTAGGTATAAAAGATACAGTAGATTCATTCACAGATGTAGCGGCCTGCAAAATACCAATTACTAGACCTACAACTAACAAAGCCATCAAGATGGGGCCCGCTAGCAAAGCAGCCATTCTAAGAGCCTGATACACCAAATCTAAAATGACGCCACTTTCCAT
>Ga0114980_10001995_pt1 | contig 14593 bp, 9 predicted proteins | sample S_140806_EF_Meta_FD_87018 | JGI IMG/M metagenome (GOLD analysis project Ga0114980, IMG submission 87018) | Freshwater microbial communities from Lake Simoncouche, Canada to study carbon cycling - S_140806_EF_MetaG | ecosystem: Environmental > Aquatic > Freshwater > Lake | place: Lake...
CCGGAACAGCTAGAAGGTCAATGCGCCCAGGAAAATGATGGTATTTTCTTGGTACGAGGAGATGTTTCTAGAGCAGCTCCGTAGCACTTGCGCAGCCAATCTTTAAACCACCCCCAAGTCACCCGCGGCCCCAACCCACTGGTGCAGACTCCACTCCACACAATCGCCAAGCAGCATCGGGTCCTGGCGGATCAAGGTCTCGGCCGCCCCGTAATCAGCAGCCTCCAGCACCAATAAACCGCCCCCACCCGGACGGCCCTCCCTATCCACCAGATAGCCACTGCTGAGACGGATGCCCTGGGAGCGCAGGCCAAGCACCCAATTGCAATGTGCCGCGAGATAGGTCCTGGCCTCGGCCGCAGGCACCCGCAAGGTTTCTGTCTTGATGAACCAGGGCATATAAACAACCTACCATTCCTACTCTATCTTTGAAAATCGATCCTTTCAGACTGAGCCAGGTCACCGAATCGGCGCCTTAGCTGCCCGCAGGCTGCGTCTTGGTCGAGGCCGCGGCTGGCACGGATACTCACGGCGATTTGGCGATCCTGCAGGATGCGTCGAAAGGCTTCCACCTGCTGGGTCGTGGGCCGATGAAACTCCTCCTCGTCGATGGGGTTGTAGGGAATTAAATTGACGTGGCTCTGGAAGCCCCGCAACAACTGGGCCAAGGCCTCGGCGTGACGGCGTTGATCGTTGAGCCCGCCCAGCAGGATGTATTCAAAGCTGACCCTGCGGCCGGTCAGGGCCACGTATGCACGGCAATCCTCGAGCAAATCCTCGATGGGATAGGAACGGGCCGTTGGAATCAGCTGCTCCCGCAGTGCCTGGTCGGGGGCATGGAGGCTGACCGCCAGGGTGAACTGGGCTCGACCCAGGCGATTAAGGGCCCGATCGGCAAAACCCGGCAGGCTGGAGGCGACTCCCACCGTGCTCACGGTGATCTGACGCTGGGCCATACCCAGTTCGCGGCAGAAGCAATCGATCGCCGCCAGCACGGTGTCAATGTTGAGCAACGGTTCCCCCATGCCCATGAACACCACATGGGTGGGCCGGCGCTCCATCACTTCGCCCAGACTCAGCACCTGGTCGACGATTTCGTGCAATTGCAACGAGCGCTGCAACCCCTGCTTGCCTGTGGCACAGAAGCGGCAGGCCATCGGGCAGCCCACCTGGCTGCTGACACACACCGTTAGACGGTCTGGGCTGGGGATGCCCACTGTCTCCAAGCTGAGTCCCTCAGCTGTGGCCAACAACAGCTTGACGGTGCCATCCCGAGCCGTGGAGCGGTGAAGCTCCGCGAGGCGTCCGATTGGATCGGGGCCGGGCTGGGGCCAGCGCTGCCGCCAGGCCTTGGGCAGCACGGTGATGGCCTCCACACTGCGGGCCGATCGGGAGTAAATCCATTGATGCAGCTGGCGGCCACGGTAAGCCGGCTGACCTTCCGCCTGGACCCACGCCTCAAGTTGGGCCTGGTCCAGGCCCAGTAGGGGTGTGGGGGGAACAGGGACGGGACTGGCAGCAGGCCCGGCGGTACTCACGGCCGAATCAGGATTCCGTGGCCTAGTTTCCACTCCACCAACACCAGGGCGATGAACCCCAGCATCGCGATGCGCCCGTGCAAGCGCTCGTTGTGGCCATGGAAGCCCCAGCGGGGCAAGGCCCGCTGCGGGACAGGCGTGCCGAGGGCCGTTCGTTGGGTCTTTTGCTTCAAAATGGCGTCAGTCATCGCTCAATAAACCCTCCTCCTGTAGACCCTCAAGAGCATCAGGGTCCGGGATCAGATCCTCTTGCAACGCATCGTCGTCGAAACCAGGACGAGCAAATGCGGCAAAGCCACTGGTGGTGGCCTCAATCCCATGACGACTGCGGGTAGCTTCCAGATCTTCATCGGAAGGGTCGTCGAGCACAGCGGTGGTCAAGGGCGGTGAAGGCATCTCCACCGTGTAATCGGGTCGCAGATTCTGCATCCGACGGAACCCGCTGCCCTCCTCGGCAAGGATGTCGGGATGGGGTCCCGCCTCGGCGCGCAGTTCTTCCTCGAAACCGCTGAAGCCAGTACCGGCTGGAATCAGGCGACCGATAATCACGTTCTCCTTGAGGCCCCGGAGCCAATCGCTCTTGCCTTCAATTGCAGCCTCGGTCAACACCCGGGTCGTTTCCTGGAAGCTGGCCGCCGAGATGAAGCTATCTGTATTAAGGGAGGCCTTGGTGATGCCCAACAGCACGGGCGTGAACTCCGCAGGGGCGCCGCCGGTGATTGCCATGGCCGAATTAACCTGCTCAACCTGACGCAACTCAATCAGCTCCCCGGGCAGCAGGGTGGTATCACCGGCATCCTCAATTCGCACCTTGCTGGTCATCTGGCGGACGATGACCTCAATATGCTTGTCATCAATGGAAACCCCCTGGGATTTGTAAACGTTCTGTACCTCGGTCACCATGCGGAACTGGAGGTGGGATATCGCCTCTTGGGCCGCCTCCATGGTGGATTTGCGGCTGCGCAGATCCTCAAAGTGACACTCAAGCAGCTCGTGGGGATTGATCGGACCATCTGTCAGCATTTCGCCGGCCCGAACCTGTTGGCCATCGCTGACCATCACGGTACGTCCCAACAGAATCGGATACTCGGTGATCGCGTCATCACCCTCAATCACCGTGACGGTGATTGAGTCATCCTCATCGACCTGCTTGATCTGAACCGTTCCCGCCTTGCGGCAAAGCACCGCTGATTCCCGGGGCCGACGGGCCTCAAGCAACTCTTCAATCCGCGGTAGACCCTGAACAATGTCACCAGTCTTCTGGCGCTCAAAAACCAAAAGTGCCAGCCCATCGCCCCGTTGCACCAGCTCGCCATCGCGCACATGCAACACGGAATCAGGAGAAACCATGTAGGGGCGTCCCAAACGGATAGTCAGGATGGAACCATCGATGGCTTCCACCTGTCCGCAACAAGGAGCCTTGAAGTCCTCGGCGAGAAGATCACCATCCACGAGGCGCTGACCCACGGAGACAACAGGAGCGGCCGAACCCAAATCAAGCGTGCGAGTGTCACCGGCACGCTCCACAATCAAGCGACGAATCGGTTCCCCGGGGATCGCTTCAGGTAATTGCACAACGCCATCGTCCTTGCAAAGGATCTGGGTTGTGGCCACCACATCACCGCGCTTGACGGAGGTGTTGTCTTCGACCTGAAGTTCAGTATGGGTGGAACCATGGCTAGCGTCAGAGAGCGTGTCCCGACGTACGAGCAAGGTTTCTAGAATCACTAGCTGGAGGCGCTCAATCGTCTTAGAACGCTTATCTGCAATAGCCTCAACGTCTACTGTCATCTGAGGAGTTGTATCAAAAGTTTCCAGAATCAACTGGGTACGCAGAAGCTCAACACCTTCAACCGATTTGATCAATTCCCCATCCTTGAACGTCAAGCGCTGACTGGCCTTAAGAGAAAGCGATGGCCCCCCAGTCTGCTTGACCATAGCCAAATCGGGCAAATGTGCTTCATCAGGGATGGAATATTCCTCGACAGGACGCAGTAGCACGGCGCCTCCTTCAGGAGTATCTACAGCTTCAACAAAAACCATTGCTTCAGCCGCATGACCCGGGGCAATCTCTTCACCTGGATTCACCAAGCGGCCCTCACCGCTGTAAAGGGAAAGAACTTTGCTATCAGCTATCAAATGGACAGAACCCGAACGGACAATAATTTCGCGTAGAATGTCATTCTTCTGGGTCACCGTCACAATACCGGCAGTCTGACTGAAGATATCCTTGACGACTTCGGTGCCGGCCTCAATCCATTGGCCGTCTTCAATCATCAACAAAGAAATGTCTTTATTGATCTCGTGGGTTTCCTGGGGAATCCATAACAAAGTCCCCCCCTTACTCACCTCGTACCCATGCTTAGCCGAACGGGCCTTCTTGATCGAAAGACCAGGGGCAAAACGAACGATACCACCGGTCTGGGTGCGAAAACGATCGTCGGCCAACTCAGCGATTACCTCTCCGGTACCGATTTTACTGCCCGGAGCTGTTTTCAAGAGATAACGAGAATTATCCTTATCCTCTAAATGCCAAATCTCACCCGAATGGGTTGATTCCCCCAGCAATTTACAGTCTTTAAGAATTACACTTGCAGTGACAATCTGCACCTCTCGCGAATCACCTGCAGATTCACGCAGACGCACAGCACCACCATATTCACTGACAAGACGGCTTTCCGCCAACACATCACCGGTATGAACAGGTTTATTGCCCTCGACCACAGGTTGGGCATTGGGGGGGAGATTATAGACATCACCACTAAAAACCCAAAGCCTACCCAAACGCTGGGCTTTGTGGGTGATATTACCTTGTCGATCGGTTACCTCCCGGGGTTGTATCACCTCTTCGAAACGAACTTGGCCGGCCAGGTCACAAATCACATCTTTGGTGGCCTTTTCGACACTCTTTTTGACAGCAGCACCAGAAGAAATCTGGGCGAGAATGGTATCAGATGGAACCATCTGACCATTGGCTACGAATAGGATTGAACCCGAAGTGATGTCCAGTTTCTGCAACTTGCCCTTGCCACTAGGCTTGACGCTGAGGCCGAAATCGGTCTCGGCCAACTGGGCCTCCACCCCATGGGGTGTGCGGTGGGGCCGCACACGAGCCCGACCATCAAATTCCACCTCGCCTTCCACTAGGGAGCGCACCACACCGGTCTCTGCGGTGGAAACACCACCAGTGTGGAACGTCCGCATGGTGAGCTGGGTGCCAGGCTCCCCAATGGATTGGGCGGCAATGATGCCTACAGCCTCGCCCAAGTCAACCAACTGGTTGTGGGCCAAGGCCCAGCCATAGCACTTGCGGCAAACCGAACGGGACGCCTCGCAAGTCAACGGCGAACGGACCATCACAGTGGTGATGCCTGCGGCCTCAATAGCCCTGCTCAAAGGGGGATCCATCTGGCCATCCCGTTCCACCATCACGGTGCCATCGGCAGCAACGACAGGTTCGGCGGCGAGGCGACCAACCAGCTTGCTGGCGAAACGTCCTTTCTCGTCCGCCTCAATCAGGATGCCGCGGGTTGTGCCGCAATCCTCTTCACGCACGATGACGTCCTGGGCAACATCCACCAGACGCCGAGTGAGATAGCCAGAGTCTGCCGTACGCAAGGCCGTATCTACGAGACCCTTACGGGCCCCATAGGACGAAATCACGTACTCGGTGACCGTTAGACCCTCGCGGAAATTAGTACGAATCGGCAAATCGATGATCTCCCCCTGAGGGTTGGCCATCAGACCGCGCATGCCCACCAACTGGCGCACCTGCGACATATTGCCGCGAGCACCGGAGTTGGCCATCATCCATACAGAATTAAGGGGATCGTTGTCATTGAAGTTGCGACGTACAGCTGCGACGAGACGCTCATTGGTTTCGGTCCAGGTGTCGATCACCTTGGTATGACGCTCCACCTCGGTAATCTCTCCGAGCCGATAGCGCTCTTCGGTTTCGGTGATTTGCTGTTCCGCCTCAGCAAGGAGTGCCGCTTTATCTCCAGGGATGCGCAAATCATCTACAGATATTGACACAGCCGCCTGGGTGGCGTAGTGGAAGCCGAGATCCTTGAGTTCGTCGGCCATTGCCGCCGTTGCCGCAGTGCCATGGTGCTTGTAAGCCCAAGCCACCAGATTACGCAGGGCCTTTTTATCTATGATCCGATTGCGAAACGGAGGTGCCTGGTTAGGAGTAGGACGGCTGACCACTGCAGGCAAGCCCGATTTGGCCGTTTTGGCAGATTTCTTACTCGTTTTCTTGGCGGGAGTGGCGGTCATGGCGGCGCGCGGAGGAAGGGGAGCGAAGTAAACCGAAAGGGACGGGAAAACCGGGGGAGGGTTAGTTGGCAGCGACTGCGCCAAGGATGGTCTGGTTGATCACAACACGACCTACGGTGGTGAGAAGGTAACGACTAATCAAGGCCCCTTCTTCGTCGAAACGATCTCGACGTTGGCGCCACTGTTCGATCCGGGTACCATCACTGAGGGTTTCCTCCTTGAGTGGAGTTTCTGCCTCATCGTCATCATCGACTTGACCGTTAAAACGCACCCAGACCCAATCATGGAGGTGGAGATGCTTTTCCTCAAAGGCGGCAATTACATCACTGAGATCAGAGAAGGTTCTTGAGCGATCCCCGAATTCAGGTCGTACGCGCGCCCTATCCACAGCCGTCAAATAATAGGCACCAAGTACCATATCTTGGGAAGGCGTAATTATCGGTTCGCCTGTAGCTGGGGACAGAATGTTGTTGCTAGCCAACATCAACATACGCGCCTCGGTCTGGGCCTCAATCGCCAGGGGCACGTGGACGGCCATCTGGTCACCATCAAAGTCAGCATTGAAGGCTGGGCAGACCAGTGGATGCAGCTGAATCGCACGGCCATCGACAAGCTTGGGCTCAAATGCCTGGATACCAAGACGGTGCAGGGTGGGGGCACGGTTAAGAAGAATCGGATGACCTTCGATTACCTCTTGGAGCACTTGCATAACCTCATCATCAGCACGCTGAATCAACTTCTTGGCAGCCTTGATATTATTAACTATATTTTGACGGATGAGACGATGAATCACGAAGGGTTGGAACAGCTCAATCGCCATTTCCTTAGGCAGACCGCACTGATGCATTTTGAGCTTGGGACCAACAACAATCACGGAACGGCCTGAATAATCGACCCGTTTACCAAGAAGGTTTTGGCGGAAACGTCCCTGCTTGCCCTCAATTATATCGCTTAGTGACTTGAGAGCACGATTATTAGCCCCGACCACAGTTCGTCCACGTCTGCCATTATCTATCAGGGCATCAACAGCCTCTTGCAACATGCGCTTTTCGTTGCGCACAATGATTTCGGGGGCGAGAATTTCCTGGAGCCGGGCCAAGCGATTATTACGGTTAATCACCCTGCGGTAGAGGTCATTCAGATCACTTGTTGCAAAGCGTCCGCCATCGAGTTGCACCATGGGACGCAAATCAGGGGGAATAACTGGGATAACATCCAGCACCATCCAATCGGGACGGGCATTGGTGGCGATAAAATTGTCGATCACCCGAAGCCGCTTGATCAGTTTGGCCCGTTTTTGTCCCTTACTTGCACTGATCTCCTCGCGAAGCTGCTCGGCGATCTCATTGAGTTGAAGATCCTCAAGCAGTTGCTTCAAGGCTTCGGCACCGATACCGACAATCGGTTCATTCTCAATTTCGGAATCTTCGGCAAAAATCTGATCTTCTATCTCCAACCACTCATCCTCTGTCAAAAGCTGCTTATAGGTAAGATCTTTGTGATCACCTGGATCTAGTACAACATAGCAATTAAAGTAAACTATTTGCTCCACATCCCTGAGCGGCATATCCAAAAGAATTGCCACATAACTTGGGATACCCTTGAGATACCAGACATGGGATACCGGAGCCGCCAGCTTGATAAACCCCATGCGGTGACGACGGACCCGGCTTTCGGTAACCTCTACGCCGCAGCGCTCGCAGACAATGCCACGGTGACGAACCCGTTTATACTTACCGCAATGGCATTCCCAGTCCTTGGAAGGGCCAAAAATCTTCTCACAGAAAAGCCCATCCATCTCGGGCTTGAGGGTGCGGTAATTGATCGTTTCTGGTTTGGTCACCTCACCAACCACCTGACCATTTGGTAGTGTGCGTTGCCCCCACTGCATGATCCGCTCGGGAGAAGCGAGCGTGATCTTGACGTAGTCGAAGTGGTTTTCGGTGCGAAGGTTGCTGTTGGACATCGGGGTGTGGGGAGCGCTCGCTAACTCAAGGAATGAAGACAGACAGAGAAACGGAACGAACAGTCATTCGGACCAGTTGACGATTAGAAGATCAGTCGTCGTCATAATCCGCGACCCCCAGGGACTCATAGGTGGGACGGCTAGGGGTACTGCGACGCGGGTTGACATCCTGCATGAGATCAACCTCTTCACCACTATCGGTATAGACGGCAATATCTAGACCAAGGGATTGGAGCTCGCGCATCAAAACCTTGAAGGATTCTGGAGTCCCCGGACGCGGTATGGGTTTGCCCTTGACAATGGCATTGAGAGCTTCGTTCCTGCCCTGCATGTCATCGGACTTGACCGTTAACAACTCCTGCAAGGTGTAGGCAGCGCCATAGGCCTCAAGAGCCCAGACTTCCATTTCTCCCAATCGCTGGCCGCCCTGCTGGGCCTTACCGCCCAAGGGCTGCTGGGTGACTAGGGAGTAAGGACCAGTTGAGCGGGCGTGGATCTTATCGTCAACAAGGTGGACCAGTTTCAGGATGTGAGCATAACCAACAGTCACCGGTTGATCGAATGCTTCACCAGTACGACCATCGATGAGCTGAATCTTCCCAGGGTTCTCAGGGTCGTAGACCCATTCCTTACCGGGTTGCTTTGCCGCCTCTTCGAGGTAGGCCTGGACGGTCTGTTTGGACTTCTCGGCCCCATGCATTTCATCGAAAGGCACAACCTTTACCCGGCAACCGAGGTGGGAGGAAGCCCAGCCCATCAAACACTCGAAAACCTGACCCACGTTCATCCGCGATGGCACGCCTAGAGGGTTGAGCACAATGTCAATAGGGGTACCATCTGGCAGATAGGGCATGTCTTGCCGCGGAAGGATACGACTAATAATTCCCTTGTTGCCGTGACGGCCAGCCATCTTATCCCCGACCTGGATTTTGCGCCTTTGTGCAACATATACCCTGACGACCATGTTGGCACCAGGAGGTAGTTCGTCGCCCTGCTCGCGGGTATAGATGCGAACATCTACGACACGACCACGCTCCGTACTAGGAACCCGAAGGGAATTGTCGCGAACATCTCGGGCTTTTTCACCGAAGATGGCCCGTAACAATTTCTCTTCGGGAGGCTGGTCAGATTCACCCTTGGGCGTAACTTTGCCGACCAAAATATCGCCTGATTCAACATAAGCGCCAATTCGGATGATGCCCATTTCATCCAAATTACCAAGACTCTCTTCGGCAACGTTAGGAATTTCACGAGTAATTTCCTCGGGGCCAAGCTTAGTCTGACGGGCTTCTATCTCGTACTTCTCAATATGGACAGAGGTATAAAGATCGTCCTGAACAAGACGTTCGCTTACGAGAATAGCGTCCTCGTAGTTATACCCTTCCCAGGGCATATAGGCAATTAATACGTTCTGTCCTAAGGCGATCTCACCGCCCTCACAGGCAGAACCATTTGCCAACACTTGGCCAGCTATCACCTGATCGCCAAGCTTGACGATCGGACGCTGGTTAAGGCAAGTGTCCTGATTGGAGCGTTGATACTTCTGCAGGTGATGCACATGTTCGTAGCCTTCCTCATCGCGGATCACGATGGCGGTGGCATCCACGAAGGTAACAGTACCGTTGACCCGGGTAATTGGCACCATGCCTGAGTCACGGGCAACCTGGGTTTCCAGGCCGGTGCCCACCAGGGGTCTTTCAGGACGCAGCAGGGGCACGGCTTGACGCTGCATGTTTGAGCCCATCAGGGCCCGGTTGGCGTCGTCATGTTCCAAAAAGGGAATCAGCGAAGTTGCCACGGAGATCACCTGCACCGGTGAAAGCTGCACGTAATCGACCTGCTGGGGGGGCACCTTTTCGAAGTCCTGGCGATAGCGCACCGGCACCAGATCAACCGTGATGTTCCCCTCGGAGTCCGTCGCTATGTCACCAGGGGCGATGCGGCATTCGTCTTCCAGGTCAGCCGAAAGATAAATAGGAGCACCCTGCTTGATGACGACCCCGTTCTCCACCTTCCAGAACGGGGTTTCAATGAAGCCATATTCGTTAACCCGGGCGTGGGTCGCCAGGGAGCCAATCAGGCCGGCATTAGGACCTTCCGGGGTCTCGATGGGGCAAATCCGTCCGTAATGGGAAGGATGGATATCGCGAACGGCAAATCCAGCCCGCTCCCTGGTCAGGCCCCCAGGACCGAGGGCACTGATTCGACGTTTGTGGGTGAGTTCCGCCAGAGGATTTGTCTGATCCATGAACTGGCTCAGTTGGCTTGAGCCAAAGAACTCCTTGATCGCCGCCACTAAAGGTTTGGGATTGACCAACTGAGCTGGAGTGAGCGAATCGGTTTCACCTACAGTCATGCGCTCTTTTATGATCCTTTCGAGGCGATTCAGTCCGACACGAACCTGATTCTGAAGCAATTCGCCAACAGAGCGCACCCGACGGTTACCAAGATGGTCAATATCGTCAAGGGAAGCTCCACCAACATCGAGCTCAAGATTTATTAGGTAATCGATCGTAGAGAGCACATCCTCAGGGGTGAGGGTACGCACGGCGTCGGGAATTGTAAGGCGGAGTTTTTTGTTAATTTTGTAGCGCCCGACGCGACCGAGGTCATACCTCTTAGGATCAAAGAATCGGCTATGAAGCAACTGCTGACCACCACTCACTGAGGGGGGTTCGCCTGGGCGCAATTTTTTGTAAAGCTCTAGCAGAGCCTGGTCTTCCGAACTGATGCCCTCGTCATTCGCTGCCTCAATCGACTTTTGGTAATACTCAGGATGGCGAAGCTTATCTAGAACATCATTATCTGAAAGGCCGATCGCCCTCATCAAGACGTGGGCATTAATCTTACGAGTCTTGTCAACCCGTACGTGAAGCAGATCATTCTTATCGGTCTCAAACTTCAGCCAGGCCCCCCGGTTAGGGATGAGGCTGGCATTGAATGTTTTTCGCCCATTCTTGTCCTGCTCATCCTTAAAATATACACCAGGACTGCGAACAATCTGATTCACAATGACCCTTTCGGCACCATTGATGATGAAAGTTCCGCGCTCTGTCATCAGAGGCAGTTCACCAATAAAGACTTCTTGCTCCTTGATTTCCCCGGTTTCCTTATTGACAAGCCGGCAAGTTACATACATCTGGGAGGCAAATGTGGCGTCGCGACGCTTTGCCTCCTCCACATCATGACGGGGCCGCTTGAGGCGATATTCGTTGCCTATAAAATGTAATTCAAGCTTGCCGGTGTAATCGGTGATCGGCGAAAAGCTGTCAAGTTCCTCGATCAGGCCCTTTTCCAGGAACCATTTGAAGCTAGCCCGCTGTACCTCCACGAGATCGGGAAGGTAAGTGACGGTCTTGGCGACCTGGATCGCGCTGCTCATGCGGTGGACCTGCAGGAACGAAAAAGAAGGGACGGACTGGAAGGGTCCCTGGTGTCAGATCCGCATAGATTCCTAGGGGAGTCCCAAGGACGATGCCGACGCGAACAGCCGTCCCCCCGAGGGGGAACGGCTGTTACCACCAAGCTCTCTTACCGTATGGAACGGAAGAGAGCCGATTCGGCGGTTGCCGAGGCGGAGTAAGAGGCTGGGGACACCAGAGCTTGAATAACCAGGATGGAATTGGAAGCGTTTCCGCTGCCAGGCCAATCTCAAATCATATCATGTCAAGCTTGAAGCCGAACAGTGCCATGGCGTTGGCAGAGCTACTACGGGCCAGGCTGGCCAGGCTTTCGCCCCGCAGTTCCGCCACCCGCTCGGCCACCAGGGCCACATGGGCTGGTTCATTGCGCTGACCCCGGCGGGGAACCGGGGCCAGGAAGGGGCAATCGGTTTCAACCAGCAGGCGCTCGGCCGGTACGCGGCGTGCGCATTCATGGGTATCCAGTGCTTTGGGGAAGGTCACCGTACCGCTGAAGCTAATGAAAAGGCCCAGTTCCAAAAAGGCCTCCATTTCGGCAGGGGTGCCCCCCCAGCAGTGCATGACCCCCTTCAGGCCTGCGCCCTGGCGATGCCGTTGCCGCAGTTCGGCCAGCATGGGCTCGGCGGCATCCCGGCAATGGATGATCACGGGGAGATCCAGCTCAAGGGCCAGATCAAGCTGGGGCCTCAACATGGCCAGCTGCTCTTCAAGATTCTTCTGACGAAAGAGATCCAACCCCAGTTCACCGATGGCAACCACCCGATCGTCGGCCAGGACAGCCTCCCGCAGCACCTTCGCCGTATCAGCCTGCCAGTGCTCGGTGTCCAGGGGGTGGACACCCACCGAGTAGCGCATTTCGGGGAAGCGATCCGCCAGGGCGCGGATGGCCGCAATCTCGCCCGGCTCGACACAGGCATGGACCAGGGCCCGCACCCCGGCCTGCCGCCAGCGGGCGGCCACCCCATCGAGATCGTCTTCGAACTGTCGGAAAACAATGTGGCAATGGGAATCCACCAAAGGGGCTGGGGCGGCCCCTGCACCGGGGGGGGAATCAACGACAGGCAGGGAGGCCATGGAGGCGGGTGGGCCCGATGATTAGCCATTGTGGCCAGGGCCTGCGTCGCACTGCCGAGCTGATCCCCGGACCCTAGCCTCAAGCAACGATGCGAAATCAGAGCTTGATTGCGTCCGCTTCCCAATCCATGGCCGCCCCGACGCCCGTGGCCCTGACCTGCCTACCGGATGGTGAGGCCGCCGGCGCCAGACTGGAGGCCATTGCCGAACGCACCGGCGGTGGCCGACGGCGCCAAGAAGAAGAAACAGTGGCCGCCATCCTGGAACAGGTGCGCCTCGAGGGTGACGCCGCCCTGCTCGACCTCAGTGAACGTTTCGACGGCGTGCGGCCCCAGCCCCTTCGGCTAGACAGCAGTCAACTGCAGGCAGCCTGGGAATCCACAACCATCGAGCTGCGCCAAGCCCTGGAACTGGCCCATCGCCGCATTCTGGATTTTCATCGTCGCCAGTTGCCGGCTGACCTGGCCGTGGTCGGTCCCCATGGGGAGAAGCTTGGCCGCCGCTGGCGGCCCGTCCAGAGGGCTGGGCTTTACGTTCCAGGCGGTCGGGCCGCTTATCCCAGCACCGTTTTGATGAACGCCATTCCGGCAAGGGTTGCTGGCGTCGAACGCATCGTCATGGTCACCCCACCGGGTCAGGGGGGGCTACCTAACCCAACGGTCATGGCCGCAGCCCATCTATGCGGCATCAACGAAGTGATCCAGGTCGGCGGAGCCCAGGCGATCGCTGCCCTGGCCTGGGGTACCGAAACCGTACCCCGGGTGGATGTGATCAGCGGGCCGGGAAACCTCTGGGTGACCTTGGCCAAAAAAGCGGTGTACGGCCAGGTGGGCATCGACTCCCTGGCGGGCCCCAGCGAGATCCTGGTCATTGCCGACCACACCGCCAGGGCGGAGCATGTCGCTGCCGACCTGATGGCCCAGGCCGAACACGATCCCCTGGCGGCGGCGATCCTGATCACCACCAGCGCCGAACTGGCGGCGGCTGTCCCCGGGGCCATCGACAACCAACTGGCCAACCACCCGCGGGCGGCCATCACCCGTTCAGCCCTGGAAGATTGGGGCCTGATCGTGGTCTGCGCAGACCTTGAAGCTGCGGCCCGCCTCAGTGACCGCTTCGCCCCCGAGCACCTTGAGCTGCTGGTGGAACATCCCGAACCCCTGGCCGAGCACATCCGCAACGCCGGGGCCATCTTTCTTGGGCCCTGGACTCCAGAGGCCGTAGGGGATTACCTGGCCGGGCCCAACCACACCCTCCCCACCAGCGGCACCGCCCGATTCAGTGGTGCCTTGAGCGTCGAAACCTTCCTGCGCCACACAAGCTTGATCGGCTTCAACCAAACCGCGCTTGAGGCCACCGGCCCCGCCGTGATCACCCTGGCCGAAAGCGAAGGGCTCCATAGCCACGCCGAGTCAGTCAGGCAACGGTTGGCTGCTCCCTGAGTCCCCTGCGGGGTCGTCCAGCATGGGTGGCCGATTCACAAGGGCCTAACCCAGAGGAGGCCTGTGGCCAGAGCCGCTAGCCCAGTCAGCTTGTTTTGGCGATCAAGCGAGCGGAGGGATCCAGTCCCAAAGTTCGTAGTTCAAAACCCCATGGCCTGAAGCGACTTTGGGGCTTCAGCTGGGAGCGGTCTGGCTGATCCGCTTGCTCCATCAGCGACGGATCAGATCGCGGACCCGAGCTTCGCCAGCAACGATCTCGCCAACTAGCACCTGGTCGGTGAGATTCACGAAAAGTCCGTTTTCGAGCACACCAGGAAGATTGTTAATCGTTGACTCAAGGGTGACCGGGTCGGCGATACCGCCGGCAAACCTGACATCCAGTACCAGGTTTCCCTGATCCGTCACCACTGGCCCGGCCTTGCGAACGGCCATGCGCAGCTCGGATTCACCACCCAGGTCGGCCAGTTCGGCCCTCACCTGACGCCAGGCCCCAGGCAATACCTCAACGGGTAACAGAAAGGAAAGGTTGAGTCGTTCCACCAACTTGCTGGCATCCACGACCACGACGAAGCGTTTGGACCGCCGAGCCACCAGCTTCTCCTGGACATGACAGGCTCCCCCCCCCTTGATGAGCTGAAAAGCCGGATCAACCTCATCTGCGCCATCAATGGCTAGATCGATGTGATTGATTGCGTTCAGGCTCTTGAGGGGAATGCCAAGTTCAGTTGCCAGGACTTCCCCTTGGAAAGAGGTTGTAACGCCAGTGATGTCGCGTAAATCGCCAGTGCGGAGCTTCTCCGCCAAGCCCTCAATCATCAGCGCCGCAGTGGAGCCGGAACCCAGGCCAACCACCATGCCGTCCTTGATTTGCTC
>Ga0114980_10001996_pt1 | contig 14592 bp, 14 predicted proteins | sample S_140806_EF_Meta_FD_87018 | JGI IMG/M metagenome (GOLD analysis project Ga0114980, IMG submission 87018) | Freshwater microbial communities from Lake Simoncouche, Canada to study carbon cycling - S_140806_EF_MetaG | ecosystem: Environmental > Aquatic > Freshwater > Lake | place: Lake...
CTCGCGACCAAGGGATTAAAGGCCTAGGTCACAAGTTCGAATCGTGCTGGGCAGGCCAAAAACCTCAAGCAGTACAAGCGGATACAGCTCCTATAGCGCTCCTCTTAGCTGTATGAATCTCACCAAGTTAAGCTTATCCCAAAAAAAATCAGGACTATCTTTTGAGTTTTGCTATATGTAATGCCGATGGACTGAAAAGATTTCTAGAGTTTAAATAGCTAAGGCCTTAGCAAAACTTAGTAATTCCAAATCAGAATCTTTGGGTCCAACTAAGGATATTCCTAGAGCGCCTTCTGGGCTAGAAACCACCGGCAAACTAATTTGCGGCAACCCACCTAGTCCTGCAATACATAATAATTGAAACGATTTTTGACGAAAATCTTCTAATTTATTTTTCGCACTATTTAATAATGGTGCAATATCAGCAACTGTTGGTATTAATAAAAATTTGTTATCAAGTATTGAGTTAAGTAAATTCCGTATCTTAATTCTTTCGTCTAACGCTTGTGTAGCGATGAAAGGATCAATCTTGCTCGCAAATAGTAAACGATCTTTGATGCCCGGCCCAAGATTCTCAAAGTGCCTAGAAGCCCATGCCCCATGTTCTTGCCATATTTCATTCGCTTGAATAATGCTAAAGGTATTTGCCCATGCCTTAAGATTTAGTGAGGGAAGATCTTTATTGACTAGATTATTTCTAACAAAAATTTCCTGAACTCTTTTCAATGCTAATTTTCTGAGTCCGTCAGGGACAATTTCCCACGCTTGCTTAGGGGCAACGACTTCGATAGCTTGAGTGTTTGGCTTAAACTCTTCTTTTAGTAGCGATTTTCCTACTTTAAATAATATTTCTGGGTCTCTAGCAAACCATCCTAATGTATCAAAACTTGTAGCTAGAGGTCGTGCATTCTCAAGTGAGATTCTTCCATGAGTAGGTCGCATTCCATAAATTCCACAAAAACTTGCCGGCGTTCTTACTGAACCTCCAGTATCAGAGCCAATTGCAAAGTCGACTAGTTTTCCGGCCACTGATACCGCTGAGCCGCTAGACGAGCCACCAGGAATTCGGTTAGGATAGTTTGGGTTGGTGGGGGTTCCATAGTGAGCATTAATACCTAAGATGCTGTATGTGAGTTCATCAGTATGTGTTTTGCCAACAAGCGTTGCCCCTTGTTGCACTAGATCAAGTACTGCTGGGGCAGTCTGAGTCGCAACGGGATGAGTATTTAACCAATCAGGGCTGCCAAAAGCAGTTGGAAATCCAGCTACATCAAAGATATCCTTAATGCCAAAGGAAAAATTACTAAGAGGTTTATTTATCACACCTGCAATATAAGGTTGTCCGTATTGAATAAAAGCATTGAACTGGTCAATTGGAAGATTTTTATTCATACTTGAGTAATTTTGAAAACGATATTATTGGTATTTGTAGCATCATTTTTTATATAAGGTATCTATGTATAGTTCACAGTCGCTATTAGGTATTTGGAAGTTAGTTTCTTATGAGGTTGAAATTCAAGAAACTGGCGAGATCATTTACACCATGGGGAAGAGCCCATCTGGGTTTGCCTGTTTTACTAAAAATAATCATGTCATGGTTACTTTAACTGGTGATGATAGGAAGGTGGCTAGAAATGACCAAGAGCGAGCCCATCTTCTGAATACAATCGTTTCTTATGCTGGTACCTATCGCATAGTTGGCAATGAATGGGTTACAAGTGTGCAGGTTGCTTGGAATCCAGAATGGGTAAATTCAGAGCAGCGTCGTCAATTTGAAATCCAAGGAAATAATCTGAGGGTTTTTACAACTTGGCGTGTTATGCCAAATTGGGCTGATAAGGGTATGCAACGTAGCATCTTAACTTTTAGTAAGGTTGATTAATTCTTTATTTGCTTTCTCAAATATCTCAATAGGCATCACTCCAATTCCCCTTCCCAATAAGCCTGATCCATTCGGGGACACCATACCTGTTGAAACAAGCGGTACATTGCGAGTATCAACAATTTTTTTGATGTCGATTCCAACCGCCGTATTAATAATAATATTTTGACTCATTAATATGGATTGAGATCGTTGGTCATTATCACTTTTGAGCCATGGAGCTAGAGCGGCTTTCAGGCTTGGCGATCGATGAAGGGCTTGACCACCTAAGCCGTAGGCATCAATAATTCCACTATCACCGATATGGGGTGGAAAATCGATAATTGCAGGGCCTGTTTTTATTCCAGGACCTTCAATGTTAAATGCTTTGGTAGTAATCCAGCGATTCGGAATACCGGATATTTGAATTGCAGATTCAGATCCATTGCCTGTAATGTTTGTAATTATGGAAGACCCTTTTATCCCATTGGCTTTATCGAGCATTGCAGCACATGCCGGGATCCATTGACTTAAAAAATACGTCGGGGTTTCTAATAATGTATGTAAGGTGTCAGATGCATTTGATGACTCAACCTTACGAGTTAAGAATATTGAATGAAGAATTTGCGTGGCACTTGAAAGTCTATTATGAAGATCATCACCTTCATTGAGAGCTGCGCGAGCAATGGACAGAAGGTCTACAGGCCCGCTTTTGAGGAGCTCCTGAAATCCTGGCATTAAGATGCTATCCCTATAGAGCAATCTTTCAATAACTGCTAAATCTCTTGTGCCAAAGCGCATTTGTGGTCCAAGCCCAGAGCCAAGAAAACCATGCCAAAGTTGCTTACTATTTTTATCCACCTGAATTACAGTTAAAGGGGTGGACCTACTAACTACCGCTGCAAGGGGAATAGAGACCCTGTAATCATGGCTTGGTTTTAGATCAATTACCCCTGATTTAATTAAATTTTCAGCATCCTCTTCATTTTTGGCCCAGCCCTCGTAGATGCATGCAAGGATTGTTGAGTTCAGAATTGCTAGAGGGGGTTCATGCGGTTTTATCAGTGGAGAACCAGCATGAAGAACTGTCATATCAGGTAGTTTGATCAGGTCTGCCGCAGTTCCGACTGCCGTCCAGCAGGGCTCTGAAGAGAGAATAGCTGCAATTCCCATACTATTAGGAGAGCCTTTCTCAAGAGGTAAAACCTGCTTATATTCCATTCTGAGCCTCAGATTGATTGTTTTTTTTATGGTCAATATGTAAAGTATACTAACTAAAGTCAATTTGGGATCCCAAACTGTTTACGTAATTTAAAAATTAGTTTACGCTCATAAAAATGAACGAAGTAATAAAAATAAACCCTGAAAAATCATCCCTTGCAGAGATGGTTCACCAGCAGATTCGAAGTGATATATATGACTTGCACCTTTTGCCAGGTGAGTGATATACAGAGGCAAACTTGGCTCAGCGCTATAAGGTCTCAAGAACACCTTTGCGTTTAGCATTACATATGCTACAACGTGAAGGTTTCCTAAATAAAGGAAATGGACATGCAGCTTGGCAAATTCCGCCAATCGATCTTGATTATTTTCAAGACCTTTACGAGCTGAGAGTCAATTTAGAGTTAATTGCAATTCGTAGGATCTGCACCTTAGAAACTCCCCCAGATTTTTCATCCCTTAAAAACTTCTGGTTTGTAAGTGAGGCAGATAGAAGCACTGACGGTCAACTGGTTGCAAATGCAGATGAGGTTTTTCATAGTACCTTAGTAAAAGCTAGCGGTAACTCTGAAATGTCTAGAGTCCATTCTGACATTACAGAACGAATTCGTATTATTCGTCGTTTAGACTTCATTGAAGGCGCAAGGATTACGGCTGCATATGAAGAGCATGCCAACTTGCTAAGGGCACTAATGAAGCGAAAGCAAGAGCTTGCCGAACTACTGTTAAAAGCTCATATAGAAGTTTCACGTGCTGAAATTCGAAATCTCACTTTACATCGATTATCTGAAGCAGCAAATTCTAATAGGCAGCTAGTTTAAAAATGCGAGTAAGTAAATATGAAATATGATCTTTTATTGAGTGGCGGGTTTGTCATTGACCCTCGAAACAATATCAATCAAATCTGTGATGTTGCTGTCAAGGATGGAAAAATTGCTCTAGTTGCACCCAATATTGATCGAAGTTCGGCTGCTGAACAGATTGATGTCAGCGGCAAACTGATTACTCCAGGATTGATTGACACCCATGCCCATGTTTTTGAATATGTCACTGGTCGATTTGGGCTTGAGGCTGATATGTGTGGCGTTGATTCTGGTGTAACCACTTTAATTGATCAAGGCGGCCCCTCATGCATGACGCTTCCAGCTTTTCGAGAGTATGTCGTTAATCCCAAAAAATCCCGTATTTTTACCTATTTATCTTCATATCTTGTTGGCGGCATGGAAGGTCACTATTACCCATCTTTATATAAACCGGATTGCGTAGATGTTGCAGCCACCGTTAAGTCTGCATTAGCAAACCCAGATATTGTTAAAGGCTTTAAAGCGCATGCAGAATTGGGTGGATTTGCAAGGTGGGGTATTGAAGTTATTCGTCAGGCCGCAGAAATTGGTGCGCAAGCTAAATTACCGATCTATATCCATTTCGGACAACTTTGGCCTTTGCCAGCGGATGGGGATAACGGCATTGACGCCGATACGATACTGGCACAAGTCGTACCTTTACTAAAGCAGGGCGACATCTTGGCTCACCCATTTACACGTCATCCTGGTGGTTTTGTAGATCGCAAGGGAAAAGTCCACGCCATTGTTCAGGAAGCTATTGCAAAAGGATTAAAAATTGATGTTGGTCACGGTTCTCATTTCAGTTACAAGATGGCGCAGATTGCCCTTCAAGCTGGGATAGTCCCGGATACCCTTGGTGCAGATATGCATGGATATAACACTACTATTCCAAAACCATCTATGGCAGGAACTCCCGATGAACATTCTGATAAAGACCATATGTTTTTTGGGCAGGTTAAGTTTTCACTGGTGTCTGCGATGACAGCAATGTTGGCGCTGGGCATACCCATTGAACATGTTGTCGCAATGTCCAGCTGGAATCCGCAACGTTACTTTGGCCTCCCAGATGATATTGGGCACTTAGGAGTTGGCGCTTTAGCAGATATCTCGGTGCTCAATGATGATCGCGGTCGATTTGAGCTGATCGATAATGAGGGTACAAAGATCACCTCGGATCGCATGCTGACACCGGCTTTTTGTTTTCGGGATGGCATACGACATGATGTTCGATCACCAATATTGCCCCAGATATTGGCTGCCTAAATTACCTCTACCATTCAATAATTAAGTTATGAGCAAAAAACTTCAAGGTATAGGCGCGAGCGTATTGCGTAAAGAAGACGATCGCTATATGCGTGGGCGCGGTCAATTTGTTGGTGACATCAAAATACCTGGCATGCTAGATGTGGCATTTGTTAGATCGCCTATAGCTCATGGATTCATAAAAGAGATTCATAAACCAGAGGGTTATTCTGATTGTATTTTTACGATGGCTGACTTGCCAGACGTTAAACCGATTCGTGCAGTATCCGGGCTTCCTGGTTTTAAAGCTTCTAACCAGTGGCCATTAGCAAAGGATAAGGTTCGTCAAGTTGGGGAATTGATTGCTGCCTGCTTAGGCCCCACTCGGGCCAGCGCTGAGGATTTAGCGCAACAAGTTTATGTAGATTTTGAAGAATTACTAGCAGTAGTTGATTCAGTAGCTGCTAGAAAAAAGCCGCCATCTTTGGTTCATGATGAATGGGGTGACAATATTTTCCTTGAAACATTCGTTGATGGCGATATTGATGCTATCAAGAATGCTCCCATTAAGATATCTAGACACATTCATACTGCGCGTCAGTGCATGTCTCCTCTTGAAGGCCGGGGTGTTGTATGTCAGTGGGATTCACGACTTGAGCAGTTAACTATGTGGACATCTGCGCAAATGGTCCATATTAATCGCCAAGGTCTATCTGAATGCTTGGGTATAGATAGTGGGCAAATTCGTGTAATAGCGCCAGATGTTGGCGGTGGCTTTGGCTACAAGGGAATTTTATTGCCCGAAGAGATTATTTTGGCAAAACTTGCCATGCAGTTAGGCAAGCCTTTGCGCTGGATTGAGGATCGTAGAGAGCAATTAACTGCTAATGCTAATTGTCGAGAGCATGACTATGAAATTACTGTTTATGCAAATAATGATGGTCGGTTATTAGGAATAGATTGTGAGGCAACAGTAGACTCTGGCGCTTATTCTTCCTATCCATTTTCTGCATGCTTAGAAGCTGCTCAAGTCAGCTCCATTTTGCCCGGTCCATATAAGATGGAGCAATATCGATGCAAAACTTGGTCTGTAGCTAGTAATAAAGCACCTATTTTGCCTTATCGCGGAGTTGCAAGAACTGGCGTTTGTTTTGCAATTGAACTGATGATTGATGCTATAGCTCGGGAGGCCAATATTGAGCCAATTGATGTTCGCTTAGCAAATGTCGTATTACCTTCAGAGATGCCATATGACAACATCACAAAAAAACATTTTGATAGTGGTGACTATCCAAAGGTTTTGCAAATGGCTCGAGATTCCATTGATTTAAAAGCCATTCGTGAGCGTCAGTCTAAAAATGAAGTGGATGGTAAAAAAATTGGCGTAGGTTTTGCAATTTATTGCGAACAAGCGGCGCACGGTACCAGTGTTTATTTTGGCTGGGGCATTCCCATGGTCCCAGGTTTTGAGCAATGTCATGCTCGTTTAAATGCTGACGGTATTTTGGAGCTTTCCATTGGTGCGCATTCTCATGGCCAAAGCATGGAGACCACGTTAGCTCAAGTTGCCAATGAAATACTAGGAATTGATCTTGTTAAGGTGAGGTTAGTGCATGGTGACACAGCAAATTCTCCTTATTCTACGGGTACTTGGGGTTCTCGCTCGATGGTGATGAGTGGTGGTGCAGTTGCTCAAGCATGTAAAGAGTTGGCAAAGCGCATCAACCAAATAGCAGCCAAGATAATAAATTGCGATGTTTCTGAATTGAGTCTTCGCGACGGAATGGTATACCGTGGAGATGCGGCCTCAATGTCCTTAGCCGAAGTTGCTTATGTATGGTATCGATCGCCACAACTATTGCCTGACGATATAGATCCAGCCGGCTTAGAGGTTATTGCTGGATATAAAGCTAAACGTGACACCGGTACTTTTTCATATGCATGCCATGCAGTTGTTGTTGCCGTGGACCCTAAACTTGGATCGGTTGACATACTTGATTACGTCATCATTGAAGATGGCGGAGTTTTGGTAAACCCAATGGTGGTCGATGGTCAAATTATTGGTGGTGTGGCACAAGGAATTGGCACGGCATTGTATGAAGAGATGCCTTTTGACGAGCATGGCCAACCGTTGGCATCAACCCTAGCCGATTACATGCTACCAGGCGCCCCTGAAGTGCCCTCCATTCGAATACAGCATATTGAATCACCATCTCCGTACACTGAATTTGGCCAAAAAGGGATTGGAGAGGGCGGTGCAATTGCTCCCCCTGCTGCAATTGTGAATGCTATAAATGATGCGCTTAAAGATATGGGTGTGGAGATCGCAGAGAGCCCCATTAGCCCTAAAAGATTGTTAGCTGCAATTGCAAAAGCAAAACTGGAGCATGTTCAATGAAATCTGCGCCTTTTACTCTAAGTACTCCAGTTAACCTGGAAGAAGCCCTTGCCTCTTTTAGGGAGGGTGGGATGTATTACAAGCTTATTGCAGGTAGTCAGTCTTTAGGCCCAATGTTAAATCTGCGCCTATCTCAACCTGATAATTTAATTTCTTTAAGAAATTTGCCTGATTTACGAGAAGTCACCGACGTGGGGGACAGTATTTTTATTGGCGCCGCAATTACCCATGCGGAAATTGAAGATAAAAAAATATTAGACCCAAGCAGAGGATTAATGGCTTCTGTCGCCGCAAATATTGCCTATCGTGCAGTTCGTAATTTTGGGACCATTGGAGGTAGCCTTGCTCATGCAGATCCTGCCTCTGATTGGGTAAATTTAATGCAGCTTCTCGATGCAAAATTTTTGATAGTAGGTCCGAATGGTAAGCGAGAAGTCACAAGTAATGATTTTATGCAGGCAGCTTTTACTACCTGCCTAAAAGAGGATGAAATTCTTCTAGGAGTAAAGATTAGAAAACTATCAGGACAAGCCAAATTTGCCTATTTTAAATTTTGTAGAAAAGTTGGTGAGTTCGCCGAAGCTATAGGGGCAGTGGTGATTGATCCAGAATTAGGTATAAAGCGCGCCATTATCGGTGCTACAGCTGGCACCCCCTTTTTAATTAAAAATATTGATGCCGTTATTAGTGGGCAAACTAACGCAATGAATGAGGCACTTATTGAGGCTGGATGTAACGATGATTATGAATATCAAATGCATAAAACTGCCTTAGAACGTGCACTAACACAGGCTACGCTATGACTAAGATAGAGCTTCAGGTAAATGGTAAGTTAGTTTGTTTTGAAGGGGAGTCACGCACCCATTTAGGTGATTTCCTGAGAGAAACATTAAACCTTACTGGTACTCATTTAGGCTGTGAACATGGGGTGTGTGGGGCCTGTACCGTCGAAATTAATGGTGCACCTGCCAGGACTTGTATTCAGTTTACTGCTTCGTGTGCAGGCTATGAAATTAGAACAATTGAAGATTTTGGCCATGATGAAGTCATGATGCAGTTGCGTGATGCATTTAGTAAAGAACATGCCCTGCAATGTGGATTCTGCACCCCAGGCATGTTAATTACTGCTCGAGATATTGTCTTACGACTTCCAGAGCTCACTAGTCCAGATGATGAAGCGCGCATTCGTAATGAGTTATCTGGAAATTTATGCCGCTGTACTGGATATCAAGGCATTGTTCAGGCGATCCAGTCAGTCCTTCGTCTGCGTGCAAATAAGGTTAAAAATGATCATTAAAGAATCGTTTGAAATGCCTTATGAGATTTCAGCTTCATGGGAGGCATTTAAAAATATACCCATGTTGGTTTCTTGTATGCCAGGAGCAAGTTTGCAGTCCGATCCGAGTGTTACGGATGCTGGCTCTACATTAGACATCCTATTTTCTGTGAAGCTAGGCCCAATTGTGGGCTCATTTCTTGGTTCTGGAGAGGTAAGATATGACGATCCTCAAAAATCTGGAGTATTTTCTGGTTCTGGAGTGGATCGCAAAAGTGGATCTAGAGTCCGTGGTGAGGCTAAATTTCTATTAAGCCCCTCCACGGATAGATTGAAAACGGAGATCACTGTTATTGTTGATTACAGCCTAACCGGCCCTTTGGCACAGTTTTCTAGGGGGGCTATTGTTCAGGAACTTGCAGCCACCTTAACGAGAGAATTTGCAAATAATTTAAAAGGCAATATAGGGCATTTGCGTGATGCTAATAATTCATCAATTAATAAAGATGAGTCATCACATCAAGAGTTTGATGTAAATACATTAAATGTTGGTAGTTTGATTTGGCGAGTTTTATTACGGAAGTTCAAAGCATTATTTCACCTTGGTAGTAGGTAGCGCAATTTCTTTAAACATTAACCGGAGATGGCAATGAGTAAATTATTTTTAAAAATATTCAGTATTGTTGGAATTTTATTTGCTACCAATGTAATTTATGCGCAGGAGACAATTAAGATTGGCGCTCCACTAGCATTAACTGGTGGCTTGGCAGATGAGGGTAAAAAGCAACAAATTGCTTACGATATGTGGTTAAAAAAAGTGAATGCTGCCGGTGGTATTCAAGTAGGTAATAAAAAAATGAAGGTTGAATTGATCACTTATGACTATCAAACCGATGAAAAAAGAGCCCAATCACTTGCTGAAAAGCTAATTACTCAAGATAAGGTTTCTTTTCTGACTTCTCCGTTTGGCTCTGGCCATACAAAAGTGGTTGCTGGCGTAGCTGAGCGTTATGGTATTCCTGTTGTTGCTCCTGTTGCATCAAGCGAATCAGTTTTTAATCAAGGGTATAAAAATCTTTTTGGAACATTAGCTGCCAACAGTGGCATTGTGTCAAATATGGTCACCTTGTTTACTAAACAATATCCACAAACAAAAAAGATAGCTATCCTTGGCAGGGAAGATGTTTTTCCTAAAGCAATGGCAGCAGAAATGAAGATTTATGCAGAAAAAGCAGGGCTTGAAATTGTATTTAATGAGTTATACCCTGTAGGGACGCTGGATCATGCTGCTTCTTTATCTAAAATTAAGGCTGCAAAACCAGACTGGATTTATGTTTCTGGATATACGCAAGATTTGGTTCTTGCTCGTAAGCAAATGAGCGATCTAGGAGTAAATGCTCCGATCATTACTATGATTACTGGACCAGCCTATAAAGAATTTACTGACGCTTTAGGTCCTTTGGCAGAGGGTATTTCAAGTGCTACATGGTGGCATCATTCTTTAACCTATAAGTCTAAGGATGTATTTGGTTCAACTACCGATTTCTATAAAGAGTTTGTAGCGGCAAATAAATCAGACCCTGATTATGTCCATGCCTCATCTGCTGCTGCTTTAATTGCATTGCAGATGGCAATAGAAAAAGCGGGCTCTTTAGACAAGGATAAAGTGCGTGAACAGTTGGCATCCCTCGACGTGATTACTTTTTATGGGCCAATTAAATTCGGCTCAAATGGTATGAATCAGAGTAGAGAGCTTCCTATTATTCAAGTGCAAAAAGGCAAAGTAGTAGTTTTGTATCCCGATGCAATCAAACAAGCTAATTTGCAGCTTGTTAAGTAATTTAATTATTTGGTTAGGCATTAAGACTTTGAATTATTTCAACATAAACAAAGGGTAGGCTTCGGCTTAGAAAATCAATGCTTCAAGCTCTTGCTAATGGCCTCATGTTAGGCGGTCTTTATGCCTGTATTGCAGTAGGCTTCTCTCTAGTATGGGGGGTCCTGAACATCATTAATATGATGCATGGATCCCTCATTATTTTTGCTGGCTATGTAACTTATTTTATTTGGTACGGAACTAAGTTATCACCGATAGTGCTTTTGCTACCAGTAATAATTGCCCTATTCATCTTTGGCTATCTACTTCAATATTTAGTGATAAATCGCGTTGTTAAGAGGCCTGTATTAACGACGCTTACCCTAACTTTTGGCTTGGATATGATTCTGTACAATTTTATGAATTCATTTTTTGAGGCAACACCTCGAAGGATTTCATTAAATTGGGGTAGCTTTACGATTGCCGACATTGTTTTGCCAATAGATCGTTTAGTTGCTATGGCACTTGCCTTTATATTAACTTTTGTCTTATATCTTTTACTACGAACCTCTAAAGTTGGTCGCGCTATTGTGGCTGTCAGAATGGATAGAGATGCCGCATCGTTAATGGGCATCCAAATCCCACAAATATATGCCATTACGTTCGGTTTAGGAGCAGCTATGGCTGGGGCATGTGGTGTTCTATTTGCAGTTGCATTCCCAGTTACCACTAATATTTCAGGCCTCTTGCTAGGTAAGGCGTTCGTAATTTGTGTAATTGGTGGTCTAGGTAGCGTTCCAGGCGCATTGATTGGCGGGCTTGCTTTAGGTCTCATTGAATCATTTGGTAGTCATTGGTTTGGCCCACAAAATGCTATCACCATTGGTTTTATTTTGATGTTGATCTTATTAATGGTGAGGCCCACTGGGTTATTGGGGGTTAAAGGTTATGAATAAATCCATCACTGCTTTTCTGCTTGTCTTTATTACGCTTGCTGCAATGCCCTTTATTGCTGATAACTACTTTGTAAAATTAGCAACTTTTATAGCAATGTATTCAGCATTGGCTTTATCTTGGAATTTTATTGGTGGATTTACTGGCTATCCTTCGTTTGCAACTGCTGCTTTTATAGGTTTGGGATCTTATGCCGGAGCAATTTTACAAAATGCAGGGATTAATTTAGTTACTGCCTGGGTATTTGCATCCATTATTACGATCATTTTTGCAGCCTTTCTAGGCTTCGCAATTTTGCGAGTGAAGGGGCATTACTTTGCTGTTGGATCAATTGCTGTCGTGGAGGTACTGAGGTTAATTACATCATCTTGGTCCAGCTTTACTGGTGGGGGCGATGGACTTAATGTAAAAATTATGGAAGGTGGACCAGACTTCGCTGGACGCGTTTTTTTATATGCAATGCTATGTGTAATGCTTTTGGCATTTCTTACAACACTTTGGGTTGATAGAAGCAAATTTGGCTTTGGGCTCAAAGCCATTAAGCAAAACGAAGATGCGGCTGATATGGTTGGTATTAATGTAACTATTTATAAGATCGCAGCTTTCTCTCTATCAGCAGTGTTTTGCGGAACTACCGGGGCGATTTATGCATCCTGGATTGGATACATTGCCCCAGTAGATGCATTTTCTATTCTCACCACTCTTAAAGTACCAGTGATGGTTTTACTAGGAGGCGAAGGGACGGTTTTTGGCCCAGTACTTGGTGCGCTTGTATTTGTCATTCTTGAGGAATCTGTTTGGGCTCATTTTTTAGAAGCTAATCAAGCAATATTAGGTTTGATTATTGTATTTCTTATATTCTTTTTACCAGGTGGAATTTTGAAAATAGATTATCGAAAATTGCTTGCAAAAATTCGGGGGGTTAAAGGTGCTTGAGGTTCGAAATTTAACTAAAAATTTTGGAGGCATTGCTGCCGTTAACAATGTTTCATTTTCTATCGGTGCTGAGGGGAATAAAGGTGAGATTGTCGGACTGATTGGTCCAAACGGAGCCGGTAAAACAACGCTTATTAATGTAATTACTGGCGTTCATCCAGCAAGCAGCGGTAATATTTTCTTTGAAGGTAGGGATATAACCACCCAAAAACCATGGCAATGTGCCCGATCTGGCTTAGCTCGCACTTTTCAGATTGTTCAACCTTTCCCCGCCATGACTGTTTTGGAGAATGTTACCGCAGGAGCCTTATTTTCTGGTGGTGCAGTAAATAAATTGGATGCTGAAAGGATTGCATTGGGCCACTTAGAATTTGTGGGTCTTGCACATGAAGCGCAGCGTTTAGCTTCTACGCTAACCTTGCCCTCTAGAAAAAAATTAGAGCTAGCAAAGTCACTTGCGATGAATCCTAGAGTTCTCATGTTGGACGAGGTAAACGCAGGTTTAAATACAGGTGAAATTGATAAAGCGCTTGAATTAATGAATTCAATAGCTGCAAGTGGTGTCACTATTCTCATAGTAGAGCATCTTATGAAGGTGGTATTTTCACTATGTCATAAGGTACTAGTCCTGCATCATGGAGAGTTGATTGCAGAAGGTGTACCAAGAGAGGTTGCTAAGGATGCAAAAGTAGTAGAGGCCTATTTAGGACATAAATTCGCTTCTAAACTACAAAAAATGGATGCGGGAGCCTCGTCTAATGTCTAATACTTTATTGCAAGTAAAAAATATTAAAACTGGATATGGTGAGGTCCAGGTACTTTGGGATGTGAATTTTTCAATTGAAAAGGGTGCTATTTCATGTATTGTCGGATCCAATGGCGCCGGTAAAACAACTTTATTGAGAGCGTTATCTGGTCTTATTCCAACATGGGGTGGCGAATTTATTTTTAATGGAAGTTCAATTTCAGGGTTGTCGGCAAAAAATATTCTCAATGCTGGAATTGCTCATGTACCAGAGGCCCGTCGACTATTTAAGGGGCTGTCGGTAAGAGACAATCTTTTGCTGGGAGCTTATTTGAGAAAAGATTCCAGATCTGAAATTAACCAAGATCTAGAATGGATCTACTCCCTGTTTCCCATTCTTGCAGAACGCTCATCCCAAGATGCGACAACCATGTCAGGGGGTGAACAGCAAATGTGTGCCATCGGTAGGGGATTGATGGCTAGACCAAAACTTTTATTAATTGATGAACTGTCTTTGGGATTGGCACCAAGGGCGGTTGAAAAATTAACAGATTCACTGATTGCAATTAATCAACAGGGATTATCAATTCTATTGGTTGAGCAAGATGTAATGACGGCTTTTGATTTGGCATCTTATGGGGTAGTGATCGAAACAGGTAAAGTCACATTATCAGGCTCTACTGCATATTTATCAGAAGAGCCAAGGGTACGGGAAGCATACTTAGGAGTCTAGTTAATGGGGGTTTACCGGCATGATGCTGGCGGTATTTTGCTTCTATAAAAAAGTTAGGCATGCAGCCAAGCAGGATGCAAAAAATGGGTTCAAGAAAGCCTCAACCTCTCGCACAATTTATTACACAAGCCTGTTTTTATGCTTTAAGCTATTGAAATATATATATATTTTTTAGCATTCACGAATTCTTCTATGGCGTAAGTTGCACGTTCGAATCGTGCTGGGCAGACCAAAAATCTTCAAGCAAAACAATGACTTATTGCATCAACAGGGGTGTAAAAGTCCATAACACAGTCATTGCACAGTTTTTAAGTAGCTTGCTCGCCTAAAGCCCTCAGTATTTCACTTAGAAAAACCCATTCATAAGGGTAAATTTATCTAAGCATCAGCTACATTAATTAAATCCTTGATCCTACTTTGGTTTTAAAGATATACTTTTCACAAGCAGGAGAGTGAGGTTTTTACCTCCACCGAAGGCGCAAACTCCCATGAACGCTCAGGTATCCGTCAGGAAGGTACTGCTTATCCTAAATAGCCGTCTGGAGAGTCACCATCTTTATGGTGC
>Ga0114980_10001997_pt1 | contig 14592 bp, 17 predicted proteins | sample S_140806_EF_Meta_FD_87018 | JGI IMG/M metagenome (GOLD analysis project Ga0114980, IMG submission 87018) | Freshwater microbial communities from Lake Simoncouche, Canada to study carbon cycling - S_140806_EF_MetaG | ecosystem: Environmental > Aquatic > Freshwater > Lake | place: Lake...
CTGGGTTTTGCAGCGGACCGTTTGCCGCGCATCGCAATCGCCATCGAGGGGGAGATTGCCCGAAAGGCATTGCCCGGCGCGGTGTTGATGATTGCGCGCCGCGGCCGGCTGGCCTATTGCGGGACGTTCGGTCATCTTGACCCCGTTGCGGGTTCGGCAATGCCCGTCAATGCCATGTTCAGCATTGCGTCGATGACCAAACCGCTGGTGACGGTCGCTGCGCTGATGTTGTGCGAAGAAGGCCGTATGGCCGTCAACCAGCCGGTGCGGCATTACCTGCCGCAACTGGCGGGCATGCGCGTCAACCCGCCGCTGTGCGACGGCGCACCGGGCGCGCCGACCGAAGCCGCGCTGCGCGAAATGACCATTGAAGACCTGATGCGCCACACCGCCGGCCTCAGCTACGGCCGTGGCGACAAGGCGATATACCAGCGTTATCCCGCATCGTCCGATGCCGCATCGTCGCGCTGGAGTGGCAGCGAGTTTCTTGCGCACATCGCATCGCTGCCGCTGCATTACCAGCCGGGATCCGATTGGGAGTACAGCCTTGGTCTCGATGTGCTGGGCCTGGCAATTGAGGCCGTCGCCGGCATGCCGCTCGCACGTTTTCTGGACGAACGCCTGTTTCAGCCGCTGGGCATGCGCGATACTGCTTTTACCGTGCCCGCCGATCAGGTGGCGCGTTACGCGAAGGCCCTGGCCGTTGATCCGGTCACCGGCCAGGCGCAGACCTTGCGCGATGGGACCACGCCGCACAAGTTCGACTGCGGCGGCGGTTGCGCCATATCGACGGCTGCGGATTACTTGCGTTTTGCGCAGATGCTGCTCAACCGCGGCGAGCTTGAGGGCGTACGTGTGCTCTCGCGCAAGACCGTGGAATTCATGACCAGCGATCACCTCGGACCCGAAGTTGATCTGGGCAAACTCAATGATTACCCGAACATCCGCGGTTATGGTTTCGGGCTGGGTGTTGCTGTTCGACGCAGCACCGGGCGGGGCGGCATGCCGAGTACGACGGGTGAGTTTCACTGGGCGGGTTCCACCGGCACTTATTTTTGGGTCGATCCTGCGGAGGAGCTGGTTACCGTATTTATGGCCCACGCGCCCGGTGCGATTCGCTACTACCACCGGCAGTTGTTGCACGCGCTGGTACTGCAGGCGCTGGCCTAGGTCACGCAAAATCAACGGCTTGGCGCAGCCTTGTACGCTAACTTGTTGTTTTAATTGAAGGTTGCCGCGTACGGTGCGATAATGCTGCCCTATGAACGATTCGCAACCACCCCAACCGCCCGTCTCACCGCGCCAGCGCATGCAGGAATTGCTGGCCATCCCCGACCGCAATCGGACCGATGCCGAGTGGGACGAACTCAATGAACTCGAAATCGCGCTCGCCTCGGGCAATCGTCCCGGTGCGCCGGACCCCCAGCAGCAACGCCGCAGCATGGGCGTGATGACCAGTGGCCAGCAGCCCAAAATGGGCGGTGGACGTCCGCAGGGTAAGAATCAGGGTGGCGGCGGAGGCGGTGGCGGTGGCGGGGGCGGCGGTAAAAAATTCCACAAGCGCCCGGGCAAGCGCCGTGGCGGTGGCGGTGGCAACGGCGGCAATGGGGGCAACCCCGGCGGCGGCGGTCAGCAACCGCCGCAATAGTCGGTCGCAGTATTCGCCCACATATTTTCAAGGCCGCGCTTTGGCGCGGCCTTGTTATTTCTGTAACGCCTGTATCCGGAGTCAGCCCTCATGACCATGAAGCCGAGCGAACTGCAAAAACACACTGCACTGAAAATCGTCAACAAGATGAAAAAAGCGGCGACGCCGGACCGCTTCGGCAGCACCGCCGCGGCAGTGCCTGACCGTCGTGAACAACGCCGTCTGGATCAGGCTGCGGGGCTGATTCCATTTGCAGTGAAACTGAATCGCGATCTCGTTGCGCAGGTCAATGCGCTGGCGCAGCAGCGCAATATGGCGGTCAACGAAGTGGTCGCTGAACTGCTGCAGGCCGCGCTGAAAAAATAAAGCGCCGGCGAGGGCCAGCGCCCTTACGGAGCACCGGCCTTGCGGCGCTCGGTTTCGTATTCGTCGTAGGTCGGCCGGCGCGGTTCGGGCTGTCCTGCCGGCGACGGGTTCTTGACGGCCTCCTGTTGCTGGATGCCTTCATAAACGCTGCGGGTGCTGCAACCGGCAGATCCCGCCGCGGCCAAAATCAACAAACCCGACAAGTAAAGTTCGCGCACGCTCGCGTCAGGCGTGATGCGCGCCGCCGGCCGGCAATTCCGCCAGTTCGATCAGGCAGTTTTCAGTGGCTGACGGATCGAGAAACGCAATACGGCAGCCGGCATGGCCGATACGCGGCACTTGGTCGAGCAAAGGAATGCCTTTTGCCTTGAGTTCGGCAAGTGCTTCGTCGATGTTTTCTACTTCCAGGCAGACGTGGTTGAGACCACCCTTGCCTTCGGCAATCAATTTGGCCTGTTTGCTGTCCGGCGTCAGTCCGGCGATCAACTCGACCATGGAATCGCCAACCGGATAAAGCGCCAGCCTCCGGGTTGCGTTGTCCTCGGTGCCGCCCAGCTTGATGCCGAAGCAGCCTTCCCACAGTTTGCGACTGGCTTCGACGTCACGAACGACGATGCCGACATGCTCGATGCGTTTGATTTTCATGGATCTCCCCCCGGTTGGTCTGGCCGGCATCATGCGCCAGGCACGACTTGGACTCAAGTCCGCGCCGCGTGCCCGTGCCGGTGTAACATCACGCGATTGTTCACCAAACACTGATCATGAACGCAAAAACACCGAACGCGGCGCCGCAATGGCGCTCATCCGTTCCACTCTACAAACATCTCGGTTTCCACCTTGATGGTCTTGAAGACGGCCGCTCCCAGGTCCGGCTTTCATTCCAGCCTCATCTGGGCAATAGTCGCGGCGAAGTTCATGGCGGGACCGTGGCGGCGATCATTGATGCGGCGATGTCACAGGCCGTGCGATCGCTGATTGACCTCGAGATGGGGGTGGCGACGATGACGATGACGCTCAATTTCCTCGCGCCGGCCAAGGGCGAAATCATCTGCAAGGGCAGTGTGATCAAGCGTGGCCGCAGCGTGATGTTCACCGAAGCGGAAGTCTACGGCGAGGATGGCGTACTGGCCTGTCGTGCGAGTGCGAACTATCGCATCCTGCCCAAAACCGTATATGACAAAAAACCAGAGACCTGAACGGAGACGTTGCGTGACCGCCGCCCTATTCCAAAAGCCGTGTGCATCGCTGACTGCGCTTGCCGCACTGGCCGCCCTGTGTTCAATGTCCGCCGTTGCGGCACAGACGGCAACCACAGATCCCGCACCGGGTTTTCCCACCCGTCCGCTGCGCATGATCGTGCCGTTCACACCCAGCGGGCCCAACGACCAACTGGCGCGGCTGGTGGGCATCAAACTGACCGAAGCCTGGGGCCAGCAGGTTGTTGTCGACAACCGTCCGGGCGGCGGCACGGTGATTGGTACCGAGCTGGCCGTGCGCGCGCCGGCGGACGGTCACACCATGCTGATGGTCTCTCTCAGCACCGCGGTTAATCCCGTGCTGCAGAAAAAGCTGCCGTACAACACCGCGAAAGACCTGCAACCGCTGATCAATCTCGCATTTTCGCCGAACGTGCTGGTTACGCATCCCGGTGTTGCCGCAAATAATGTGGCACAACTGCTTGCGCTGGCGAAGGTCAAGCCGGGCAGCGTGATTTATGCTTCCGGCGGCACCGGATCAACGACGCATCTCGCCGCTGAACTGCTGGCCAATATGGGCGGCGTCAAAATGACTCATGTCCCGTACAAGGGCGCCAACCCGGCGACGCTGGACCTGCTCGGTGGCCGGGTGTCGTGCATGTTCGGCACCATTCTGCCGACGTTGCCGCATATCAAGGCCGGCAAGCTGCGCGCGATCGGCGTCAGTTCACCGAAACGCGCTCCGGCATTGCCGGACGTGCCGGCGATTGCCGAAACGCTGCCCGGATTCGAAGCCGTGTCGTTTTACGGCGTTGCGGTGCCGTCGGGAGTGCCCAAGCCGGTGATGGCAAAACTGAATGCCGAAATGGCGCGCATCATTACGACACCGGACACGCGCGAACAGCTGCGATTGCAGGGCGCTGATGCAGTCGGCGACAGTCAGGCCGAATTCACCGCCTTTTTCAATACACAGATGATCAAGTGGAGCAAGGTCATCCGAGAGGCGGGCATACAGCCGGAGTGACCCGCGCGTAGCGCGGTGGTTTTTTACCAGACGCGCAGCTTGAGCTGCAGCGAAATGGCGCCGTCGATTCGGTCCGGAATGGTCGGGACCAGGAACAGGTTGATGCCGACCATCTTGTATTCGATCGACAGCGCCGGAAGGGCGGAGGGGAACCAGCCGCCGTTCCGGTAACGCGGGTAACCGTCGAAGGCGCCCAGCGAGATGCCCGCTCCGATGCGGATGCCGGCCGGTTGCCAGTGGAACGGCCGCCATTGATAGGCGACATAGCGGCTGCGTTCGTCATCACTGTTCATGAACGTTCCGGCCATCAGCGCATGATCATCGCTCAGCCAGACTTCTGCACCAAAGCCGGTGTTGTTTTCGCGGAAATTCTTGTCGCGGTTGAAATGGTGTGAATAGGTCCCGGCGTTCAGCCACACCTGCGGTGAAGTTTCGGTGCCTGCGGTTTGCGCATAAGCGCCGCCTGTTGATCCGAGGGCGGCTGCCAGCAGCGCGCAGGCAAGGCGGGCAAGTCCCGTCTTCGCAGGGGCCGCTTTCAAGCCTGGGCTGGCCCGTTACGGAAACTCAGGATCGCCAGACTGATGATGGCCATGACCAAAAGTGTCGCGATGATGCCCAGCTGCCAGACCGGTCCGCAATCGGCGACGGGCAGGTGATTGGAAGAGCAGGCATGGACGTAACTGACGATGAAATTTTCGTTATTCATGGATTGCGACGGGAATTAAAATGCATAGTACTGATATTGTCAGTGCGCAAGCGTTTCAAGTAAAGCCCGATGTTGCCTGCGCGATGGATGTGATCCTGGCCAATAGGATTGGCAATTGCCAGGAACATCCAGAAAGTATTGCTTACCTTGCGCGGCATCGCAGCAATCAGGAAAAATGCAATATCTCAGCACTAAGCTCACCGACATGAAATCACCGTCCTTTATATCCCTTATGTCCCATCGATCCCCTATCCGTATCGCGACGCGAGGCTGCCGTTTACTGGCCATGCTCGGATTCGTTCCAGTCATTCTGTTTGTCGCCGCGTTTCCGGAGGCGGCAGCGCAGCCGTTTCCTTCGAGACCGATTCGTCTGGTCGTACCTGCGGCGCCCGGCGGCGGCACCGACGTTCTGGCGCGGCTGCTGAGTCCGGAACTGACCAAACAGTTCGGCCAGCAGATCGTCATCGAGAACCGCGCCGGCGGCGCGACCATGATCGGTACCGAGTTTGTCGCGCGTTCCGCGCCCGACGGCTATACGCTGGTCATCGCGACGACGCCGCATGCAATCAATCCCACGCTCTACAAGAAAGTGCCATTTGATCCGGTGAAGGATTTCACGATGATCAGCCAGCTTGGGCTGACCACCACGGTGCTGGTGGTGCACCCGTCGCTGCCGGTCAACAACGTCAAGGAATTCATTGCACTGGCCAAGGCCCGGCCGGGTCAGCTGACTGCGGGCACTGCAGCCGGCAATTCAGCGTATCTCGCGGTTGAGATGATCAAGACCATGGCGAAAATCGATGCGGTGAACATTCCGTACAAGGGTGCGGGTCAGGCCCTGACCGACCTGATCGCCGGCCATATCCAGTTTCAGGTGAATACACTGCTGGCGGCGAAGCCGTTCATCGATTCCGGGCGACTGCGGGCGATCGGCGTGTGCAGTGCGAAACGTGCGGCGTCCTTGCCCAACGTGCAGGCCATCGGCGAAACGCTGAAAGGGTTCGAGACCAGCGGATGGTATGCGCTGCTCGGACCGGCCGGCATTCCGCGCGAAACCACGCTGCGTATCCATGATGGCTTTGCCAAGTCCCTGCGCACGCCGGAAATCACCAAACGGCTGGCCGATCAGGGCGTCGAGGTCACTGCCGGCACACCCGACGAACTGACGAGAATCATGCCGCTGGAAATCAAGAAGTGGGGCGAGGTCGTCAAATCCTCGGGCGCCACGCCGGGCTGATCAGCGGCTAGAAGTCGCGATACTTGTCTCCCGCCAGCAGACGGGCGATTTCCGTGCGCAATTCGACAATGTCGTCCTCGCGCAGTGGTTCCAGGTTGCCCATCTCCTTGCGGAAGGCTTCACGCGTCGGCGGAAACGCCAGCGCGTGTCCCCAGGGCTGCAACGTTGCGCAGCGTGCGCGGCCGTAAAGATGCACATGCAGTTCGGCACGCCAGTTGCCGTTGTCCTGGTAATTGATGCGGCCGATATCGATGCCCTTGCGCGTGAGCACGATTTTCATTGCCTCACCGCCGACCATGGTCAGCTTGACCAGTTCGATCGCCTGTTCTCGCGACAGTTGCGTGCGGTCCTCAACAGCAACCCTCGGGTCGATGACGATATGCCCACCGTCGGCGCGCGAGACATGCGGCTGGTCCAGCGTGCGCAGCACGAAGTGCCGCGCCTCGTAAATCACCGCCACGTTATTTTTTCAGCGGCGGCAACGGCAGCGGTGTTCCCTCCGGCAGCGGCGTGCCGTCTACATTCAGACACATCGACACCAGACTGTAGAAGCCGTTGACGGTAATGATGTCGACAACGCCGCGCTCGCCGAAACGCGCAACGGCTTTGGCATACAGCGCATCGCTCACACCCTGTGTTTCATGCAGCGCGATGGAGAATTCGTAGACCAGCGTTTCATCGGCATCCATGCCGTTGGGCCGTTTGCCCTGTGCGATGTCCTCGGCGATTTTCGGATCGAGGCCGCCTTCCAGCGCCAGCTTGTGGTGCGCAAACCATTCGTACTGCGAAGTCCAGTGCCGTGCGGTGACAAGGATGGCGAGTTCATTCAGCTTGCCGGCGATGGAACTGCGGAAACGGATTTCCTCACCGAGTTGCTGAACGAGATTGCCGATCCCCGGGCTGCGCAACCAGACGTTAAATGGTCCGCCCAGCGGCCCCGGCTTCGATGCACCCGAACTCGCGAGCTTGGCGCGCGGACCGGACTTGATGGCCGTGGTCAGCGCCTGCTGTTCCGGCGTCAGTTGGTCAATCGGAATCAGCTTGAAACGGCGGGTATCAGTGCTCATCGGACGCCTTTATAAAAGTGATTTAAAAACAAATGCTTAAGTAGTTCCTGAGGGACTCAGTCCTTCAGTGAAAACCCGAGTCCGGAGGCAGCCGGGACGTAAATCTGTCCGTCCCGGAATTCCGGATGCGTCGCGAAGCGGGTGCGCAGCGCAGCGTGCGCACCATGCACTTCCAGCATGCCGCCGTGGGCGTGCCCGGCCATCGCCGGCAGATTCGCCGCTTCATAACCACCGGCGCCGGTGACCGGAACGCCATGCGCTTCAGCCAGCGCAAGAATGCGCAGCATCGCGCTTAGGCCGCCGCAGAACGCGGCGTTGGGTTGCAGGATATCGAGCGCGCCGCAGCTGAGCACATCGCGGAACCACGATATCGACTGGATCATCTGGCCTGATGCGAGCGGTATGGAGATCGCACGGCGTAATTCGGCCAATGACGGAATGTCATTGCCGCGCAGCGGTTCCTCGAAAAATGTGATGTCGCAATCAGCGACCAGTGTTGCCAGCCGCTTGGCTTCAGCAACGGTGTAGGCGCAATTGGCATCAAGCATCAATGGTGCTCGACCGATGGCTGCGCGCACCGCGCGAATACGCTGTGCGTCTTCGGTAATGCTGCGCCCGGCGCCGACGAGAATCTTTGCGCCATGGAAGCCCGCGCTGAGTGCGGTAGTGCAGGCGTGGATCAGTTCGGTTTCGGTAAATGCGGGGAGGCCCACGGTGGCATAGGCGGGTACTGCGGCACGTGCGCCGCCGATCAGCCGCGCCACCGGCTGCTTGAGGTGTTTGCCCTTGATGTCCCACAGCGCAAGATCCAGCGCAGACATTGCGGATACAAACACGCCGGTCGATTGCCGCGGATTGAATTTTTTTGCCAGCGTTGTCGTGACAGCTTCGATGTCGAGCGGATCCAGACCTTTGGTTGTTGCCGCAAAACCGCCGTTGAGCAGATGCGCTACTTCGGCGGAAAGAAAGCGGCCGGTAACGCCGACGCCGGCGATGCCTTCATCAGTGCTGACCTTGCAGCGCACATAGGTCAGGCTTTCCTGGCCGGCGTAGGCGTCGGCGGCGCGTTCGGGTGTGATGTGTTCTACAGCAGCTTCGATGCCAGTGATTTGCATTGCGGATTCGACCAGTTCGAGAACGGCAGACGCTGGAGTTTACCCGTCTGCGCCACTGGCCGGAATGGCCGGGTCAGCGGAGGCGGCGGCGGATATACCGCCGGCCGTTTGAATTATTGTTCGCGAGCGCGTTTTGCGCAGGCGGCAGCTTCGTTCGACAGCGTAATCGCTTCGGCTGCCGCCAGCGAAGCTGCAGTGGCAGCTTCGCCAGCAGCTTTCGCCGCCTGAATCGCGCTTTGTTCAGCTTGCTCTGCCACGGCTGTTGCTGCTGCGGAGGCCGCTGCAGCAGCAGAAGCCGCAGCATCGGCAGCAGCCTCTGCAGCGGATTGAGCCGCCTCCGCCGCGGCTTCAGACGCAGCAATGGCAGAAATGTCGGCCGCCAGCCTTGCCGCCACTGTAGCCCGGTCAGCTGCAGCCTTGGCGTTCTGTGCGGCCCCGGCGGCTTTTAGTGCGGCCACCTTCGTCTGCTCGGTAAGCTTTTTCAGGGAGCGGGCAGCGTTGTTGTAGCGTTCGTTGAGAATCAGGGTTCCCCCCCGCAAGGTCTTCAACTCCTGCTCAACGGCATCCAGCTTGGTATACAGGGCGTATAGCTGGTCTTCAAGATTGTTCATGGCGAAACGTTTTTTGATGTGTGTTTTTTTACACGGGCCGCATCTTCAAGGCCCTTTTGTTCATCGGCGGCCTGTCAGGCCGCCCGCGGAATTTGCGGCGGGACTGGTCCTGACGAAGGGGGGGGCGATTAACGGCCGGTGCGGGTTTATTGTCCGCGTGCCCGACGCGCCGATGCCGATGCCGCGTTGGAGCGTTTAACCGCTTCGGCTGCGGCTTGCGAGGCTAATTGTGCAGCCTCGGCCGCTGCGCTCGATGCCTGCATCGCGGTTTGTTCCGCCTGTTGTGCGGCGGCTGCTGCGGCAGCCGACGCCGACGACGCCGACGCCGCTGCGGCTTCTGCCGCAGCTTCGGCGGCAGCTTGCGCAGCTTCAGCAGCGGCTTCTGCCGCTGAAACAACGGCATTATCCGCCGCCAGCCGCGCGGCATCGGCAGCCCGGTCCGTCGCCGATTTGGCATTCTGTGCAGCCTTGGCCGCCTTTTGCGCGGCGACCATGGAGTGCTGGGTCAGCGCTTTGAGCGAGCTGAGTGCGGAGTTGTAGCGCTCGTTGACGATCAGGTAACCCTGACGCAGATTGAGCAGTTCCTGCTCGATCGAGTCCATTTTCAGGAAGAGCTTTTCTTCGGTCTCAGTCATGATTTCTCCTTACCCGGCCGGGCCGTTCAGGGCGAAAATACAGGGGGCCGTTTGCCTGAGATTCCAACTTCAGTCTACTCCGATTAATTTGGCTTGGCACGATCAAATCGGTGTGCATAGAGACGGTATGCCATGACAGCCTGAGTGCTTTTGCAGTTGCGAACGGTTATCACACCTTGTTTATACTGTGCGGGTCGCACCATCGTCAGGCGCAGGCGGGAAAAGCCGAGCCCATAACCGGTATCGGTATTCTATTCAGCAGTAACGGGGTGAAATTCTTTGTCCGTATTTAAAAACGAAGCCGTGGCTGGACAGCACTGCCCGTCGCGGGGTGAGTCAATGCGCATGCTGATCGGCGATATTTCGGGCGGATTGATGGCCACGCTGATCGCCATCCCCCACGCGATGGGTCTGGGACTGATAGCGTTTGCCGCGCTCGGGCCTGCCTGGGCTCCCGTCGGCGTAGTCGCCGGCCTGGTGTCATGCGTCATCGGAAGCTTCGTGTCCGGCGTGATTCCTGCCGGCACCTGCATGATGATGGGTAACCGGACTTCGATAGCGATGGTCTTTGCCGGTATCCTCGCTGCGCTGGTTGCGCACCCGCTGCTGCAGACGCCGCAGGGGCCCGACGTGCCGCAGGTGCTGACGCTGGCATTCATCGCCGTTTTCCTTTCCGGCCTGCTACAGATGGGTTTTGGCGTGATGCGGCTGGGGCGGGCCATCAAGTTCGTGCCCTATCCGGTCATCGCGGGTTTCATGAACGGCATCGCGATCCTGATGATCCTGTCGCAGATCGGCCCGATGCTGGGCGCCGATGCCAGTCTGCCGCTGCGCGAACTGATCGGGAATGCCGGCTTGATCCGGCCGGCCAGCCTGCTGGTGACCATCGTGGTCGTCGCCGTGATTTTTCTGGCGCCCCGCGTGACCCGCAAGGTGCCGGTGCTGCTCTGCGGCCTTCTGGTTGGTATACCCCTGCATTTCCTGATCGACTGGCTGGCGCCCGGTGCGGTCGGGCCGCTGGTTGGCGAACTGCAGGTGACAGATCTTGGGCCACACGAACTGGTTTCCATGCTGCATGTTGCTTCGCGCGACGATATCGCCGTCTGGCTGGTGTTTCTGCTCCCCAGTGCGCTGCTGCTGGCAGCTGTTTCAGCGCTGGACGGGTTGCTCGCCGCGCTGGTAGTCGATCCGGTGACCCGCAGCCGTCATGACAGCGACCGGCTGCTCAAGGGGCAGGGTGCAGCAGCAGCGATTGCTGCAGCGTTTGGCGCCGTTCCGCCGGCGGCGAGCACGCACACGCGCGCCGCCGGTTACCTGAGCGGGGGCCGCACGCCGCGCTGCTCCCTGTTTCATGCGCTGTTCATGCTGCTGTCAATCGTCGTGCTGGGGCCGTTGATCGCACGTGTGCCGGTGGCAGCGCTTGCCGGCGTCATCATCTACACCGCTCTTAACATGATGGACCGCTGGACGCATGACCTTGTCCGGAGCTTGGGCGCCAACGGCATAGACCGCAGCGAAATCCTGCTCAATCTGGCGGTGGTGCTGGGTGTCACGCTGTCGATGCTGTTTGTAAACCTGATGGCGGCTTTTGCAGTCGGCATTGCGGCTGCGATCTTCTTGCTGCTGGTCAAGCTGAGCGGTTCGCCGGTGCGCCGGATTCTGGATGGCACCGTGCGCGCTTCTCTGAAAATCCGCAGTCCTGAAGAGCGGGCGCAGCTGCGTCCGCTGGGGCGGCAGATCCGCATTTTCGAACTCGAAGGAGCCATTTTCTTCGGCACGGCCGACAGTCTGCATCAGGATGTGGAAAAATTGCCCGACGAAGTGCGTTACATCATCCTGGACTTCCGCCGGGTGACCGAGATTGACGCCAGCGGGGCGAAGGCTCTCGAAACGATTTGTCACACCGCAGCGCGGCGCGGCACGCAGGTGCTGTTGAGCCATCTGCGCGCCGACGAAGGCCATGGCCGTTATCTACGCATACTGCGCATTGCCGCAGTGGTCGATGCAGAGCGCTGGTTTCCCGACCTCGATCGTGCCCTCGAGTGGACGGAAGACCGTTTGCTGGAGCGCGACCGGTTCGAAGACGCCTCGGAGCTCTTTCCGCGGGACATGGCGTTGTTCGACGGACTTGACGAGGGTGAAATGGCAACGCTCGCCGCTTTGCTGCAGCGGCAGGCATTGACCCACGGCGATGTGGTTTTCCGCGAGGGTGACCCCGGCGACCGGGTGTATCTGATCGCGCGCGGTTCGGTCAGCATCAAGTTGCAACTGACGGACGAGAGCCGTGCGCGGCGGCTGGCGACTTTTGTGCCCGGCGTGTTTTTCGGCGAAATGGCGATGCTCGAGGGTGGGCGTCGTTCAGCCGATGCTTTTGCCAAGGGTGAACATGTTGTGCTTTATTCGCTGGGTGCTGACGACCTTGCGCGCATCGTGCAGGAACACCCGCAACTCGGCATGAAGCTGTTCCGCAATCTGGGGCGGGAACTGGCGGCCCGGTTGCGGATCACCAGCGGGGCGCTGCGCGCCCTTGAATAGCGGCTGTGTGGTCCGCATCGCCAACAGGGTTCACTGCTACATACGGCTGGCTGCCTCGGATGCGATATTTGAGAACTTCACCGCTTTGGCGGTGGCCTCGGCGGCCCTGACAGTTGCTTCAGTGACGGCGCAGGATATCCGCTGAGCCGTGTCCCGGGATTGATGTTCGGCAGCAACCACTGCAGCCGAAGCTGCCGCTGCCGCCGATACAGCTGCTTCCGAAGCCGCTTCTGCGGCGGCGTGGGCGGCGCCCGCGGCAGACCGCGCCGCAGCCAGCACCGAATGGTTTGCTGCAATTTGTGCGGCCTGTGCGGCATTGCCGGCGGCAGCCTCGGATTTCAGGGCCGAATCCGCAGCTTTCTGCGCCGCGATGACCGAATGATTGGTTACTTTGGTCAACGAACCGATTGCCGTGTTGTAGCGATCATTGACGATGACGTAACCCTGGCGAAGATTGACCAGCTCTTTTTCGATGCTGATGACCCTGTCATAAAGCGTGTCGTTCTGTTCGCTCATCAATGTCCTCTCCCTGTCGGACCAAGACCTTGAGTCAATGGCTGCCAAGTTATCAATGGCCTCGTTATGATTTTGTGAGGTCAGCAGCCGGCGTGCCTTGCGATAGCTCAATCCGGCATCTTGTCTGGAGGTGGACCTGTTGATTTACAATGGTCGACCATTCACGCGGTTGTTTATTCGAAAAACATACGAGGAACCCATGATTACTTTGACCCCGATTGGTCGGGCGCTGATTTTGTCGGCCTGCATGTCGCCGATGACTGTTCTGGCAGCGGCGCCGACGGAAGATCCCGCCAAATACCCCAGTAAAGCAATACGCTTTGTCGTGCCGTTTCCGCCCGGCGGCGGCAACGACACCATTGCGCGCCTTGTCGGTCAGCAGATGTCGGCTACCTTCGGCCAGCAGGTGACGATCGACAACCGGCCCGGTGCGGCTGGTGCGCTCGGCGCGCAGATTGCCGCGACGGCGCCGGCTGACGGTTACACCATCTTCCTAGCCGGTGTGGGCAGCCACGGCCTCAATCCCAATCTGACCAAAAAACCGCTGTATGACCCGGTCAAGGATTTTGACGCGATCAGCCTGATCGCCTCGGCGCCTCTGCTGGTCGTGGTGCATCCTTCGTTGCCCGCAAAATCGGTGAAGGATCTGGTCGCACTGGCGAAAGCAAAACCCGCTGCCATCAATTACGCTTCCAACGGTACTGGCGGTTCCTCGCACATGGCGGTCGAGTTATTCGACATGATGGCGGGTACCAAAATGACGCATATTCCTTACAAGGGCTTGGCGCCGGCGCTGACGGAGCTGATGTCGGGCGAAGTGCAGGTGATGTTCTCCAGCGCGGTGGCGATGCTGCCGCAGGTCAAGGCGGGCCGCTTGCGTGCGATTGCGATGACCGGCAGCAAACGTTCGGCGGCGATTCCCGACGTGCCGACAGTGGCCGAATCCGGCCTCAAGGGTTACGAAACCGGTTCCTGGTATGGCGTGGCAGCGCCTGCCGGTACACCGAAGTACGCGATCGACAAGCTGAGCGCTGAAATCATCCGTATCACCAAGTCGCCGCAGGTCACCAACAAGCTGGTGGAAGAGGCGGTGATCCCGGTGGGCAGCACGCCGGCTGAGTTCTCGGCGTACATCAAGTCCGAGATCGCGCGCTGGGGTAAGGTCATCAAGCAGGCGAAGATCCAGCCGACGTAAATCGGCTGCGGTCATCTGAAGGCGCCTGCTGAAAAACCGCAACGTCCGGGATTGCTCCGGCGATTGCGGTTAACCCGTTTTCATGAGAGCGAATCGGGAGTATCTGTCGCTTACCGTCTGCCGGTTCGCCGGCTGGTTATTGCAGCGACGGATCCGGTTCGTCATCCCTGATCGTGGCGAGCGCCATCGCCAGCACTTCCAGTCCGTCAGCAACACGATCAGACTGCGCTTCGGTCAAACCCTTGCTTTCAAGCAGGTCGATGTTTTCATCCATCGGCAACGTGCCGTGCAGGCGCTGAAAGTTTGCCACCTGCAGTGCGAGCAGGCGTGCGGCAGTGATCAACGCATCACGGGATGCATCGTTTATCATTCTGTCGGTCAGCGTCGTCAGTTTGGCGAGGCGACCGTATCCGGTGAGGTCCAGCATGTTGAGGTTCCTGTTAGTGTGCGCGGCACTGGCGGTATTGCCGCCCGCGGGAATGGCACAGACTGTAGCCCCCGGCGCGAACGCCGTCCATGACGCAGGTCGTGTGAGTCTCAATATGGAAACTTTTTTCAAAACACTGCAGCGTCCGGGGTCACCCAACCACTGGCTGGTCGCGCCGGCGGACTATGCCGTCAAGCCGGATGCAGTGGCGCCCGTTTTTGCCATGCCGGCTGCGGCATTGCAGGCCGTGTTGAAAACAGTCCTGCAGCAGACCAAGGGCGCCGCAATCGATGCCGAGACAGTCGACGGTCTGC
>Ga0114980_10002000_pt1 | contig 14569 bp, 15 predicted proteins | sample S_140806_EF_Meta_FD_87018 | JGI IMG/M metagenome (GOLD analysis project Ga0114980, IMG submission 87018) | Freshwater microbial communities from Lake Simoncouche, Canada to study carbon cycling - S_140806_EF_MetaG | ecosystem: Environmental > Aquatic > Freshwater > Lake | place: Lake...
AACTGCTGCAGTCGTACAATCATACGGTTGAGGTATGTGTTGAAGGTGTTGGTGAGCCTGATGGCAAATAGAGGTACGGTGGCTCCAGATGCTATGGATCTTACTACTGATCCGTTTGATGCTGACCAGTCTTGGCCTGATTCTACATAGCCTCCCTCGCTGAGTACGGTGGAACAGATCTGATCGAAGTAGGCTCCACCTGTCACTCCATCAGCTACAATCTCGCAACGTACCGGAAGGTTTGGGTTGCTCATATATACTGTAGGCAGCTGGTTGTCGTGGAAGAACTCATGGGCTACCACAAAGCTTCCGTCATGTACAAAGCCGACGCGCACCCTGCCGACACCCAGCCACTGCATCTCGATGAACATGATCTGAGTCTGGTCTATGTTAAGGCTAAACCCTGAAGGTCCGGACCCATCACAAGGATCTACGTTCCATGAGGTCTGAGATACAGACTCTGAATCCAGTGGTGTTCCACTCACATCTGTCCTGATGACGAACTTAAGCTTTCCTGTTCCGTCCTGCTCAAAGAAGATACCGTTGTAGGCGTCGAAGCACCCCGTTCTCTTTGTTACGTTAGCAACTGCATTGTATAAGTTGAAGGTGCTGAATATAAGCTGGCTCTTTCCAGGCATGTACTGGTGGTAGAACTTGGTCTGGTGAATTGCAGAGGAGCTTGAAGCTGTTGTTACGGAAAGACGAGCGCATGCCTTGTTAGGCTGAAAGGTTACACTGCCGCCGTTGGCTGTGACATCCAGGAAGTTAGGATCTAATCCATAAAGGTGCTTGTAGTCACCAAGAGTATACGGCTCTGAAACCCGCTGACGACCAAAGGCGTCGTATAGCATAGCTGCAGAGGTAGACGTCCCGGAAGCGTCAGCCATAAAAGCCTGAAGCCAAGCGACAAAAGCGCTATTGTCAACAACAACAGGAGAGGTTACATCTGCAAACACAAACTCTATAGCCCTCTTAGACTCATCGTATATTGAGAATGAATCAGTTGAGCTGTTGTAGTTGAATGTGAAGTTTTCTTTCAATATCGAAATGTTGTTCAACGATCCGTTGGAAACATAGTTTATCGACATATACCCAGGTCCCTGGGTCAAGCTTACTTGTAATGACATATCTTTTTTTGTTATAGTATGATGGCTCTACGGCCTTGGCCCCGATAATTCTTGGGCTTCTCTTCCTTTGGACCGTATTTACGCTTAGCCTTACCCTCCTTCTTTTTGTTGAGGACAGACTTCTGAGATGTTGATGATGACTTAGCCATTGATTGTTGTTTGTACAAAGATAATTTTGAAATACGGTACCTGCAAGATATCTTTGTGATATTCACAAAAAAGGATAACATGTCTACCAAGTCAAAGGTTAAAAGTAAATCCAGCCGAAAACCTACCGTAGCTGGAGAGAAGGTCAAGATGTACTGCGAGAAATTCACCAAGACAAGCACAATGGCATTGTCTAGGATGATTTTCAAAAAACACAAGAACCTATTCGAAGATGTCGAAAACGTTCGGTCGATGATAAGATACTATCGTCGTGCTATTGGAGCAATGAACAGGTCTCTGATATCTAAAGACCACAAGATAGTTGCCAAGGAAATGGTGGACTACGACAAGCTATACCCTATCCCCGATTCATTATCTGTCCCTAGAAACAGGTGGATGCTACCCAAGTCTATTAAGAAGGTGCTGCTAATAGGAGACCTTCACAGTCCGTTCCATGATAAGAAAGCTATCCAGGCTGCCTTTCATGATGGCAAGAAGTCAAAGGTAGACGCCGTATTTATCAACGGGGACCTTATCGACTTTCACGTCCTGTCATTCCACGAGAAAGATCCAGACCGACGTATACCACTATCCGAAGAACTGGATATCACCAGACAGCTCCTTGCCAACATGAGGAAGGTATTCAACGGTGTTCCTATATACTTCATACCAGGAAACCATGAGCGACGGATGGAGAGATACCTTGCCAACAAAGCCGCTGATCTTCTTGGAGTGGAGGAGTTTAGACTCGATGTCCTGCTAAGACTAGGAGAGATCGGCATTGAATACATACCGTACCGGTCAAAGGTATACTTCGGCAAACTGCTCGTAGACCACGGAGACCGGATGATCGGAACAGGAGGTGTCAACCCAGCACGTAACGCCAGACTCAAGTACAAGAGATCTGTTGTAGTCAACCACTTTCACAAGCTTACGGTAGACTCCGGTAAAATCTATGACGGAGAGGTGCTCACCTGCTGGAGCAACGGATGTCTGTGTGAACTAGAGCCAGGGTACATGGAAATCAACGAACACGTACACGGCCTTTGCTATGTGGATATCCTGGACGACAAAGGAAACTTCTCGGTAACACAGAAGCAGATCATCAACGGAAAAGTATACTAGCCATGAAAAGCATCCCGAATCACCCAGCTGTTGCCAAGCTAATTGCTGACGTCTCAAAGGCGTGCATAGAGAATGGAGTGACATTCAGGATGCATAATGGAGCCAAGGTCCACCTTGGACACAAGATCTACTCCTCTGGATTCTTCAGCTCAGACCCTAGAAGTCTCGAGCTGGCAGTGTCCACAGGAGTAAAGGACGAGAACTGGCTGATCATACTCATACATGAGTCATGCCACCTAGACCAATGGATAGAAGATCGTGCTGTTTTTGATGGAATGGATAAGTCTGCGTCACTGGATGAATGGCTGTCCGGGAAAAGGATGTGGAAGAAACGAATAGACAAAGCCGTGGAGGAGATCGTCAAGATAGAACTCGACTGCGAGAAGAGAAGCGTCAAGAAAATAAAAGAGTACGGACTACCCATCGACATCAAGAGATACACCATGATGGCCAACACATACATGTACTTCTACTACTGGCTGAAGAAGTCACGTATGTGGGTTCCTAAAAATAAGTCCCTGTACATCGAAGAGATAATAAAGAATGCCCCCAAGACATTCCAAAAAGATTACTCAGTAATCCCTCAGAGCATCGAGGAGGCATTCAACAAACACATCGCTACTTAATACGAGCGATCCTAGCATCTGACATCCCCTGCTTGTACACAGCAAACTTCTTCTCAGGATTTTTGTGGCGGTGACGTGAAGAGAACTCACGTACCGCATTAAGATATTTCTTCTCAAACTCAATGTACTCACCCACACTCATGGTGATTATCTCAGCCTTGATCTTACGATTTGTCTCATCATTGTTTGTATGAGCTCTTCTGCCATTAGATAGGATAGACATCGTATCCTTGTCAAGGACGCCTTTCTTAAACTTGCTCATTGACAACCTCCTCTTTCTTGATGTATGGGAAACGAACAGAGATGTTGTTTCTCTTGATGAACTCAAAGAACTGGTCTACACTGCCGAAGGAGAATGAACAGTTTGGCACAGACTTAAGCATAGGTCGGTTACCTACAACACCTACTCGAGTGTTGTCTGCAGTGCGGGCAGTGTACATATAGATAGACTTACTTCTACCCAACCATTCATAGAATGCATCCTTCTTAGGATCATCTAAATTAACGTTACCCTCCTCCGGGAAACCGTTGTATGCCTGAAGGATAATTTCGTTATATACCTTTTTTTCTAGCTTCTTCATTATGATACTGTTCTTTTAGTTTACGTTCAAGTTCAAACATCTTATTCCATCGAGGGTCCGACCGAAGAGCATCCCTTCCCTTCTGATCCCAGCTCTGGTGCTCATCGAAAGTCAAGAGCACAACATTCTCCATAAGCAACCTGTAGTTTGGATACGTGCTCTTAGGAAGAACATGAGCAAAGAAAAAGGACCTGGCCTCCATTCCCAGAGGAAGCCCCGTAATAAACGATACCCTAGAACGAGTGTTCCATATCGTCTCAAACATAACAGACTCCCCTGTCGGCTTTTCCGACTTACCACTAGGCTTCCTTGACATTGCCGCTGGCTTCTTATCCTTGCCGTCCTTCAGCCTCTTAGTATTACAGATAGAACATAGCCCACCCTCAGACGGCAATGTCTTGACGATTATATCGCCCTCCGACTTACACCTGCAGCATACTCCGTACCGAGGGTTCATTTCGATACCACTGTTAGTGTAATAGTACGGCTGCCCTTATCATGAACAACAACACCAATCTTCTGCTCAACATAGCTAAGATCAAGACCTCCAGTCTTATCAACAACAATGTATCCAGCAACAGGCATGGTAAGACGCTGCATAAGCTGAGCATGTAAATAGAGGTACGCATTCTCGTAGCGCTCATTCTCATCTGTTCCAGATCCACAGGCAGAATACAGAACCTGCCCAGCGTCCTTATCTCCAACCAAGATATCCACCTTACAAAGAAGAGTGTCTCCATTCATAAAGTTCTCATCCTCTTTCAAGGACATAAATTCAGACTGAGAAACAAAAAGTCTCACAAAGTCAATAGCTGCGCCTACGGCATTAGGATTCTTTTCCATCATTTTCGTTTTTTATTTTGTTAATTTTTGCAATTATTTCATCACGAGACTTTGTAAGCGAAGCTATGCTTGCCTCAATAAACTCAAGCTTTGAAAAAAGATTTTTATTCAATAAAGAATCTGTCAATGAATCAGAAATCTCCTTAAACGTAGCCTCATACATAGGGACATATCCAGAGTAGTTGGTGTCCATAAGCTGAGCGTGCGTCTTAACAGCGTGAAAACACGACGTGTGACTACGCTTGTTGAAAAAATCTGACAGATACCTTTCAGTGAATCTTACATCAAGGTCAATTATTTTACCGATCTCGATGTATAATATGTTGTACGCAGCATACCGAATAAATACATGTCCACGCTTGTGTGACTTACCGGCAATGACATCCTCTTTCTTGTAATCACCGAAGCGCATACACGCAACAGATACAACATATTCAGAAAGAGCTCTCTTAAGACCTTCGTCAGAAAGTCCACTTGCGAAGAATGCTAATTTATCTTCGTCCTTTTTTGTTTGTGTTTCCATAAAAACCATTATTACCGTTTATACTTTGCAAATATACTAACATAGAAATGTTAAAGTCAAGTAAATTGTGAAATTTATTTTTACCGACTACGTATTACACTATGTTCTCGATCTTTACGTTTACCTGGTTCACTGTCCATGCGGCTGAAGCTCCAGTGTTTAGTGTTAATCCAAGAAAAGATGAAGCAGTTGTGGAGTTAAAACCTGCAGATGTAGCAAACACACCACCATTACCAGTTGATAAACCTGTAGTTGGAAGTACGTGAACTAATTTGTAATGACCAACAAGCACCGCCGATGTTCCTGAACCAACAGTTCTGAAAGTACATTGAATTGTAACATCTCCTGTATCAGCAATAGCAGTTTGAGCATTACCTGTAAAGTTGAGAATAATAGCATCAGCAGTAGTTGATGTAGTTCCAAATCTTACTGAGAACAATGGAGCAGCTGTACCCGCAGCGGTCTTTGTTACTGACACAGTCCAAGTAACTACAGTACCAGCTTGAATATTGGCAGTAGTAATATTTGAACCAGTTAAGTAAGTAATAGTAGCAGCAGTAATGGCTTGAGTTGCCGTACTATTATTATATTGTAATCTTGACTTGTTGTTCCAAGTTGTAGCACTTGTAATTCTGGAGTCAGCAAGAGTGCCTGTCCATCCTGCAGTTATACTAACAGGTTGTAGTAAAGCTGTAGATGGTGTACCACCTAAAGTAATTGTGACATTGGTATCATCTGACTCTGTAAGAGCAGATGGAGTAACCGTAGGAATAGTAGGGAATGTGGCGAGTGACCCATTGCCTCTTATATATTGGGATACCGTTCCTGTAGGTATTGGGAAATACGTTAATGCAGCTGTAGCTGAAGTAAGGTATCCTGACAATGCCGCCGAGGTAATGAATCCAGATGGGTTAGCATTGCTATATGGGGTAAACCCAAGGGCTGTAGTTACATCGCCTGATGTTATTCCGGAGATATACCCCGATGGGTTTGTATTACTATACGGAGTAAACCCTAAAGCAGTAGTAACATCTCCAGACGTTATACTAGAAATAAATCCAGACGGGTTGGTGTTACTGTACGGGGTAAATCCTAAAGCAGTAGTTACATCACCAGAGGTTATTCCTGAGATATATCCAGAAGGATTGGTCAGCGGATAATATGTAGCAGCCGCTGTAGCGCTCGTCAGGTATGACCCTAAGCTTGACACTGTGGCAATGACAGACGAGTCAACAGATAGCACGTTAGCTGTCAACTCCTGCAATCCATACCCAGCAGATACAGCTTGAGCTACGTTATACTGAATGTATGATATAGAAGTCGTCCCAATAGTTATTGTCCCAGGAGTATTACAGATAAACCCAAAGCCCCCATAAAGAGTTCCGCTAAGAGTAAGTACAAAGTCTCCGTATATTATTTCCCCAGGAGGCACATTGTCAGCGTCAGCAGATCTTGTTAGAATAAATGGAGTTATAGGACTTCCTGCATCTGTAACATTATATATTCCATTCTCAATGCCGGAGGACTGTTGCCAAACAAGAACCCTTTGTGTGGCAGACATAGACTGACCATCTATGACTAACGCCCCATTTGATGTAGCCGTAAGCGTAGCTCCAGCTCCACCAGACCCGTTAAGGTATGTGGCAGATAGGTTGGCTGTTGTCGCCACATTCACCGGAGAGTGGAAGTTTATTCCAGCAGAAATATTATCTACATACTGTTTTGTAGCAGCACCTAGTGCCGCAGATGGGTCAGCGTTCAGTATAAGACTTCCAGACATCGTACTTCCAGACTTAGCCACATACGTAGATGATGCGCTTGAAAGCGTCAGGTATGTTGCAGAGATATCCGGAATGTCAAGAGCATTCAGCAGCCTGAATGTAGGAACAGCAGGCAAAGATCCAAGCGTAGGGCCGGCCAGCACATGACCTCCTGTTACCGGAATCCATGATGCTGCAAGGGTACCAGACCCTGTAACAGGACTTCCTGATACAGAAAACTCTCCCGGCATTGACATTCCAACAGAGGTAACACCACCAGCAACAGTCCACGTTCTGTCAGAAGAAAGATCCTGGGTAACTCCGTTGATAGTTATGTTACGAGTTGACGGAACATATCCAGACAATGCGCTTGTGAACTGAGAATACTCAACAGCCTCACCAGCAACAGTAGCTGCAGAAAGGTTAATAAAGTTTGGAGCAAGCGTATTTATCTCAAGAACCCCGTCGTTTAACGTAGCAGATGGACCCCATATAACAATGTGCCCAGCAGCAGGAGCTGGAGGAGGGCCAGGGATTGGAGGCGATGCACCAATATAAATGTACCAGTACGTATCCTCATAGCTGAACGTCACCATCCTCTTCATCTGAGAGGATGTAACATCCCAGTATACTATGTCAGAAGACGGCTTGTCTGGAGGGAATCCCTTAAATGACCTTGATCCAAAAGGAGCAGGAGGATAACCACCCCCAACAACACCATAGTAATAAGCCTGGTCTGATATGAATGTATTTACGCGGATCAGAAAGGCCGCATCTGTCTCACCCGTATTCTGAACCAGTGTCTCTGTTACGTATGGCATAGCTCTTTTTTATTGAAATTCAAAGTTACACTTTTTTCCGCTTTCACATACAGCACATACTCCGGAAAGTAATGGATTATTAGGGCATTTGTTTTTACTATCGATGTCTTCCCTTTTGATTAAACCAATAGACGTAAGAACGATGTGACCTATCAGCATGTTAGGGATGTACAAAAGGATTGGCTCCGGACCATTAAACCTCACAAACTTCCAGTAGCCGTAAGTCTTCTGTGATCTTGAAAAAGAATCTCCGTCAGCACTTGTGTATACCATCTGATCCGGGCTTGGCTTGAATCCAATCTCTTCAGGATCGAATGGAAGCGAATCGTAAAGCAAAGTGTTGATCTGCTCAAGTGCAGCTTGGTTGATATCCTCGGCATTGTTCTCCCCTATTGATGCCTCCTCAACAACATTAAAAGCATACGGATAACCGTTGAAGAATCCTTTGAAATTACTTTTTGACCGGTGTCTCATATTTTGTTTTGTTAGTTACAATAGCAAGGCTTATCCTGCACAGAGGGGAGAGCCTACATTATCTAGCTTTAACCACCATCTGATTCAGATCATCAACCCTGTATTTCAACACTCAGAGTTAGATAAGCATCCTATCACCAAGTATCCCGTAACCTGCGGCCGGGTGCTAACGTCTTCCCTCTCGAGTGTGCAGTCGCTTGTTGGGCCTTAACCAGTGCAAGCTTTTCACGTTAGCGCAGTGAACAATACTTCTGTCATATTTGATACATTGTGTGATGTATCGCGGGTATGACTGGACTACAACCGCATAATAAAAAATCCCCCTTTGGTAATGCAGGTACCTCTGGGGGAAAGTCGAATAGCTTTTTACACTATCCAAATGTCTTTGCCTCCTTGCATCGGCTTTGACAAATATACAATTATGAAATGCTAAAAGTCAAGACAAAAAAATAAACCCACTGATTATCAGCAGGTTTATTTTCAAAACACCTAACTTTCTACTAGAAGTTAGTAGAGAAAGCAGCCTTGTAGGCAGCAAGTGCAGTAGCTTGGTTTGCAGAACTTGCATACGAAAGCTGCACCTTTGTGTTGTCCATCAGAGTAAATACAAGAAGATACTTTGGACCGTAGTTGGCAATAGCCGGAACGGTCAACTTAGTAACGTCTTTAACTTGCTCTACCAGGATAGACGGATTCGTGTTGGAAGCCAACGTAGAAGCCGCCATTGGTTTAGCGATAGCTGACATAGTGGTATAGGTTTAGTTGTTAATTAACAAACCTTGTAACCTTGAATTGCAAATATAGAAACTATATTGTAGATTTGCAAAACATAAAAAGAAACAACATGCAAGCACTCGCAATGCAAACTCAACTTGTTGAACTCGAGAAACAGTTGTCCGAAATTATCGCCGTATTCTACAACGCTGATTCTTATCAGTATGTACTTGATGATATCAGTGCATACAGAGAACAAATCTATGCAGCAGTAGGAGAGGAAATTGACCTTACTCCTATTACTGTCGATGCATCAGTAGGTACAACTGCAGAACAACAGGTTGCTCTTAATGAGCTTCAGACTGTGATCAACTCAATCGAGGCAATGGTTCCAGTAAGTGTAACAAACGGATATGCATCACCTTATTCAGGATATCCAAACGCGTTACGCCTAGCTCGTATTGAACTTATCTCAAGCCTGTATACAGCTTTTATTGCTGAATACAATTACCTAGACTAATAGTACATGGCTGGCAAACGGACCGTTAACGAGTCCGACATGGCTAAGCTAGAACTACTATTTGATCTTCATGGTAAAGGAGTAAACATTGGTGAGCAAAATATCCGGAAGCTTGAATCTGCCGGATTCATCAAAAGAGATAATGGTGACCTGGTAGCTAAGTCGGAAAGTGGAGACACTGTAAAACTCTCCATTGGAAATCTTGTAGGAGATAATGTGATCTCCAACAAATCTATCTATGCAGATAGAAGGATATCCATAATATATACCGATGAAAAGCTAGATGATAAATTCCTAACCCCGGCATTGTTCGAAAAGTCAATATCGAGCAATGCCGTTTTTTCTGGGTCAGAGAAGATAACATCTGACATGTGGAAGCCGGCAAGTAAGATCGTCCACACCCCAGAGTTTGTGTCATGGATAAACTCCATAAATACAGAGAACGGATTCTTCGACTCAGTAGACTACAAGCCATTCAACTTCTATTGTAAGCAAGCCCAGATGTGGCTTGACGACACCACCCCAGACTCCATGACAGAAGAGGAGATACTGGAGTGGAGAATAAAAGAGAACGACAGATGCTCGGAGAACTCATTGTATGCCCTAGATAAATACGGGGAAATCAAAGAGGAGAACGTAGATGGAATGAAGTTCTATAAAGCAGCAAAGGGACATAAAGTGATCCTATACCTGCTTGACTGTGGATACTCACTGGATATTACCAAAGCCAGACAGGTGGCATTCACAACAACCATCTGCCTCTGGGCATTGTGCAGAGCTGCATTCCACAGAAACGTTGGAATAAAATATATCTCAGAAGATCTGAACAAAGCAAAGGTAACAGCAGAGGATAAAATTAAATACCCATACGGGCAGATGCCACAATGGCTAAAGCCGGTAGTAAAGAACGATAACATCCTGCAGTTCTTCTTTGGTAAGAAAGATAAGAAAGGAGATACATCTGGAAACAACTCATCAATAGATGTGATGGGACCTGGTAAAACAAAGATCGCATCAACGACACCTACCGTAACACTCATAGATGAAACAGGTAACATATCAGATCTTAATGATCTGCTAAGTGACTTGCTACCTACTATGTACGGATTCAATACAAAGACACAACAGCAGGAGCTGATGCGTCAAATTGTAATGTGGGGCACTGGAGGGTACATGGAGAAAGCAGGAGTAGCACTCCACGCCATATTCATGTCACACTGGGAAGCATGGAAAGAAGGCAGACACCAAGCTGGTATAATACCTCTGTTCATGAATACATGGTGGAGACCAGGTATGACAAAGGAGCGATATGCCCAGCTTAAATCTGAAGCATACGCAACAGAGGGTCCTAAAGCAGCTGAGCTAAGGATACGATTCCATCAATCGTTCCCTATCACACTTGAAGATGTATTCCTTACAGGAGGCAACACGCTTACTCCACTTGAATTTATTCAATCAAACCTTGATAGGATATCGTCAGGAGGAGAAAAGGTATCATGCGACTACGGATACTTCGAACCGATATATGACCTGGATAATCCAGCACACGAGGGCAGTGACGTTCCATTCAAAATAAAAGGAGCCAACTTTGTTCCAGTCAGATTCGGAGACGAAAGAGCTACAACAGTAATATTCCTGCACCCAAAGAAATGGTCCAATAGATACTACCAAGGAACTGACCCTATCGCATCAGATAACGGACACTCCAAGATGGCATCAGCAATATGGGACTCGTACTTTGCAATGCCGGTAGCTTTAATGAACTATAGGTCCAGCAACTACCGATACGCATACCTTCAAACTGTATTGCTTGGATTGTACTACAACACAGACCCTATGTATGTTGCAGTACCCGAACTCGTAGAGGCAAACATAGGAACAGCATACCGAGAGTACAAGGAAAACAAAGGACTCGAAAGATCGCTCGTGCTTGGATCGGAACTACCAATGACACTACAGTCCAGATCCGGCAGTGTACACGTTGGGGTAGATAACAAAGGACTTCGAAACAAAGTAATCATTGACTATATGAAACAGATCTTCGACTCGTTCGGAGACCGCATATGGATGCCGATATTCTTTAATCAGCTCAAGACATTTGTCTGCAAAATAATCGGAAGATCAGAGACTTGGGAGCCACAGGATAAAAGATATAACTGGGATGATGCTTTATTTGCGCTAACTTATTCATATATTTGTGCTTCCTGCTACTCGCATAGAATCACTGAATCACTGGAAGGAAGTTCTGAAGAAAGAAAAACAAGAACAAACCTTACAGGATATAAGCTGGTACGAGACGAGTCTGGATCATTAAGAAGAATACCGGTAAGACCACGATGAAAGAAGCATTGTTTTTCCCAGACAAGAAAAAAAAGATTGTCGATGCATACCCTGAGCTCGCAAAGAAGCCGGAGTTCGTGTCGCTATCAAAAGAAGAGGGGGACTTCGTGTGGTGGTTTTCATGTCAGGCATCTCCATTCAATACCAAAGAAACCGGAATAAAGGATCGATTCGATAAAGCAAGAGCAGCTTTCGATAATGCGTTTGGAAAAAATGCAGATCCAGGAACAAGAGTAAAATATTACAACTGCCAATTCTCACCAGAGATAATGCAGGCAAACGAAGTAATGAGCAGGTTTAGCCCAGACCACAGGTCAAGAGCTAACGAAGCAGTCGAACAAATCTTTAACAATTTATTGTCAATATCTAAAATAGATATAAACAATGTTATGTTTAAGACTGTTGATGGAGTAGATGTATTTGATGCGTCATCCGTTAACTCGTATGTTACTGCAATACAAAAGGTTCGAGAAGAGTTACCAGAGGTAATTAAGATCAGAGAAGAAGGTTTTGGAATAAACGCGGCTGTGTCTGTCGACCTTGCTTCAGGTAAGTCAGCTCATGAGATCGCGCTTGAACGTAGAAGTAATACAACTGAACGATGATATTCGCAATTTCAGACACCCGCCCAAACAGACTTACAGATGATAAAGATCTAAACTATCACCTGCGTTGGGGTAGATTTGCTTTTATGGCTGGGTATAACCATCCTGCTCACCAGGTGTGGTTGAACAGAACACTTCTTAATGAGATGTTCTATCAAGGGGACCAGTGGAGAACATCGGAAGATGTAGAGATCTTTTTGAAAGATGCTACCGGAGATACCCGAAATAGAATACAGGTGACTCTGAACATGATCCGTAAACTCGTTGAAGGGTATCGCGGAAATGCAGAGCGAATGAAGCTTGGAGCTACGGCTAGATCCGTATCCCCTTTGTCAATAACAAGGAAAGAACAGAAGCTTGGCGAGATGATCTTCATGACAGAGATTGCCATGAAGATGCCAGAGTTCTCAGAGGTTATGAAAAAGAGATATCCAATCGGATCATCTAAAGCTGAGACAGAAGAAATTTTTGAAAACGTATACGTAGATAATTTTGTAAAGGGGTTAAATGATCTCCTTGAGTATGTGTCTGAGCTGAATGATTTTCAGAACAATGTGCCGCGTCTTACAGAACACCTGGCATTGTCAGGTCTCTGTGGTCAATTCAACTATCTACAATCAGGACATCAACGATTTGATGTCATACAGTCCAAAGACTATTTCTTTGATAGGAATGCCCGCAGATATGATCTGCAAGACGCGGCATATATGGGACACATAGAATACCTTTCACCTGCTCAGATATATGAGATGAGCCCAGGCCTTAGCATGGAGCAGATGAAAGCATTAGAGACATACGACCAGAGAAACTTCCCTGGACAGTCAACAGGATTCATCGGACGATTTGTAAGAACAGGTGTTCCTGTCATTAATGTTTACTGGAGAGATACAGAGCCAATCAAAGTCGGCTATGTAATAAACGAGTTCGGAGATGTTACTCTGAAAAGACTTGACTACAAATATCCTGGAGAGGATACGCCTCGATACACAGAAGCTGACGTTGTTGATCCGCCTAAAACAGAAGAGGCGAAGAAGACAATGGGAGGCAAGAAGGTTAAGCGTATATTCCCTGACGTTATCAGATACGTCAAGTATGTTCCGTTCCAGTCTGTACCAGATCCAAACAATAAAAAGAGTATCCCAGATCTACCATTAGAATACGGAGAAATGCCATACCAAGAAGTTGACATAAACAACTTCAACGTATCTCCATTCCCGTACAAGATGAGCTGCTGGTCATACATCAACGGAGAAATTCACTCTCCTATAGATGACGCCATCAATCCTCAGCGATTCATTAACAGGGTTTTATCTGTTGTAGATAGCCAGGTTCGTCAATCAGGAGGATCCGGAGCTGTAATAGATAGATCAGCATTCTCTTCAAAAGACGAAGAAAGAGATGCGGCTCAAGCAATGCAAGAAGGTCGTCCTGTGTTTGCAGACCTAAGAGGAAGAGGAGTTCAGAACATGGTGTCGTCATATGACACAACACCTAAGTCTGGAACATACTCATTATTCAATCTGGTGTCAGCTCTTAAAGATATTATTCAGACAACAACTGGACAAAATGAAGCAATGCAGGGAGAGCAAACAAGTTCAGAACAACTTGTCGGCGTAACACAGGCAATGCTCCAGCAGGGATCTATTATTCAAGAGCCGGTGTATTCTGCTATACGAAGAGTAATGCTTCAGTCATATCAAGCCATTGCCACTCGTGGTAAGAGAATGTATATCGATAACGGAACGCAGCTAATAACTGCAGTTGGTGATGACGGAGCAAGAGCCATCGATCTTTCGAAAGAAATGAACGCTGAAGAGTTCCGAGTATTTGTTCGTCTCGATGCAAACCATGACGCACTTATAAACTCCGGAAATCAGATGTTGCTTGCATTAAGACAACAAGGACTTCTTGATGATACGTATGTTGCTAATCTATTCGGAAGAGCTACCCCTCAAGAGGTTGCTAACGCAATACGTCAGTATGCTAAGGATAAGATTGAGATGGGACGAATGATGCAAGAGCAGCAACAACAGCAAGCTATGCAGCAAGCCGAAGCAACACAAGCAATGGTTCAGATGCAAAGAGATTCAGAGCAACAACAGCAACAATACGAAGACTATGTTCGTAAAGAGAAGCAGGTTGATAAGCTCGAACAGATCCAAACTAAAGCTGCAGTCAACAACATATACAGTCCGAAGACTACAAAATAATTTTGCATCAATAGAAAATAATCAATAAATTTGCGAAATCAAGTTATCAACATGGAAAACACACAGGTTCAAAGTCAACAGAATCCAGCTAATCAGCCGGCTGGAAATGGTATGAATGATGGCAACGTGCCAACACCGGCATTCTCAAGTCAG
>Ga0114980_10002005_pt1 | contig 14548 bp, 16 predicted proteins | sample S_140806_EF_Meta_FD_87018 | JGI IMG/M metagenome (GOLD analysis project Ga0114980, IMG submission 87018) | Freshwater microbial communities from Lake Simoncouche, Canada to study carbon cycling - S_140806_EF_MetaG | ecosystem: Environmental > Aquatic > Freshwater > Lake | place: Lake...
CAGCATAACCCTCGACACCCGGAGTTCCCTTGAAGAACATAGCTGCAATGCGTCGCGAATACATGGGTGAAAGCCTCAACGAAACCGATGTTGCCGCCGAGCCGTTTATACAGTTTCAGCGCTGGTTCGATGAAGCGCTGCGTGCCGAATTACCCATGGCCAATGCGATGACGCTGGCCACTGTTGCCGCCGACGGGGCACCGTCAGCCCGCATCGTTCTGTTGAAAGGCATCGACCACGGTGGTTTCGTGTTCTACACCAACTATATGAGCCGCAAAGGCCAGGAACTCGCAGCCAATCCGCGCGCGGCTTTGGTGTTCCACTGGACGGATCTTGAACGCCAGGTGCGCATCGACGGCAGCGTGGAGAAAGTCACCGCGGCAGAATCAGACGAATACTTTACGAGCCGTCCACTCGGCAGCCGTCATGCGGCCATCGCCTCGCCGCAAAGCGACGTCGTTGCCAGTCGTGCCGACCTCGAAGCCCGCTTCGCGGCAGCCGCTGCAGCACACGGTGAAGCGGCACCGCGGCCGTCACACTGGGGCGGATACCGCGTGAACCCCGTATCGGTCGAGTTCTGGCAGGGGCGCACCAGCCGCCTGCACGATCGCCTGCTCTACTCCCGACAAGGTGACCGCTGGACGCTGGCCCGGCTCGCGCCCTGAGCCACGGTAAGCACGCCTTGCCCGCCCCGCTTTCGGCACGCGCATGGGAAACGCTGCTCGCGTGGTATTTCGTTTCGATCTGGGGTTCCGGGTTTCTCGCCACCAAAATCGGTTTGCAGCACGCGGCGCCGTTCACCTTCCTGACGCTGCGTTTTGCCTTTGGCATCATCTGCCTGTCGATTCTGGTACTCGCACTGAAACCGCGCTGGCCGGCGACGCGCAATGAATTCGGCCATGTCATCGTTGCCGGCCTGCTGATGCACACGGTGCACCTCGGCGGCAGCCACTATGCGCAGTTTCTCGGATTGTCAGCGGGCATTACCGCCGTGTTGCTGTCGGTGCAACCGCTGCTGACGGCCATATTTGCGGGACGCTGGATGCACGAACGACTCAGCGCCGCGCAGTGGAGTGGAATCGCCATCGGCCTGGCGGGTGTAACGTTGATTGTCTGGCACAAGATCGATGTCCGTGAAGCAAGCTGGGGGGCGTTGACGGCAGTGACGATCTCCGTCGTCGGCGTCACCGCGGGAACGCTTTACCAGCGCGTGTATTGCCCGGCGGTCGATCTCCGGTCAGCCTCGCTGGTGCAGTTCCTCGGCAACTTTCTCCTGCTGGCGCCATTGGCATGGTTTGTAGAAGGCGCCGCGGTGCGCTGGTCGTGGTCGCTGCCGGCGGTCATCGTGTTTCTGGTCATCGGCGCCTCCATACTCGCGGTCAACGCCTTCCACACACTGATGCGGCGTGGCCAGGCGACCCGCGTAACCAGCCTGATCTATCTGACACCGATCTTTGCGGTTGTGCTGGAGCTGGTGATGTTTGATGTTGTGCCCTCCGCGATTTCCCTCGCCGGCATCGCCATCACCTGCCTCGGTGTAGCGATGGTGTCGTGGACGCAGGCGAAGAAGGTTGCCGCATGAATATTCGTTTCATCCTTTTACTGACCGTGCTGTTGCACCTGGCGTTTTCCGGGAGCCGGGTCACGCTTTCACTGCTGGCATTGCACCTGAAAGCGACGCCGCTGACGGTCGGTATCCTGATATCGCTGCTGGCCGCGGTTCCGCTGGTGTTCGCGGTCGGCTGGGGCCGCACCATCGATCGCGTCGGGGTACGCAAACCGCTGCTGATCGGTGCCAGCCTGGCACTGGGTGCATTGCTGCTGGCCGCAGCGGTTCCACGCATTGAAGTGTTGTTTGTTGTCAGCGCCGTGCTTGGCAGCGGCTTCATGCTGGTACATATCTGCGTCAATCAGGTGGCGGGGCTGCTCGGCACACCGGAACAGCGTTCGCGCAATTTCAGCCTGTTGGCCCTTGCGTTTTCGACATCCGGCTTCCTCGGACCGACGATCTCGGGATTCGCCATCGACCTGATCGGCCACCGGATGACTTTCCTGTTGCTTGGCGCCAGCACCTTGGTCGGTATCGTATTGATGGTATTGCACCCGATCAGCCTGCCGGCCCATCCGGCCTCCGCCGTGAGTCAAGGCCGCAAGCGGGTCGGCGATCTGTTCCGCATCGGAAGCCTGCGCCGCGCCTTCGTCGCCAGTGCGGTGCTGTCGATGGCCTGGGATCTGTTCACTTTTGTCACGCCGATCCACGGCACACGGCTCGGACTGTCCGCATCGGTGATCGGACTGATTCTCGGTTCGTTCGGCGCAGCAATTTTTCTGGTGCGTCTGGTGCTGCCCGCAATCGTTCATCGCCTCAGCGAATGGCCGCTGTTGATCGGCGGCATGTTCGCCACCGGTGCGGCAATGGCGGTTTTCCCGCTGATTGAGAGAGTGTCCTTGCTGATAACCGTGGCGTTCGTGCTCGGCCTGTCCATCGGCGGCACACAACCGATGATCATGTCCCTGCTCTACAACACCGCGCCACCGGGGCGTGGCGGCGAAGTGGTGGGCGTACGCACCTTTCTGCTGAACGTGACGCAGTCGGGCATTCCGCTGCTGTTCGGGATCGTCGGCAGCACGATGGGAATGACGCCGGTGTTCTGGACGATGGCGGTCGTGCTGCTGCTCGGCGGCGCTTACACCAGCCGCGGTGAACCCGCGCACAAAACATGAAAGCAAAAAAAATCGGGGCGCCGCAGCGCCCCGGTTCTCATAGCTAAAAACCGCTTATTTCAGGTGCTTGTTGACCAGTTTGGTCATTTCAAACATCGACACCTGTTTCTTGCCACCGAAAACTTCTTTCAGTTTCTCGTCAGCATTGATGTTGCGGCGGTTCTTGCTGTCTTGCAGGTCGTGTTTCTTGATGTAAGCCCAGATTTTCTTGGTGACCTCGGTACGCGGCATCGCGCCGCTGCCGATCACCGCACCGAGCGCTGCGCTCGGCTGCATCGGTTTCATGAATGCGGCATTGGGTTTACGCTTCGCTGCGACTTTCTTTTTCTTAGCAGCAGGTTTCTTGGTAGCAGGTTTCTTGGTAGCTTTTTTCTTTGCAGCCATCGATGGATCTCCCGTAAGGTGACTGAATAAATTACAACGTTGATACAGAGTTCAGGCTAGTGTGCTTTGCCGTGTATTGCACGGTGACGAGAGAATGCCGAGGGAAAATGCCTTTGTCAACGCTTTTTCAGAGGGAAAACCGCGTAGTACCACAGGGAAAAATGTCAGTGCGTACCAACCGGAATACCGTCAGAATCCTGTCAGGATGTAATTCGTTTGAATCCGTACGCGACTCGCAGCACAATAACAAGCCCTCCGCAGGCTGATCCGGACACCATGGCCGCGGTGCAAGAGCAGAAACAAATCAATGACCTAGTCGAGGAACTTGAATTGTCCGCCTGCATCATCCGCGACTCCATGTTGCGCCACGCTGCGTCGCCGCACGGTGACACCGCTCGGCGTCTTCCGGCATAAATCCTCGCCTCATGGCGAAACAACTCTCCCTGTTTGAGGGTGCGCGTCCCGGAGCCCCGCGCGCTACCGCGATCATTGCCGCAGAACCGTCGCCAGAGGCACGCGACCTCGCGCGGCAGCTTCCGCCGGGTGTGCGGCTCGGCACATCGTCATGGCATTTCCCCGGGTGGCGCGGCGTCGTCTGGGCTGATACGCCAGCACCGGGTGACCTGTCGCGCCAGGGCCTGACCGCCTATTCACAGCATCCTCTGTTCAGGACGGTGGGCGTCGACCGTTCGTTTTATGCCCCGCTGTCATCGCGGCAATACGCGATTTACGCCGACCAGGTTCCGGAAAACTTTCGTTTTGTCGTCAAGGCACCGAGTCTTCTGACCAGCCAGTGGCTGCCCGGTGAGGGCGGTTTCCGTGGCGGCACCAACCCACAGTTCCTCGATGCCGGTTACGCAATGGAACAATTCATCGAGCCGGTTCGCGAGGGCCTGGGGTCAAAAGCGGGCCAGTTGCTGTTCCAGTTTCCACCGCTGGGCCGCACGCTGACACGCGCGCCAGAACGTTTTATCGCGCAGCTACAGGAGTTTCTCGGCCGTTTGCCCGATGGCCTGCAGTATGCCGTCGAAGTTCGCGACGATCGTGTCATCAATCGCCGGTTTTTCGCGTCATTGAAGGAGGTGGGGGTGCGTTATTGCCTGGGCGTACACCCGCGGATGCCGCCGGTCGCGGCACAGGCTGCAGCGATGTCCGGGTTCGGTGCCGGGCCGCTGCTGATCCGCTGGAACCTCAAGGCGGGTTACAGCTATGAGGAGGCGCGCTCGCGCTTCACGCCGTTTGATCAACTCATTGATGAAGACAGCGCGACACGTGATTCCATTGCGCAGATGTGCATGGCCACTGTCGCTGCAGGGCAAGAGTGTACGATCATCGCCAACAACAAGGCTGAGGGTTCGGCGCCGTTGACGCTGATCAAGCTGGCACAGGCCATCGTGGCTGCTGCGCGCCACCGCGCGCAGGCGGACTGAGCGCCTCTTTACTTCGCTTCTTTACTTCGCTTCTTTACTTCTTTACGCGCGCGGCAAATTTGGCGCGGAACTTGGCCACCTTGGGCGCCACCACATACTGGCAGTAGGGCTGCCGCGGGTTGTTTTCAAAATATTCCTGGTGATAGGGCTCGGCCACGTAAAAGTGCGGCGCGGGTGTCACCTCGGTGACGATCGGGCGGGAGAAGATGCCGGCGTCCGCCATATTCCTGATCGCCGCCTCCGCGGTTGTTTTCTGCTGCGGCGTATGAAAATAGATCACCGAGCGGTATTGCGTGCCGACATCGTTGCCCTGGGCGTTCAGCGTGGTCGGGTCGTGAATGACAAAAAACACCTCCAGCAGATCGGCATAACTGACTACTGCAGGATCGAAGGTGATTCGCACCACCTCGGCATGGCCGGTATCACCGCCACAGATGTCGTCGTAGGTCGGATTTTCGAGATGCCCACCGCTGTAGCCCGACTCAACGGCATCAACACCGGCGAGACCGTCGAATACCGCTTCCAGGCACCAGAAGCAGCCACCACCCAGCGTCGCCACCTCGCGCCCCCCTGCCTTGCCCGTTTCAGCCGTCATTGCGCATCCTTCCGTTATGGTTGAATCATCAGTCGCTGCAACGGCCGAAACCTGACAGGGACTTACCCGGCCTTGTGATAACCGGTGACCCGCTCCACTTCAGTACGCGAACCGAGGATCACACCAACACGCTGGTGCAGTTTGGTCGGCTGCACGTCGAGGATGCGCTGCGTGCCGTTGGTGGCGGCGCCGCCGGCCTGCTCGACGATCATCGCCATCGGATTGGCTTCGTACATCAGGCGCAGGCGGCCTTCCTTGTGCTTGGCATCCTGCGGATACATGAAAATGCCACCGCGCGACAGAATGCGATATACGTCGGCAACCATTGAGGCCACCCAGCGCATGTTGTAATCCTTGCCCAGCGGCCCGGTCTTGCCGGCCAGGCATTCGTCAATGTAGCGGATGATCGGGGCGCCCCAGTTGCGGCGGTTCGACATGTTGATCGCAAATTCGGCGGTTTCAGCGGGAATTTCGATCTTCGGCTCGGTCAATACCCAGCTACCCAGTTCACGGTCAAGCGTAAAGCCGGCGACACCGTTACCGACAGTAAGCACGAGTATGGTCGACGGGCCATAGACGGCAAATCCCGCTGCCACTTGCTTCGACCCGGGCTGCAGGAAGGCCTGTTCGTCGGGTGTAATGCCTTCAGGACAGCGCAGCACTGAAAAAATGGTGCCGATGGAAACATTGACGTCGATGTTGGACGATCCGTCGAGCGGATCCATCAGCAGCAGGTACTCGCCGCGTGGATAACGGTTCGGGATCTGGTGGGGATGTTCCATTTCCTCCGATGCCATCGCCGCAAGGTGGCCGCCCCACTCATTGGCTTCGAGCAGCACCTCGTTGGAAATGACGTCGAGCTTTTTCTGGGCCTCGCCCTGAACGTTGTCGCTGCCGGCATTGCCCAAGATACCGGTCAGCGCACCCTTGCTGACGGCATTGCTGATTGATTTACAGGCGCGTGCCACGACTTCGACGAGCAGGCGCAGTTCTGCGGAAACAACGCCTTTTTCGCGCTGCTGTTCGACTAAATACTGGGTGAGTGTAATGCGACGCATGTTTTCTCCACTAATGGGCAACCACCCGGTGCGCCGGGCGGGCGAGGCGGAATTATCCGATATACTGGTTTTCTTCGGGAGACATCAACGATGTACATGATTTTGAAAGCGATTTTTCAGCGTCTGGCGCTGACCCTGCTGCTTTGCACGCCGTTGCTGGCAGCGTCACAAGCGACGACGCCCGCTCCAGCCACCGCAAAAGCCACTTTCGGCGGTGGTTGTTTCTGGTGTGTCGAAGAAGCCTTTGACAAAGTGCCGGGGGTGATCTCGACCACTTCCGGGTATATGGGCGGACAGTTGAAAAACCCGACCTATCCGCAGGTTTCTGCCGGCAACACAGGGCACAACGAAGTGGTGCAGGTGGTTTACGATCCGGCGAAAGTCACCTACGCGCAATTGCTCGATGCATTCTGGCGCAACATTGATCCGACACAGGCCAACGGCCAGTTCTGCGATCATGGCTCACAGTATCGCAGCGAAATCTTTGTGCACGACGATGAGCAGCGCAAAGCAGCAGAGGCTTCGAAAAGCGCGCTGCAGAAAACCAAACCGTTTACCGGCGAAATCCGCACGTTGATCACCCGTGCCAGCGAGTTCTACGCGGCCGAGGATTATCACCAGGACTACTACAAGAAGAATCCGATCCGCTACAACTACTACAAGACCGCTTGCGGACGTCAGGCGCGACTGCAAGAGGTCTGGAAAACGCAGTAATCCCGCAATGCCCCGTAATCTGCTGCTGATCGGCGGCGGTCACAGCCATGTCGAAGTGATCCGCCGCTGGGGCCTCGCCCCGGAACCCGGCGTCAACGTGATACTGGTCAGTCCCGATCGGCACACGCCGTATTCGGGCATGTTACCGGGCTACATTTCCGGCCACTACGGCTTTGACGATTGCCACATTGATCTCGATGCCGTCTGCGCGCAGGCCGGCGTCACACGCATCAGCGCCAGCGCCGGCGATATTGATTTCACTGCCCGCATCGCGCATTGCGGCGACGCGCCGGATCAGCCCTTCGACGTTTTGTCCATCGATACGGGTTCAACGCCGGCGCTGGCAACAGTGCCCGGCGCGGAACGTTACGGTATCGCCGTCAAACCGGTCGCACAATTTCTCGAACACTGGGCGCAACTGCGTGAAGCGGCGCAAACGGCACCGCGGCCGCTGCATGTTGTTGTCGTCGGCGCGGGTGCCGCCGGCGTCGAAGTCATCCTGGCGATGAAACACCGCATCGACGGTGACAAGGGCCGTGCAACGTTTACGCTGATCGGCGACGGCCCGACCATCCTCGGCGTGCATCCGCGCGGTGTGCAGCAACGCTTCATGACCATTCTTCAGGACGGGCACATCACCGTACGCCTGGACACTGCCGTTGAACGGGTGTCACCGGGCACGCTGGTCCTGCAGGGCGGTGAACGTCTCGCCTTCGATGAAGTCGTCTGGGTCACCGGCGCCGCGGCGCCGGCATGGCCGCGCGCCAGCGGACTGCAAACCGATGCAGCGGGATTCATTGCCGTCGACAAACACCTGCAATCACTGTCGCATCCGGGCGTGTTTGCCGCCGGTGACATCGCGTCGATGATGAATGCACCGCGACCGAAGTCCGGGGTGTATGCGGTGCGTCAGGGACCACCGCTCGCTGAAAATCTGCGCCGGGCTTTGCGCGGCGAAGCGTTGCTGCAATACCGTCCGCAAGCGCGCGCCCTGGCGCTGATCAGCGCCGGAGAGCGTTACACAGTGGCGTCGTACGGACCGTTCGCATTAAGCGGCGCGTGGGTGTGGCGCTGGAAGGACCGCATCGACACGGCATTCATGCAGCGCTATCGCGTTACCGGGTGAATCCCGGGAAATTTCAATAACTATATGTTTTTATTGAATATCTTCAGTTGACGCTGACGCGCGCAAATTTGCGTTTGCCAACCTGCAGTACCACGCTGGCGCCCCGCGCAAGTTTCACTGATTTGTCAGTCACTTTTTCGCCATCCATTTTGACGCCGCCCTGTGCCAGCATGCGCAGCGCATCCGAGGTGCTCGCGGTCAGCCCCGCCTGCTTGAGCACCGCGGCGATCTGCAATCCGTCACCATCCGCCTTGAGCGTGATTTCCGGCATGTCGGCGGGAATTTCATCGCGGCGGAAACGCGCTTCAAAATCCGCGAGCGCTGCGGTGGCTGCATCAGCGCCATGGAAGCGCGCAACGATTTCCTGCGCGAAGCCGACCTTGATGTCTCGCGGATTGCGCCCCGCCTTCACGTCATCGCGCCAGCGACGGATGGTTTCCAGCGGTTCAAAGGACAGCAGCTCGATATAACGCCACATCAGTTCGTCGGAGACTGACATCAGCTTGCCGAAGATTTCATTCGGCGCTTCCTGGATGCCGACATAGTTGCCCAGCGACTTCGACATCTTGTTGACGCCGTCGAGGCCTTCGAGCAGGGGCATCGTGAGAATGCACTGCGGCGCTTGGCCGTGATGCTTCTGCAGCTCCCGGCCCATCAGCAGATTGAATTTCTGGTCGGTGCCGCCGAGTTCGATGTCGGCCTTCAGCGCCACTGAGTCGTAACCCTGAACCAGCGGATACATGAATTCATGGATGGCGATCGGCTGGTTGCCACGGTAGCGCTTGGAAAAATCGTCGCGTTCCAGCATGCGCGCCACGGTGTGGGTGGCCGCGAGCTTGATCATGTCGACCGCGCTCATCTTGTCCATCCAGGTCGAGTTGAAGACGACCTCGGTGCGCGAACGGTCGAGGATCTTGAAGACCTGTTCGGTATAGGTTTGCGCGTTGCGAGCGACTTCTTCGCGGGTCAGCGGCGGGCGCGTCGCATTTTTGCCGGTCGGATCACCGATCATTCCGGTGAAGTCGCCGATCAGGAACAGCACGTGATGCCCCAACTCCTGGAACTGGCGCAGCTTGTTGATCAATACCGTGTGGCCAATGTGTAAATCCGGTGCCGTCGGGTCGAAGCCGGCCTTGACGCGCAGCGGACGGCCGGTGGCCAGTTTTTCGCGCAATTCGGGTTCGCGCAGCAGTTCGTCGCAACCGCGGCGGATGATCTCGATCTGGCCGTCGATGGTGGTCATGGGTTTCTTGGGCTTTTTCCGGATTTTTCTGGGCTGGAATCAGGCAAAAACAGGTTTTCCGGCGGCTGGGTTTCTGCTAAGCTGCGGCCGTAAATCCTGCTGTAACATTCCTGCAATTCTCTTTGCAAATCAACAAGGAAGCGCATGTCTTACGCGCGATTCGCGATTTTAGCGCAAAAGCTCCACGCCCTGCTTCAAGGCAGTGCCTTGCGTCGCGTATTGCTCGCGTTGCTGCTGCCCTTTGTCGGAATCATGGCCGCTTTCGGTATTGCCCCGGACACCATGACCGATACCGTTCAGCGCAGCAACGTCATTGAACAGATCGAATTGCCGGTCCTGCCGGCCTCAATCGACATCAACGAAAGCTACTGGCGCGAAGCACGCATCGAACGCGGCGACACTATCGCCTCGGTGTTGCAGCGCCTGCAGATTGACGATGCCAGCGCCAGCCAAGTCATGCAGCGCACGTCCGAAGCGCGCGCCCTCTACCGGCTGATTCCCGGCCGCACCATACGCGCGCACACCACGGCTGCCGGCCAGTTGCTCGCACTGCGTTATCTGAATGGCACGCAACTGCTGAAAATCGACCGTGAAGGCGATGCGCTGGTGATCTCCGAAGGCGCTGCCGAAGTCGAAACCCGCCTGGAAATGCGTTCGGGTGAAATCAGATCGTCACTGTTTGCAGCCACCGATGCGGCCGGCATGTCAGACGCTGTTGCGGTGCAGATTGCAGAAGTGTTCTCCACCGACATCGACTTCCATCGCGACCTGCGCAAGGGCGACCGTTTCGCCGCCGTCTATGAAGTTCAGTACCACCAGGGCGAACGGGTCAAGACCGGCCGCCTGCTCTCCGCCGAATTCATCAATAACGGAAAAACCTTCCAAGCGGTCTGGTTCCAGAATCCCGATGGTGAAGGCGGCTACTACACGCCCGACGGCAAAAACATCCGCAAAGCCTTCCTGCGTTCACCGCTGGAGTTTTCCCGTGTAAGTTCCGGCTTCTCGATGTCGCGCTTCCATCCGGTGCTGCAGACCTGGCGAGCCCACAAGGGCGTTGATTACGCCGCCCCGACCGGCACCCGCGTCAAAGCAACCGGCGACGGCATCGTCGAATTCGTCGGCAAACAAGGCGGCTACGGCAATCTCGTCGTGTTGCGCCATCAATCAAAATACACCACCTGGTACGGACATCTGTCCGGCTTTGCACCCGGAATGCAAAAAGGCAAGCGCATCACCCAAGGTGATGTTATCGGTTTTGTCGGCAGCACCGGCGTCGCCACCGGCCCTCATCTGCATTACGAGTTCCGCACCAACGACGTTCACCAGGACCCGCTGCGGGTCGCGATGCCGCCAGCACCGCCGCTGGCGCCGCAACATCGCGCGGCGTTCGACGAAACCGCCCGCCCGCTGGCTGAGCGCCTTGCCCTCGTGCGGCAAGTGCGCACCACCGCCGCACAATAATCCCGTTCGTGATGCCCGGTCTGTATATCGGGTTGATGTCGGGTACCAGCATGGACGGCATTGATGCTGCTTTGCTTGAACTCGGCGACACTCCCTCGGTACGCGCGCTGGTACACCAGCCCTTCCCGCCACAGTTGCGCGAAACGCTGCTGGCACTGAACAGTCCCGGCGATAACGAACTGCATCGTTCCGCGCTGGCGGCCAATGCGCTATCGCTGGGGTACGCCGCCATTGTGAAGACACTGCTTGCGCAAACCGGCGCCACCACGCAAGACATCGCAGCCATCGGTTGCCACGGGCAAACCGTGCGCCATCAGCCGCAGAAGGGTTACACCACGCAGTTGGTTAACGGTGCACTGCTCGCCGAATTGACCGGCATCAGCGTCGTCTGTGATTTTCGTAACCGCGATATCGCTGCCGGTGGTGAAGGTGCACCGCTGGTGCCGGCATTTCATCAGGCCGTATTCGCAGCGCCGCAGCAGGCCCGCGCCATCGTCAACATCGGCGGCATCGCCAACATCAGTTATCTGCCGGTAAACGGCGAAGTCACCGGATTTGATTGCGGGCCAGGCAATGCACTGATGGATGCTTGGGTCATGAAGCATCGCAATCAGCCCTACGATGCCGGTGGTGCATGGGCGGAGAGCGGCCGCGTATTGCCCGAACTGGCCCAGCGCCTGCTGGCGCACGATTTTTTTGCCCGCCGTCCGCCCAAAAGTACCGGGCGCGAGACCTTCAATCTCGAATGGGTGCATGGCGCGCTGTCCGGCAACGAGCGCGCGGAGGACGTGCAAGCGACGCTGTGCGAAATAACGGCTGCAGGTATCGCGCACGCGCTTGATAAGCACTGCGCCGATGCGCTGGAAATTTATGTCTGTGGTGGTGGTGCGCGTAACGGCGCACTGCTGGCGAAGATGTCTGCGGTGCTGCCGGGACGCCGTATTGCAATCACCGACAGCCTGGGCATCGCCGCCGAAGCTGTTGAAGCTTCGGCATTTGCCTGGCTGGCCGCCCGAGCCATGACGCGCCAGCCCGGCAATCTCCCGCGGGTCACCGGGGCACGGGGACCACGCGTGCTGGGCGCGATATACCTCGCCTGAATCAGAAAAACAAAACGGGGGCCTGCGCCCCCGTTGGATGACATCCGAAACTGCTGCTTACGCGGAGAAAGACGAACCGCAACCGCAGGTGGAACTGGCGTTCGGATTCTTGATGACGAACTGTGCACCCTCAACATTTTCCTGATAGTCGATTTCGGCCCCTGTGAGGTACTGCAGGCTCATCGGGTCAACCAGCAGCGTGACGCCGCCCTTGTTCAGTGAGGTGTCATCATCGTTGACGGTTTCATCGAAGGTAAAGCCGTACTGGAACCCGGAACAGCCGCCGCCGGTCACAAAAACACGCAACTTGAGTTCGGTGTTGCCTTCTTCATCGATCAGTTGCCGCACTTTTGCCGCAGCGTTCTCGGTGAATACCAGCGGTTCGGGCATGACAACTTCAGAGACTGCGTTCATGGCTTGCTCCTGATTCAGTGATACTGACGAGGATCATTATCCCCGTCGCGGTGACTGCAGGTCAATCCGCCGTAGCAGGTTTGAACTGAACAACCTTGTCGGTCTTGTTGCCATCCTGATAAACCAGCCGACCCTGCACAACAGCGCCCAGATGCATTTCCAGCGTCCGGTAATAGACATCACCAGTGACATTGGCTTTGCTCTGGAGTTCCACGTAATCGGCGGCGTGCACCGGGCCTACCACCGTGCCGTTGATAACCACATGTGAAACACGGATTTCGCCTTCAATGCGTGCCGCTTCCGATAACACCAGCGTCCCCGGCTTGCCTTCGACCGATACGACATTGCCCTGAACACGCCCGTCAACGCGCAAACCACCGTCAAAGGTCATGTCACCCTTGATTTCGGTGCCAGCACCAATCAGGCAGTCGATCCGGTTCTGGGGCTTATTGGGCTTGTTCTTGTTGCCAAACATGGAAACCTCCAACTAGGAAATGGTTACGTTGTGCGTCAGTTTCGGTGTATCGGAATTACCTTCAAATATCCGGACTTGCAGCCCCTTTACCGTGGCATTGGGTGCGATCCGGAGTATTCCTTCGATCCGCTGGAACAGCTTGAAATTGACCTGATACTCTTTAGAGGCATCGGCGCGCGCCGACTCGGGAATCATCAGGGTCACTTTACGACCATCCTGCTGCAGGTTCAACACAAACTGCAGGCGCCCGTGAAACTCCTTGGCGCGCTCCCCCGCCTGAACGAGCAGCAGCTGATAGCGGTATTCGCCCGGGACCGATTCCGGAACCATGCGAAAGCGGTTGACGCTTATCGCGCCTTCCTTGCCGGTCGCCGTCAGCGACTGGAAAAAAGCGAGGTCCTCCTTGAGCGTCGCATTCTCCTGCTCCAGTGCCTTGACCTGTTTTGCCAAATCACCGTACGTGGCGCGCTCAATCTGCAGTTGCCGTTCGGCGGTAGCCGTGCGCGCGTTCAGTTCACTCAGTTCCGCCTGCTGGAGCTTCACAGTTTCGTCCAGCTGTTCGCGCAGCTTTGTCGCCTCACCCTTGCGGAATCCGGCATATTCAAGACCGAAGTCATAGGTAAACCAGGCCACGCCACAGGTCGCCGCGACTATCGCCACCATGCCCAGCCACCGCCAGTACCAGGGCATGTGTGGACGCACCGACAAATGCGGTGCGTCGATGCCGAACCGGCGCAAAAAAGTCTTGAGCTTGCGGTTCATGCCGTTACGGCAGCAGCGCGACCTGTTTGAGGCCGGCGTCTTCCGCCAAACCGAACATCAGGTTCATGTTCTGCACGGCCTGGCCGGCAGCACCCTTGACCAGATTGTCGATCACCGACAATACGACCACTGTGTTGCCGCCCTGCGGGCGATGCACGGCGATGCGGCAATGATTCGCGCCGCGCACCGAACGCGTTTCGGGATGGCTACCGGCCGGCATCACGTCGACAAACGCTTCCTTGGCGTAACGTTTTTCGTAGATCGCCTGCAGGTCGACTTCCTTGCTCAGCTGCGCGTACAGCGTCGCATGAATGCCGCGGATCATCGGCGTCAGATGCGGCACGAATACCAGATTCACATCGCGGCCGGCGGCACGTGCCAGCCCCTGGGAAATCTCCGGATGATGGCGATGCCCACCGACGCCGTAGGCCTTGAAATTGTCCGCTGCTTCGGCATGAAGAATATGGGTTTCCGCTTTGCGACCTGCGCCCGATACGCCGGACTTTGCGTCGGCGATCAGGTGATCGAGATCCACACAGCCCGCTTCGATCAGCGGCAGGAAGCCAAGCTGCACGGCCGTCGGATAACAACCGGGGTTGGCAATTACCCGCGCCTTGCGGATCTGCTCGCGGTTGACTTCAGGCAATGCATACACGGCCTCGGCCACCAGTTCGGGACAGGCGTGTTTCATCTTGTACCACTGCTCCCACACCGCAACGTCACGGATGCGGAAATCGGCGGCAAGATCAACAATACGAACGCCGGCATCAACCAGTGCACGCGCTTCCTGCATCGCTACGCCATTGGGCGTGGCAAAAAACACCACATCGCACTGTTCGAGCCCGGCGGCCGCCGGTTCGCTGAATTTAAGGTCAACATGGCCGCGCAGGTTCGGAAACATTTCAGCCACCGCCATGCCGGCTTCCTTGCGCGACGTGATCGCGCACAGCTCGGTGTGCGGGTGTTGTACCAACAGCCTCAGCAGTTCGACGCCGGTATACCCGGTGCCCCCTACGATGCCAACCTTGATGGTCTTCCCAGTCATGCTTGCCAACTCCTCAA
>Ga0114980_10002006_pt1 | contig 14545 bp, 12 predicted proteins | sample S_140806_EF_Meta_FD_87018 | JGI IMG/M metagenome (GOLD analysis project Ga0114980, IMG submission 87018) | Freshwater microbial communities from Lake Simoncouche, Canada to study carbon cycling - S_140806_EF_MetaG | ecosystem: Environmental > Aquatic > Freshwater > Lake | place: Lake...
CTTCGCGTCAATTTCAGTAGCGTCAGACCACACCATGAACACGCGGAATATATTATCAGGTTTTGGAGTTACGTTGAGAGTTGCAATACTGCTGTATTCTTCATTGAACATGAAATGAATGTAGCTCGTTTCATTCTTCTGCATGAGTGGACACCAATACGTAATGAAGTCCTGACGTTCGCGAGAGTTAAGCCCCATGGCAGTAAGTTGCGTCTCGAAAAAGTTTGAAAGACTATCGCGCTTTAAAATGAATCCCGATTCTTCTTCAATAGAATTCAGATTGACAGAAGTTGCAGCATCCCAGAATAAGTAGTCGAACGTTTTTCCATTGGTGCGAATAGTTCCGTCCGGATCAGCGTTGACGTTCCATCCATTGTTGTATTTCGGATAAGTGAAACCTAATTCTCCATTTACGTTTAGCTGAATATTAATATCCATTGTATGTTCAGGGTAAACATAAATCACCGGTTTTTCTGCAATCACGGGTATTCTGGAGTTTTCAAAAACTACATTTATTCCTGTCTTGCATCCCGACTTCAGCAGAATCGAATCAGTGTATATTTCCATGTAGTCTGACATGTAATAAAACTGAAATGCATACTTCCCGGCCGGCAACGTTATTTCAGCTCTCCCGAATTGATCGGGCTTGACTGTTTTACCAATACCGTTGTACGATAGAAGGACGCTGTCTCGCACTGTTACACCATACTCCATGCGGAAAGTGAATTCAACTTTCGCGGTTCCTTTTGGAACAGAAGCATCATTTTTGCAGTAGAGAATGGAATAGTTTTCCGGATTTTGTTCATGTTCTTTTTCTTCGGCAGCAAATGCCATTGCAAATAGAACAACAGGGGCAAGAAGAAGGTATTTCATGTTCGCTTTTATTGAGAGATGCGCAAACGTTAATGATTCCACAATTTGAAAGCCGAATTATTTTAGGCCCTAATGCGAAGTGAATAGCGCCTAGATTACTCCTCTTCAAAAACGGACTTCAGTGTTTTCAGGCTGGTAGCAAGATCATCTCCCAGCATCTTGTCTACACTAATGAACAGCATCATTATATTCATTGGGTATTTCATGCTGCTATTGAAACCCCACTTAACAATGGTTTGATCGTTGCCCACCGATTCTAGTAAAAAGTAAGATTGAGCCACACCTGGAAATGGGCGGGTAAAGCGAATTTGGTAATCTATCCTTTTATTTTCTGTGAATGAAATTATTTCCTGTTCACCCGCGCCAACCTGTTTGTCGTTACTATCCCAAGCATAAACAAATCCTGGTTGGGCATCGGTGCCGCGGAACGATTTCTTCATGTTTACATCCGCCATGACCCATTTGCTGTATTGTTCCTGATTCTTCAGAAAGCGGAGGTAATCGTATATGATTGTGCGGTGTTTGTTGATGGTTATATTCCGTTCGATGGCGTATTTCTTTTTGGAAAATAGTCCAACGATCAACAATAAAACAATGATACCCGCCAGGGCAGCAACAATCATTAGAAATAGATACATGACGTATGATGTTTGTGCTGGGTGCACGGTTTCCTCTAGGAAGGTAGCAAACAACAGCACAAGTTTCCCATGTTTTCGCTGATATCACATTTATGATCGTCGAATTATATTTCTATTAAGAGGAAGTCTTCATTTAAGGATTAGTTTTACTTTAATTAGTCTTACAATTGACCAAATTCTCGGTTGAGAATGTACGCTATTTTCTTAGCTTTGATCTGCTCAATGCATTAACCAAGAATTCATGAAAAAATTACTTACGCTTCTCGTAGCTTGTGTTGCTTTTTCTGCAATACAAGCACAAACTAATCCAGGCGATACGATCATTGTACAAACGTTTACTTATGGTTCTCCACAAGACGCTTGGTTTGTTTTCCCTTCTGATACAATGCGGTATGAGAAGATTATAATGAAGTACAAACTTAAATGTAATCCTGCGCAAAATCCTGCTTGCGGAGAATGGGATTATTTGACGAACACGTATGTTTATGATCACACTGGGTTGCTTGATTCTAGCATCGTAATTCAGCCTATGCTTACGGTAAACGGATCAACTCCGGATAGTGTTGTGTATTCGAATTCGCCAACTTATTCCTATAATACCATTCAGCAGTATTTTATTGTGCATTCTTCGGTGACTTCACTTTCAATAGATACAATCGGAAGTGGTATCGGTTCTTCGAATGCTCCATTTGGTGCTTCTCAGCCGGTTTCGCGCAGTCAGTTTTTGTGGAAAGCGTCGGAGATGACCGCAGCAGGTGTTGTGGCCGGTGATATTACCGGATTGCAATTTTATTTGCAGACGCTGGGTGGACAAATGCGTAATCTAACGATTCGCATGCAAGCAGTAACATTAGATTCATTGACAAATGCGACTTTCATCGGTACTGGATTTTCCACTGTCTATTCGCAGAATACTGTATTCAACGCATCTGGGTGGAATAGCTTACAATTGCTTACTCCATTCAACTGGGACGGCGTTTCTAATGTGTTGATTGAAATAACGTATGATAATCTTCAATCATCTACAGACAATTTGGTTGCAGCTGATACAACTTCTCTGTTCAAATCGGCGTTGACAAGCGCTGGCGCTGATCGCGCAGTGAGTGCTTCTGCAGGCGGACACATTGACCTTCCACTTAACCCTGAAGTTGCAGCGATTGATTCATTCATTACTGTTGCCTTCTGGGCATACGGTGATCCAAGTAGTCAGCCACAAGACGGTACATGTTTTGAAGCATTGGATTCTTTGAATCGTCGTGTATTGAATTCACACACTCCATGGAGCAATAGCAACGTGTATTGGGATGCAGGTAATTCTGGAGGATCTTCTTACGATCGTATCAACAAAGCTGCAACAGTTTCTGAAACAGAAGGACAGTGGAATTACTGGACGTTCACGAAAGACGTTTCAACAGGATCAATGCTAATCTACCTGAATGGAGTGCAATGGCATTCGGGTTCTGCTATGACACGCACTATGGAAGGTATTAAGTATTTCCGCTTAGCGCAAGGTGGATGGAGCGGATCACAATCGTATGCAGGTCGTATGGATGAATTCACTGTTTTTAATAAAGTTCTGACGCCTGCGGAGATTGCAGATTGTATGAATAATTCAATTACTCCTGCTGATTCCAATTACGCTCATCTCTGTTTGCATTACAAGTTTGACGACGGAAACAACGTTACTGTTGCAGATTCAGCTGCGGGAAATCACGGTGCTGGTATGTTGTCGGGTGTGCAGAATGCGTTGAAGTCTTCTTCAGAATTGACAACGAACTTCAATGAGTCGAAATTAAGACCGCAGATAGTTTTCGAGCAAGGGGTATACGTTTCGTATGTTGATTCTGTTCAAATTGTTGATTCAACATTGAATGTTCCTTTCCAAGTTATGGTGTACAACGATTCAATCACGATGGAAGGAATCGCTACAGATACAATCATTGGATGGCCAGTGGCTGTGAATGGTGTTGCTGATAGTGTAATCTATCAGGATTCATATCACTATTTCAACGTATTTCCTGAGGTGATTCGCTATGAAATGGCACGTTATATCACTCCATATGGAAACGGGTTAAGCTTAGGAAATGGTGGTTGGATTTGGACATTCGACGTGAGTGATTACGTTACACTACTGAGTGATTCAGTTCACCTTGCTGCAGGAAACTGGCAAGAGTTGCTCGATGTTCAGTTCTTGATGATTGTTGGAACGCCTCCACGTGATGTTATCGGAATTGAGAATGTTTATACAGGCAATTTCGATTACGGACACGTAAACGATCCTATTGAAAGTCATCTTGTGCCTCACAATAAGTTCGTTCCTGCGAATGCTGCAGGTGCTCGTTGGAAATCGCGCGTTACTGGTCATGGAATGGATACTCCTTCAAACTGTGCCGAGTTCTGTCCAAAGAATCACTACTATGTTGTAGATAGCATTCTTCAGTTTACACAACTGGTGTGGAGAGATAATTGTGATCTGAATCCATTGTATCCGCAAGGAGGAACGTGGGTGTATGATCGCGCAAACTGGTGTCCGGGAGCTGAAGTATGGACTTATGATTTTGAACTCACGCCTTATGTAACTCCTGGTGATAGTGTGAATCTGAATCACGACGTGCAAGCCTATACAAATAATGGGGAATGGAGTTATTATCAGATTGAAGATCAGATTGTATATTACACAGCTCCTAACTTCACATTGGATGCTTCACTGGAGAATATCATCTCTCCTTCGACAGATCAAATGTGGTCAAGAAAGAATGCAGTGTGTATGAATCCTGTTATTGTGATCAAAAATACAGGAACAACCACGCTCACATCATTGACGATTACATACGGAATGGGTTCATCCGTGAACACTTATACGTGGACAGGCAACCTTACATTCCTTGATACAGCTTGGGTGAAACTTCCACCTTTCACTTGGATCACTGGCGCAACAGATTTCTATGTTACACTAAGCGCACCAAATGGTGGTAGCGATCAGTATCAGTTCAACAATACGAAAACAACTCCGTTTACGTATCCATTGGTGATGCCTGCACAGTTTGTGATTGAATTCAAAACGAATGTGCGTTGGTACGAGAATGGTTACGAATTGCGCAATAGTGCGGGTATAGTAGTTTGGTCGCGCTCAGGTGCTGCAGCCAACACAATTTATCGCGACACTGTTTTACTGCCTTACGATTGCTATGAATTCAGAATGTGGGATACGGGTGAAGATGGATTGTCGTGGTGGGCAAATACCGCGCAAGGATCTGGTTACATTCGATTCAAAAGTGCATGGAGCGTTCAGACATGGAAATCTTTTGGAGCTGATTTCGGTGGAGAGGTTTATCAGCAGTTTACAGTTGGTTTGACGAATGGTACGAATGATTATGTGATGACTGATCAAAACGAGATGAATGTTTATCCAAACCCAACGGATGGTCACATATTCATTGATCTTAATCTTACGAAGAAGCAGGATGGTATTGTTCAGATATATGATCTTCTTGGTAATGTTGTATACGCGTATGAGTTCCAATCTTCAACTGCTGAAAGCGTGGAAGCTGATTTGTCATTCCTTACTCCTGGAATGTATTTAGTAACGATGACAACAGATGAAGAGCGAATCACTAAGAAACTGTTGATTAACTAAGCATCGCAGGCTTTATTTGAATGGCTGATCAGTATTCTGATCAGCCATTTTTTATTTGTGAAATTGTGGTTTGGTCAAGAAAACCGTCCTACTTCAGCATAACCTGTAGCGTAAGACCGTAACAAACTAATTTACACGAATCAGCGTAATTTATTCTGCAAACTCATCCAGCCGCCACCATTGTGCACATTCGCATATCCTTTGGATTTTAGGAAACCTTTCGCTGATGCGCTTCGCATTCCTGATGCACAACACGTGATGATTGGCTTATTTTTGTCTTTTAATTTTGAAATATTGTCGCTTAACGCATCAAGTGGAATATTAACTGAACCTTTGATGTGTCCTCCTGAGTACTCACCTTTTGTGCGCACATCTAGAATCACAGCTCCTTCTTTAACCAGTTCTGCGTAGTCGATTTTCGGTCCAAGTCCGAACAATTGTTTGAGAGAATCTATCATAATTCTTAAGCTGTTTTTGATTGGAGAAAATTAACATCAAACCAAGAGCCTCCGTTGTAGCACTCGATTCCCATATTAGAAAGATAGCCATGGGCTTGTCCGCTTCTGCCGCCTGAAGCGCAACATAAAATTAGCGGCCCTTTCATGCTTTTCAATTCTTCAATTCTTGAGGTGATTTCCTGCAATGGAATGTTCACAGAACCTGCAACATGTCCGCCCGCGAATTCCCCTGTTGTGCGCACATCCACTATGGTGCACGCATTGTTTCTTATGATTTGTTCGATGTTCATCTGATTGCTTATTTATTTTTCTTTTTTAAACACATGGAAAAGGAATCCACTTGTGAAAGCTCCGTACAACGTAATGTTTATGGGATTCGATGTGATTGCACAAGTTCTCGACGCACATCCTACAAAGTAGTAGTAACAGTACCCTGCTACCGCTCCAGTAAGAATTCCCAATAGGGCCACTTTGTATTTATGAACGAATGCCATAGTGTTCGATTTCACAGATGGATTTCCGGTGTGTTCGGCTTATCCTTTGTTATCTTTCTTTCGGGTAGAAATTCTAAATGGACCATAAAGCGGGCAGTAGCTGATTAAACTGGTCAGAATGAAGATTCCTGCTAGCGCCAAAAGCACTATTGCCACTGTTCCTGAAATGACATTCACGAAATAAAGACTTACGACTACTGCAGCGATCAGAACTCTGATGATTCTGTCTGCATTACCCATGTTAGGTTTCATTGTGTGTGGATTTGATTTTCGTACTGAATTACGCTACGAATGTCCCACAATGAAGTGTCCTGCACTGCTACTTTTGTTACACAAGTGTGATTTTATTCCTTCCAAGGTTAACTAGTCCAGATTCCTCCATCTGTTTAAGGAGGCGGGAAACAACTACACGTGCAGTTCCTAGGTCACTTGCCAAAGTTTCATGGGTTATGGATATCGTTTTGCTGCCGGTGATTTCGCTCTTTTTCTTTAGAAAATCCAAAAGGCGCTCGTCCATTTTCTTGAAGGCAACGGCATTCACTACTTCAAGTAGTTCTTCGAAGCGTTTGTGGTAGAGTTTGAAAATATAGTCGAGCCATTCCGGGTATTCGCGAATGAGCAAACTAACTTTGTCTATCGGCACGAATAGAATGTCCGTTTCTTCTTCTGCAATTGCTTTCACTTTACTTGTGTCTTGGTGCATCCCTCCAAGAAATGACATAATACAGCTTTCTCCCGATTTAATGTAGTACAAGAGAATTTCTCTGCCATCTTCGTCGGAACGCATTACGCGAATGCTTCCACGTGTAACAATTGGAATGGCTTTGATATATGCGTTTTCATTGAGAATTGTTTCTCCTTCTGCGAACGTTTTGGCGAACCCGTAAGTGAATAGCTTGGCAGCCATTTCTGGAGTGGCTTTAAATTCTGTGAGCTTTCCGATTTCCATGCTGTGAAGGTACAAAAGGAAAAGTTCGTGAACGGAAATTGAATTTACAAACTGATATTCACTAAGCAAGGCAGACTCCTATAAAATTATCTTGTCGCCATTCGTGTGTTGATCCGTTATATAAGGAAAGTAGTGTTGCTTCGTAGCGAACGAAAGCAGAGATCTTCCGGACGTGTTGTGTTTTTCAAAGCGAAAAGTCCACGTCGAACAGGCGCGGTAACAACACGTGTATTGAAAGTTGTATCGGGAACCAGATAATGAAAGCCGTTGATATTCCCGGATTCGAAAACGCCAGCGAAGTGTAGCACCGGTTTGTCCGGTTCTGCAGTGGGCACTTTTCCGCAGCCAACAACTAAGAGAATGAAGAGAATGGGAATCGGAATGGCTAGTCTGAACATCAAACCAAGTTACAAAAGTATTTGTTCAAAGAATCCTCCGATCTGCTGTTCTTCGTCAATGAAATGAATTTCGTAAATCCAGTGTCGCACATTTCCTAATTTATCAGGGGCGGACATGAGTTCATTGTTTTCAGGATGGATGTAATTTATTTTCTCTTCGCCTAAGAGTTGTTCGTGTGGGAAATTGCCAATCAAATGACCGCAATGTTCGTTTCCGTAAGCCCATCCGTACTTTGTTGCAAGATTCTGTGTGTAGCGATAAAATTCAGCGCCGGTCAGATAGTTTTTATTTCGTTGATAATATTGACTTCCTTCTATCCAAGCAGCCTCTATGTCGGCTACGAGTTTCAGTTTTCTGAGGTTATTCCCGATAACGTAAGTCCGGCCAAAATCGGCCTCCCATTCATCGAACACGGGACCGAAATCAAAGAATACAATATCGTCATGTTGTATAGTCAGTTCTTCGGGATTTTCCGCATACGGAAGTAAGGTGTTTTTCCCAGAACGAACAATTCTCTTGTGCCAGTATTTACGAATACCAAACAACTCGAAGGCAACGTTAAATACTTCTTCGTTTAATTGTCGTTCCGTTTTTCCAGGTACGAGTAAACCTCGCGATTGAATTGTTTCAAATAGTAGTCGGGCTTTGGCTTCGGCTTCACGGAGATGAAATAAGATCATGGGCATGATAGGGGTTTGTACAAAGGTATTCATCTCCTAGCGCATTGCGTAATGTACTGCGTGAATTGACCCGTGATTTTACTGGCGATTATTCCGATATTTAGGGTGAAAATATGAATGCGGGAATATCTACAAACGCTACACGACAAGAATATCGACGCGCGCTTGACATTCTTAAACCTTTCTGTCGAAAAGACATTGGAAAGGCAATGCAGCAACTTATCGGCACAGTGGTGGGTGGGTGTGTATGGGAGTATTGCACTCGGACTCTATTTGTTCCAGTATGGATGGTATTTCTCACTGATTGCGGTTCCAGTAACTGCAATATTTTTCTGCCGTAGTTACGCAATCGAGCACGATTGTGGACATCATAGTTTTCTGCGTGGACGACTGCAAAATTCAATTGCAGGAAATATTATCGCTTTTCCAACCTTGATTCTTTATGCAATGTGGAAGTTCATTCACAATAGCCACCACAATCACGTTGGGAATCTCGATAAGCGTGATGTGAATCCTGAAATGTGGACAATGACTGTGAATGAGTACAACAACACGAAAGGATTAAAACGACTCATGTACCACTTCGTGCGTTCACGTATTTCTCGCTTTGTGTTTGCACCAATTATTGTTTTTAGAATAATCTTTCGAATTCCGAATCCAAAGTTTGATGCGCAGGGAAATATTGGCGTGGTTATTTATGATTTACTCTATGCAGCATTGTATTGGTTTGTTTTCAAACATTTCGATGGTGCTGCATTGTTGCTTGTTTATGTAACACCGCTAATGATGTTCTATACACTGGCGTTTTACGTGGTCTATGCGCAACATCAATTCGAAGAAACATATTGGGAGAAAGAGGAGAATTGGAATTACGAAGAGGCTACATTCAAAGGTTCAACTTATCTCACGGCTCCGAAATGGTTCAACTGGATTTCATGTAATGTGGTTTATCACAACATTCACCATCTCATCTCGGCTATCCCAAATTACAATCTGGAGAAAGCGCATCTCGCCTTAAGTAAGGAACTCTCGTATAAACCAATTTCCATTTTCAGTGTGTACGGATTGCTTGATTATAAGCTCTGGGATGAAGATGCCAAGAAGATGGTTGGATTTCCTCAATCGTGAAATCTAAGAAACGTGTTTGCGAATGCAGAGATTTACGTATTGCTTTAATTCACTTTACGCTTCATTGATCCGCGAATTGGCGCCTGTAATTCCGGTGCGTTTGCAATGTATTTGTACCCTTCTTCGTCTACCGAAGTGATTTGAATACGCAGGACTTTGATTTTGCGCCCTGACTTTTTCATTTTCTTGTCCGTGGATTTTACAAATCGTAACTCGTATGTACATGAATCAACCCATGTAACAGAATAGGTAGCCGACTTTCCTGTTTGCGTATCCATTTCTACCTGCGTGGTGCTATCTCGTGTTACAACAATCCATGGCATGGTAGTGAGATAGAATGTGCCGGTTTTGTATTGTGAGCACTCGGAAGAAGTTGCAATTTGAGCAGCTGCCTCGTGTGAAAAGCCTGCAGTAAGAATTAATAAAAGTATCGACGCAATGTGTTTCATGGTTCTTGAGCTGAAATTTCAGGCAATTTACTGAAATGTGTTCTGTTTTGCGGGAATGTCGTAAAAATGTCGCTTGGCGTGTATGCATTAATCGCCACTACGCATCGCCGGAATTTGCTTCGTGTTGACTATCTTTGCACCGCAATGAAATCAAAGATATTTTCTGCTGTGCACCACCTTCGTGTCGCTTCTATAGCGCACAGCACTTTGATTTACACTTCATTCTACTAACGTAGAGCCATTTTCTTGTTCAATTTATTTCAAGCAGGAACCCCTGCAATCTATATTTTTATCAATGAAACCAGAAGAAATTAATAAGCGCAGAACATTCGGAATTATCTCTCACCCAGATGCGGGAAAAACTACGCTAACAGAAAAGTTACTGCTTTTTGGGGGTGCTATTCAAACGGCTGGCGCTGTTAAAAGCAACAAAATCAGAAAGACGGCTACATCAGATTTCATGGAGATTGAGAAGCAACGCGGAATTTCCGTGGCGACTTCTGTAATGGGATTTGATTACAAAGGTTGTAAGATCAATATTCTTGACACTCCCGGTCACAAGGACTTCGCAGAAGATACTTACAGAACGCTCACAGCGGTTGATAGCGTTATTCTCGTGATCGACTGCGTGAAGGGGGTAGAGGAACAAACCAGGAAACTGATGGAGGTGTGCCGTATGCGCCATACTCCGGTTATTATTTTCGTCAACAAAATGGATCGCGAAGGTCAGGATCCATATGATTTGCTTGATGAAGTGAGCAAAGAATTGAATATTCATACTCGTCCGCTTTCATGGCCAATTGGTGTTGGAAATACGTTCAAAGGTGTTTTTAATTTGTATGAAAAGCAGCTACAACTTTTTTCTCCGGGAAAAACTAAGATTTCTGACGATGTATATTCATTCGAAAATCTCGAGGACAATGAGTTGGATAAACGGATTGGTGAAGAAGCTGCAAATAAGTTGCGTGAAGACGTGGAACTAATCGAAAGTGTATTTGAGCCATTCGATGTGGAATTATATCGTGAAGGTTATTTGGCTCCAGTGTTTTTTGGTAGTGCTGTAAATAATTTTGGAGTGAAGGAGTTGCTCGATACGTTTATTCGTATTGCACCTTCACCATTGTCGCGTTCGACCAATGTGCGCAAAGTCAATCCTGATGAAAAAGATTTCACTGGATTTGTATTTAAGATTCACGCGAACTTGGATCCAAATCACAGAGACCGTATCGCATTCTGTCGCGTGGTTTCTGGTAAGTTCGAAAGAAATAAATTCTACTACCACACACGTCTAGATAAAAAGTTGCGCTTCTCCAATCCTGTTGGATTTATGGCCAATGATAAAAGTGTAGTGGAAGAGATGTATCCAGGAGATGTGGTTGGTTTGTACGACACTGGAAACTTTAAAATTGGCGACACACTTACAGAAGGTGAAGTGATGACCTACGAAGGAATTCCAAGTTTCTCTCCAGAGATATTCAAAGAAATCGTCAATAAAGATCCTTTGAAAACGAAACAGTTGGAGAAAGGTTTGAGCCAATTAACGGATGAAGGAGTCGCACAGTTATTCACGCGTCAACCAGGAAATATCAAGATCATCGGAACGGTTGGTGAGCTACAGTTTGAAGTTATTCAGTTTCGCTTGTTACATGAATACGGCGCATCTGCGTCTTTTCAGCACTTGAATTATTTCAAGGCGTGCTGGATTACATCAACAGACAAAAAGTCAATTGATGAATTTATTTCACAAAAACCGCGTAGCATTTCTTACGATAAGGATAATCGTCCGGTGTATATGGCAGAAAGCGAATGGCAGCTCAACACAATTCGAGAAGCCTTCCCGAAAATTGAATTCCACTTTACCAGCGAGTTCTAAGACGTTTGGTTAATGCACAATTAGCGGACTGGACTTTCTCATTTCATCTTGCACTACAGAAACCGTGTAGTATCCTTTTGGGAGCGAAGTAACATCAATGTTGCGTGTGAGCGCAGGTGTTCCGGTCTCACGTGATGAATACACTTCTTCTCCCAAAAGATTCGTGATGTATATCGTGATTGGAGAACTGCTCGGTGAGGTGTAGTTGATTGCAACGCTTCCTGCAGTAGGATTAGGAAATACTGAAAGCTGTACCTGATTTGTTACAATTGCACCAGTAGTTCCCAGCGGATCTACCAAGTCAGTTTCCCAAATTCCTCTTCCATACGTTGCAGCGCGCAGTGTACGCGTTGGATAATAGATTTCGAGATCAGTAACAGATGTTTTCGGTAAACCTGTTCCATACGCTGTCCATGTGGAAGTTATTGTATCGCGATAATACACTCCAGCATCTGTCCCAATGTAAATGAGGTTGTCGCTTCCAATTTCGAAAGCACAAGTGTTGACGGGAACATTCGGTAATCCAGTTGAAATGTTGCTCCAACTTGTTCCGCCGTTTGTACTGGTTTGCACTTTATAGGTGAGCGTATAAGCACCTCGTGTAATCCACAATTGATTTGCATCCGATGGATGAATGGTTATGGATGTAATTGGAACTGATCCGGGAATAGTAACTGTAGTCCAAGTTGCTCCCATGTTATTTGTTTTGAACATGGTGCTTCCATACGAGCAGTAAATCGTATTCGGATCAGAAGGCGCTACGGCAAGACATTCCAATGTAGAACCATTGCCTGTTATGTTTGAGCTTAATGCGGTCCACGTATTTCCACGATCTGTTGTTCTCCATACATCATCATATCCTGCAACGAGGGTGTTCGGATCACTTGGATCAATGACATAGGGAGCTACCCAACTTCCATTGGGTGTACTTCCCGGAATGTTATCACTGATACAGTAGTACGTATCCTGGATCCATCGATCGAGAGAACGATATAGTTTTCCATTAACGTATGTCGTATAAATTGTATTGTCGTTTGTAGGATCAATGGCTACTTCCATTGCATCTCCGCCATTGGTAGATCTCCAGTTGCCATTGCTCATGCGCACGCGTCCGCCGTTATCTTGTGTGCCACCCAACATCATCATTGGATCTGTTTGTGAAAGTGCAATTTTATAAAATTGAGTAATTACTAATCCATTAGAAATGTCTCCCCAAGCATTTGCTGTTTCCGAGTAGTGATATAGTCCTCCATCGTTGCAGAAATATAACTTATCGAGATTCAGATTGCTGTAGATTACATTGTGCTGATCGGCGTGTACTTCTGCGTAAGGTGGATTGTAATACCAGTACGTGAGCATATTCCAAGTCGCACCATTGTCTGTAGACTGATAGACATACATATATCCGCAATAAATTTTATTCTGATCGGTAGGAGAGATAAAGAGAATGGCATCTTCAGGACAGTCGGAAACATAGTTGATTGTTGATCCATAGTTCGTTGAAAGATACAGCGGCCGATTTCCTTCTGAACATTGAATCGCAAGCTTAGCGGGGTTCGCTGGTGTAACTGCAATGCGAATATGATTGTAGTTAATTCCGAATGAAGTTAACGTGGTCCAAGTGGTTCCTCCGTTGGTGCTGCGATATACTTCACTGCTTCCCCAATAATCATATTTAGCTGCATAAATATTCGATGTTCCTGGTTCAAACTCAATGTCGGAGTGATCTCCAGTGTGCACAATAGTCCATGAAGTTCCGCCGTTACTTGTCTTGTATAATCCATTTGTAGTGGCTGCATAAATTACCTGTGCATTTAGCGGATCCATTTCAAGCTTGGCAATAGCGCGTCCTTGTGCAAGTGTCCACGATATTCCTGTTGGACTCCAGGTTAATCCACCATCAGTGGTTTTATAAACGCCTAAACTGTAATTCCACCATCCAACGTGATCGCCAACGGATATGTACATGATCTGTGGATTAGTTGGATCAATTACACAACTTCCTACACTCACATAAGGAAGCGCATCTGTGAGCGGTGTCCATGTAACTCCGTTGTCAGTCGTTTTCCATAATCCGCCTATTGGAGCACCAACATAATATTCATTTGGATTTGTTGGGTGAAATGCAACGCAAGTCGTTCTGCCCATCCCATTATAACCACCCGCCGCTGAGGTTTGCGATATGCAAGACCACGTTGCTACTACTTCAGTACGTTGACCATATAGCATTGCATCTGCTTCCTGTTGGACTGCCACTACATCTGGAAAATTCCCGCTCTCATCCACGCGCGTATGCCAGTACCATTTCCAGCGTTGATATTCGTTGTATTCACTATCGGAAAAATGAGGTGTTGAGTGTGCTTTCAATACAGGCCCCGACAGACTTCTGTTGAAATACGCATCTGCTTTTTCGCAAATAGAATAAAAATTATCAGAAGGAGTTGCGCCAATGCGTTCTCGGAAATTCTGAGCGTTGGAATGCATGTACCCTATGAAGAGTACAAATAGGACAAGGAAAAATTTGTTCATCCTGAAAAGTAGCGATTTTACACTATCTCGTGTCAGTTTTTTGTCAAATCAATCAGCGATTAATGGTTTGAATGCCATTAGTAGCGAGTGTTCAGCGTATCTTTGCGTTTGCTCTCAATGGCTCGTTTTGCATGGAAGATAGTTCGGTGATTGTTCAGGAAGATAAAAATGGTAAGCAGCTATATGCTTATCAGCAGCGAGCAATCGACGAAATTTTGTCTCGCCTGCAAGACCATCCTACGCGATACAATTTGTTGTATCAATTGCCTACAGGTGGCGGGAAGACCGTAATATTTTCTGAAATCACGCGGAGATATATTCTTTCAACAGGAAAGAAGGTGCTTATTCTTACGCATCGTGTCGAATTGTGCGGACAAACTTCTCAGATGCTCACGGAATTTGGAGTGACTAATATGGTCATAAACAGTGCAGTGAAAG
>Ga0114980_10002014_pt1 | contig 14517 bp, 10 predicted proteins | sample S_140806_EF_Meta_FD_87018 | JGI IMG/M metagenome (GOLD analysis project Ga0114980, IMG submission 87018) | Freshwater microbial communities from Lake Simoncouche, Canada to study carbon cycling - S_140806_EF_MetaG | ecosystem: Environmental > Aquatic > Freshwater > Lake | place: Lake...
CTTGCTTCAGCAGGTTAGTTCGGAACGCATTTTCTCTTAGCTTTTTAAAACCTACTAGTGCAGCAGAGTCTGCTTCATGAAACAGACCTCGTCGGTCGGGGGGAACATTGAGTAAAAGGTTACCACCATTACCTACTGATTGGAGGTATAATTTAAACAGGGTTTCCGGAGTTTTAACTTTAGTATCCTGCTCCGGATGATAAAACCATCCCGGACGAATAGAAACATCCGCTTCAGCTGGCATCCAGTATTTGCCATTGATATTTCCTCTGTTTAAAGTATCAACCGGTGGTCCACCATCTCCTCTTTTAAATCCGGCCGTATCCAGCAAATTCCAGTTGGTGGCATTGATGGTACCTCTTTCATTTCCACACCAACGTATGGAGGGACCAATATCGCTGAAAATAATCAGGTTGGGTTGCCAGTGAAATGCGGAATCTTCAAACCTTCTGAAATCGTATTGTTGCTTTTTGCCATTCGGTCCCTCTCCATTAGCACCATCCCACCATAACTCGAAAAATTTTCCGTATTGGGTGAGCAGTTCTTTCATGGTTTTTAGGTAAATGGAATTATAAGTTTCGGTGCCATAATCGGGATGATTTCTATCCCAAGGAGAAATATAAACCCCCATATCTAATCCGCCCTTTTTACAGGCATCCGATAACATCTTAACCACATCTCCTTTACCATTCAGCCATTTACTTTCTCGAACCGTATGTGTGCTGAATTTACTGGGCCATAGGCAGAATCCATCATGATGTTTAGCAGTTAATATAATGCCTTTTGCCCCTGCTAATTTTGCAATGTTTACCCACTGTTTGCAGTCCAAAGCAGTAGGATTAAATAGGTTAGGATCTTCATTGCCCTCACCCCATTCTTTATTGGTAAAAGTGTTGGGACCAAAATGTATAAATAGGTAAAATTCTTTTTCGTGCCATGCTAATTGCTCAGGAGTAGGAACGGGTAGAAGGGGTTGGGGCTTTTGGGCACTAAGGCTCATGGAAACAAATAAGCTACCCAGCAGGAACAAATATTTCATTTGGCAATTTATTGTCAATATACGAAGGAGAAAGGATACCAGAAAAGTAATGGGAGGGAAATTATTTTCCTAAAGCCCGTTGATACAGTTGAATGGTATTTTCCCAACCCAGATAGAGAGCATCCGAAACCAGCGCATGACCAATACTTACTTCATCAATGATGGGAATCTTTTTAACAAAGTAGGAGAGATTTTGCAAATCCAAATCATGTCCGGCATTAATTCCCATACCCAGCGATTGAGCTGTAAGGGCGGCTAAACGGTATTGATCTATGATCTCATTTTCTTTACCCACCTCAAAACTGCGAGCAAATTGTTCGGTATATAACTCAATTCGATCGGCACCAGCGGCTTTGGCCCCTTTAACCATTTGATCTTCTGGATCAACAAAAACGGACACCCGAATACCGGCATTTTTAAAAGGAGCAATCAGCGAAGCAAGCATTGCTTGTTGGCCAATGGTATCCCAACCATGGTCACTGGTAAGTTGCAATTGAGTATCAGGAACCAGGGTTACTTGTGCAGGATGTATATTCAATACAAGTTCTACAAATTTGGGCTCTAGGGGATTGCCTTCTATGTTTAATTCGTTTGTAAGCACTTCTTTTAGCGCATAAACATCCGCATAACGAATATGTCGCTCATCCGGACGAGGATGAACTGTGATGCCTTCAGCTCCAAATTTTTCGGCATCCAGTGCCATCTTAATCAGATCCGGCCGATTTCCACCTCGGCTATTCCGAAGGGTGGCAATTTTATTGATATTTACGCTTAACCGGGTCATAGGCAAAATTACGGCCTTTTGTGTTTGCTCATTTGGATAATTAGAGCTGTGGTGGTTTATGACTAAGTTTTTTGCTATCTGCAATTTGCACGCGGTTGCTGAATATGGTTGGGTGCATTGAATCAATTACTTTTGTGGCAATTATTTTTCCGGATTGGAAATAATGGGCAACCTTCCGGTAAGCAAATTGTTACCTTACTATGCGTTATTTATCTCTGGAGGATTGTTTAATTGATTTGGAAAAAAACGGACAACTAGTTCGAATTAAGGAAGAAGTAGATCCTTTTTTAGAAATGGCTGCCATTCATGCCCGAGTATATGCTGTGGATGGTCCTGCATTGTTATTCGAAAATGTTAAAGGATCCAAATTCAGGGCAGCTTCTAATATTTTTGGTACCCTAGATAGAAGTCGATTTATATTTCGCGATACATTAGAAACTGTACAGCGATTGATTGCGCTTCGCAATAATCCAATGGATGCATTGAAGTCGCCCTTAGCGCATCTGTCTACAGCTTGGTCTGCCTTAAACGCCTTGCCTAAAAAATCTTCTGGAAATTTACCAGTTTGTTACCAAGAAATTCAAATTTCCGATTTGCCCCTGATTCATCACTGGCCAATGGATGGAGGTGCATTTGTAACCTTGCCACAGGTGTATTCCGAAGACTTAGATAATCCCGGAATCGACCAATCGAACCTGGGGATGTATCGTATTCAGCTAACCGGCAATGAATACATTCCCAATAAAGAAATTGGCTTGCATTATCAGTTACACCGAGGAATCGGGGTGCACCAAACCAAAGCGAATAAAGCAGACTTACCCTTGCGTGTAAGTTGTTTTGTAGGAGGGCCTCCTTCGCACACCGTAGCTGCGGTAATGCCTTTGCCAGAAGGCATTAGCGAGTTAAAATTTGCAGGTGTTCTGGGAGGCAGTAGATTTAGGTATCAGTATCGGGATGGGTATTGTATCAGTGGCGATGCAGATTTTGTAATTACGGGAGAAGTATATCCTGGCGATAATAAAATTGAGGGTCCATTTGGAGACCATCTGGGTTATTATAGTTTACAGCATCCTTTCCCGGTAATGCGGGTACATAAAGTATATGCCCGCAAAAATGCCATTTGGCCTTTCACCGTGGTAGGTCGCCCACCACAGGAAGATACCAGTTTTGGCCAATTAATTCATGAAATTACGGGGGATGCTTTGCCGGCTGAGATTCCCGGACTGCGTGAAGTACACGCCGTTGATGCTGCCGGTGTTCATCCATTGTTATTGGCCATCGGAAGTGAACGCTACACACCCTATGCCCCCACCGCGCGTCCAGCCGAATTATTAACCATCGCCAACCATATTTTAGGAACAGGTCAGTTAAGTTTGGCAAAATTTCTATTTATTACTGCCGGAACCCCTCCTGAAATTACAACCCATACGGTTTCTCAGTTCTTTCAGTTTTTGTTAGAAAGAGTTAATCTTGAACAGGATTTACATTTCTATACCCAAACTACTATAGACACCCTAGATTATTCTGGATCAGGTTTAAATAGCGGCAGTAAGCTGGTAGTAGCTGCGTATGGAGAAGAGAAAAGAAAATTATCAACAGAAATACCCAACTGGATTACCCAGCTTCCGCAACTTTCCCATGCAAAGCTGGTAATGCCCGGAATTGTAGCTATACAAACTACTGCATATGCTGGGGAAGACAATCGGCAACACTGGGTAAATCTGGCAACAGAATGCTTTACATCTGCTACTGAGCCGGGTAATGGCATTGTAATATTGGTACTTTGCGATGATGCTGAATTTACGGCAAACTCCATGCGCAATTTTATGTGGGTAACATTTACTCGTTGCAACCCCTCTCATGATATCGATGGTATTGATAGTTTTACTAAACACAAGCATTTTGGATGCAGAGGCCCCTTGCTCATAGATGCCAGAATTAAACCCCATCATGCTCCAGCGGTAGAAATGGATCCGATGGTTGAAAAAAGGATAGAAAAATTATTTGTACGGGGAGGAAGTTTATCGGGAATATTCAAGATCTAATCAGGCAGTTATCTCCATCCAGGTATGGTCGGCCAATAGTTTTACAGAAGAAATAAATTGTTCAAAAGGTCCGGCACCTCCCCATTCAGCTGGGGCAACCAATGAAAGAATATGGGAGCCATCTCTTTTTTGATAGAGGTGATAAGTGTGGCCTATTTGAGGTTTGAAAGATAATTTTGCTTCATATATCAGTAAGCTCAATTCTTTTCTTTTTCTAATTTCCTGTGCTTGTCGGGCCAACAATTCTATTTGTTCTCGAATTTGATCTAACTGCATTTGGGTTTGCTCTTCCATTGCAGTTAAGGCTTTGTGCTTAATAACACCTTCTCGAGTAGGCCGGATGGCAACACTTCCAACTGAGGAGGCATAGGGCAATACGCTCATCTGTTTATGATAAATCTCGGTATTACAATAAGCGTTGCCAGCAATGTTTTTACCTAAATATTTGATTTTCAAATATCCATTAGGCATTATTTCATGTAAAACTTCAAGTACGGTTTCCTCGTTTTTCTGTAAAATCACTTGTAAAGTAGCTGCATTTAGTACATTACCAATAACGGTATCAGCCAGTTGCTGGTCGGGAAATGGGCGGGGTTGGTTGTCGGGAGTAAGTTGGTATTCACTAAAAAACGCTTCCTGATCCATGCTTACCCAATTTGAGGTAATAGAGAGTGCATGCCCCTGTTGTATGCTTTCGATTCGGTATTGACCGCTTTTTGGGGTAATTCCGTTTTCGAACGTACATTTTTCAGGAAATAGTTGCCAGCTTGCCAAAAAATTATAAACCTGCACCATATTGATTGTATCAGGGGGAAATAAAAAAACCATTGAGGTTAGCAGGGAAAGCCAGCCTCAATGGTTTATAGAAAGTATATATTATTGAACTTTAAAGCCGATTTCCATCGTTCCCCAGTTAAGAGAAACATGACCATCTTTTCCGATAGTATAGGTTAATTTTTCAACTGAGTTGGCAGATTTGCCAGGTTTAACAGTAATTCGAAGGGCATCTTCTGCTTGTTTGTAATCGTATGCACCCCATTGCTTGGAATTTTTATTAAAAATTAATTCGCAATCTCCATTTTCTTTACAAAGTACAAAGAACGCATATTTTCCGGCGGCTAATGGTTTACCTTCTACCTGTAAGTTTTTAGAAGTTTCAAAAACCGTGGCTTCGTTGGCACCTGCTCTCCAGATTACGCCGGTTTTAGGTTCAATGTCTTTACCAATTACTCTTCCCTTTAAGGAAGGAGCACTGTAATCAATAGAAATAGCTGCGCCACTTTTAATGGTTTCAGCTACTTTAACGGGTGGGCTTGGACGCTTAGATTTGTCGTCTTGTGCTATTGCCGTGGTTGAAATTAGCAGGGCGCTTACAAGAACTAACGAAATAATTTTTTTCATGGTGATTGTTTGTTGAAAGTGTAACAAAAAAAGAGGAATAGTGTTCTATAACTCCTTGTTTTTTGCAAAAATAGTGACTAATTGGATGATTTAGCCACTTTATTGGATAAGTGGTAAGCCTTAGTTTACTGTTATGAAATCGGGTTTTCGAATGAGCTGGGTATTGTATCTAAATCTAATATTCGTATTAAAACTTATATACCAGGGGTTCATATTTCCAGGAAAACGTGGGTAGTAATGGATTTTCAGTTCCATGGTACCGAATACCAGATTCTCGTTTCGGCTTCGTATGCCGGTTCCAATTGCCGAATAATATTCCCCTTCAATCAAAGGCACCCCCAGTTGTTTTAGATAAGTGAGGTATAAAAAACTAAATGGGGCAAATCGAAATCCAGCCAGCTTCCAGGTTGAATAAAAAACGGTCTCCCCATTTAAGGTTGCGCGGGTGGTATTGGGTAGTAGCGTATTATTGATATTCGGAATACCAAAATCACTACTCAACTGCAGGGTTTCATTTAAACTGGTATTTAATAGTTGGGTAAAACTGGCATTTAAAAAATGTCGAACAAACCATTTTCCATTGTTCAGTTTTCTCAGTCGGGTGAAATGTTCAATACTGGTTAAAAAACTTAGATCCTGCACATTTCCCCGGTATAAAGATGAGCCGATTTTCAACTGATAATTGAGGTATTTATTCTGATTAGTGTAATAGTTTCGTTGATATTCAAAGCCCATATAGGGTCGTGAAACTGCATTTCGATTACTCCAGCCACCTGTAAAGCTGAGAGAATATCCTTCAGGCACATCCTCATTTCTTCCAAATCCGTAAATGTAACTGGTATGATAAAAATCTTGATTGAATAGGGTATAACTTGATAATACAGACAAAAGATTACTGTAACGGATATCATATTGCTGCTGAAACTGCTCAGGTAGCAAAGAATAATTCCGTTGTATAAAACGGGCCGACCATATTTTTTTACTTCTACTACTGAAGTTCTCCTGTAATTTTTTCCGAGCTCCCAAATTCAATCCAATCCAACCATCCATAAGGTCGTATTGGTATTGGTAATTTTTAGCATAGAGGCTATCATTGGAGTAGACTGGCCTCGTAGCAAAATTTCCTAGTAAAATACCACCAGTAATCGGATGGTAGGGACTAACTAGTGGTAAGTCGGCTTGCAGGTAAATTCCTCTTTCATTTCTAGTACCTGTATTAAATGCTTCCCGTTGATTATCATACCCAATGGTTAGGTCGGTAAAACTGCCGGCAATATTTCTTTTAATGTATTCCACCCCAAACCCATAAGTGGGGGCACGGGTAAAATCTATAAAGTTTCTTACCTGTAGTCGGTCGCCCGTTCCCAACACATTGTCGTCACTCACCTCAAAATGAACGCTCTGGCTATTGCCCGCATCCAATGATCCGCCAATGGGAAATACATCTTTGGTTATGATAAAAATATCTACAGAGTCGGAATTATTTTTTAATGCACCAACTGAAATCCGTGCATCTGTTAAGTATGAAATGTTTCTGAGAAATCGTTCGTTATCCGCCAAAAGATAGGGGTATAGAGAATCTCCTAGCGAAAAGAATAGATTTTTCTGAATTACTTTTTCACGGGTTTGTGTATGCAACGCATCTCCCAGATTGCTGAGCCAGTTCTGGGAGGCATTGATGGTATCGTTTACCGAACTCGATAAGCCCAACTGAGTAATGATAATTTTGCGAATGATTTTACCCCGGAAGTTTGCAAAAGGAATTTCGTTTTTAATGGGGCCTCTTTTGGGCAGCAACAGTTCCGGTTCGTACACCGAAACACTTCTGCCAATTTTGCCCAATAAACCCTTTTTATTCGCCAAAAAAAAGCTGGTATCGTTCGAAGGGTTGCCGGAAGTATCCTGTGCGTTTACCAACGCAGGCAGTAATATAAATGCTGAAAGCAGGATACTGATTACAAGCTGTGCCGATCTGTTTGCAAAAGAATGATACATGCTGATTGGCTAAAGAAGTAAGTTACTCATTTTCTTTAGGTATCGGTATAGGTAGTTTTACTGGTACCGAAATTTAAGTTGTTGGCAGAATTTTTTCCAGTACTAAGAATTCGAGGGATTGCTTGGGAATACCGAGTGCAAGGTGTTTGGGAAAGGGCATTTTTTCGCCCGTAAGCTGATAACCTCTGCGCTGATACCAAGCAATTAATTCATGCCGAACAGAGATAACCGTCATCTGAATACCGGTTCTGCCCAGCCATTTTGCATAGGCTTCCGATGCAGCTAATAGTTTTTTTCCGGTTCCGGCACCTTGTAAATTGGGCTGTACAGTTAGCATACCTAAGTATAATAGCGTTTCTTTGTCTTTCAAATATACACAGGCAATTATGGCATCATGAGTATCCGTAATTACCAGCATTACCGAATCTTCCGCGGTTATCTGTTCTTTTAATTGTTGCTGAGTGGTTCGGATGCCATCCAGTAAGTCGGCTTCAGTAGTCCATCCTTTACGAGAACTTTCGCCTCTATAAGCACTATTTACCAGTTGTTCTAAAGTCAATAAATCGGATAACTGTGCGAAGCGAATGGTTGGATCGGTGAATTGGTAATGTGTATGCATCCCTTTTCAGATAATTGAAACGCTGATGAAAAATGTTGAGTGGAAAGTTAATAAAAAACCCCGCTTAAAAAACGGGGTTTTTATATCAATAGTAACTATTATCAGAAACTTGGATCTGCAGGAGTATTCGTATTTCCATCTCTTTCGCGGAAAGGATAAGGGAAAAAGTTGCGCTTACGCTCTGTGGTAGCTCTTCCAAAACGACGCATATCTTCTAATTTCAATCCAGAAAGATACAATTCAATACATCTGTTCCGATAAATTTGGGTTAATAAATCGGCTGCTGTAGTGGTTGCAACTGTTGGCAAGTCTGCACCAATTCCTAAAGCATCATTGGCAGCCTTTTTTGTAACAACCAGATTCAGTTGTGCAAAGCCATTGGTTAAATCTGGAGTAGTACTTCTGGCATACGCTTCTGCTTTAATCAGCATGATTTCTCCCGGATAGTAAAGGGGAAGCGAAGCAGTAGCCGCGTTCCAGAAACCATTCAGTCGGAAACGTGGATTAATGGTCGGGTTAATGAGGGTATAGAACTGGATGCGTTTATCTGCTAAGTCCGGCGCAATATCAGTGGGAAGCCCCAAGGTAGAATCTTTTGCCTGGTAAACGTTATTGGTTGAAGTAACCGTATTGAATACCGGATTAGGATTGGCCGCTTCAAAATTCATGGTAGAACGCTTGGTTAAATCTACCAGATTGGCGGCAGTTAATGCAGCTGCATAATTGCCACTAAACAAGGCATACCGTGCTTTTAGTGCATACAGTGTATTTACTATATCGATACCTGCGGGGATATCCGTTGAAAAACTTGCTGAAATAGGATTGGCAGAAATGGCCGCCAAAGCTTTATCAATCGCAGCAATGGCTCTAGCAAAACCTACCATTCTGTCGGAAAAAGTAGGGGCATTTACGCCAATGGTATCCGGAACTTTTTCCCATAGTTGCGCAAGTGTTCCCATACTAGCAGCCTTGTAAATGGTTGCATATCCAATGAGGCCACTGGCATATCCTTTGTCGGTTACATTGGCAGCTCCATTAATAACATTATTGGCATCATAAATTACTTTTGATGCGCTACTCCAAACGTTCCCCAATAAGGCGTTGGTGCCATCTACAGCAGTACCCCCGGTTGAAAACTGAAATTCGGAAGTATTACCTGCATTCATCAAAATGGTTTCATTGGTAACTAAACCATTTGCATCATATAGACCGTACGCTACGTTTGCTGCATATATTCTTTGCAAACCTACTGCTGTTCCAGCTAATCCTTTGGCGGATGATAATACCTGCTCTGAGGTAGCTGCCGATGGATTGGTAAAATCTTTTTTACATCCTGTATTCACAACCGACAATGTAATAGCCAGTGATAGAATAGAGATGGATTGAATTATATTTTTCATACTATGCATATTTTAAAAATTAAAATTTGGCCTTTAATCCAACATTGATGGTTCTTGGAATAGGCACACCACCAAAATCGATTCCACGAAGAATAGTACTTTGACCTCCAGCGTTCACTTCCGGATCATAGCCATCGTAGTTATCCCAGCTAATCAAATTTCTTCCGGTAAAGTTCAATGTTAGGTCGGAGAAACATTTAACCTTTCCAAAATTATAGCCAAAAGAAAATTCCCGCAATTTGGTGAATGATCCATCACTAACTCTCCACTCTTCAATTGCATAAATACCGGAAATATATCCACGGGGAAGAATGCCTCTTTGTTCTTGTTCAGCAACTTTGCCATTTCCTACTCCCTGACGGGTACGGAAGTCTGCGTTAAACACATTTCCACCTCTCACCGCATCAAATTGTACTCGAAGACTAAAGCGCTTGTAAGTGAATTCATTGGTTAAGGAAGCCGTAAACATAGGGTTGGGGTCTCCAATGATTCTGCGCAGGGTGCTTCCAGATGGTAAGCCAGTAGCAGGATTTCTGCCAGGGGTAAAGGTTAAAACACTATTTTGAACACCCGCCTCGATTGTTGGAATACCAGCTGCATTTTTCAACAAATCACCGTTGTTATCACGCGCAAAAAAGGTACCATAAAATACGCCAATCGGCTTGCCTTCAATAATAGAAACTGGCGCGCCAGAGTTGGTGCTTAACAGGGTAAGGGCCTGACCAATGCTAACTGCTTTATTTCTGTTCTGGTTGTAAATACCGGTAATTTCCCAAGTGAAATCTTTTTTCTTAATCGGCATTGCAGTAACTACTACTTCAAAACCTTTGTTCTCTAATGCGCCAAAATTATCCAATAAGCTAGAGAATCCATTGGTAGGAGCAATAAAGCGATTAATCAATAAGTCTTTAACTTTTTTGTTGTATACGTTTAAAGTAACTCCTACGCGATTAGCAAGGAATGAGAGGTCTAAACCAAACTCAAGCTCTTGCTGTCTTTCTGGTTTTACGTTCTCATTAGCCAGTGTACTGCTGCTGAGAAGGGAGGTACGACCTAAATAAGAAGCAGTGCTATAGGTGTTGAACCGAGAGTAAGCACCAATTCCGGTTAAGTTTCCACTTTCTCCATAGGCTAAACGAACTTTAAACAGATCCCACCATTTAGCAACACTTGACTTTGCCCACCAGTCTGCACCAGATACTACATAACTACCACTGGCTTTGTAATAAGTTTGATTGCGTTGATCTTTACCAAATACCGATGAACCATCCACTCTTACAGCACCTGTTACAAAGAATTGGTTCCGATATTTAAAGTTTTGCTGGATATACGCACCTGAAATTGAAATTTCACTTCTCTCATCTACACCAGGCAAAATCGTACTCGCACCATTTACAGTTTGCACGAAAGGTGCCAAACCTCGTCCCTGCAACAAAGAGTAGTTGTTCTTTTCGTATTGCTGAGAGAAACCTACCTGTGTTACTGAGTTGATATTGGAAGTGATGTCAAAATTATAAGTAGCATTCAAATCGTGGTTAATAGCGAAAAATGCATTGTTACCCGTGCTAGAGTATCCGTTTTGTGTAGGATCTAGGGTAGAACCACCTCCAAAGAAGGCAGTATTCGTGTTGTATGCATAAGGAGGAATGAAAGTAGTGCCATTCTGATTGTAATTGTCTATACCCATCGTATAATCAATTGTTAATCGCTTGATGGGCTTCAGTTTCAAACCGAAATTTGCAATGATGCGATTGGTGGTTTGTTTTTGTAAGATGTCTTCAATAACAGAAACCGGATTGGCACGGCCTCTTTCACCTACTGCTTGTATATTTCCCAAAGCATCTCTTTTCCAAATATTGTGGAAGTTACCGATAATGGTCATTGAGTTCATGGGAGAGAAGAAGGAGTTTCCATCGGGCTTTTCGTTGGCTGTGCTATTTACATAGTTGAGACCTAAACTCATACTAGCCCATTTGTTAATCACCTGATCTACATTACTGCGAAAACTGTAGCGTTGAAAGCTAGTATTTTGTATTATACCCTGGTTAAAGAAATAAGAACCAGAGAGGTAATATTTTGTTTTGTCATTTCCTCCACTAACCGCAATATTATTATCGGTTCCATTGGCACTTCTAAAAATATAGTCCTGATAATCGTACCGAGTAACTGCCGTAGTGGTGGTTTGGAAAGGAGCAGTAATGATATCCTGTGTAAGCGCTCCGGGGCCATCCGTTGGTCCACCGAATTTAGTAGGCGATTGATTTACATCCAATTTTTTGCGCAGGGCACTGGTAAGATAAGTGGTAGAAAAAGTAATGGAAGGAGCTCCTGACTTACCCTTTTTGGTAAATATTTGAACTACCCCAGCGTTGGCACGGCTTCCATAAATAGCAGCGGCGGCAGCACCATTTAATACCTCAACCCGCTCAATATCATTCGGGTTGATATCTACCAGTCTGCTCTGGCCTATAGCACCTACCGAATTTGTACCATCATAGTTTCCAGAAGTATTGGTAACCCGATTGGTTGCATTATTTACAATTACTCCATCTACAATATAGAGTGGATCTGAAGAGGAGGAGATTGAGCTAATTCCTCTTAATCTTACACTCAATCCACCCGCAGGGTCACCTGAGTTTTGTGTGATTTGTGCACCCGCTGTTTTCCCCTGAAGTGCAGCTAATACGTTAGTGCTAGATCCTTTATTTAGGTCATCCGCACTCACTGTACTGATATAGCTTCCCAATTGACGACGGGTAGTACCCGCAGAAGTTCCGGTTACTATCACTTCATCTAATTTAGCAACCTTTTCATTCATAGTTACATCAATGGTATACGATTTGGCAGTTCCTACTGTAAGTGAACTGCTTTGCTCTCCCAAGCCTATACCTGAAAATACCAGGGTGTAAGTTCCAGGATTCAGTGGGGCTGTAAATGAATAAGCGCCTGTTGCATCTGAAGTTGTGCCATATTTGGTTCCTTTTACAGTTACCGTAACAGATTCTACAGAAGCTCCGCCGGTACTATTGATTTTTCCCGAGATGCGCACCTGTCCGAATGCAATAACGGCGAATAAACTTAGGGTTAATGATAAACAGAGATGTTTCCATTTACCATACCTGTGGGTTGTTCGTGTTTTCATAATGGTAGTTTAGGTTTTCGTTGTTATAAAATAGTTATACCCATATCACGATAGGGAGCGAGTATGGGATCATCCTTGTCCAGTTCGGTAATTAATATATCAATCTGATTGAGTGCGCAGATTTTGATTCTTTGTACGGAGTTGAGCTTCTCTGATATAGACAGCACCACTTTTAAATTCGATGCTTCCAGCATGGCCTTTTTTACTATTACTACATCCCAATCATTATCTGTAATGCCATTCTCAACATCCATTGCATTAATTCCCATAATACAGATATCCGCTTTTATAGATTTAATTTTAGAGATGGCTTCACCCCCCACCGCAATCTGAGATTTTTTAGATATCTTATCACCTATGAATATTACATCCGAATTGGGATGTTGTGCATATTCATACGCAGCCGGAATACTGCCCGTTAAAAAAGTAGCCTGTAAAGTTTCCGGTAACATCCGGGCCATTTCAATTACCGTTGTACCTCCACCCGATAAAACAAACATGCCATCCTTTAGTAAGCTAATGGCTTTTTGTCCAATAATTTTTTTCTGCTCCCCATGAAAAACATCCGAACGTAAATAAAAACTATTGAAAGATTTGGAGAGGGCACCCCCATGAACTTTAATAACTTTTCCCTCTTCCGCCAATTCATTTAAATCTCTACGAATCGTATCTTCCGATACCTGTATTTCCCCACTCAAGTCGGCAGACAATACACTATTATGTAAACTAACCTGTCGCAATATGTATGCCTGTCTCTCTTTTTTTAGCATCTTTACATTTTGGAGTTCTAAATTATTACAATTAACGAATACTTAACCCAAAAACCGCAAAAAGTTGCAATTTTTCTTTTTTTCTGCTTAAAATACCGCAAGAATGAATAAAAATATCAATAAATTATATATGATGGGGAATGCGGATTCCCGGATGATAGTAGGACTCATGAGCGGAACCTCTTTAGACGGACTCGACGTAGCACTTTGCAAAATTAGCGGTTGCGGATTGGAAACCCGAATCGAATTACTTGAATTTGCCACCATACCTTATACAGCCTTTTTTAAAAATCAGGTAAAAGAAGTATTTGCTAAAAAACTAGCCAGCTTAGAAAAAGTATGTTTATTGAATGAATGGATTGGGGTATTTCATGGGCGACTGATATTAGATTGTTTAAAAAAATGGGGTATTCGGCCAGAGGCAGTTGATTTAATTGCCAGCCATGGTCAAACCATTTACCATGCCCCCACATGGCTACACCAGGATGATCTTTTTCCGAATGCGACGCTCCAAATTGGAGACGGAGACCATATATCGGTAACTACCGGAATTATTACCCTTTCTGATTTTCGGCAAAAACACTTGGCAGCAGGTGGGGAAGGGGCTCCTTTGGCAGTTTACGGCGACCACCTGATTTTTAGCAAAGAAGGGGAAAATCGCATTATGCTGAATATTGGAGGCATCGCCAATTTTACTTTTTTACCGGGCAATCGCGATGTGTCGGCTATTTTCAGCTCCGATACCGGACCCGGTAATACCCTCATGGATTCGTATGTGCAGCAATACTTTAATACACCTTATGATAAAGATTCCGCAATTGCCAAATCAGGTACGCTGCATGAAGGTTTATTGGCAGCATTAGCCAGCCATAGTTTTTTTCAACAACCGTTTCCAAAAACTACTGGGCCTGAATTATTTAATCTCGAATACCTGCGGTTTGCACAAAACGAATCCGGTACAGTAACCCTGAATCATGAAGATGTATTGAGAACCCTTAACCGTTTTACTGCAGTAACCATTGCTCAATCTATTCGTACCTGTTGCGATCCCAATCAAAACTACACCCTCTATTCTAGCGGGGGTGGTATGCATAATCCGCTGGTGATGGAGCAATTGAGAGCGTTGTTGCCAGATTTTACCTTTTTTACAACGAATGATTTGTCTATTCATCCAGATGCAAAAGAAGCGGTATTGTTTGCTATTCTCGCGAATGAAACCATAGCCGGAAATCAACTGACCTATGGGAATGCCCAATCAGGTATACCGTCTGTTAGTATGGGAAAAATCAGTTTCCCCGATTAAAAGATATTAAAAGCGAGCC
>Ga0114980_10002016_pt1 | contig 14503 bp, 13 predicted proteins | sample S_140806_EF_Meta_FD_87018 | JGI IMG/M metagenome (GOLD analysis project Ga0114980, IMG submission 87018) | Freshwater microbial communities from Lake Simoncouche, Canada to study carbon cycling - S_140806_EF_MetaG | ecosystem: Environmental > Aquatic > Freshwater > Lake | place: Lake...
CTTTTTAAAAGTGCATGGTATTTGAATCGATTAACGAATACTATCTTCAGAGTGGCAGAATTTCTATGTTTATTTTTCTTTCTCATCATTTGTATACAATTTAAAGGAATGCCATGGTTGGCCATATTGATTGCTTGGTTATGTTTGATGCTGATTTTGCTCACCATGTTTGAACAGCGTATGCATAGTCCTTTGCGTATTTCTTTAGAGGATAAAGGTATTATTGTGCATAAATTTATAGTTAAAAAGCACATAAGTTGGAAGCAATTGGCATCTGTAAATGTGCAGCATAATACGCTTACTCTTGTATTTAAAGATCAACATATGAAGCAATGGGTTTATGACAATGCCAATGCCCAAGCAGAAGAAGTTCTTGCTTATGCTGCCGCACAAATTGAAAAAAATACTTTAGCTATCACAAACGATTGGTAAAATAACATGATGACACCTTACTTATTATATTCAGACGGACAAGGAAATATATTTGAAGATACAAGCCTATATGCTATTGGCCGTAGTGGATGGGATGCTATGCCAGTTGCAGAAGAAGATTGGATACCCTTGCCAGATGGAGGCTCACTATACGAATTGCCGGGTAGAAAAGGAATTGGCGTAGATGTAGTAACGGGTGAATTGCGCTTATGCGAATTGGGTTGGGCAGTGGCTGCATTTATTCCGCCCGCGCATACGGGCTTATATATGGCTGCTTATGAAACGGCTGAAGATGCTCCAACACTGCCATTGTTCTGCTACACGGCTGTGGGATGGCATAATGATGTGTTTTATGTTACCGCACTTAGAATAGAGCAAGATATTCGTCAAGAGTGTAGTGGCTTTGATGCAGCAAAAGTAAAAGAAGGTGTAAGTACGTTACTAAAAGCATATCCGCATAATCGATTGGTGCAGCACCTATCATCAAATTGTGCTTTGACCTATGAATGCCCTGCGGCAAGAAACTTTTTTATGGGTAGATGGGAATGTCCTGTTCCAAGCTCTCCAGCATGTAATGCCAATTGCTTAGGATGTATTTCTTTTCAGCCTGAAGAAGAAACCATTGACTCCACACAAGATCGACTAACCTTTAAACCAAGTGCTGCAGAAATTGTAGAGTTTACCGTGCCGCATTTAGAGCAAGCACCTTATCCTATTATTAGTTTTGGACAAGGTTGCGAAGGGGAGCCTTTGTTAATGTGGGAGACGATTAAAGAAGCAATTATCGAAATTAGAAAACATACTACAAAAGGTAGTATCAATATCAATACCAATGGCAGCAAACCCTATGCCGTATCTAAACTAATGGAAGTAGGATTGGATAGTATACGTGTGAGTTTAAATTCGGCACGAAAAGAAATCTATACGAGTTATTATTTACCCAATAATTATCAGTTTGAAGATATAGTAGAAAGCTTGAAAGTTGTTACAGATCATGGCGGATGGGCATCTATCAACTATTTTGTTTTCCCGGGCATGACGGATTGTGAAGCAGAATATCAAGCCCTTAGAAAGCTCATACAATACACCAACTTAAGTATGATACAATGGCGCAATTTCAATATCGATCCGGACTGGTATTTAGGTAAAATTGGGGTTTACGAAACAGGCGATCCAATTGGTGTAAAACAAATGATGACTTTGATTAAAGAGGAGTTTCCCAATGTGAAATTTGGGTATTTTAATCCACCCAAAGAACGGATGATCAACTTCGAAAATGATTTTGCTCATTAATATGTTTCTTTAAAAATTGTGCCTATTTTTGAATAGTAAAAATGCTCATTTCAACTACACAACATAAACGTACTATTTCGGCTTGGATGCTTACTTTAACTATCCATGCATTAATTTTATTGGCTTTGTTATGGTGGCGCTATCAAATACCTGTTCCGGTAGTGAAAGAAGAAGAATTGGGCATGGAAGTGAATTTAGGTGTAGATGAAAATGGCTTTGGCGATCAGCAAACTTTAGCAAGTGAGGCACCAGCTAATCAACAAGATTTAAGTACAGCATCTCCAAATAATAGTATTGATTTTCCTACCACCGATCAAGACGCACCCGCTATATCTACCACTAAGGTGCCAGTCAATCAACGATTAAGCGCAAATAGTGCACAACGAAATGCTGCGAATAATCTAGTCAAACCAAAATACATTTTATCAGGTGCCTTGGGCAAAGGGGGCAATAATGCTATGGGAGATGAGTCTGGTGCAAGTGAAGGGAATACTCAAGGAGCTGGAGATAGGGGTGTGGCTGGGGGCTTGTCAGGTTCGAAAAACTATACGGGTTCGCCGGGACAAGGTGCTGGTGGTGTAAAACCAGAATTAGAAGGGCGTGCGATTATAGCTTATCCTGCACCCGAAGCTTTTTTCAGAGAGAGCGGCAAGGTGGTATTTAGAATAACGGTTAATAGAGAGGGTGTAATTACCAATAAACAAATTGTAAGTTGTGATAATCCAGAATTACGATCTATAGCCTTACAAAAAATTGCAAGAGTCCGCTTTAATAAAAGTGCAGATGCGCCTGTGGAGCAATTTGGAAAAATAACTTTCGCCTTTACATTAAGAGAATAAGCATGTTGGACCAACAAAAGGCCCCTTTTACATCCTATCAAAATACACTCGCATTTTTGTTTGAACAATTACCGATGTTCTCAAGAATTGGGAGTAAAGCCTATAAAGCAGATTTAAATAATATCATTGCTTTAAGTAATGCCATAGGCAATCCGCATTTAACATTTAAGTCGATACATATAGCAGGTACTAATGGGAAAGGGAGTGTTAGCAATATGTTGGCCGGCATTTTACAAACCAGCAACTATAAAGTTGGCTTGTATACTTCTCCTCATATTCTAGATTTTAGAGAGCGCATTCGCATCAATGGGGTAATGATTGCCGAACAAGCAGTTGTTGATTTTGTAAATGAGCATTACGCTTTAATCACCAGCATTCAACCTTCTTTTTTTGAAATTACGGTAGCTTTAGCATTTGATTATTTTGCTAAAGAATCCGTTGATATTGCTGTTATAGAAACGGGTTTGGGCGGTCGTTTAGATAGTACAAATATCATCACTCCTATATTAAGTATCATTACTAATATTAGTTTAGACCATACCGATTTATTGGGCAGCACAGAAACGGCTATAGCCTTTGAAAAAGCAGGTATTATGAAACCCAAAGTGCCTGTGTTAATTGGAAGTGCTCATGCAGAAACGATGCGTGTTTTTGTGCAGCAATCGCTTTTGAAAGGAAGTACTTTATATGAAGCCAATTTGTTTTACGATGTAGTAAGAAGCAAAGTAGATGCTACCCATCAACATTTGAAAGTGGTTCATAAAAGTAAACATACGATAACCGATATTGTTACCGATATGTTGGGCGATTTTCAGTTAGAGAATATAAAAACAGTAATGGCAGCTTGTGATATTTTAGTCCATTATGGATTGCCAATAGATATAGATGCTATTCAGAAAGGGCTATTTAAAATAAAGCAAATAACTGGCTTCATGGGTCGATGGCATACGGTGCAACAACAGCCAATTGTTATCATGGATGTGGGTCATAATGTAGCAGGTATTAAAATAGTGGCACAACAATTGCAGCAATTAAAAGCAAACAGAAAACACATTGTTGTAGGTTTTGTAAAAGATAAAGAAGTGGCTGCTGCTTTGGCATTATTGCCCAAAGAGGCGTATTACTATTTTGTAGCTGCCACAATTCCAAGAGCTTTGCCGAGTGATGATTTAATGCAAGTTGCTGTGGCTATGGGCTTGCAAGGCATTGTTTATTCTTCCGTTACTGAAGGTGTAGTACAGGCTATGCAGGCAATGCATTCAGAAGATGTTCTATTAGTTACGGGTAGTTTTTTTGTAGTAGCGGAAGCTATGATATTATTTCCCTCTTCCTTGAAATAATACTTTAAAGGTATAGAGCATTATTTTTATATCTAAAGCTAGGGAGCAATTTTCAATATACAGTATATCATATTTCATACGATCAATCATTTGATCAAGATTTTCTGCATAGCCATATTGCACCATGCCCCACGAGGTAAGTCCTGGTTTTACTTTATGTAAATATTTATAGTGTGGATGCGTAGTGGTGATTTGGTTGATATAGAAAATTCTTTCTGGTCGAGGGCCCACTAAAGACATATCGCCCCTTAGGATATTAAAAAATTGAGGCAATTCGTCGATACGCCATTTGCGCATAAATTTGCCCCAATTAGTAATTCTCGGATCATCGGTTTTAGATAAGGCAGGTCCCATTTCTTCTGCATTTACATACATAGATCTAAATTTTAGAATATTAAAGGGAATACCATATTTACCGATTCGTTCTTGTTTGTATAAAATAGGGCCAACTGATGAAAATTTTACGCGTATAATGGTAAAAAGATAAAGCGGCAATAAAATAATGATAGCGGAAGCACTTACTATAATATCCATAAATCGCTTACATACTCTTTGCCAGTCTGGCATAAGATCTGGATAGATATTAATTAATGCTGCTGCGTTAATGCTCGTTGTTTTTACAACTCCAGATATGAAATCATATAGGTCAGGAAGCACTTTGATGAACAAAGGCGTATGACTAAGGCGAATTAAAATGTTACTAAGTAAATGATGCTCAGAAGTATCCATGGAAATGATGACCACTTCAATTTCATTTTGCTCAATTACGCTTTCAAGGTTGTTTAAATTACCAAGTTTCGGAAGAAACTTAGCTAACTCGTCTTCCTCATCTTCTTGCAAACTAATAAAACCAATACATAAATTCCCATCTTGATTGTTTTCTTCTTGAATGGTTTGATAAAGCTTTACTGCATTGCTATTGCCGCCAATAATAACTGTTTTAAAATGAACAACACCGGTAAGGATATTCTTTTTCACCTGTTGAAAGAGTACAAATCTAAATACGCACAATATGCTAAAATGCAACAGCATATAGCGAGCAGTGACTTTAATGAAGTATTTAAATTGATCATTATCATTAGAAAAGAAAAATAACGAAATAAATAGGCCTCCTAATAAAGTAGCTATAAAAATTCTATTAATTTCTATCAAACGAGATTTGTGATACAGGTCGAAATAAGTACCACTTAAAAGATAAATGAAAAGCCAAATAGAGGGGATAACAACAACGCCAATTAGAATATCTCTAGGCAGTAAGCCTTGAAGGGTGTTTTGAAAAGAATGAAATCCGAGTACGTTTTGGCGGTACATCCAAAAAACAAACCAAGCAATTAAAGCGCTAAAAAAATCTAGTATTACAAGATTGCGTATAGCCTGTTTTCTTTTGGTTGGTATGTTGTGCAGTGCGTTAATAAGAAACTACTTTAAAGTTGTCAAATAATACATATCCGCTACTCATGCCGCTTGGCAAATCTGCACGAATCATGATGCGGTAATTCAATCCTCTGTTATTAGAAGCAAATTTTTGTAAGTCGATATATACTTTATTCCATTCACTCTTTGGTTTAAAACCACTAATATATTCGTAATAAACGCCCCCTTGGTCATAACTTACTTGAATACCCACTTGAAAATCTATGGTGTTTTTGTAATGCAACTCTAAGTACGATGCAGTTACCGGAAGCGTAAACGTAGCTGTACTGATCACTTGTGCCGTCTGCTGTGGAGCTTTAAAATATAATTTGCCGGAGGCGCCTCCTTCAAATACTTCGCTCGAATTTAATGTTCTATTCAAGGTAGTATCGCCAGTAATGGAAGTAAAGGTGTTGCCACCTTCAAAATCTTCTTGCCATTTAAATAGGGTAGCGCTGTAGTACGAAGAGCTTGGCGTTATTTTTTTTATGGTGCCAGGTTGATAAGCTAGTGAAACGGTATCGGTTTTAAAAAAAGGGTAGGCTAATTGCAAGCCGTTTAATCCATTTAATATAACACCGGGTGCTACTTTTAAGAGCCCTGTTTTTGTGCTAATGATTGGGACGCGGGCAGGTAATTCATATGCCCCAATGAGTTGGTTGTCGAAATATACAAAAGCACTATTTATTTTTTGTCGAGCCGTACCTGTCAAAACCGGATTGCTAGTTTTAAATTGAAACGAATCTATTTGAACATAGGTAGGTATAGGTTCGCTTGGGTTGATGAGGTTACAACTAGCTATAAAGCCTAAAAAAAAAGAAATAACTATAGCTTTACTTAAACGCATATTACTTATAAACGAATTAGTCATTACTTGTATTGTGCGCATCTTCGTGAAGGCTCATTTTTTTCAAAATTTGATGTGCTACATCCATTGCTTGATAGCCATCGATTACATTTACTCTCACGGGTTTGTCTTCTATAATGGCTATTGCAAATTCTAATAATTCCATTCTAATCGCATTTGCGGCAGGAATTTCTGGCAATTCTACCGATATAATTTTTTTATCTCCACTTGGCAATTCAATTGGGAAATCCATCATGCCTTTAGAACTATCTTCAGGTTTTAACTTAACGATTTCTGTTTTCTTCTCTAAAAAATCTACACCGATATAAGCGTCTTTTTGGAACATACGCAATTTGCGCATTTTTTTAAGTGAAATTCGACTAGAGGTCAAGTTAGCTACACAGCCATTATTAAATTCAATACGAGCATTAGCAATGTCTGCAGTTTCGCTAATAACAGCTACGCCACTAGCAGAAATTCTTTTTACCGGAGATTTTACTAAATGTAACACGATGTCAATATCGTGAATCATTAAGTCTAAAATTACAGATACATCGGTACCTCTTGGGTTGAATTGTGCCAAGCGATGTGCTTCTATAAATAATGGATTTAAAGGTGCATTGTTCAAGGCCATAAACGCAGGATTATATCGTTCTACATGGCCTACCTGACATTTTAAATTGGCTTCATTAACCAACTCTACAAGTTTGGCTGCTTCTTCGAGCGTATTGGTCAGAGGTTTCTCTACAAAAACATGTTTGCCGGTAGAAAGCGCTTTTTGTGCTATTTCAAAATGGGTGGTGGTTGGGGAAATGATATCAAGCGCATCTACTTCTTTTAGAAGGGCTTCTAAACTATCAAATCGTGGAATTTGGTATTCGCTGATTACTTGAGCGGCATGCTGATCATTAGGTTCGTAAAATCCTACTAAATTAATTTCATCTATCGTTTTCCATTGTTGAATATGAATTTTACCTAAGTGGCCTGCGCCACAAACTCCAATTTTTAGCATGCTTATATTTTTATAAATGGTTTGCTTGGCAAGTTACAAATTATTTGTCCAAGTTTATGGATGAAGGGTGATCTTGCCTGTAAAAACTAATTGAATTGGGCCTTTAAGCCAAACATTAATAGCATTTGTTGGGTTAATTTTTTCAAATTGAACACTTAAATCACCACCCAGGGTTTTAATGTCTATATCAAATTTTCCCAATGCAGTATTACTGTGGGCTATGGCCGCTGCGGTTACGCCAGTGCCACAACTCATGGTTTCATCTTCTACACCTCTTTCGTAGGTTCTTACAAATAAGTTGTTTTGATCTATAACTTCTACAAAATTTACATTTATACCTGTTGGGTATGCTTCTCTATTTCTAATCGTTCTACCTTCTGTTGCCACGTCTATTGTGTGTACGTCTTTAATGAATGTTACATAATGAGGTGAACCTGTTTGTATTTCAACATGATTATTTATAACATTATTTTCAGATACATCTTGCATGTGTAAAACAATAATATTGTTGTCTAATAGTAATGCCTCATGAAGGCCGTCAATAGCTTCAAACTGCGTAGTATCTTCTTTAATAAGTTGAAGTTGCTTTGCAAAAGCAACGATGCATCTGCCCCCATTTCCACACATGGTGCTTTCTGCACCATCGGCATTGTAATAAACCATTTTAAAGTCGGCAACGCTACTGTTTTCTAATAGCATAAGTCCATCTGCACCTATTCCTTTTCTCCGGTCGCACAAAAAAGCAATTTGTTCCTTTTTTAGCTTTATGTGTTGCGCCCGATTATCAATGATAACAAAATCATTGCCTGTACCTTGATATTTAAAAAAGTTAAGTTCCATTTATTTTCTATTAAAATATTGTAATGCTCTAGAGTTATCTCCAATTGGACTTTGACCACTAGTATATAAAGATGCTCTCCAATTTGGATCAAAAACATCTCCAATTACATTGCTATGCAAAAGTAGGTATTCGTTAAGAGCAAATGGAGGTATGTAAAATAAAAATAGACCTTGTATATTTCTTTTGCCAATGGTATTATATTGCCAAATGGTATAAGGTAATGCACCGGTTTCATTTTGGACAGAAATTTGCTCGTTTGGAGCACCATATTTTAAATAGGTTATTCCCATATCCGTTTCATAACCTATTTTCCCAGCGCGGGTATATAATTTATTAACGATTTTTATTTTTTCTGCATATTCATTCCATGCTTGTGCAGGGTTGGTTTTATTTCTTTGCTCCCAGTAGTTATACAAGAAATACCGCATATACGTATCGTTGGGTTCGCTTAAGAATTGTTTGATTTGTGCTTTTTCTATGGCGCTAGAAACGGGCGCAATCATTTTTAAAATTGCTTTTAATTGCGCTGTATTGTATTTGGCAATAAAAGTAGTGGCTAAGTTTAAAAAAGTAGTAGGTAGTTTTTCTTCTTTAGTAGTATCTTCTTTATTTATGGCTAATTCAATGGGTGCAGTATTGAGAATTTGAAAGAAACAATTTTGTTTAGTCAACACAACATTCTCTTTGGTATTGGCAATAAGATTTAAAAAATAATTGCCCGACTTTAATTGATGTATTGGAAAGGTCTTTTGATGAGCAAAAACTCCTTCTCCAAAAAGGGTGTCGAAATAGATTAAATGATTGATAGCCTCTCCAAAGGCTTTTTTCGAAATATAAAACTGATACATGATGGTATCCTTGTTTTGTAGTTGATAACTCTCTGCATAGCAATTAACTACTTTTACATTTTCTAGAAATAAACTGGAACTAGGAATTTGATAAAGCCCATTTTTTAAAAAAACAGGTTCTTGTATAGTGCTGTCAAAAGGCCCTTGTTTATCTATAATTTGAATGGAAGATAAATGAACTTGTGTTTGGTTGTAGATGTCAATTTGTATGCTGTCTTCCCAAAACTGCACATTTTGTAAATTACTCTTGTCGGTCAAAACAACCCTGCACGCGCTCGTCTTAATGGGGGTATAAACTCTGTTAAGGTCAAATAATGGAGCCACTTGCATACTATCACTTTCCATCCCTTTCAAAATATATGTTTTAAGTCGCGTCCATCCGGTATCTGCTTTCGCATCAATTTGAATAATAACTTGTTGTTGCCAATGACCAAGTTTTGTTTTAACAAAGCCAACTGTTTTGGGGTTTATTTCTGTTATAATTTCAATATATGGGATTAATTGCTTTTCGTTTTTTTCGTAGAAAAGAGCAGCATGATGCAATCCTTCTATCGCACTTACTCGAGCGCTAAGAAAAATAAATAATACGATAATGGAAATGCTCTTCTGCATTTTATTAATTTTATGCAAATTACTAAATGCTTTTGTTTATTTCTATGTCTTTACTAATTACTTCCTATATGCCTTTCCCTAGTATTGCTTGGTGTGCAGACATGCTAAAAGTTGATGCTGTTTTATTGGATGATCAGGAATCCTACAGAAAAATGACATACAGAAACAAATATGAAATCGCTACGGCTAATGGGCGTTTAAAATTAAGTATTCCCTTATTGAATGGAAGAAACCAACGGGTGCCCATGGGTGAGGTTCAGATTTTCAACGAAGAGGATTGGCAACAACAGCATTATAAGTCTATAAAAAACGCCTATAATCGTTCTCCTTTTTTCGAATATTACGAGCTCGAATTACGGCGCTTATTTACTGTTAAATACGATCGATTAATTGATTTTAATAAAGCAAGTATTGATTTTGTAATGCAAAGTTTAAGGATAAAAAAAGAAATACAACAACTTGGAGATAATACTATCGAAGTAAATAAAGTGGCAATAGATTGGCGCATAGAACAACAACGTGACTTTGTACAAAAACCATACTATCAATTGTTTGAAAATAAAAATGGATTTCTAGCTAACCTAAGCATTTTGGACTTAATTTTTAATGAAGGAAATCTAGCTATAGATTTTTTATAACTGTTTCATTTTCCAAACACCCATCATAGCTTCTTTTACAATGCCTTTCGACATTTTGGATACGCCTTCTGTTCGGTCTATAAAAGTAATAGGTACTTCAGTGATTTTGAAACCTGCTTTCCAAGTGCGGTATTTCATTTCAATTTGAAAAGCATAGCCAATAAATTGAATATCATCTAATGGAAGCGTAGCTAGTACTTTTTGTGTATAGCATACAAAACCTGCCGTTGGATCTTTAATTGGCATCCAAGTGATGAGTTGAGTATATAAAGCGCCTCCTTTAGAAATAAAAATTCGATCCCAAGGCCAATTGACCACTTTGCCACCTTTGGTATAACGAGAGCCTACCGACATATCTGCGCCGGATTCACATGCTTGATGAAGGCGTATAAGATCTTTAGGGTTGTGAGAGAAGTCGGCATCCATTTCAAAAATGAAGGCATAATTTCTTGCTAAGGCCCATTTAAATCCTGCGATATAAGCAGTGCCTAAACCTAATTTCCCTGTACGCTCAATAATAAATAAAGACTGTGGAAATTGAGCTTGTAGCTCTTTTACAATAGCAGCAGTACCATCTGGTGAGCCATCATCTACAATAAGTACATGAAAGCCCGCTTCTAAAGAAAATACCGCTTTTATAATGGCCGATATATTTTCTTTTTCATTGTAAGTTGGTATGATAACTAATTTACTCAAGTAGATCTTTAATTAATATTCGGCAATTTAGTAAATAATAACTAATTGATCCCTAATTTCGTAAGGTAAAGTTTTATTAAAATAGATTATATTATCAGTATGCAAGTACATCAAGATCAGTTTCTTAAAGAGCAGTATATGCTTTTGTTAGAACAAATCAATCCCAATCAAGCGCCACTTTGGGGCATAATGACCTATCAACATATGCTTGAGCATATGATGGTAGCCTTTCAAGTTTCTTGTCAGCAACAGCAAGTACCTTGTATTCATGAACCGGAGCGTGTTGCAAAGATGCAAGCATTTTTATTGACGGATATACCCTTTAAAGAAAATACTAAGTCGCCATTGCTAGGAGAAACACTCGAGCCATTAATCTATTCATCTTTAGAAGCGGCCTTGCAACAGTTAAAAGAAGCCAGGAGCACTTATTTTAATCAATATGCTATTCAGGAAGATGTTCTAGTATTTCACCCCATTTTCGGCACCTTAGATAAGAAATTAAATGATGCACTTTTATACAAACACGCAGTTCATCATTTAAAACAATTTGGTGTAGAACTCTAAACTAATTTTTATCTTTACCATTCGATAATCAATTATATGTCTGTACAAGTATTACAAAATTATGCCGAAGGCAAATGGGTAAATGCCGTAGCTGGTGGCGAAACCTTATATAATGCCATAAATGGCGATCCTATATACACTGCTTCCAGTGAGGGCTTAGATTTTGGAAGCATGATGGAGTATGCTAGAAAAGTGGGTTCTCCTGCACTTCGTAAATTAAGTTTCCAACAGCGCGGTTTAATGTTGAAAGCGCTGGCTATGTATTTAAATGATCGCAAGGATTATTTTTATACAATAAGCGCACTAACAGGAGCTACTAAAGCCGATTCTTGGGTTGATATAGAAGGCGGTATCGGTAATTTATTTGCATACGCATCTATGAGAAGACAATTTCCGGATGCTAGTTTTTATGTAGATGGGGAAGCGGCTAAATTAAGTAAAGAAAACACCTTCATTGGTCATCATATAATGGTGCCTAAAGAAGGAGTTGCTATTCATATTAATGCTTTTAACTTTCCTGTTTGGGGTATGTTAGAAAAAATTGCGGTTAATTTATTTGCAGGTGTTCCAGCAATAGTGAAACCAGCAACGGCTACTTCTTATTTGACAGAAGTTGTTTTTAAAGAAATTATTGCATCCAACATTTTACCGGAAGGTGCTTTACAACTGATTTGTGGATCGGCAAGAGGTATATTAGACTTTGTAGAAAGTCAAGATGTAGTCACCTTTACGGGTTCTGCAGAAACGGGAAAAAAATTAAAATCACATCCTCGATTAATAGAAGAAGCAGTACCTTTTAATATGGAGGCAGATTCTTTAAATGCTTGTGTGTTGGGCTTAGATGTAGCGCCAGGTTCTGCAACCTTTGATATTTTTATTAAAGAAGTTGTGCGTGAAATGACTACGAAAGCCGGTCAGAAATGTACAGCTATCAGAAGAGTAATTGTTCCTGCTAATGTTTTAGAAGAAGTACACATAGCTTTAGGAAAACGATTAGCAAGCACCGTCATTGGAGATCCAAGTGTGGAAGGCGTGCGTATGGGCCCATTAGCTGGTCAAGCACAGCGGGAAGAAGTAAGAGAAAAGGTGGCGCAATTGGCAAAAGCCCAAACGATTATTGTAGGTAGTTTAGATCTGTTTGAAGTAAAAGGAGCAGATAAAAATAAAGGCGCATTTTTCGCACCTATCGTATTTTTAAATGAGCATCCTTTCCAAAATATTGCTTGTCATGATATTGAAGCCTTCGGGCCCGTAACAACTTTGATGCCCTATACTACTAATGAAGAAGCTATTCAATTAGTGAAAATGGGTAAAGGCTCCTTAGTGTGCTCCATTATAACAGAGGATAATGAAATTGCTAAAGAATTTGTTTTAGGGGCAGCTACCATGCATGGCCGTATTTTAATTCTCAATGCGGAGTGTGCTAAAGAAAGCACAGGACATGGATCGCCTATGCCTCAATTGGTACATGGTGGTCCCGGAAGAGCAGGTGGTGGAGAAGAAATGGGTGGTAAACGAGGCGTGTTACATTATTTGCATCGCACGGCTATTCAAGGTTCACCTACCATGATTACGGCTGTTACCAATGTGTATCAACAGGGCGCTGACCAAAAAGAAACAGATATACATCCGTTTAAAAAACATTTCGAGGATTTAGAAATTGGCGAAACATTGGTTACGGCTAAGCATACCATTACGGAAGCTGATATCGTAAATTTTGCCAATGTAAGTGGTGATCATTTTTATGCTCACGTAGACGTTACCTCTTTAGATGGTACTATTTTTGAAGGACGAGTTGCTCATGGTTATTATATTTTGTCTAAGGCTGCCGGTATGTTTGTAGATGCTAAAAAAGGACCTGTATTACTCAATTACGGAATTGATGAATGTAGATTTACAAAACCGGTATATCCAGGTACTACCATTGGTGTGAAACTAACGGTAAAAGAAAAAATCGGACAAGAGAAAAAATCAGCTGATGATATTGCAAAAGGTATTGTGAAATGGTTGGTAGAGGTATACGACCAAACGAATGAAACCGTTGCAATTATTACTATTTTAACAATGGTGAAAATGAAACAGCAATAGCGCATGGGAATTTTTAGAGTGCTCTTTATGGTATTGCTGATTACCTTTATTCCTTATTTTTTTAAAACGACTTGGAAAAATAAAAAATCAGATAAGCAATCAAAACAACGCGTTCAAATTTTGTTTGTTGTGGTGGCAATTCTACTTTTAATAATAATAAATAAAATAAAATGAGTTCACAAAACGGTCATGTAACTAGTTCGGTAAGTAATCATATTGGAACAGTTACATTTTTTCATCCTGCTAGTAATTCCTTGCCAGGTGCGATATTAAATGAATTAGCCAACAGTATAACTGCTGTGGCTGCTAATCCCGAAGTGCGCGTTTTGATTTTGCAAAGTGAAGGAAATAAAGCATTTTGTGCGGGTGCTTCTTTTGATGAGTTAATAGCTATTGAAAACATGGATCAAGGATCTGTGTTCTTTAGTGGCTTTGCAAACGTTATTAATGCAATGCGCACTTGTGGTAAGTTAATTATTGCAAGAGTGCAAGGTAAAGCTGTTGGTGGAGGTGTTGGATTAGCCTCGGCCTCGGATTATGTTTTTGCTACCGAGCAAGCAGCTATTAAACTCAGTGAATTAGCCGTTGGTATTGGTCCTTTTGTAGTAGGGCCAGCAGTGCAACGTAAAATGGGCTTATCTGCTTTTTCTCAATTAGCCATAGATGCTAGTTCGTTTAGGTCAGCAGCATGGGCATTACAAAATGGTCTTTATGCAAGTGTGCATGCTACGATAGAAGAAATGGATGAGGCTATTCTGAAATTAGCTACTATATTAGCTACTAGCAGTCCAGAAGCTATGGGCGAATTGAAACAGATTTTTTGGGAAGGCACTGAAAATTGGGATACCTTATTAGTGCAAAGAGCTGGCATTAGTGGTCGATTAGTGCTGAGCGATTTTACAAGAAATGCTATTCAACAGTTTAAAGCAAAATAAAAAAGAGCTCCGAATTTTTCGGAGCTCTTTTTTTATAAATAATCATACAATTTTGCGGTAGGCAATCCCATAACATTATAATAGTCGCCTTCAATTTTTTCAATA
>Ga0114980_10002019_pt1 | contig 14493 bp, 10 predicted proteins | sample S_140806_EF_Meta_FD_87018 | JGI IMG/M metagenome (GOLD analysis project Ga0114980, IMG submission 87018) | Freshwater microbial communities from Lake Simoncouche, Canada to study carbon cycling - S_140806_EF_MetaG | ecosystem: Environmental > Aquatic > Freshwater > Lake | place: Lake...
ATACATTCGTTATCATGCCTACTGGAGGTGGTAAATCTTTATGTTATCAATTGCCCGCTTTAATGAGCGAAGGAACTGCTATCATTGTCTCTCCCCTAATTGCTTTGATGAAAAATCAAGTGGATCTAATAAGAGGTTACAGTGAAATTGAAAATGTTGCTCATTTTTTAAATTCATCCTTAAATAAAGGACAAATAAAAAAAGTAAAAGAAGATTTATCGAAAGGAGGTACCAAAATGCTTTATGTGGCTCCAGAAACTTTAACGAAAGAAGAAAATGTTGCTTTTTTAAAAGAATTAAACATTTCTTTTATTGCAGTAGATGAAGCTCACTGTATTTCTGAATGGGGTCATGATTTTAGACCAGAGTATAGAAAAATTAGAGAAATTATTGACACCATCAATCCTAATTTAAAAGTAATTGCACTAACTGCTACAGCAACCCCTAAAGTACAAGATGATATTGTTAAGAACTTAGTTTTAAATAAAGCAAATGTCTTTATTTCATCATTTAACAGAAGCAATTTATATTACGAGATTGTTCCAAAAGGAAAAAAAGATCATACCGTAAAACAAATTGTTAAGTTCATTCAACAAAACAGAGGGAAAAGTGGAATAATTTATACGCTCAATAGAAAAACAACTGAAGACTTATCGGAAATATTGGTTGCCAATGGCATCAGTACAGTAGCTTACCATGCTGGTTTAGATAGTAAAACAAGGGCTGATAGACAAGATCAATTTTTACATGAAGATGTAGATGTAATCGTTGCTACCATTGCCTTTGGTATGGGAATAGATAAACCAGATATCCGATTTGTGATCCACTACAATATTCCAAAATCTATTGAAAATTATTACCAAGAAACAGGTCGTGCAGGCCGGGATGGTTTAGAAGGGAAATGTTTACTTTATTTTTCATATAAAGATGTTCAAAAATTAGAACATCTAATGCGTGATAAACCTTTAACAGAACGGGAGATGGGTGCACAATTAATTGGTGAAACCGTTGCCTATGCAGAAAGTGCCATTTGTAGACGTAAAGTACTATTACATTATTTTGGAGAAGAATACAATGCGGATAAATGTAATTGTATGTGCGATAATTGCTTACATCCTAAAGAAAAAATAGAAGTAAAAGATACCATTCATACCGTTTTAGTTGCCATTAAGGAACTGAAAGAGATGTTTGGAATAGATTATGTTATCAATATCGTTTTAGGTCGAACTAATACACAAATACAAGCATATAAACATGATAAATTAAAATGTTTTAGCATGGGAGCTCACTTCCAAATGGACGAACATTTTTGGTTTTCTTTGGTTCGACAAATGATGGTGGAAGATTTAATCAGAAAAGATATTGAAGAATATGGATTATTAAAATTGACAGACAAAGGAAAAGCCTTTTTGAAAAAACCATTCTCATTAAAACTATCCTTAAATCACAAATTTGAAAATGCAGATGGTGATGATGAAGAAGTGGGTGGAAATGGAGGTAATGGGGCTTCTACAGCATTGGATCCTGTTTTATTAGACATGTTGAAAGAACTTCGAAAACAAGTAGGAAAACAACACAATGTGCCTCCATTTGTTGTTTTTTTAGAAAACTCTTTAGAAGATATGGCTACCAACTATCCCACTTCGATGAAGGAAATGGAAAATGTTCAGGGTGTCAGTAAAGGAAAAGCAATAAAATATGGTAAAAAATTCGTTGAATTAATTGCTACCTATGTTGAAGAAAACAATATAGAAAAAGTAGATGAGTTTGTGATGAAGAGCGTGGTGAATAAAAGCGGTTTAAAAGTCTTTATCATTCAAAATATTGATAAAAAAATTGCTTTGGAAACCATTGCTAAAATGAAAGATTTAAAATTGGTTGATTTGTTGAAGGAAATGGAAACCATTGTATCTAGTGGTACCAAATTGAATTTAGAATATTGTATTGATGATTTTGTAGATGAATATGATCAAGAAGACATGATTGACTTTTTTCAATCCAGTGAAAGTGGAAATATAGATGAAGCGGCAGATTTATTAAAAGAAAATAGTTTAAGCGAAGAGCAATTTAGATTGATGAGAATTAAATTTATGAGTGAGTTTGCAAACTAATTTCACTTGTTTTCATATTCTAGAAAAAAATAATTGGCAAATTGCAATTAATTGTTATTTTTGCAATCCTAATTAAAAGGTGCGATAGCTCAGTTGGTAGAGCAATGGACTGAAAATCCATGTGTCGGGGGTTCAAATCCCTCTCACACCACTAAAACCCCTCTTGAGGGGTTTTTTTTATTTATTGAATTTACCATCGTATTTTGTTACATATTGTTCATTCGATGATCTCTAAATTTTTATAATGAAAAAAATTATCATACTTTCTATAAGCGCATTTTGCGCACAAGCAGCTTTCGCACAAAAGCAAGAACTTGATTCTTTAAAAAATGTTCAATTAAATCAAGTAGTAATTTCTGGCAATAAATTTGCCGAGAAGAAAAAAAATATTGTGCAAAAAATTGATGTTATTTCTCAAAAAGAAATCGCTCAAATGAATGCTCAAAATACGGCAGACGTTTTGACCAATACCGGGCAAGTGTTTGTTCAAAAAAGTCAGCAAGGCGGTGGAAGTCCTGTAATTAGGGGTTTTGAAGCAAGTAGAATTCAATTAAATATTGATGGTATACGAATGAACAATGCCATTTACAGAGCTGGTCATTTGCAAAATATCATAACTGTCGATCAAAATGCGTTAGAACAAGTGGAGGTATTAAATGGACCAGCTTCCACCGTACATGGTAGCGATGCGTTAGGCGGCGTGATTATATTAAAAACAAAAGATCCTAAATTTGGAAAAACCAAGCGACTTGAATTAAGTGGAGCCAATGCTTTGATGAGATACTCTTCTGCAAATCAAGAACAAACAGGAAATATAGGCATTCATTTAGGCACAAATACATTTGCTTCATACACAAATATTACCTTTTCAGATTTTGGAGATTTGGTGCAAGGTAAAAATGGAGTCGATTCGATAATGAAATTATGGAAAAAACCTTTTGTTGTAGTGAGGGTTAATAATACAGACACTATGCTTGCAAATACAGATCCTTACAAACAAGTTTCTAGTGGATATAAACAAATAGATATTTTGCAAAAATTTAGTTTCAATCCGAGTAAAAATATTCGACATGGAATCAATTTGCAATATTCAACTTCATCCAACATTCCACGATATGATAGGCTAACAGAAACAGCTGGAGGAATTGCAAAAAATGCAACATGGTATTATGGTCCTCAAACAAGAACATTGATAGCCTATCAATTTGATGCCAATAATTTAAAAGGTTTTTTTAATGATGTTACAGCAACCATGAGTCATCAATATGTAAATGAAAGTAGACATAATAGAGGATACAAAAAAACAGCCCTGAATCACAGAGATGAAAAAATAAATGTGATTGGATACAATGTTGCTTTACGCCATAAAGACAATAAACATGAGTTAACATTAGGTACAGATGGGCAGTTGAATAATTTGAAATCTACCGCTTTCAAAGAAGATATAATTACGGGTGTTGAAACAAACATTGATACTCGTTATCCTGATGGGAAAAACCACATGAATTTATTTGGCTTATTTGCACAACACACGCTAAAATTAGATAATGGAAAAGTGGTTATTAATGATGGGTTGCGATATAATTATAACACTTTACATTCTACTTTAGTGGATACTTCAATCCAATTTCAATTGCCTTTTAGTGATTTAAAACAAAAAAATAAATCATTGACAGGTAATTTAGGAATTGCATACATGCCCTCTTCAGACTTAAGAATGACATTAAATTATTCAACAGGATTTCGTTCTCCAAACTTTGATGACATGACTAAAGTATTTGAATCGGTAAGTGGCCAAAGATTAATTGTTCCAAACGTGAATTTAAAATCAGAAATTACACAAAATTTTGAAGCTGGAGTACAATATAATGATGGGAAATTAGAGTTCAATGCGTATGGTTTTTATACCGTTTTTAAAAATGCAATCGTTACGGATAAATTTACCTTTAATGGAAAAGATTCTGTGTTGTATGATGGTCAATTAACTGCTGTATATGCCAGTCAAAATAAATCAAAAGCATTTATTTATGGAGGGGGTATTTCATTTGTATATCGACCATTGATTCGTTTTTCATTGTCGGGTTCTACTAATTATACTTTTGGAAGATACAATAGCGACAGTGTTTTAATCCCATTAGACCATATTCCTCCTGTTACTGGTCGTTTAGGCATTAAATATGATCATAAAAAATGGTATGGGGAATTTTATAGTATTTATAATGGCAAAAAACGTTTGATAGATTATAATCCAAACGGAGAGGATAATCTTCAATATGCTACCCCTACAGGAACGCCAAGTTGGTTTACAGTAAATTTTAGAGCTGGTTTTTTTGTAGAAAAACACACTCAAATACAATTGGGTGTTGAAAATATTTTGGATAAGAACTATCGATATTTTGCATCGGGCATGAGTGCGCCTAGTAGAAATTTCATTGTAGCAGTCCGTTATAATTTTTAATCCTTATACTTTTAAAAAAAAGCCGTTTCAGTGGAAACGGCTTTTTTTTATTGATTGTAAAAATGTCTGTTTTCTTTATACCAATCAAAAGCAATTTTTAAACCATCTTGTACAGAAATCGTAGGATTGTAATTTAACAAGGTTTTTATTTTATCAATATTAGCCAAACTATGTGGTATATCCCCTTTTCTAAATGGTCCAAATGAAGGTTCTAAAGTAGCATTGGCTACTTCTTTAATATAATTAAATAATTGAATTAAGGTGGTACTTTGTCCAAAAGCTACATTATAAACTTGATTCACAGCTTCTTTATTTTCTGTAAAAAGTGCTTTCATATTGGCTTGTACTACATTTTCAACGAAAGTAAAATCACGACTATAACTTCCATCGCCATTCATTGTTGGAGCTTCATTATTTAATACAGCATCCATAAATAAAGGAATAACGGCTGCATAAGCACCTTTCGGACTTTGGTGCGGACCAAATACATTAAAGTAGCGCAATCCAATAAATTCCATATCGTATGTTTTTGCAAAAACATCCGCATAAAGTTCCATCACAAATTTAGTTACGGCATAAGGAGACAAAGGCCTTCCAATAATATTCTCTACTTTTGGTAATGATTCACTGTCTCCATAAGTAGATGATGAAGCAGCATAAACAATTCTTTTAATATTGGCTTGCTTTGCTGCAGTATAAATGTTTAATGTACCCGTAATATTGGTATTATTAGAATTAATAGGGTCAATAATACTTCGAGGAACAGAGCCTAAAGCTGCTTGATGACTCACTAAATCCATTCCAAGCATCGCTTTTTCGCATATGGCAAAATCGGTAATATCCCCTTCCATCAATTCGAATTTTGGATGATTGACTACATCTTGTAAATTTTGACGATAACCTGTACAAAAATTATCTAGAACCCGAACTTTTGAAACTCGATCGTCATTTAATAACGATTTTGTTAAGTTGGATCCGATAAAGCCTGCACCACCAGTAAGAAGAATATTCATTTGGCAAAAGTAAACAAAAAAGAAAATTAAAATTGTACATTTTTTTCTTTTAAAAGTTCATAGTAAAGCGTTCTCATGTCACTTACCAATCTGCTTTTGTCATATTTTTTCTCAACAAATTTTTTTCCATTTAAACCCATATTGAATCTTACATCATCATGTTCAATAAGTTTTAAAAGCTGCGCGCTAAATGCATTTGAATCTTCCGATTCGCAGATTAAAGCAGTATCATTTTCAATACAAACATCTTTAACTCCTCCTACATTGGTTGCTACAATTGGTTTGTTGGATGCTTGTGCCTCAATTAATGATACAGGGGTCCCTTCATTCAATGAGGTAAGCGCTACAATATCTATTCCTGCATAAACCTCTTCCATTTTTGTCAACCAAGAAGTAAATACTACTATCTCACATTTTTGATTTTCGGGGTAATAATTGTAAGAAATACGATATGAATTCAGTTGATTCATTAAGTCGTTTCGCAAATCTCCATCCCCTACAATAATAATTTTTATTTTTTTAGTGGTAGATAAAAGAACTTGATGAATTGCATCAATAAACATTTTATGATTTTTTACTTGTACAATTCTACCTATGATTCCCACGGCTATTTCATCCTCTTGGATTGAATATTTGTTTCTAAATGCTTTTCTTTTTTCTTCTTGATTAAAATAAAATTTATCTAAATCAATACCAAGTGGAATAACTTCCATTTTATTGGGAGAGCAAATAGCATAGTCTTGAGACAATTCTTTTTTTTGTTGTTCGCTTATCACAATGATTCGATCAGATTTTGAAGCTAAATAGCGTTCGGCCTGAATAAAGAGTTGTGTTTTAGCTTTACCAAAATAGGAGTGAAAAACATGGCCATGAAAAGTATGCAATATTACTGGGACATTACAAGCAGATGCTGCTAAACGTCCAATAGCACCAGGTTTTGCTGCATGGGTGTGGACAATATGCGGTTTAAACTCTTGTATTATTTTTTTAATTTCAAGATATGCTTTTCGATCCTCTTGAAAATGAATGGCCCTTTTCATCGATTGAATTTCTATAGGATTTAATCCATAATCTTCTTTTAAAAAAGTAGCTTCTTGTTCATGCGCATCTTTCGCTCCTATAATCAATTTTGTTTCAAAATCAGGTTCAAGAAATTTAGTTAAAAAAGTGACATTGAAAGCAGGGCCTCCTAAAATTAGTCTGTTGAATACGCGTAAAACTCTGGGCATTGAATTTAAAAATAGCAAATATTACTTAATCGAAGCAAAATATATTAGATTTGTTTAAAAATATAAAATTGATAAAATAGTTTTATCATTTCTTCAAAAATAGAATTGTTTCTAAATGAATTTAACCTTTTCTCAAATAGACGAATTTATAAAACGAACTACCGTTTATGAGTATAAAGAGTTGATTTTTTTAAAGGATTTATTTTTGATTCCAGCAACTTTATTCATTTTATATTTTATTCTTAAAAAATATAAATCAAAGCAACCTGAAGAGTTAAGAAAATACTATCTCATCGGTTATTTTGTAAAACTAATTGGGCTACCATTATTTATTATACATCATACTTATATCTACACAGGAGGGGTAGATAGTTTTACTTATTTTTGGAGCTCAAACGAACTTATTCAATTACTTTATATAAAGCCGCAATTGGCATTAGAAATTCTTTTTAGTTCAAACAATACCCTTTCTCCTGCTGATTATAATTTCAATTTATCAAGTTTCATATTCGCTCCCAATGAATGTTTTACCATTAAATTATCAACTATTATTAACGCCCTTACAGGCAATAGTTATTTTGTAATTGGGTTAATAACCTCATTTTTTGCCTATTTAGGATGTTGGAAAATTTTAGTAGTATTTAATAAGATCTATCCTGGAAATGCAAAATTATTTGCGTTTACCACAATTTTTATTCCTTCGGTGATTTTTTGGACCAGTGTAGCTGCTAAAGAAGTTTATTGTATAGGAGCTATGGGGTATTTTTTCTATTACTTAATTGAAGTTTTCAAGTATAAAAAAAATATAGTAATAAACTCTATCAAACTAATTGTTTTAAGTTACATTTTAATCCGGATAAAAGTTTATATTTTAATTGCATTTATTGTAGCCTTTTTATTTTATCTATTATTTGCTAAAATTATAAAGATTAAAAATTATTTATTGCGCTATTTAGCGTTGCCTATTTTGTTACTGACGTTCATATTTATTTTAACGTTCGTATTATCCTCTATGGAAAGTGTGCTCCAGCAATTTGCATTAAATAATATATTAGAAACGATTAAAACTACTTATGATTATTTAGCGCAAGATAATTTTGCCTCTAGTAGATATGATTTAGGAACCATTGAACCTACAGTGACTGGTGTTGCAAAACTTGCTCCAGCAGGAATAAATGTCACATTATTTAGACCCTATTTATGGGAAGCAAATAAACCGATCACCTTGATTGCTGCACTAGAAAGTTTAATCACACTTTTATTAACTTTATTTGTGCTTTATAAATCTAAATTTAGATTTATAAAATATATGTTTAAAGATAACTTGTTGATTTTTTGTATTGTTTTTGCCTTGATATTTAGCTTAGCAGTGGGTATTACCAGTGGAAATTTTGGCACATTGATGCGATATAAAATTCCCATGATGCCGTTTTACTATTCCGCTTTAGCAATCATTTATATTAAAGCTAAAGAAAATATCAAAGATGGCTTTGCCAAAGAGTTAGAATAAAATTTTCGTTGTATCGATTTTGAATTTTACTACAATTCTCTTTCATTTTTTGATACCCCACTTCATTCAACAATAGCGTTGAAATTGAAGAAATCCATAAATCCTCAACTTCATTTTTTTGCGAATCAATAAAACATTCATTCCCATCAAATACAGGTAATAAGATGCCGCAATCAGCCTTCATTTCATTTTTAGTTTGGCACAATAAATCTGCATCCGGAAATAGTATTTCTCTTGGTCCAGTTAAACAATCACTCACGACACAAGGTGTATTTACAATCAAAGATTCGATGACAACATTGGGTAACCCTTCATACAAAGAAGTTAAAATAAACAATTTACTTTTTGAAACATATTTATATGGATTCTTAACGAAACCTAAAAAAAATACATCATAATGATGATTCATTTTCAAAGTTGGGGTGTTGTAATTAAAAGCATTTAAATCGCATGAATTACATAAACTGATTAATGAATCCAACAATGGACCTTCGCCTAATATTACTAATTTAAGTTTAGGGTTGTTTTTTCGTAATTCACTAAATATTCTAATCAGGTTCCATTGAGATTTATCATGAACGAGCCTTCCTACAGTGATTAGTATTTCATGGTTTTTAAACAAGCTTTCCATTTCCCCAATTTCTTGAGAAGCTTTATTTTTTATATTGACAATATCATATCCATTTGATATCGATTGTATGTTTTTATTTTTTAAAATGCTTTTTAATTGAAGGCAACTGGTTTCAGAATTGCAAAGTATTTTATCTGCATGATTCAATATCAATTTATAAATAAAAAAAGGAATTTTAAACCCTTTATACTCTTTATAAAAACCAATTGGACTTGTTCTAATGCAGACTATGAAATTACATTTAAATAATAGTTTACTTAAAAATCCAAGTATATATGAAAATTGTAAAAAACAAAACAAATTCGTATTTCTATCTAACCCTATTTTTTTAAATATAAAAGGAAAAGTAAAAAGGGTTTTAATTTTAGTAAAGATAGAATTAGGTTTGGGTGATAAATAACAAATTTTATGATTTGGTACAGAATAATTGACGATAGGTTCTACAAGTATTATTTTATCTATGTCATTTAATTTACTTATTAAACTCACTTGTCTTTCGGCACCACCACCACCTAAAGAATTTATCAGGATAAAATTCTTATTTTTTATTTCATCCATTTATCAAACCACATTTGAAACATCAACAAATACCAAATTTTTTCAGCTCTTTCTTTTTTACCATTATAAAAAGCATGGATTATTTTTTTTACTTCAACAACATCAAAAACACCTTGTTTTTTTAAATACGTTTCATCAAAAAACGCATCTACTAAATGTTTTAAATCTTTGCTCAACCATTGTTCAACAGGAATTCCAAAACCCATTTTAGGTCTATCCATCATTTCTTTAGGGACATATTGATGGGTGATTTCACGAAGTATGTGTTTTTTTATACCATCGTTATATTTATATGTTAACGGTAATTGGGCAGCCCATTCTATCACTCGATGATCTAAAAAAGGTTCTCTACCTTCTAAGCTGTGGGTCATAGTTGCCCTGTCTACTTTTTGCAAAATGTCATCTACTAAATAGGTTTGATAGTCAATAGCCATTATATAACTCAAAGTAGAATATCTATCTTCATACAACTCTTTACTGTCAAATGCCGTAACCAATTTAGTGGTTTTGGAAACCAATAGTTTATCAATATCTTCTGACAAAAATTGTTTGCTTAATACTTGATTCATATTGGCATCATCAGCCTGACATAAAAATTGTTTTACTTTTTCATAACGGCTATGAAACAAATATTTATTTTTTAAAATCGGAATAGCATCCGCATCCATCCTTTTCATAATACTTGCCATAGTTTTACGTATAGGAGATGGAATGGATTTTATTTTTTTTCCGAATTTCATGATATAATCATAGCGATTATATCCTGCAAAAACTTCATCTCCTGCATCTGCGCTTAATGCCACAGTAACTTTTTCTCTAGCAATTTTGCTTACTAAAGTAGTAGGTATAGCACTGCTATCAGCAAATGGCTCGTCATAATAAAATGGTAAATTAGGGACAATGTCTAAAGCCTCTTTTTCAGTACAATAATATTCAGTATGGTCGGTACCTAAATGTTTTGCTACCTCTTTTGCATATTCTGCTTCATTCAACTTTTCGTCTTTAAAGCCTATCGTAAATGTTTTAATTTTATCTGTACGATCCTTTTGTAATAAGGCAGTAACCAAAGTACTATCATAACCACCACTTAAAAAAACACCTATGGGAACATCTGCTACCATTCTGTAATCACATGCGCTTTTTAATAATTTTTCGGTTTCTTGTTTTGCCTCAACAAAATCAATTTTCAATACCGGTTTATTGTAAGCGTCATAGACATTCCAGAATTGCTTTTTTACAATTTCTCTTGTGTTTAAATTTAGATGTAATAAATAGCCAGGATTTAATTTATAAGTATATTGGTATATGCAATGTGGGTTTGGTACATAGCCGTATTGAAGATAACTTCCCACGGCATTCATATTTAATTCTTTTTTAAAATGAGGATGTTCAACAATCGCTTTAAGTTCTGAAGCAAAAAGGAGCAAGTCATTATACCAATAATAAAACAATGGTTTTATACCCGCTCTATCACGAATAAAATGGATTTCATTTTTTTCACTATCGTATATTACAATGGCAAACATGCCAATAAATTGATGAATACAATCTAAGCCCCAAACTTCATAAGCATGTAAAATGACTTCTGTGTCAGAATGGCTATGAAAGGTATGTCCTTTTTCAATAAGTCGGTTTCTGATTTCGTTGTAATTGTATATTTCACCATTAAAAACAATATGAAATTGTTTATATTCCATTGGTTGGCTGCCTCCAGCCGATAAATCAATTATACTTAATCTTCTATGTCCAAATCCAATGGTAGCATTTGGCGTATTATACATTTTCAAACCATCTCCATCTGGCCCTCGATGATACAAGGTATCATTCATTTTTTTTAAAACAGAAAGGTCTGTTTTGTTTGTAAAATCTATAAAGCCTGAAATACCACACATAAAGTACAAATATAATTAGAAACTATTATTTAATAAGATAGTTTGTTTTCAGTATCTTTTTCAAATTGTTCTCATAATTGAAATAATATTTTTTTACAAGAAAACTTATATTGAAAGTCAAATTTTCTACTATCATTTACATATAAACCTATCTCCTTAATCTCAATGAATAATTTTTTAAATTCATTTTGCAATTTTTAAAAAAATAATTTTTTCATCATTCTATTTTCTGTTAAAAAATGAACAATTCAATTATTTATTCTCATTAAGTCAATCGATAAACTTCATATCCTCCACAATTTTTCTATCATTACTCAAACGTGGCACTTTGTTTTGTCCGCCCAATTTACCTATATTTTTCATATAATTGATAAATGCATTTTTAGGCAATGATCGAATAACCAGTGGTTGTAAAATATTCCCTTTAATTAAATCGTTGTAATAAATATTTTTCTCCCGAAGGGCATTGTCTACTTCTAATGAAAAAGACGACATATCATTGGGTTTGTTTTCAAATTCAACAAACCACTCATGGTAGCTTTTCCCTTCATTTTGAGCAATATTTGGTGCAACGGTGAATTCTGTTATATGAATATTGTATTTTTTTGCTACAGATAATAAAGCATGCTCTACTTCTTCTGCAATAACATGTTCGCCAAATGCTGAAATAAAATGTTTTATTCTGCCGGTAACAACTATTTTATAAGGTGCTAATGAAACAAATTTTACAGTATCTCCAATATTATATCCCCACAAACCGGCATTGTTATTAATAATTAAAGCATAATTTTTATTTAAAACCACATCTTGTAAAGACAATCGAGTGGGGCTTTCATTGAATATTTCTTCTGAAGGTATAAATTCAAAATAAATTCCACTGTTTGTATTTAATAGTAAACCTTCTTCGTTTTGTGAATCTTGGTAAGCAAAAAATCCTTCACTGGCAGGAAACGTTTCTAAGGTATGAATTGTTCCTCCTATATTTTCTAATAATTTCGCTTTATAGGGTTGAAAATTAACACCTCCGTGTGCCAAAACAGAAAAATTGGGAAACAACTCTTTCATTTTTTTGCCTGTTTTTTCTTGTAATCTATCAAAATACATTTGCACCCAAGGTGGAATTCCACTGATTAATGTCATGTTTTGATGAATAGTTTCTTCTACAATTTTATCTAACTTCTCTTCCCATTCTTCAATACAATTGGTTGTATAAGTTGGCAGCTGATTGCTACGCAAGTATTGTGGCACATGATGATTCACGATGCCACTCAATCGTCCAGTTGGAATGCCTCCTATTCGCTCGAGTGTGGGCGCTCCAGAAAGAAAAATCATTTTACCATCTGCAAATTGTGTATTTCCTGTCTCATGCATATAATTTAGTAGCATGTTTCGAGCAGTATCAATATGATTGCTTATTGATTGCTTAGAAATCGGAATGTATTTTACGCCACTGGTTGTACCGCTGGTTTTGGCAAAATAAATGGGTTTCCCTTTCCATAAAATGTTTTGTTTACCCTCTTTAATTTTTTCTATATAAGGCTTAAAAAGTTCATAATCTCTAATAGGAACCGCTTGTTTAAACTCTTCATGAGCGTTAATTTGATTAAAATGATGTTCTTTTCCAAACTCAGTAACTTGCGCTTGAGAAATCAAAGAAAGAAATATTTTCTGTTGATCCTCTAATGCATTGAATTTTTGTTTTTCAATTGATTTTGCTACATATAAAGCTAACGGTTTTGCTAAAACTGATTTTATTCCCATTTATGCAAAAGTAAATATTTTGGTGAAGATTCATTATATACAGTGATGCTTAATAAATTAAATACAGCATATCACAAACTAATTTTACTCTACAGAGTGCTATATTACGGTTTTACGTCACATTCAGTTTAATTTTTACAGTTGTAAATTCATTTGATAGCTATCAAATCAGGAATTATGCTTGTTTTTTAGTTGATTTTTGTCTTTTTAAAACTTTTTTATCCTTTTTTTAAATTTATTTATTTATAATATGAAAACGTTAAATGAGTTGTAATTATTGATAACATTGAGTTATAGCTAAATCTTGAACACAAAATACAAATTCAATACAATTAATAAAATATTATTAACATCTATCATTGATTTGGTGGAAAAGAATTTTTACTTATCTTTGCACTCCAAAAAAAAATTAGGATATGTTCGCAATAGTAGAATTCGCTGGTCAACAATTTAAAGTAAAACAAGATGACAAAATATTTGTTCATCGATTAGCAGGTAGTGTTGGAGACGCAGTAGAAGCAAAAATATTAATGACATCAAACGAAGGTTCTATTACTATGAATGTAGGAACTGCTAAAGCTGAAATTTTAGATCACCTACAAGGCGACAAAGTAATTACTTTTCACAAAAAACGTAGAAAAGGATACACGAAAAAAATTGGACATCGTGATGCATTAACTCAAGTAAAAATTACTTCATTGTAATATAATAACTAAATAAATTTTATACAACAAAAAAATAAATTGTCATGGCACATAAAAAAGGTGAAGGTAGTGTAAAGAATGGTAGAGACTCTCATAGCAAACGTTTAGGCGTTAAATTATTTGGTGGACAAGCTGCTATCAGTGGTAACATCATTGTTCGTCAAAAAGGTACTGTTTATCATCCAGGTGAAAATGTAGGAATGGGAAAAGATTTTACATTATTTGCTTTAAATGATGGTACAGTTACGTTTAGAAAAACTAAACAAAAAACTTTAGTATCTATTTTGTAATTATAAATAAATATTTTATATATTTGTATTTATAAAATTCTTTTATTTACTAACCTTAAAATTCAAAAAAAATGGCAACAGCTAAAAAAGCGACACCAGCAAAAAAAGCAGCTCCTGCAAAAAAAGCAGCTCCTGCAAAAAAAGCAGCTCCTGCAAAAAAAGCAGCTCCTGCTAAAAAAGCAGCTCCTGCTAAAAAAGCGGCTCCTGCTAAAAAAGCGGCTCCTGCTAAAAAAGCAGCTCCTGCTAAAAAAGCAGCTCCTGCTAAAAAAGCGGCTCCTGCTAAAAAAGCAGCTCCTGCTAAGAAAAAGAAATAAGTTTAAAAATTCTAACGTAGTA
>Ga0114980_10002022_pt1 | contig 14482 bp, 10 predicted proteins | sample S_140806_EF_Meta_FD_87018 | JGI IMG/M metagenome (GOLD analysis project Ga0114980, IMG submission 87018) | Freshwater microbial communities from Lake Simoncouche, Canada to study carbon cycling - S_140806_EF_MetaG | ecosystem: Environmental > Aquatic > Freshwater > Lake | place: Lake...
AAATGCTGGAGTGAACTTCCTTTCGGTGCTGGCATGTCTGGATCGACCGCCATGGTTGTCGCCACGGTCAAGGCGATCACCACCTACCTCGGACAGGCCCTCGGCGTCTACGAGACTGCTGAATTGGCTCGAGAGGTCGAGTTGCGGTCGTTGGGTGTGACCTGCGGATTTCAAGACCACTACATGGCTACGTTCGGTGGCCTCAACTCCATGGACTTCCGAGACAAGGCGTTCGACCGGTCGACTGAAGCAATGGTCTTCGCGACAGTCGAACCGTTGGCCACGTGGATGGGACACCTGCCCCGGTTGCCGTTGGTACTGGCAAACACGGGTGTCGTCCACCATTCAGGCGCGGTACACCGCCCGATCCGCGAGAGATGGCTTGAAGGCGACCCGGAAGTCCGGCAGGCGTACCTCCGGATCGGAGAGATCGCGCGTGAAGGCAAGCGGGCTTTGATCGAGGAATCCTGGGTGCGCCTTGGCGCGCTCATGAACGAGAACCACGCAATCCAACGGGCACTGGGTGGTTCGGGCCCTTCGAACGAGCATCTGATTGGCGCCGCCCTTGATGCCGGTGCCTACGGCGCGAAGCTGGCGGGTGCGGGCCACGGCGGGACGATCATTGCACTGCATCCGGACCCTGAACGCCTGGGGGAGGCACTTCTGGCAGCGGGGGCAAAGCGGTTGTTTACTCCGACCCCGGTGTCTGGTGTCCGTCTGGAACCGGACCTCGATTGATCCGCGGGGCACGCGTTAGCCACCTTTGGCCCCGTCCAGCGGGTAGGTGCCTGAAAGGGCGCGTATCCTTGGGTTCCGGGTCGATTGTGTCCGGGTGGGTCCGATGCGCGGGTCTTTCTGGCACGAGCGTCATTCCGGGTGGCCGCATGTGACGCCACCCGGGTCGCAGGGGGGCATCGTCGGTGCGGGACGCGTGGCGTCATTTTCGGGCGGCCGTTGGGGAGTTCTACTTCGAACTTCCACGCATGATCGCCGTAAGCCTGATCTGGTTCATCCCGACCATTCCGGCATTGTGGGTGGCTTTCAGGGTGGTGACCTTTATCGGTGAGGACTCCGGTGCGGATGGCGATGCACTGATCCCGATGGTCGCGTTTGGCATCCAGGCCACCTTCTTCGGGTTCCTCTCGCTCGTCGCCGCCGGTCCAGCATTGGCGGGACTGCATTCGGCAGTTGCGCCGCTCGCGCGGGGCGACCTCTTTGAGATGTCCAGGTTCTGGCTTGGCGTCCGCACCCATTTCCGGCGGGCGTGGATCCTCGCAACCATCGATGTGTCCATCGGGGTCGTGCTGGTCCTCAATATCTGGTTCTATTGGACATCTGAGGTTCCTGGCATCTGGCTGCTTGCAATCCTCTTTGCCTACGGGCTCTTCGCGTGGGGGTGCATCCAGCCTTACCTGTTTCCGCTGCTGATCGAACTCGATCAGAAGGTGACGCTTGTCCTGCGAAATGCAGTATTCGTGGCAATGGACAACCTTGGGCTGACGCTAGGGATGTTCGCGATCAACGCGGTGCTGATCTCGATTGCAGCGCCGCTCGGAGCCATCCTTGTGCCGTTCGCGCTGCCTGCGATCCTCGCAAACATGCACTTGCGGGCGGTCGTGACCGTTATCGAACGCTATCGGGAGACGGGTCGGATCCTTCCCCGCGACGGTGAGAGTGTCGGCGAGGGTTACCGCCCGACGGTTCCCCATGACGAAGCGCCGGTCAGACATGAACGCGACGAGGATGATGCGCGTGGTCTTGGTGGCCGCCCCCGACGGCTGAATGGATAGGCGCCGGTCGACGTTGTCCGGGTGGTCGCGTCGCGGCCGGGAAGGTGGAGGCAGTGGCCTCGATAGATGTCATCGGCGCGGAAGTCTTTCTGGAGGGGCATGCCGCCCTTGCCGGGCTCTCACTGAACATCGCTGACGGAGAAGCGGTCGCAATCCTCGGGCCGTCCGGGTGTGGCAAGACCACATTGCTCCGCGCCATTGCCGGTCTCCAACCATTGCACGGTGGGTCGATTGCCTATGACGGCGTCGACGTGACGCAAACCGAACCCGCCGAACGTGGCGTCGGGATGGTGTTCCAGAATTACGCCCTGTATCCACATATGCAGTCACAGGGAATCCTTGGTTTCTATTACAAGTTGAGGGGGCTGGATGCCGAGGTGGGTGACAGGGTAAAGGGAGTCTGCGATGTCATGGGGGCAGATTTCGAGGGGTTGCTAAAGCGGAAACCGGGCGAGTTGTCCGGAGGCCAGCAGCAGCGGGTGGCAATCGGGCGATGCATCATCCGGGAACCGAGGGTCTTCCTTTTTGATGAGCCCCTCTCAAACCTCGATGCCCGGTTGCGTGCCCAGACACGGGTGGAGATCAAGCGTCTCCTGCGCCGATTTGGTGTGACGGCGGTCTACGTGAGCCACGACCAAACCGAGGCGACGGCGATTGGTGACCGTATTGCGGTCATGCGAGACGGGAAGATCGAGCAGATCGGGCGATACCGAGACCTGCATGCGCACCCGTTGAACACCTTCGTGGCGACATTCCTGGGTACGCCACCGATGAGCCTGATCCGAGGGGTGATCGAGGACGGGTTCATCCGACTGACCGGTCCTGGAAGCGAACCGGATGCGACGGCTCCGGCGCCGCTGGAAGACGAGCCGTGGCGAGACGCGGGCAGGACGTCGGTCCCGGCGGGGATTGTCCGTGTCCCGTTCGGTGTGCGTCCGGAGCTTCAAATGGGTACCGGGATCATTCTCGGGTGGCGGCCTGAAGCTGCCCGGCTGGTGCCGGCTGGTGATGGCGCGGTGCCGGCGTGGATCGTCGCGACAGAACCGGTGGTTGCCGACCGACAAATCCTGGTTACCTGCGCGGTCGCAATGACCAACGAGCTTGGAACTGACGTATCGGTGGTGGTGCGCGCCCGCGCGCCCGCCACGGCTGACCTCAACCGGGGTGATCGGGTCCATCTGGGGTTCGATCCCGGTGAGGCCCACGTCTTCGACAGCGACGGAACCCGGAGGACCGCGGTGGTATACTCCTTCGGATAGCCAGTAACCTGGTGCCGCAAGCCACGACCGAACGTGAGCGGGGAGACCCGCTTTTCGTGTTTTCTGGGTGATTCGATAGCTAGGCCATTCGGGTCAGGCTCGTCACGGTTGATTGGCGCGGTGCCAAATGATGTCGGAGGGGCAACATGCGTAGCGACTTTGCCGCGTCCCTCGCACAACTGACGGCCGAACGGGGCTTGAACAAGGACGACCTCCTGAACATGGTGGAGGTCGCGATTGCCTCGGCGTACAAGAAGGACTTCGGGGTAACCGAAGAACGGAACATCGCGGTCCGCATGGACCCGCAGTCGGGCAACGCCCGGGTGTATGAGGTGTACGAGGTCGTCGACATTGTCGAGAACCCGCTGACGCAGATCAGCGTTGCCGACGCCCAGGCCCTCAAGCAGAGTGCGAGGGAAGGCGCCACGGTCGAGAAGGAGGTCACGCCTCCCAACTTCGGACGCATCGGCGCACAGACGGCGAAGCAAGTGATCCTGCAGCGGATCAAGGACGCCGAGCGCGACAAGGTCTATGCGGAGTTCATTGACCGCGTGGGCGACATTGTCACCGGAGTGATCCGGAGATCCGACATGCGTGGTTCGATCCTCGAGATGGGTGCCGGAGGCAAGGCCGAGGGTCTTTTGCCCGTGTCGGAACAGGTGCGAACTGAACACCACCGGATGGGACAGCGGATCAAGGTGTACCTGACACAGGTCGATCGGAGCCTGAAGGGTCCGATGCTGATCGTGAGCCGGGCAAACCGGAACTTCGTACGGCGCCTGATGGAGCTGGAAATCCCGGAAATCTTTGATGGGCGTGTCGAGATCAAGTCGATAGCCCGAGAAGAAGGTGTGCGGTCAAAAGTGGCGGTTTCCTCCCGGAACCCGGCGATGGATCCGGTCGGTGCGTGCGTCGGTCAACGTGGGCAGCGCATCCAGAACATCGTGAACGAACTTGCCGGAGAGCGGATTGACATTATCCGGTGGGATGAGGATCCGACCCGTTTCGTGGCAAGCTCGCTCAGCCCGGCGCGGGTCACTGATGTCCAAGTGGATGAGGCTACCCGGACGGCGACGGTTATCGTCCCTGACGGGCAGTTATCGCTTGCTATCGGCAAGGAAGGCCTGAACGCGCGGTTGGCGGCGAAGCTGACTGGGTGGAGGGTGGATATCCGTGGCGATGGATCAGTCGCTGCCGAGGCACATGCGGGTGAGGTCCACGGCGACCCGGACGTGACAGACGCTTAGGGCACACTCCTGGTCTGGTCCTTTGCCGAGCATTCTGCAAAGTTCCGGTCAGGCATGGAAGGGCGGTACCATTACTGGAGTGCCAGTTGAGGAACCCGTCGCGAGTGTGCCTGTGGACGGTGGGCAGCCACCCGCCTCCGGGAAGTCGTCGTCACGCGTTTCCGGCACTCGTCCGCGGTCGCGACCTTCGACGGGAGTGCGCATCCGTCGCGTTCCGGAGCGAACTTGCGTGGCTTGCCGGGAGACGGCGGGCAAGCGCGAGTTGGTCCGGGTCGTGAGGACGGTAGCGGGACCGGTTGAAGTTGATCTGACTGGTCGGAAAAACGGACGTGGTGCGTACCTGCATGCGGACCCCGTGTGTTGGGACATGGCATTCAAGCGGCAGACACTTAATGGTGCCCTGAAGACGGTGGTGGGAGGCGACGACCTCACTGCGCTCCAGGAGTTTCGCGACCGATTGGTCGCAGGCGATGCCGGTGTCGCGGCGGTTCCCTTGGCAGCAGTGGCTGCACGGGTTGCCACCGGGACGCCGACGACGCGAGGATCACGTCGGCAGGGACGGGGTGGAGGGGTGAAACCGGCGACGGCCAAACCGGGTCCGGTAGGCGGCGGTCGGGCATAGAGGCCCGCTCTTCTGTCCAGGACGAGGCTGATCTGGAAGTTCCCGGGGATCATCGACGGCATGACCGGCCGGCGGTACGGAAAGTTAGGAAACGGCGAATATGAGCAGGTTCCGAGGCGGTGGTTCACGCGGGCGCGGACGCCCAGGCGGCGGGGCACGGGGCGGACGTCCCGGTAGTGGTTCTCGTCCGGGCGGTCCCGGTTCGTATGGGTCTCGCGAAAGCAACCTTGCTCTCGCATCGAAGGTGGTGACGCTGCCCCCTTCGATAAGCGTGGTGGACCTTGCCACCACACTCAACACGCCTCCCGCGCAGATCATCAAGGCGCTTCTCCAGAAGGGCATCTCCTCGACGATCAACAACCTGCTTGAACACGATGCAAGCCAGGCGATTGCTGAGGCACTCGGGTTCACCGTGATCACGGCTGAGGAGCGTGCCGCGCAAGTTGCCGAAGCGGAGGCAACCGGAACGCCGGTCACGCCAATCCGGTCCATGCCAGTCGCGCCGGTCACCGCGCCCGCTCCGGCTGCCGAGCATGTGGATCACTTCGGCAGCGACGGCGAACTTGTGACGCGTCCGCCAGTGGTCACCATCATGGGGCACGTCGACCATGGCAAGACATCGCTGCTGGATGCCCTGCGTGAGGCGCATGTGGCCGAGGCCGAGGCCGGGGGCATCACCCAGCATATCGGTGCATATCAGGTTGAGCAGCAAGGTCGGAAGATCACCTTCATTGACACCCCGGGCCATGCAGCGTTCACGGCGATGCGCGCACGGGGCGCCCAGGTCACAGACCTGGCGATCATCGTGGTCGCGGCTGATGATGGGGTGATGCCCCAGACCGTCGAGTCAATCCAGCATGCCCGGGCAGCCCAGGTGCCGTTCATCATCGCGATCAACAAGATTGATCGTGCCAACGCGCGTCCCGAGCGTGTGAAGCAGCAGCTGGCAGATCACGGTGTGCTTGTCACCGGTTGGGGTGGTGAGGTTGAGACTGTCGAAGTTTCGGCACTCCAGAAGCTCGGACTTGACGACTTGCTGGAAATGATCCTGCTGGTCACCGACATTGCCGAGCCGACGGCTGACCCTGAGGCTTCGGGGTCCGGTTCCATCATCGAGGCGCGGGTTGACCGTAGCCGCGGTCCGGTGGCGACAATCCTGGTGCAGAATGGCACGTTGCGCGTTGGCGACTGGGTCTGCGTTGACAAGACCGGCGGGCGCATCCGGGCGATGGCGGACTTCCGTGGTGAACGCTTGCGCGAGGCCGGACCGTCCACCCCCGTTGAAATCACTGGACTTGAAGAGGTTCCGGCTGCTGGTGACCGGTTTACCGTGATGCCTGACGAGCATGCCCTGCGTGTCGTTCTCAAGGAACGCAAGGACCGCGAGATCGATCCGGGAACCCGCAGGCTCAGCCTGGACGAAATCCTCGCGGGGATTTCGCTTGGCGAGGTCAAGGAACTCAACGTCATCCTCAAGGCAGATGTGCAGGGGTCGGTCGAGGCAATCCGCGGTGCCTTGGAAAAGGTGGGCGGAAGCGTGACGGGAACGACGTTGCGTGTCCTGTACGACGCCGTGGGCGCACCGACGGATACGGACATCAACCTGGCGGTCGCTTCACGAGCCGTAATCGTGGCGTTCAACGTGCGCACAACGTCGAATGTCAAGACCTTCGCTGAATCACAGGGCGTGGAGATTCGCGAGTACCAGATCATCTACAACCTTCTGGACGATCTCGAGACCGCCCTGAGGGGACTTGTGGAACCGACGTTCCGTGAGGTTGTCTTCGGACATGCCGAAGTGCGTGCGGTGTTCCGGGCCGGCAAGGGTGAGGCGATTGTTGGTGCGTTCGTTCGCGACGGTCTCATCCGGCGTGGGACGGCTGCCCGGGTCATCCGTGGTGGCGAAGTGGTCTACAACGGGCGTATCGGATCCCTGCGTCGCTTCAAGGATGACGTCCGTGAGGTGGCTGCCGGGTACGAATGCGGTCTGGGTCTGGAGAACTGCCCCGACCCGCGGGTTGGGGACGTGGTCGAGATCTTCGGCCGCGAACGCGTCTAGTCGGTTGCTGCTGGTCCCCGGCCAACTACCACCACTCCCACACGCCCCATTATTTAGTCGCTTCGCTCTGAACCGGGGACCTTGGTGGTATGTTGGTGGGGAACGGTCGAGGGTCTTCGTGACCCACGTAAGTCAAAGCCCGGCCACACGCCATGCGGTGGCCAGCCCGCTGGAAGGTGTTCGAGATGCCCGATCCGCGTCGCCGCGAACGCCTCGCTTCCGTCATTGAACAGATTGTCAGTCAGGTCCTGGCGCGCGAGTTGCGCGATCCGGGGCTTGAAGGCATCACCTCGATCACCAAGGTCGACGTTGCTGCTGATTTGAGCGTCACCAAGTTGCACGTCTCGATCATGGGTGATGAGGCGAAGCGTCAGTCAACCATGCGGGCACTGGAACGCGCATCTGGCTTTGTCCGGAGGCGTCTGGCGGAAGAGTTGACCATCCGGCAGACCCCGGAGGTGATCTGGGTTCTGGACCGCAGCATCGAACGCGGTGACCGGGTTCTGGCGTTGCTGAGTACATTGACCATTCCGCCGGAACCGCCCGCGGATGCCGATGCACCCCCTGCGCACGTCCGCGCTCCGGTCATGGAGGCCGACGACACCGATGACGGGCGCCCCGTGGTTCGTCGGAGGGTGATCCGGGTGGCACGCCCCGGTGGTGCGGCGCCAGCCCCCCGTCCGCGACGCAAGCCCTGACTCCATATACGCCACCTCATCTACCCCTGATGCAGATGCGCTTCGCTTGTCCCCGGGCGACCGCACGGGGTTCCTGCACTGTGTTCCGGAGACTTTCCGTGAGATTGGCAATGCCGAGCGTCCGCCTGTTGCCCGGTAATCAGGGTTGTTTCGCTGGTTCCCCAAGCAAATGGAGGCAGGTGGCCACATCGGCGTTCATCTGCGTGACCAGCGCGTCAATGCTCTCGAAGCGCACCTGTCCCCGAAGGCGTGCCACGAAGTGCAGGCGGAGTTCCTGGTCATAGAGGTCACCATCGAACCCGGGGAGAAATGCCTCAACAAGACGGATTGTCCCGTTGAATGTTGGCCGGTCACCGATGCTGATGGCTCCCGCATGAAAGACGGCAGTTGACGACAGTGGGTTCCTCTCGACCCACGCCGCGTAGACGCCATCCAGAGGCGTCGCACGGGGTCCGTCAGGATGCACGTTGGCGGTTGGGAACCCGATTGTCCGTCCCATCTTGTTTCCGTGCCTTACCGTGCCAAGATACGTTGGGAGACGCCCAAGGTATGTGCTGGCATCGGCTATCGACCCGGTTTCGACGAGTCGGCGGATGGCACTGCTGCTGATGAGCGGGGATCCGTGCGTAGTATCGCCACTCGGGGCTGTCACAGGCACAACTTCAATCATCTCGAACCCGTGGGTGCGTCCGACTTCTGCCAGCACCGCCGAGGTTCCGGCCCTTCCACGGCCGACGGCGAATCCCGGTCCGTGGATGATTGCGCGTGGGTGTACGAAGCGTGTGATGGCTTGTACGAACTGTTCCGGGGTTTGACTTTGCACATCAGCGTCGAAGGGCCAGACCAGAACATGGTCTACGCCTAGCGCGTGCATCCAAGCCGCGCGCTCGATCGGCGTGCTGACCAGGGGCGTCGGTTCATGGGGGCGGAGAACATGTGCGGGGTGCGGGTCGAAGGTGAGGACAACGCATTCGATGCCGCGGCTTGTGGCTTCGCGACGTGCGTGCGCAATCAAGTCCGCATGCCCGCGGTGCACGCCATCGAAGTTGCCGATAGCCACTACCGCTTCACGTGTGACCGGAGGTGGCATCGCACCCTGCACAAACGTGACGCGGGCCAAGTCAAGCATGTTCCGGTCGGGTGGCCCCGGGACGTGGGTGAGATCTGTGGCAGGAAGATAGCCCCGCCCCATCCACCCTTGATTCATAGACGCTTCGCTCATACGGGCGTGGCCTGACTTGTGTCGTTGAAGTCGCAGGTTTGTCTCACCGCCCACCGGGGCCGGAGGGGTCGCCCACTCCGACGAAGGGTAACCGTCGGCAGTGCCGGAACTGTGGATGTCTTGCGTCCCTGATGTATTTACGCTTCGCTGGCCGGGGAATGTGACGGGATTTGCGATGTTGGCGACGCGTGGAAGACCTTTTCGGGTCGCCAGAAATCGGGCCGTGCGGGGTCGGCGGTCAAGATGGCGGCTAGCCTTCCATCGGGATCCAGGGCACGTGCCCGACGTGGGACGTCAGCCCGACCGCTCGGCTCCGTTGCCCCTTTGTGTACGTGCGCTTCACTTGTGGCTTGCACGGGATCGGATACCGCGGCAAGGACGGGGCGACCCTGGTCTACGTCGCGCGCCTGAACGGGCGACAGGTGAATGGTTGGCAAGTGGTCGACGGCGGTCTCGGGTGTGGTTTCAAATCTCTGCCAAGAGCGTTGGCGCAGTGCTTCCAGCAGGTCTTCCAGGGTGGGGGCATCGTCGATCCCGAACCGTCCGGACCTGGTTCGTCTCAGGCCACTCAAGTGCGCGCCGACGCCGGTTGCTGCACCGATATCGTGGGCAAGACTACGGATGTAGGTTCCCTTGGTGCATGTAACCGTGAGGCGTGCGTCGGGAGGGGTCCAGTCGTCGAGGGTCAGCGAGCGGATGGTGACCGTCCTGACCGGGATTTCCACTTCGATGCCGCGTCGCGCCAAGTCGTACATGCGTTTGCCGTTCACGCTTACGGCTGAGAATGCCGGGGGGCGCTGCTCTATGGTGCCCCGGAACCGGTCCAGTTGGGCTTGGACGATGGTTGCGTCGATCCCTGAAGGGTCTGTCCGGGTGACCACATCGCCTTCACGGTCGTAGGTGCGCGTGGTTATCCCAAACGTGACGTCGGCAACGTAGGTCTTGTCGTCACTGGTCAGGTATTCGAGGAGACGTGTGGCCGAGCCAAGTGCGATGACAAGTACGCCAGAGGCCAGGGGATCGAGTGTCCCGGCATGGCCGACGCGTCGCTGGCCTGATGCCCGCCGGATACGTGCGACGACGTCGTGGGAGGTCGGGCCGACTGGCTTGTCGACAGCGAAGATCGCGTCCATGGTGGGTGTCGGTGGCCTCCGGGCGGTGCAGTATAGGCAATGCGTCGCTGGTGGCCCGGAAATGGGGGAGGGTTCAGGTGCACCGCCCCTCTCCCCCTCGCCGCCTGATGCATATACGCTTCGCTTGGCCCACTCCCTATCGCCGCCGGATGTAGATACACGCTTCGCTTGGCCCGCTCCCCATCGGCCCCTGATGGAGATGCGCTTCGTTCCCGGCATCCCGGCATGAGTGCAAACATGGCTAGGACATGTGAATCCTCGGTTGTGCCACGCCCCGCGCCAGTCCAAGCCGTGATGCCCCGGAACCTGGGGCGCGCGGGTCAGGAGACGGTGATGCGGACGTAGCGCTTCTTGCCTGCACGGAGGATCAGCATGCCTCGGTGCAACGCATCAGTGCTGACGGAGAGTTGGCTATCTACCCGCACCTCGTTGAGCGTTGCACCGCCGCCGTCAATCAGGCGCCGTGCGGCTCCACGAGAGTCGGCAAGTCCGGCAAGGACGAAAAGGTCGACAATCGAGATTCCCGCTTGAAGCCGAGATGCGTCAATCGGGACGGAAGGTATCGATGGCGCGTCGACGAGATCGTCGAGGGTCGCACGGTCACCATCGGTTCCCCCGAACAGGGCTGACGAGGCGGAGCGTGCGGCGTCGGCATCGGCAGGGCCATGGGCAAGGACGGTTGCCTCATACGCGAGTCGCTGCTTGGCCGCCCGAAGGCCCGCCCCTTCGGCAGCCGTCAGGTCTCTGATCTCGTCCATTGGAAGATAGGTGAAGTAGGCCAGCAGGCGGGAGACGTCCCGGTCATCGCAGTTGACCCAGAATTGGTAGTACTCGAAAGGCGACGTCTGTTCGCGGTCAAGCCAGACGCGTTCCCCCGAGGCGGTCTTGCCCATCTTCTCCCCGGTCGATGTCAGGAGAAGCGGCGTTGTCAGCGCGTAGGCCGGAGCATTCTCGACGCGACGGATGAGGTCGGCTCCGGCGAGGATATTCGCCCACTGGTCGCTTCCCCCCAGCTGCAAGGAGCACCCATGGCGGCGGAAGGCTTCCAGGAAGTCGTACGCCTGCAGGAGCATGTAGTTGAACTCGAGGAAGGTCAGTCCCGTCTCGAGGCGTGACCGGTAGGCCTCGGTGCGAAGCATGTCGTTCACTGAAAAGTGACGGCCGTAGTCGCGCAGGAAGGCGATGTAATTCAGATCGAGAAGCCAGTCGGCGTTGTCCACCAGGAACCCTTGGCCCTGGGACAGGTCGAGGAAGTGGGCGATCTGCCCTCGGAAGTGGGTGGCGTTGGACTCGATCTCTGCCCGGGTCATGATCGGGCGGGCACTGGTACGGCCGGTCGGGTCCCCGACCATGGTGGTGCCGCCTCCGATGAGGGCGATGGGTCGGTGACCGGCCTTCTGGAGGTGCGTCATGGCCATGACCTGGATCAGGTTGCCGATATGGAGGGACGTGGCGGTCGGGTCGAAGCCGACGTAGTAGGTGACGGGACCGCGGGAGAGGGCGTGTTCAAGCCCCTGCTCATCAGAGCATTGGTAGAGGAACCCGCGTTCGCGAAGGGTGTCCAGAACTGACGTGTGCCCACCAGTGGCGGACGTGGCGACGGGTTGGGCGGGTGTTGTCGGCACAGACATCGTTGGCGTTCCCCCGGCAGGATTGCCCAATTGGGCAACAAAAAAGGCAGAGGAACAATCCCCTGCCTGACCCGGTGCTTGCAGCGGCCCTCACGGGCCTTGCTTACACCGGGATGCGGTACGAATAAGAGGCCGCGAACACGGATAGCCCAAGAAAGTCAGTGTCCGTGCACATGGGTGCCCGCGCTGGCAACGGCCTCATTTCGTTTCGACTATACGCCCGATATTCTGAGGCCGTCAAGCGCAAGCGTCAGCGAACGCATGCCGTTTGGCAACCTCGTTCGTCATTGCGCCAATTGGCGCCGTTGATCACGTTCTGGGAGAAGGTGGCGGGCATCACGTCATTGGTGTCGAACGAAGCGGTGACGGTGGACTGGCCCTGCGTGACTGATCGCCCGCCCGTCCCGTACGCACCATCGCGCCAGGTGGCACGTCGGCATCGACCATTCGGATCGCCCCGGGGTGCAGTGACTTCGTCGTGAAACATCCCCGACTCGGCCCGACCATCGACGCCCAGATCGTGTCACCGGCGACGTGGTCCGACCGGGTTACGCTTGCAACCACACTCCTTGTGCGGTGGGGTCTCTCCCATTCGGCGAATGTGTGACAAACTCTGCCCTACTCAGATCTCGTTTGGCTCATCGCCAGATCATTTGCTTGCTCCAATGAACGATCACTGCCGGCTGATGTTGCCCAGAAAATAACCCGTGCCTTTGCGACGTGTCGCAGTGGCGGAAGACCTTGTGAACGATCCTCGACAACTCGTCGCTTACGGTCTCTTCTATCGTGGGGATCGGCCGTACATTCCGGTCTTGGTTGGTGTACGACTGGATGAGGTTCGACCCGGGGCCCTGCGTGTACGGGCAAATGAATGGTGTTCGCCGGGTGTTACCGGGGTCTGCCTGGAAATCCGGTGGGCTTGGCACGCGTCAGGTGGCGGAGGTCAGGATGACGAACCGGCTTACATCGTTGCAGCGGCGATTGCCTTGGCTTCGGAGGCAGGTCTCGATGTCTGGGTGATGGCGAATATGACGGACGCCCCACCTGGGCTGGTTGGCTCACCTCCGGGGCGTCCGACGATCCGAAGCAATCCGGGTGGTCAGGGGTTTCCCAGTTCTTGGGCCCGCGACCGGGCAAACAAGTGGTTGGAAACACTCGCGTCTTCGGTATCGCAAGGGAACCGGGCACCAATTGCCGGGTTCATGCTTGATACAGGGTTGAGGCCAACGAGTTCGCACTCGTGGTTGCGGGATGGCGCGGACGACGCACTGCTCTTTGAGTGGCGTTCGTGGTTGCGTCGTCGGTACGACAGCGACAACGCCATTGCGCGCGAGTGGGCTTGGCCGGGCCTGACCAGAGATGCCGCGACTCCCCCAGATCTAAGGGTGATTGATCGATCGGACGGCAGCTATGTTCGGTCCTCGACGATGGCGCGGGTGGCTTTCCGAATTTCAAATTGGCTTCGTCGGGGCGGGGTGCCGGTTCCGGCAGGGGCGTACTGGCCGGGGACCGGTAGTGGTCGGGGTGGCACAGGCGGTCCTGGGGAACGGTCCGGGCGGGAACTTTCGCCCGGGCAGTTTGCTGACTGGCACGAATTTGTCGGGCATGTGCGCTCGGTGTATTCCCGGGACTTGAGGCAGACTGTCGATCGCGTCTTCCCGGGAATCCCGTGCGCGATTGTGGAGAGCGGTTGGGCGGGTCTTCCGGGTGTCGGAGTGGCCACGCCACCCCTCAACTCGGATGACAGTGCGTTCCTGCAAGGCATCACTAGCACCGAGGCGCGGGTTCCCGACGTGGCGTGGGTTGCATCCTCAGCACTGGGACGCCTTGATGATGACCATCCCCCCATGATTTCGCTGGTGGATCGGAGCGGAACGAGTGGGGGGAGGGTTGCATCGCTGGTTGCGGCGGTCGGTGAGGGAATGGTCTCACTCACGATCCCCGAGACCTGGATGGCCGACCCCGAAGTCAGATCATTCATTGAGTTCATAGCAGCCCACTCAGACGAGTTGGTGGCGTCCACACATCTGACCGATCCGGTCGTCTGGATCGATGATCCAGCGTACGCGGGCGCTGACCCCGATGACATCGCCACGGTTGGAGCGTCCGCCACTTCCCTGCGGTGGCGTGAAGAGCGGGCATCCCTTTTCATGGCGATGCGCTTGGCGGGATTCCAAGTCAGCGTGCGTGATATCGACCGGTTTGGGTCAGGGCTGGATGGTGAGGAGTCTGTTGCCACGTTCTTTCCGGCGCGTCGATGGATTGACCTAGAACGGTACGGGCGTCTTGTTGTCCATACGTTGCGCGGAGGCAACCTGATCACCTTTCCAGCGCCTCCGCGTCGACAGCGCGACGGCACGGCCTTCCGCTCGACGTTTCTGTGGCCGGTGCCAATGGGTCGTGAGGTTCTTGCGAAGGCGCCGGTGCGTTTGCAGGGCGTGGATGGCGGGAGTTTCGACGGGGTGGGGTACGGAGTGGTGTACCCGGCACCGGTGCCGGAGAACGCGGAACCGATCCTCCGGTCGGTGTCGGTTCAGCCCGGTTCTGGAGTGGAGGAAGCCGTCGCGGCGTATCGGGCGCAAGTCCACGACGGAACCTCGGCGGTGATCGGTTTTTCGAGGATCGGTCATGACCCAGGCGTTGGTGACGAGGCCGACCATGTTGCCGTCAGGCGTTGGGTGACGCGCTTGGTGGAGTCGGTACCTCGCCGGGTGCAGCCATCCGAAGAGTTGGCAGTCTTGACGTCAATCAGGCTCGTTCCATCCGGTGGATCGCTGGTGTTCGTCACCAACCCGTCGCCTACATCCACTTCCGGAGGGTT
>Ga0114980_10002026_pt1 | contig 14472 bp, 18 predicted proteins | sample S_140806_EF_Meta_FD_87018 | JGI IMG/M metagenome (GOLD analysis project Ga0114980, IMG submission 87018) | Freshwater microbial communities from Lake Simoncouche, Canada to study carbon cycling - S_140806_EF_MetaG | ecosystem: Environmental > Aquatic > Freshwater > Lake | place: Lake...
ATTGGAAAGTTTGGAATATCAGGGACCTACTTTTTTCCATCTCCCATCATATTCTTGTTTATATATCCCACTTCCACATCCGACATATATATTCGCCATTTCATTTGGTAATTCCGAATTAATGGAAACTTCCTTTGTTTCACTTGCTTGAACTGGTGAAATGGTGTTAATGAAAAATGCGGTGGAAGCAATCAATGCAGATGTTCCAATCATCATCTTGAAGACATTTTGAATGTTTGGTGTTTTCATAGGTGTTTTGTTTTTTATTGGTCGCAATCTTTAACTCTTTCTGAAGCGGGTAAAGCTCCTCCCAAAATCATATCTCTAACAGTAAAATTTCCATCATCAAGTTCAAGTAGAAAATAATCACACCACCTATAAGCTGGTTTCAATGGTGCACTTAAATTATATACTTCCTTTACATATTTTTCACAATCACATTCAGATACTTCGGGTTCAGATACTTGACGTTCTTTCGGATTGACTTTAACTTCAGGGTTTTTGAAGTGATTGTATAATGCGATTGATGATAACAAAATAGAAACCCCGACTAACAACTTAAACAATCCTTGTACGACTTGTTTGAATGTCTCAATTTTTTCTTTTGTTTCTATTTTCATCTCAAGTTGTTTATGTGTATCAAATGTAATGATTAGATTTCAATATTACCTGACAACCCCTTCTTTTAAAAAGTACATTTTACCCCTACTTGATTCAGTCCCGTAGTAGTGATTCATTAACAACCTATCACTATACCCATCCTTCTCTTCCAAATACTTGGTAAAGTGTCTTTTAACTTCATTGTAATCTGTCTTACAACTGAAACCCAGCAACAGATGAGTATGATAATACCCCTTATGAATGTTATTGGGGTCATATTCAACATTGTATTCGTATGTAATAAGATTCTTACCATAGGTTTCAAATAAATCATTCTTGACTATTTCGGTAATCCTGATGTTGTCTTCCTTATTCATCTGTGGGGTTATGGTTATGGTGTAATCAACCTTTAATGTCTTGGAATACGAACGATACTTCTTGTCATCACTCTTGTCTCTTGGTTTTATCTTCAGGTGGAAGAAGTAATCCAAGATACTAATACGGAAGTACCTAACATTCTGATACTTCCTGTTTAGATTGGGGTATTCAACTTTCTTTAGGTAAGTGTATCCTGAAAATCTTGGTGATGATTTTATCACTCTTAAGTGTTGCTTGTAGAGGGAAGTTGAAATTCCTGTAATTTCAATAATTTGATGTTTGTTGTAATCTGTCATAGTATTAAGAATTAGATATAATAAACCCATACCCCTCGATAATGGGGGTTCTTCGTTATTTCTAATGATAGACAAAGAATATCTAATGTAAAGTGTCTATTCTATGCCCTTCTTGAATCTTCATATAACTCGCCACTCGATTGAAATAGGTATTCCCCATTCCTTTGTGTGAACATTCTAATCTTGTCCTCATTATCCTCATCCTGAATTGTTCCTATTCGGACTTCTGACCCATCAACCAACTTCATTAATCGTAGTTTAATTGATGCATCTATTGTCGATGTTCGCGAGCCAGGTTTTAGTTTGAATATGAAAATGAAATTCATTACATCCTCTGAAACATCTGCTCTGTATCCTCCTGCAAAGACATACTTCTTGAAAAATGCTTTATTCGTCCTTCTTCCAATAGAGGAATTAGAATGAGCGAACTTTCTAAAATAGGAGGATGGGGTAGAGAACTTCTTTAAGTAACCAATAAGGGGAATTTGAACCCTTACAACAATTGTATTGGGGTCTAAGACCATCTCCAAAAAGCTCATTTGGACTTTTCAGGGTTATTAGCATTTCTTATCTTCCTGAACGTATCAATTTCAAAGTTTTTATCAAATAACAAGTTGGGGTCAATTGGATGCAGTTGAAGAAGACCCAAATCTTGCAATTGATTTCTTAGGTTTTCTGTTCCATAGATATTCCATTTGGTATTTCCAAAAACAAGAGGAAAGTCGTCAGGGATAAAAGGTTTTTCAATCAACTCTTCAATACGGTATTCCATCTCTTCAAAAGTGAGCAATTCGAGGTAGCCTCTTTTTCCAGCGAAAACCGGCGTTAACGCTTCACCTATATATCTTAACTTTTCAATCATTTGCTCTGACCAATTTCCTTGAATTATTAGTTTCAGGTTAACCAAAGGGTAATGGAAATAATTCGAATTTTCAAGCTCTGTAAAAAGGAAAATGATAGATTTTTTGATAGTTGGCTGTTCTTTTTTCGAAAATTTCGAAAACAACAAATAAATCAAATCCTCTATACCTGAGAAGTTCTGCAACCAAATGAAATCTTCTGTTGGAATTATGGAAAACGAAAATTCCAAGATTTGTTGACTTGGATTTATTAGAGCTTTCAAATCTTCCAATTTGATTTTGTTGAGTTTCTGAACACTTGCCAGACACTTTGGACATAGGTCATCGCAGAATTCTACATAGACACTATTATCGGGGTTTGTTGTTTGATGGAAATTCGGATGGGACATATTCATTTGTTTTCAAATAAATAGTCGCAAAATGAAAAAAGGACACAATATTTGTGTCCTTTAATTATTGGAATATTACTGAATGAGTTGAATAGGGGATAGATTATTATTCTAATCTGTTATCGCGTAATATCGAAAATCTTGGAATATTCGTTGGGATTTTCAAAGAATGAATAATAAGTTACAATTGAATTTTTCTAATCTTTAATACATCGAATATAAAAGGCTCCTTCATGAAATTCATTCATTATGACAAAATCGTCATAATACAATTGAGCTACTATGTGCGAAAATTCACCATCATAGGTGCCTTTTTCAGTTGAGCTTGACCAAAATGTAACCCAACTTCCCAAGTTAACAAAGCCACCTCCGAATTTGTGTGAATAGTAACCTCCAGGAAGTGCGGAAAATCCTGATGCATTGGAACCATTACCCGAGTGGGTATATGTTGGAGCAGGGACACTGCGAGTATCTTGGCAGACATTACATTCTTTTTTACTACGATATTCAGCATTCCAATTTTTACAATGAGGACAAGTTTTAAAACCTCCAGTGGTCCAATTATCCCACCCATTAGTGTTCCTTAATTTTTTTCCCTTATCATTCTCCCCAAGAAATTTCTGTAATTCCTCCCATTCTTTTTTTGTTGGAATATGCCACCCTTCAGGTGCAATTCCCCTTGGGTCGAGAACCGCAAATCCGCCATACAATTTTCCGTATTTTTTTCCATTTTCTTGTTTGAATTGGTAATTTGTGCAGTAGGGTCTACCATGGTGTATATATAACTCCATGTGTTGAACCAATTCTAAATCTGTCTTGACCTCAGGAATTGGGTCACCGTTTCTAAAATGGTCAACATTGAGGTTCTCTTTCATCCAAATTTGATTACCAATTTTAACTTCTTTGAAAGTTTGAGTTTTACTAGTTGAATTAGTATTGCTCGCATTTGTATTCGCTGTATTTGAAAAAGGAATGTTCCCACACCAGTTTTTACAATTATCAAGATTTTTAAATTTATACGTTGGTGTCTTAGATAGCTTTTCAGCAGAGCCATCAAATTGAATTGGTTTTTTAGTTTCATTATCAGCTAACCAAATATGATATATACCGTTTTCATCAGGGAGTATTGGTTCGTCTGACCATAAATCAAATAGCGTGTATCTTGGGTCAAAATGAACATTTACATAATCCTTTCTTTTATCGGGATTGCGATTGTTTAATACACTTTGAGGAGCTGAGCCAATTGTATAAGTTATCGTTAACTCGAGCTTTTCAGTTAAACAGCCTTTGGTTTCAATGTAAGTTCCTGAAAACTCATATTTTTTGTTATTGATACCCCATGTGAAACTGTCAATTGCTGTTTGTTTTGCAACATTCGTTATACTTGGTTCTAATGTTAGAACAAGTTCTTGGGTTAAGCAGTTTGAAATGCTTGTATAAGTTCCGCTTATTAAGTATTTCTGATTATTTGCACTCCATGTGTAACTGTCACAAGCAGTAATTGACTCAGTTTTTTTTGAACTTGGTGTAATTGTCAGTTTAAGTTTTTCGGTGTGACAACCATAAACCTTCGAATAAGTTCCCGACTTATCGTAAGTTTCACTTGTCTCAGTCCAAAAATACTTATCGCACTCACTCTTTGTAGTTATGTTCTGAGTGCTCTTGATAATTGAAGCACTAACAGGAACTCTCGCAGTTGATACATCCCAATTGAAAAAGTAGTTGTATTTCCTCTTGTTTTCAGTCCCTTCAACTATTTCTCCAAATGCTCCCAAACTAACTGGCCATGTATCAGGCTTAATTGTGGTAAGTTTAATATCAGGGGATAAACCAAATGCTTCAATTATAAATCCCCATCCTGAGGGTAAACTGCAATTTAAAGGCAGTTTGTTCAAACCGTTTATTAGCGTATAAGACTTGCTGATGACTTGAGTTCCATCCGATTTCTTTATGACTACAGATATTTTTCCTGGCATGTTGCTGTAGACATCAACAGAATTGATAAGGGTAGGAGCAGTGAGGTTAAACATAAGTCCCTCTCCATCAACTTTTTTTAGGTCATCCGAAATTATGGGAAGTCCACCTGAGTAATTTACTGAAGCGTAATATGTTGTTGTATTTGCAATTTCAGGGGTAGTAAATGAAATTCCCTTTCCAATACAATCACCCCCATATTCATCTTCATACCAATTCAAAGAGTGATGTATTTGTTCAAAATAGTTATTGTCCAAGCTATCCATGTTTTCATTCGGACTGCTTGATGTTTCAATTGAGACATTTACTGATAAATCGAGCTTACCTCTATCACATATGGACGCATCTTTTGATTTTATAATGAATTTCTTAGTTTCATCTTGACTGTATGATTTGAATGAAAACAAGATTATCGATAAAGTGAGAAGGTTTTTCATTTGTAAGTTAAAATTGGTAAATCAAAATTAGTCGGTTTTAGAACTTTTCAAGTTCATTACAATTAGATTATCATTTTTTTAATAGAAGTGCCCTACCATTTTTCAAAAAAAATGGTTCAAGTTTTTGAATTGGTATTATACCCCCTTCTCCAATCAAAGGGTCTAGTTAATCGTGGTATCCAAAAAAACGAAAATCTGTCATTAAGTCAATGGGTGTGAAACATCTCTCTTATTAAGCTTTAAATAGATGTTGTTGATTTATTCAATCATTTTAACAAACAGGTCAATATCGATAGGACTGTTTTGGATTGTTTTATTCCGTTGTCTTGATTAGACATTAAGCGCACACTCAATCTTTATTGATGAGTTGAATTTGTATAGTATTTTTTTTTAAATACAATATCAATTGTTTAACTGCGTATTAAAAGTAGAATTCAAAATCAGCGCGCTTTTATCGGATTTACAAGTTATAGATGTTTAATCATTTAAATCTGACTATTATGAAAAAGCAACGTGCCGCACTTGTAGTGCTCATCTTTCTAACGAGTTTATTGTTCTACACAAAGAAAGGACTCGAATGGTTCGCCAGTGAACCCGATAGTCTTAATCAATTCTTTGGGATGATAAGCTATCACATTCTTTACATGGGAGTCTTACCATTAGCGGGTTGGATTTTGTTTAAATCAAAAAATAACATTTAAAAACCATGAAGAATGAAACATCTAATCGGCACTTTTTTCTTAATGACCACTGGTTTGGTGGCTAAGTCGCAAATAGTCACTGTTACCGCAACTATTATCCAAAAGTTTAATCACTCATCATCTATTTCAACAATTGATGCGATGGAAGCAAACATGATGGAGTATCCTGAGTACATCGTAGGTGATAATACTTACACATTTGACTTAAATAATAAAATATTAACATTAAAAAATTGTGATGGATTCTTCACATATAATATTATCAAAGTTGATGCAAGTGATAATATTTTAGATTGTGTAATATTTGATGGGATTGGGGATGTATTATTTGTTGTAGGTGAAGCTTCTGATGGTAACATGCAATTTTTAATGGTATTGATTGATGGGAATAAAGTCGTTGGTGGATTTTCTATGAACGAAGATTTTAGTTACACAGTAGAATAATTAATCTTAAAAAATCACTATCATGAAACAAATAACCTGTACGCTTATTCTATTAATGACTAAGCTATTTATTCAAGCCCAAGTGATAATTGTTACGGTTACAACAGACCAAAAATTTAATCACTCGGCTGATATTTCAACAATTGAGGCAATGGAGAAAGATGTGATTGAATATCCTTTTTATACCGTTGGAAATAATGAGTTTGTTTTTGATTTGAATAAAAGAACGATGTCTATGAATGGAGGTAAGTGCTTTATTATTTCAAAAGTAAATACGAGTGACAATGTTTTGGATTGCATTGTACTTAACAATGGAGTTTCCATCTTATTTGTAATGGGAGAAACTTCGAATGGAGAATCTCAGTTTCTAACGGAGTGGTTTGAGGGTGATAGAATTACAGGATACTTCTCTATGAACTCCGACTTCAGTTATACCGTTAAATAAAACGTATTACCATTTCAATGTTTTTGGTACCGGAATTTAGGTTGCTAATTTGATAACAGCCATTTTAGATTTTATTCAATTAAGAACTCATCAAAAACAAGAAAAGCACATTGCGTCTAAATTTCATTAGTTTGGGGTAAGAGGTGTATCCTTCTTTTTTGGTAAAAAATGATATAAGTTTTTCAAAGGGGATTGAGGGGGTATTTGGACGAAGGGTATGTTGTCTAACGGGGGATACCCCCCCCCCAGCCCCGAGGGGAGCAAGGAGATGGTGGACGACCGCTATACACGGTTGTTTGTGTAATAACTTAACTCTTTCTTCAGTTCAGTCATCCATCTGATAATATCTCCTTTACTCAACAGGAAATTGAGTTTCAAAATATCACCTGTGTTGTTGTACTGATAGTTCAGTTGGATTTGAATTTTGGACTTTCCTTCGGAGTAACCAAAGAATCTAAAATCAATCATTTGGTCTAACGGAGTAAATCTTCGGTCTGTCTTGTGGTTAATCAATATACTTTCCAACCAATCAATTAACTCACCCACTTCTTCTATCATAAATGAGGGGTCTGTGTATGAATGTTTTAATCCCTTTCCCTGAAATGAGATTTTCACATACACCCAATCTTCGTCAGGAGTTTCTTTTCCTACTATTTGAAATTGGAAGTGAATGTTTGAAATAGTGGTGAGGTTCATATCTCATAAATATGACTTCTCAATACTTTACAAAGTTTTACAACGAAAATTAATTTGAGATTTTTTGTACATTTTTTGTACATTAAAAAAGTCAAACCCTTGAAAATCAGTAGGTTTGACTTGTAAAATGTCGGGATGACAGGACTTGAACCTGCGACCACACGCCCCCCAGACGTGTACTCTACCAACTGAGCTACATCCCGTTTTTGAAGAGAGGCAAAAGTAAGAAAATTCTAAGCCCTTACCCCCGCGTTTGTCTTTATTTTTGCAGTCTAATTCGCGAATATGAAAATCTCTTATAAACTGCTTTCTCAATTGGTGCAACCACTTCCGTCTCACGACCTAGTTGCTGCAACCCTTACCAGAACCGGACTAGAAGTAGAAGGTGTAGAAAGCGTTGAGAAAATTCCAGGCGGATTGAAAGGCGTGGTGGTCGGACATGTACTCGAATGCGAAAAGCATCCCGATGCAGATCGTTTGTCTATCACGAAAGTGAATCTAGGTGATGGTGAACCCGTACAAATTGTTTGCGGGGCACCGAATGTTGCAGCCGGACAAAAAGTTTTGGTAGCTACCGTTGGAACCACGTTGTATCCTTCATCTGGCGAGGCTTTCACCATTAAGAAAAGTAAAATTCGCGGAGCAGAATCAATTGGTATGATCTGCGCCGAAGATGAACTTGGCCTTGGTGCTTCTCACGACGGTATTCTTATTCTTCCAGAAGAAACAGAAGTGGGAACTCCGGCGGCCGTTGCATTAAATATTGAAAGCGACGCATGCCTTGAAATTGGTATTACTCCGAATAGAACAGATGCCCTTTCACACGCCGGTGTGGCGCGCGATTTCGCGGCAGCGTGGAATCTCGAGAACGCAGAAAAAGTTACGCTTACCTCCACAGAGGCGAAGCCGATTTCCTTCCAACAGAAAAATTGGAAATTAGATCTTCACGAAAACACAGAGTGTTCGCGCTATGCGTTCGCGGTGATTAGCGGAATTGAAAATCAAGAGACTCCCACTTTCATCAAAGAAACACTCGCTGTTATTGGCGTGAAGAGCGTGAACTTGTGTGTAGACGTAACCAACTTCGTTCAACACGAATTGGGACAGCCGCTGCACGTGTTCAAGGCGAATGACTTTTCCAACCAAACTATCACTGTTCGCAATGCAACACAAGACGAAGGAACAGAAACACTTGACGGTGTTGCTCGAAAACTTTCTTCTGAGGATGTGGTTATTTCCAACGAGAAAGAAGTGCTTTGTTTAGGCGGTGTTATGGGTGGAAAAAATGCGGGCGTAAGCGCAGCAGATTCGTTCGTGGTTTTCGAAAGTGCTTGCTTCAATGCGGTGCGTGTGCGCAAGAGCGCGAAGCGTCACCAGATTCATTCCGATTCTTCGTTTCGCTTTGAAAGAGGCGTGGCTGTAGACGGAATTCCAAATGCGTTAGCGCGTGCTTGGGAATTAATTCAAGCGGAAAATCCAAATGCCGAGTTGATTGAAGCACAAGATGTTTATCCGGTTGCACTTCCAAAAACAGAAATTTCAGTTCAGAAAAATTATTTGAAATCGTTGTTGGGAATTGATATACCAAGCGAAACGGTTGTTTCCATATTGAACGATTTGCAGTTCGAAGTTACTTCAACCGAAGACGGCTGGATGGTCCTTGTGCCGTACAATCGCGTGGAAGTAACGCGTCCGGCTGACGTTGCGGAAGAAGTGCTTCGTATTTACGGATACGACAAAGTAGAGCTTCCTTCGCGCATGACGCTTTCCTTGAATACCAAGGGGAAAACGGAGAGCTTGCACTTCCGTCTTGCCGACTTGTTGGTGGCAGAGGGATACACTGAAATCATGAACATGTCGCTTACGAAGAGCAAGTACGCTGAAGCGTTCGATGCGGCGTTGGGCGTGAACAGCGTTTCGTTGTTAAATCCGTTGAGCAAAGATCTTTCGCACATGCGTAGCTCGTTGTTGTTTGGTGGAATGGAAAGCATTTCGTTGAATGAAAAGCACAGAGCAACCGATCTTCGTTTGTTTGAAATTGGAAAGGAATACCGCAAGACGGAAAACGGATACAAAGAGAAGCGCAAATTAGCGCTATGGTTGTGTGGAAAGGAAAGCGCTGAGTCTTGGAAGAATAGCGGCAATGCTTCGTCGTTGGCGCAGTTGAGAGCAGCATTAGAAAATATTTTGAATGCGTTGGGCATTCAGCAAGTCGATGTGATTTCAATTCAAGACTCTCCCATTTTCGCTTATGGAATGGAGCTTTCTTCTCAGAAAAAATCGTTGGTGAAGTTGGGACGTGTGAATCCACAAATTCAAGAAGCAACAGACGTTGAGCAAGAAGTATTCTATGCTGAATTCGATTTCGACACGTTGGAAAAATTAAGAACGCAACAGCGCAATGCCTTCCAACCGTTGAATAAATTTCCTTGGGTGCGTCGCGATTTATCGCTGTTGTTGAACAAGGAAACTACGTTCGAAAGTCTTCGTCAGTCTGCCTTAAAAAGCGAAAAGAAATTGTTGAAGGAAGTGAATTTGTTCGACGTTTACGAAGGCAAGAATCTTCCAGAAGGAAAGAAATCATACGCTTTGAAATTCATTCTTCAAGACGCCCAACAAACCCTAACCGATGAGGTTGTAGAGAAGAGCATGCAGCGCATTCTGCAAGGCTTGCAGACAGAGTGTTCGGCTGAGTTGAGGTAGGGGCGATTTATTCACCGCATATTTGCGGCGAATAGAACGGTTTTTCACCGCAAGCAATTTTTTGGGTTCTGAATGAACGAGAGTAAAAAATCAAAAAAAATACCCTCATTGATGAAATGAGGGTAAAATTTACGAAGATGTTTTTGAAGTCACCGCGCTTCTAAAAATGTATTTCGGTAACGGCTTAATAGAATAAACTCTTTTTAGAGGAATTTTTCCATCCAGCGAATGCTTGATTGTCAACGAAATAGATTTTTAAATCTGCGAATGCTTGGTTGCTAACAAAATAGATTTTTTTATCTGCAAAAGCTTGATTATCCACGAAAAACCACTTACCGTCGTTTTTTCCAGCAAAGGCTTGATTTGATACTTTATAAACCAATAAATCTGCAAATGCCTGGTTGTCAACGACGAATACTTTTACATCAGCAAAAGCTTGATTCGATACAGCAAATATTTTTTGTGCATTTACAAAGCCGAATGTTAGCATCAGTGCTACCATTAAAATTAACTTTTTCATTTTTTTAGTTTTAATTGTTGCCTACTCTTAAACGGATTTTCGGCAGACTCCGTTGTATTTTAGGTTTAACTTACCTGTAACCAGCTTTTCACGCCATAAACCTACCCAATACTTTTCCAAGGGTTATTGGAACGTTTTAATACAATAAACTTTTTTTAGCGGGATTTCTCCATCCGGCGTAGGATTCTCGGTCTACAAAATAAATTTTTAAGTCAGCATATGACTCACGGTCTACAAAGTATATTTTTTTCTGCGCATATGACTCACGATCTACAAAAAACCATTTGCCATCATTCTTTCCTGCGTAGCTTTCACGATCAACTTTGTAAACGAGTAAATCTGCGTAACTCTCGCGATCAACTACATATACATTGAAATCTGCATAAGACTCTCGATCTACTGCAAATATTTTTTGAGCTTTCAATGCACCACTTATGAGCATAAGTGCTGCTAAAATCAATAAATTTTTCATTTCGTATTTTTTTTCATTTCGTTCTTACTCTTTTCGATTTTCAGAATCCTCGCTGTTTTTTTAAGTGGTTTTAGTTACTCCACGTATTTTTGTTTGTCACTAAAGGTGGTCATCTCTTCTTGAAACGCGATGTATTTTACTTGCATAAAAAGTACAGCTAGTTTATCTAATTAAACAAATGAGCACCCATTTTTCTGGAATACCTTCAAAGTAATACACCGCATCACCATACCTGTCTTTATATTTTAAAGTTTGACCATCAAGGTAATATAAAGCGTCACCATATCTGTCTTTTCTGCGAATGGTCTGCCCGTCAAAATAAAACAAAGCGTCACCGTATCTGTCTTTTGCTTTTACTGTAGAACCGTCAATGTAATAGAGAGCATCACCATATTTGTCTTTTCTGCGAATAGTTTGTCCATCATCGAAATATAAAGCGTCACCATACCTGTCCTTAGATTTTAATGTTGAACCATCAACATATACTATTGACGAACCATATCTGTCTTTTTGCTTGACACTCTGGCCGTTTGCTAATTCGATTGATAGGATTAATGTTGCTAATAAAAGTATTTTTCTCATTTTTTAAAACTATATCGTTTTTCCTAATCATTTGGCTTTTCTGATTCCGCTCTTTTCTGATTTATTGTTCGCGGTTATAGGTTGTTAATGTAAACACGTGCCGCAGCAAACACTAATATAAAGTTAATAAAAGTCAGCGAAATCCAATGAATTATTTAAAGCAAAATCAATCTCTAATGCAAACTGATTTAAATGCTCTTGAACTTAGAGAATAAAACTGAAATATTTTCGGAACTTTTTGATAATATCTGCTTAACTTGACTTTATGTATTGCATTAATCTAAAGCAATGCTGACATTAAACACTACATTTATTGAAAATACAATTAGGTTTGCCTGTTTGTTGACGCACATTTCTCAAATAAAATTTATGAAGACAATCCTAACTATTCTTTTTGCGTCTTTGATGCTCCTTTCTTGTTCCAAGGAGGAACATCCAAGAGTTGAATACAAAGTGAGTTCTAGTGGATCCGCATTAATTGCATATACAATGGTTACACCAACTGTTCGACAAGAAACTGTTTCAGGTAGTTGGGACGTTTCTTTTAGACATTCCAAAGGCGGCAATGTATTTCTTTCTGCTATCAACACAGGAATTGGCACAACAAGCATCTCTGTTTATGTAAACAAGGAATTGCTCTACACCGAAACAACGCAAATTCCTGGTGGTTTGATTGAAATTTCAGAAGTTTTGCCTTAGCGCATGCAAGCCATTTGTTTAGCGGAGTTGAGGTAGTAAATTATCTTTCTCTCCATTTGTTTTCAAGTCCCATAAAATCTTCTAGATGATATACAGCATCTGAATAGTTGAACAAGATTGTTCTGTCATCGACAATGGTATACTTTTTTCTTTGGGCTACTGAAAGTTTTTGAAGCTCTGGAAAATATTTCAGAGGTACAATGATTATCCTACCATCTTGAAGTTTTAAAGAGATTTTTCCAATTAAATCGAAATTCAATTTTTCAATACAGATTGTAGAGTTTTGAAGAGTCGTTCCCATATTATTTGAATATTCAACTTGTCAAGTTTTATTTTGAGGTTGCTTATAACGTTTTGGCGCTTGGCGCAGTGGCGGATTTCGGAGCACAAAACTGTCAATACACCACAAATGTTGATGCGAAGTAGAATGTTCAATTAACCACTGAACCCGCCATTGAGCCAAACGCCTGTTAGCACCAGTTTTTATTTCTATCGTTAGCGTCAAGTTACGATTTGTTCTTTTTTATTGATTGTTTAACTAAGCTCATTATGTATTCAAGATTTTCGTCATTACGAATTTGTAACTCAAAGTCTCCGTTTCCATAATGTCCGATTTCTGAAACGTCACGAGTTAAATTTTTGCTGTCGTCAAGTTCGCCTTTTTTAAGATTGATGTGCATCTTTAAAGCGTTTCTTTGTATTTCAATGTCAACCACGTTGGTGTCACCAACAAATGCGATGTATTTCTTTTTAGGTTGAACTTCTAATTCGTCAAGATTAAGTATTGCCTTTTTGAATTTGTCGTAGAGTTCTTTTGTTGCGTCTGTTCCAGATGAAAGATGTTCTTCTTCTGTATAGACCTTAATTTCTTTACTTACTTTTTCAATTGTTTCGTCTTGTCGTGAAATTGTCTTTACACTTTCTTGCGCACCGGCAGTTTGAATTTTCGAGTAATTAACTGTCTTGTTGTTGTAGCGTTTAATTTCCCAAAGTTCGATTGGTAAATCTTTAAAGTTTATAGCTTCACGTTGATATGAAGTAAAAGAAGGCGAAACAAACATAACTTTCGATTGTGACCAGTCCACATCGTCACGTCTAAGTGTATTTTTTTGAGTTTCATTAAATTCTAAAATGAAGTCGGCTTTATTGTTGAGCATTAATGACAAATAAGCATAGCCTTGGTCTATGACACTAAAATTTTTATCTCTTTTATATTCTATGATTACAAAAGAACTTGCGTCTTTGTCAAACGCTAAAGTGTCAATGCGGAAATTGTTTAGTGAAAATTCGCTTTTAATAAATTCAAGTCCGAAAATTGTCTGCAAATTCTCTTCGGTCAATTTTTGAATTTCCTTTTCAAGTTTAAAATCAAACTCTCTTATTTGGTCAAGTTGTCCGTCATTGTCAATGCTGTATAAAGCCATATTTTTTGTATTTGTCTGTTTATTTCGGTCGTCCTAAAATTGGTGCTAACGTTTTGCAGATTTGCGATGGGCGGGCTTTTTACCACAAATGTTTATGCGGAGAACTGAACTTTCGGCTACCACAAAACTGTCTGCGGAGTACGAAACCCCGCCTATTGCAAATGTGCTGTTATGCGTTGGCCATCTATTCAAGTTGTCTAACTTCAATTTTTTCAAGTCCTTTTATATATCGGCGTCCTGTTTTCAAGTCCCCTGTTGAGATGAATAAAATTCTTTGTCCTAAGTATTTAAGTTCCTTTCCTTCCATTTCTGTCACTATGAAAAAATTGTTTCCTGTCTCGGTGTTATAAATTTCATTCCACGAAAAAATTACTCTGTATCCGTCTGAAGCAATAAAGACAAAGTAAAATTCATTGAGGAACTTAGGCTTGTCATAAACATATAGAATTGAGGCAAGCAAAGTCTTGAGAGGAATTCCACTCATTCCAGTCAAGGTGTCTTTAACTTCTCCATTGTGATTGTAAATGATTTGGTCTTTTATTGTGGTCTTAGGAAATGTGTCAAGGTCTGCTAATGTGAATGTAGTTGGATTTTTTATTTTGCCCGTCACCTGCAATGAATCGGTCGGAGGGATTGTCCTTTGTCCGTTTACTGAGAAGTTTGTCAGTATCGAAATTGTTAAAATTAGAATTCTTATTTTCATATGTTGTCTGTCTTTTTTGGCTTACGCATAACGTTTTGCAGCTACAAGAAGTTGGCGATTTCGAAGCACTAAATTGTCTGCCAGCACTGAACTTAATACGAAGCACAAAACTTCATTTAACCACTGAACCGCCAATTTCTTGTAGGTGC
>Ga0114980_10002027_pt1 | contig 14471 bp, 2 predicted proteins | sample S_140806_EF_Meta_FD_87018 | JGI IMG/M metagenome (GOLD analysis project Ga0114980, IMG submission 87018) | Freshwater microbial communities from Lake Simoncouche, Canada to study carbon cycling - S_140806_EF_MetaG | ecosystem: Environmental > Aquatic > Freshwater > Lake | place: Lake...
AGCAGCAGCGGCAGTAATACCAACGCTAGTACCTTGGGCACTATTCTCAGCAACTGTATTGGTAGCTGTATTACTATCACCGCCATTAGCACCAAAGAGCACCAGGTCGTTAGTACCTAAAATATTAATGGTGACTGCACCTTGCCCAGTGCCATCAAGCGATTTAATTGCAAAGCTTTCTGTTAGCGACTGATTAGCCGGCAGTGATATGTATGCATCATTTGCTAGATAGCTAAAATTTCCAAACGCATCTACTGTAAATACCCCGTAGCTTCCAAAAATGGTTTTTGCAACCACATATGCTTGATTGGGATCTGGGTCTGTAATACTAATTTTTCCTGAGGCCGTCAAAGGTAAATTGCTTTGTTCCAATGGCTGATTCACAGAAGATAAAACTGCTGGCGTATTAGCCTTTACAGTGACTGTGAAATTTTCATTATCAGTTTGACCGCTAAGGCCAGTTTGGGTATCTACTGATTGAGCTGATAAGGTAAGGGTATATTTCGCAGCACTAGTATTAATCGGGGTTGATATTTGGTACATGCCAGCACTTAGCTTTGTTGGATCTATAACGTAACTAGAAACCCCATTTGCTAAATTAGAACTGGCTATTAAGGTGCTAGTAGAACCTGGATTTGACGCATCTAATATTTTAAATACATTACTTGCTTTTAAGGTAACGGCTAATTGCTCCCCATCCCCTCGGCCTGTAATAGAACCAATAGGCATAGCAATTGCAGTTCCTGAAATTAATGGCTCTGAGCTAACCCCACTTAATGTCAAATCGACGTTTTCTGGTAAGTTTTGATAAACGATTGCTAATTGCTTTGCATCGCTTGAGGCAACACTGATGTTAGCGCCTTGACCTAAAGTTTGAGTAGCAACAATGCTGGCAGAAAGACCATTGCCATGATGTATGCTATTTACATTGGTACTGGTTGATTCATAATCTGGATCAACTGAAGAGATAGATGCACCCTTCACTTGATCAAGTGTTAATCCTCTAATCACTCCACTAGCAGTAGTTAACACATTTTGAGAATTTTGATAAGTAAGCTGGGTGCCTGATCCTAAAGTGACATCAAGCTTCACACTGTTTTTAATATCTTGGTCACTAAAACCGACGACATTAACGCTATAGTCTTTCAGGCTAATGGAAGTGCCCTCATCTGCTGTAAAGGTAGAGCTACCCACAACGGTTGGCGAGCCTGCCACTGGGGTTCTCTCTACATGCACACTAATGGGAGTGGACTCTGCAATGCGGCCATTACTTTCTTCAATATGAATTGCCTTCCAACTCATATCGGCAACTGTATTGGCAGTAATATAGCCACGGGCAGTAGACCAACTTAAGCTTGATAAATCATCATCAGAAAACTTATAGGTCGATACTCCAGAAGCAGAGCTGATCAAAGTACCCACCGAAGGTGCTAACCAGCTTGGTACGCCAGATAACTGGTAATACAGTGCATCATCGCTAGCATTTGTTCGCTCTGGCAGTTCAATCAAAATATTTTTGGAACCATCCTTCAAGTTTTGATTGACAACAGCAGTCGAAGCAAATAATGGGGTGGTAACAATTTTATTTACATTAATCGATAATGGTACGCTATATACTGTCATGGAGGCGCCACTATCATTCATCGTGACTTGCGGCGTCAAGCTGAAATTTGTCAGGGAATCTGGCAAATGGTCATTGCGGACTTTAATATAAAAGATCTCATCATTAATCCACTTCATTTCAAGACGAGAATCTAAAAGATAATTAACGCGCATCTCCTCATCTGGATCTAACAAAGTCTTTGTAACTGAGTACGAAGCTGACTTACCGTCCTCATCCAACGTTATTTGATTAATTGATCTACCAGAGATCAAGTCAGAGAAGTTCAGGCTATAACCATCTGCAAGTACTGTTGGAGCGATCGTATACGTACCCGTAGCCATATCGCCAATAGCAGGTTGACTCTCGACCCCAGAAGATGGGTCAACGGAAACTGCTCGCACCTTATAGTCAACCAGGCCATCAAAATACGGATCTAGGCTAAGCTTTAAATTATTTGCATCAAAGACATGGGAGGCTGTATTTTCAGTGCCATCAATTCTGTAAATATGCCAATTCCCAAGATCGGTGTTGATACCCCAGTTGCTCAATGCTTCTTGAGTGCTAATACTTATTTCTACGGCGCCAGATAAGCCATTAAGAGCCTTAGCAGCCAAACTGCTGCCACCCATGGCGACTTCAAAATACACATTTTCCTGAGAATCAACAGGCCGTGCACTAATGCTTAGCGTGGGAGTGCCAGCCTCCAAAAGAGTTGTTGATTGAGGAACAGCAGTCGGGGTATTGCCAACGCCATCAGCCACAGCATCAGCTGTCAAATTGATTTTGGTGGTGTTACCGGATAAGGCTATGCTGTCTGCTTGCTTACTAACCCCTTGCAAAGTTAGATTGAGAGAGCCATGATAAAAGTCATTAAAGTCTACGTAAACTTTATTTAAGCTGTCATATAGAACTTCATACTGCCCATTAGTTGAAGTTAACTCGATAGATTGATTTACATCTCTCTTTTGCATCACCTTATAGCCAGTGGTACTATCAAAAGAAAAGCGGGCATATACAGTCTCATTACTATCAGTAGGAGTTAGTCTGACTAAATTATTTTCGCCACCCTCCACTCCTGTAGAGCTGAGGAAAAGATTGCCTCCCTCAAGTCCTTCAATCTGACCGCCAACCACATCATTGGCTATCAATATCGGTTGATCGGCAACTGGGGTAATTGTTGCCATCACAGTGCCTGATAGCTGACCAGGAATCGTTGCAACTTGCGGCACAAAACTACCTTGCGGAGTAAACACCATGGAAGCGACCGCTTGTACACTCAGAGAAATCGGCTCAATATAATGTTGCGGTAGGCCAATCACAGAAATGGGTTGCGATACTTGATCTTCTGTCAGCAGCCAAAAGCTAGGGCCTGTGTTTGGCTCAATTTTTGCGCCAGCAGATAATTTCGCTTCTGATGGCACGCCATAAATTTTAATCAAATGGGTTGCCGAACCCGAAACACTGCTAACTGCTTTGGCTAGGTCAACCATAAATTGCACGCCACCTACTAGATCTTCTGGAACCGAAGTGCTATTGACTGAAGTAGCCTGCCCAATGATTGCTAAGCTGACGCTAGGCTCAGAAGAAAAGACGGCATGGTTACTGACAAGATTTGGCGCAAGAGGGGTAGCTGACTGATAAGGGATCGCAACGGCAAATAAAGTGCCCGAAGCCGTGCTGCTGGAGTTTTCTCTCCATGAAGCGCTCGCCTCATACAAGGGCAGCACTTGGCCAGAACTGGCTGGACGCGCTAAAGTTTCAGGAACAGTGATTTTAAAATTGGGTAAGGCATCCGAAAGTGTGAGTAGTTCTGCCGAATCAATCTGCCCTTTAACTCCACTAGTAGCACTATCAAACCAAAGCTTGACCCCAGCAAGTTCTTGGCCAGTAATAACACCATCAGCATCGATACGGGCTCCCGATGATGTGATAGCGCCCAGCTCTGCAAAATTGGCATACAGATTATCTAGTGCTATGGACTGGCTAAGTTGCACGTCTGGTTTTACTAGAAAAGCAAAACCACTTTTACTTTGAGCATCACCCGTTACCCAATAGGTCGGGCGCTCAGCGCCAGGCAAATACGGGTCTAGGTCAACAGTAAATCCATTATTGCCTGCACCCTGAGTGGCACTAGAGCTCAATGCTGAGCCATCCAAGCTCAGAATTAATGGATCTTCTGAATCAACGCCCTCAAGGCTAAAAGTTACCTTAAAGGAATCAGGTAGAGATTGTTGATTGGTCGTTCCGCCAAGCGCATCAGAAATAAATGCTTGCGCTGAAATGGTATTTGGTAATCCCGTTTGCTCAGAATTAAATAATGCCAAGGTTTTTGAGGCACCCTGGGCATCCACTAGATCACTTGCCCTAAAAAGCCAAACACCGCCCTCTCCCAAACTCGCACCGACTGGAGACCACTTGCCATCAGCAGTCTTGATGGCAAAATAGCCTAATTCTGGAGCGCCAGTCACAAGAATCGAGACATCACCAAAACCAATACCAGCCGGTAAAGAAGATGGCATGCTTAATGAAAATGGAATCGGCGCCTTGGTCTGAACTACTTCTGATCCAATACTACTTACCCCAGGATTTACCCCAGGATCTAAATCTACAATGGGTTTGCCAATGGGTTGGTATAGAGAAATAGCAGAGGGTAGCGTTGTTGTGGCTAGCGCAGCAGATCCATCTTGTGAGCTCGCAAGCACATTGAGCACGATCTGATTACTGAGCTCAATCGGATCAGTCAATCGATGATCGCTATTTGAAGTCACCAATAATTCAGGTAACTTAGCTACATCAGCGCCACTAACGGTGAAATAAAATCCATTTGCATCCTGCGAAATTACTAATGGCGTTAATGCACTATTACCAAGATAAAAAGAGGCATCTGTGGGACTCGTTACCCCAGAGACACCCACTCGTACAGACAGTGTTTCGCCGATATCAGTAGTAGCAATTTGGATAGGAACGGCAACTTTAGTTCCTGGAGTCGTGATCGTACCAGCAACACTGTTAGGGGCAATTAAAATAGGGGCATCTGAGACTGGACTCACGATGAAATTAGTGGCCGATGACTCTATCCCAAAAGATCGTGTGCCATCACTTTCTTGAGTAATGGCCTGAAACTTGACTACCAGATTTCCTGAAAAATTGGCATCAGGCATTACTTTAAATTGTACTAACTGAGCTGAGGTGACTACATACGCAAGGCCGCTAGAACCCGCTGCAGTTGCAGTCGGTAAGCTAGTGATGCTATCAACGGAAACCAATTTGGCACCAACAGGAATTGATACTTTATATAGTAATGACTCGGAAGAATCCAGTAGTACTGCTGAAGTACTAATAAAATTTTTCAGCAGCAAACCAGAAGAATCTTCATTCACTGTTGTGCTTGCGATTGGCGATAAGACTAAATCATTTGCCAAGCCACTGGCCTTGGGGCGTAGTGTCAAAGTTGTTGAAACTACAGCACTATCTGCTGCGCTCAGAACATTGCCAATCCCCCAATTTTCTGTGGCGTGCAACTGAGCAGTCACTAAAATTGGGGGAGTAGTTGAGGCAGTAGTTGTACTCTCGTAATTATTACCGCGAATTACCAATTTTGAAAAATCGCTCACTGAAACACTAAACTGATTATCGCCAAGTATTTCGATATGGCCGGGACCTTTGATACCAAGTTCGGGGTACGTGTATTGACCTCCTACTTCAGAGCGCAATGCCAGCGTAGTTGATGCAGTGGGGGCAGTCACAATAACCGAAAGGTTTTCTCCTGTTGAAAGCGTGCTACTACTTGTAGGTAATTTAATCGCATCACCCAATAAATACCAATCTGGAGTATTGGCTTGACTCTCATTGATCGTTACTGCTGAGCGCACCACAAAAGGTGCATTTGGGGTATCGGCAACGGGCGCAACAACCACATTAACAGTGGTACTAATTGAGCCGCCCGTAGAACCATTACTAGGTTCATAGGGCGTTGCTTTGATAGTGATATTGCTACCAAGCGAGTTTTCAGAGTGGTAATTTGCGCTGGGTAACAGCTGGTATCCAGATAATTCAGTATTTAAATTGGCTTGACTGGCATTGACCACATAAGTTGAAACGCCATTGCTGCTAGTCACTGGACTAAGGGTGGTTGCTGTGCCGCCAGCCATTTTTTGTAAGGTAATGGCTGATGACAGGCTAATTTCTATCGAAATCTTTTCATCACCTCTAACGCCTGAGCCTGTTTCAAAATTGGCTGAGTTAAAGTAACTCGCTAGCGGTAAGGAAACTGCGCTATCTTCTAAAGAATTAATGGTGGCAATGGTGTTAAAGGAGATTGATTCAGCGACTGGTTCAATCGAAATATTTACGGTAGAGCTATTGCTTGCTTTTTGTGGGTTCACACTACCAATTTGAGAAAACGAGGTAAAAGTAAAGTTTGCATCGCCAGAATAATTTGTCGGTGCAATATATTTGAGCGTTGCAAAATCTATCTGGTTATTCGCCCCAGTTGTGCCATCAAATACGATCCATTTACCATTCTGATAGTTCGTGGCAATAGTTCCACCACCTAAGGTCTTGACTGTAAAACTGCCGCCCTGAATTGCAGGATCAGTTGTCGTAATCTCAAAGCCAACCTTCTCAAAAGCAATGCGATCGGCATTTAAAGTCACATTAATTGGAATCGCAATTCCGCCAGATTGATCCTCTAGACCAGTAGCACTGCCCACACTCGCATCGGGAGACTGAGCCGCACCATAATCAATCACGAATGTAATGGGTTTAATGCCGGCATTCGTTGCTATCACAGAGCCATCTACTGAATAGACTTGCAATTCAGCGCTCTTACCTACTAGGCCATTTTTAGCAACAAGAGAAATATCTTTGTCTAATAGGTCTTGCTTTGTAAAGGTATAGACTAAATCGGTTTTTCCTGGGGTAGTAGTACTTGCTTGAGTTTGTGATAATACAAAGTCACCATTTACTTTTAGCGCTACGCCATTGCTTGCCGTATCTTTAAAGACTAATTTAACAACGTAGGATTCTGAGATATCTGCTAAGGCAAAATTATTAACAAGACTTGCAAATATTCCAGAGTCCATATGATTGTGATCATGAACTGAAATAGCAGTGCCAAGAGTAAGTTTGGCAATTGGAGACGCAAAATTGGTAAAGGTGTCACTAACACCATCAGCTTGAGGCGTAATTAAAATGGTTGGGCGAACTACACTACTATCTGCAACCATGCTATTGACTTGATTGCGCACAATAAAATCAATACCAGTAATCGAATCCTTTGAATTTAAGGGGGTCTTTATAAAATAATCAGATAAAGGATTAGTTTGCGAGATTGGGGCCTCAATATAAGCAATACCATCAATCATCTTCGTATCTGTGATGGTGCTATCGCCGTGCTTTAAGACATATCCTTCAGGCAACTTTACCAAGACACTATAAGAAGAACCACTTGGGGCGCCACTATTGGGCGTGATCTGCAAGAGATTACCAAGATTGACTCCACCATCTTCAAGGTAACCATCTATTTGCTTTAAAGTTACCGTTGGTGCCCGAGGCAAAGCATCTACAAACGGAATGGCCATCGTTTGACTTGCAGTAGATACCAGCAGCGCGCCATTATCACTTGACGATCCCCGCAGAGTTAAGTTCAAGGTGCTAGTGACCCGCTCAACTGGCACCACTAATTCAAAACTAGACTGGCTTGGATCGGCTAGTTGAAAGCGTATCCACTGGGTATTATCACTTACAAATTCTGAATAAGTTCCGGCTTTGATGCTTGAGGCGCGCACTGTCGCGCCAACGGCATCAAGCTCAGCTTTTTTAACTTCAATGTAATTGGTTTCAGGAGTGCCAGTGATATCGCGATTAGTCAGGGCAACCTTAACCCCAACAACATAGGCATTTTCAGAGACATCAAAAGTAGTTAACTGATTCCAGTTACTCGCCAAAGGGACAGCACTAAAACCAGGTACGTCCGAAACTGGATCAATTGCTACGGGCACTGAATAACTAGTGCTTAGCAACTTCAAGGCGCTCGGAATTCCATTGACTGTGCTTGCCGACTCAAAACTGCCAGCGGTCACGCTAATACTGTCCGTTCCTGAAAAATTGAGGGATGGCGTAATGCGAAGTGCAGCAAGCGCGCTAGCAAGATCTAATCCTGTGGAAGCACTATCAAATACCTCAATGGTTTGAACCTGATTAGTAGTAACGCTGCGATATTTGAACGCTTCACTAGTAAAGCTTGCTACCCAGCCTGTTGGCAATTCAATTTTTAAGCCTAAGCGCTCAGAGCCATCAGCATCTAATAAGGTGACGCTATTTTTAAAGGCATTCAATGCCTGGGCATTGGGTGCAAACGTAAAACTAGTATCTTCAGCGCCATCCGGAACGGCGACAGCCAGAAGCGCTGCTTGATTAATAATATTGTCGCTAGCAACCCCATCAGCGCTTGGACTAACCGTCATCGTCGTTGTCACTGTTGATGATTGGCTTGATAAACCGCCATAGCGGGCCGTTGCCACGACCGATAAAGAATAAGAGCCTGATGCATCAGAAGGAATGAGTACCTTCAAAGTCGAAAGGTCGGCAAAGGGGGCATTTTGTTGGCTAATCGTCCAAAAATCAGAGCCCACATCTTTCGCAATCGGCTCTAGTACACCAGGAATTTTTAAGAGCGCGCCTGCTGGCAAACCACTAATTTGAATCGTACCGGTGACGCCCAGTCCCCCAGTAAGTATTAGAGGCGCATCGACTTGGGTATAGTCGCTTGGCCGCCCGGCAACGGTTACTGGGGCCTGCGCACCGATAGCGCCATCGATTGCTTCACTAGCGGTGATGACGCTATTAGCAAAGGCCACTGTCGGTTTAGGCGGCAATACATTAACAGTTACCAATCCCGTTTTAGCAATCTCTGGATTACCTGCTTGCTGAGCAACATACACCAGCTCTAATTGACCGACTTCTAAGCTAGCACTACTGACAGGGCGATTAGTAATTTGCAATTGATCGTTAACAATCGCGAGCTCAATATTGCTGGGTAATGCTTTAGAGATTAAATAGGAGGCATTGTCTCCTACTGCAATTTGCTCACCAGAATTGAGTGGTTGATTGAGTGTGGCAACTTTAGTAGCGCCATCATAGCTTGCGATAGTGCGGGTAATCGGACCTGACTGCGTTAATAAAGTCATGCTCATGCCTACATAAGCACTATTGCTAGAAGATGCGCCTAAATCAAGCGTGATAGTTGCTGGACCTGAAGCTTCGATCTTGCCGTTGCGAGCATTGGCCGTAAAAATGCCCACTGCCGCTAAATCTAACCTTGCTCCACCAGTAGTAGTAGTGCCGCCCAGGGTAATCGCATCATTAGCAAGAATATCAAAGCTCTTGATAACAGGACTACCGCCAACAGGCGCGCCAATCGTGATCGTATCAGCTTGAGTCTTAATCGGATTATTTGCATCTTGAGTATTAAAAGCCAACTTCGTTTTTGCTGAGGCCGCTAAAGTAGTCACGCCACTAGAGGTGTAATCGGTAGTCAGTGCCGCAATTTTAGCCGCCGCCGTAGTATCTCCCGAGGCAACGAGTGCAGCGGCAGATTTAATATCGGCCAGCAAGGTAGTTTGACCAGTAGCCGCTAAACTTAGAATTGATCCTGCTTTAACCGCATCGCTACTTAAATTTTGCAACGCTGTAGTAACGGCCGTCACTGATTGAGATGTGGCTGCAATGACATCGGTGAAACTCGAGACATCTATCGATGAATTGGCAGCGCTAATCGAATTTTGTAGCACTGCAGTTAGTTGAGTTTTGCTTGTAGCGCTATCAGTACTTAATAGACCGCTGACGCCTACTCCCAAGGCTGCAATTTTAGTAAACACATTTTTAACAGCTACATCAGAACTGACACCACCAATGTTGCTAACTAAAGAAGCAGCATTACTGACCATGGTAAGTAAAGATGCGCCTGCTTTTAAAACTGTTGCAGCATTAGCATTGGTGTTAACCGTAGCAGAGGGATCATAGGCTAAGTCGGCAGCGGATAAGCCTAAACTATTTAATAGCGCTGCCCCACTGCCAGCACCAGCAGCTTCTGCATAGGCATACACCGTAGAAATTGGTGTCACATAACCGCCGCCACTCGCAGCAGCCACCATTGCACTATCAACGGCCGCCAAGGTTGTCACATCAATCGCACCAACCAAGTGGTTGTTTTTCCAACCTGCTAACTTAGCCTCTTCGATCTCAGCCTGTGCATCCGTATAAAGTATTTTAGTGGTCGCGTCATAGTAATAACTGCCATCGGTGACAATATTTAAGCCAGCAAGACTGCCGTTGAAGTTTAAGGTGTAGGCACCATTAGCGTCAGTAATTGCCCACGATTCATTCGCATCCCAGGTCAAGTTAGCATTAGCGTCAAGAAAAACTAAGCTGTTTTGAACATAGCCATCAATGACTGCACCACCAAAAAAGCCGCCACCGCCACCGCCACCGCCACCACCGCCACCGCCACCGCCACCGCCACCACCGCCTAAGCCGCCCGCACCCAAAGAGGCGGTCATATATTGATTTGGCAACCCTTTATCATCCACAGAGCTCTCATCAGGACTCTGGGCTATCTGAACCTCCTTGGGAAGACTTTCCATTTCTTCTTGTATTAAGGACCGAAGAGCTTGTCTTGCTTGTCCCAAATTACCGGCAAAGGATTGCCCATCCTGAGCTTCTAAAAAAACAGAGGCCTCTTTAGTCTGGTTAGCTTCATTTACAAATAAATTTGTAAATAGCTGAGCGGTGTTTTTTTCGAGCTTTGGGAAATCAACGCTATCACTATTTTGATTTGTTTTATCCTGTGCCAAAAATTCACTCTCACGTTGAAAGAGTTGCGTAAAGACATTGGGCTGCACTGCTAATGGCAATAGCTCATCCGGAATACTCCCTACAACCTGAGATGCCTGCTGAAGATAGGTGTTGTCTGAATTCGAGGAGGTGGCAAGTGCTAAAACATCATCAATATCTTCAAAGTCAATGCCTTCTAATGACTTGGAAATTTTTCCGAGCGCTTGAGCTAGCCATTGTTTCTCATCCAAAAGTAAAGACTGACTAAATGCCACATCTTCGAAAGACTTGATCCATGCAGAATCAACTTCAGCATCACTTAATACCGTCAACGGGGTTGAAGCCATCCCCTGACTAGATTGATTCCTTACAGAGTGGTCGTCAGCAGCAGTCGAGTTATTCGATCTAGAAATAACTAAATTGCTTGTTGACTTTACTAAGCTAGCTGTATGCTCCTCAAGATTGGTATCACTAAGTTTTGCTAGATGCTCATCTTGACGAAAACCGTCTGAAGCAAAAGTTGATTGTTCGGGCAAGTCATTGACTGGACTTGATTGCCCCGCTACTTTTTCTTGCTTATCTAACTTCTCGGCATCATGCTCAGGCTTTGCATTTAAAGCCTCGCTCGCATTAGCCTCGTGCGCCAGTAAAATTGCAATGACTGCCGTTAATGCTATCTCTGGACGATATGAGTTGAGCGATCTTAAAAGTTTTGAGATCGGCGACGATGCCCTTATGGCCTTAACAGAAGTGTCCTTAGAATTTATAGTCACTACCTAGAATTTATAGTCAGTTAATTAATGTAAGTAGACAGACCTAATCATACTACGTAGTTACCGAAAATAATTAATGCCTTAATAAAAAATATTAAGCTAAAAATAATTATAACTATATGATTTAATTGAATAAAAACCTAATTATAGGGTTAACCCTATATTATAAATATTCCCTACAGTGCGCTTGAGCTTACTGACGCTTCTTTTGGAAGCCAAATAAGAAAGTGTTGCTACTTTCTTTATACCCATCATCAATCTCGTCTAGACTCAAATTTACCTTAATGAGATCTTGAAAGACTGTATATTGCACTGCATCAAAATTATCTCGTTTGCTTAAAGTTATGGCCCAATCAGGGAAAGTCCGCCATGTAATCGCTTAATCAAAATGTTTGGTCACATTTTTATCGCGCTGAACGAGTGCGATGCTGGTGTAGGCACTCGCTATATTTGCGGCATCCCCTTCCAAAAACTGCAAAAAACTAGAATTGTGGTGTCACATCATGCTAATGATGCCTTTCACTAATCATGAGATGCGCAAAACTGGGGTAATTCTGCAAACTATTTAGCATCAAATTTGCTAGTGGCAACACCAATATAAGCGATATATTTGAGCATTTAAACACTCACAACCGTAATTATTGAACCCAAAGTTTGCTAGGGCTCAGTATTAATTTACCAAAATACTATCGAGGATCGTATTGAGAAATGACTGATTTAGCTCGCTTGAGACACTAAGACGAAGCGATCAGATTTCAAGCAAACTCATTACATATCGGGGATCGCTTTTAAAGCAACCATCGAAGAGTAGGATTGGACTAAGTGTGTCTTATTTTTTTTTGACTTTAAGAAACTTTGGCTGCCACTCGACTTTCTCTAAAAGACGCGCCAACTCAATGCCATTTTTAACATCCATCTTTTCATAAACGTGTGCGCGGTGCAGTTCAACCGTTCGGACACTATTACCCATTTTTTCAGCAATATCCTTATTTGAAGCGCCCAAAAAAACATCTGCCATGACGCTGAGCTCTTTGTCAGTCAAGCTAATTAAGCGTGCCTCAGCATCGCTCCGAAAATGGATTTGGGTATAGCGCTCCTTGGATAACTTAAACGCCGATTCAATTAAGGTGACTAAATAATTACTATCAAAGGGTTTTTGCAAAAAATCAAAGGCACCCCGCTTCATTACCTGCACGGCCATCGGCAATTCACCATGCCCAGACATAAAAATGACAGGCATGACGCCATGCTGATCGTGATTTGATAACCAATAAAATACATCCATACCCGAGAGGCCAGACATGCGCACATCTAATAAAATACAGCCAATTTGATCTTCAAGGGGCGCCTGTTCAGCGGCTGCCATGAACTGTTCACCAGTCAGATACTGAATACTCTCAATACCCCTACTTTCAAGCAAAAAAGCAATACCCTCACCCAGCACAGAATCATCATCAACAATCAGCACTTTCGGCTTTATGGCTTCATTAATTTGATTCATCAATCGCTCCTGGAGTGCTGCGCCTAGCAAACGCTTCTAGTGTGGAGATAATTACTGCTGCTTTGGCGACGCTAATCTAAAGCTGATTGTAAACTGTGCGCCACCTTGAGGGTTATTTTGCCATCCCAGCGACCCTTCATAGCGCTCGACCAATGACCGGCACATACTCAAAGCAATCCCCATGCTTTCAGGCTTGGTAGAGAAAAAAGGGGTAAATAATTTAGCACCTACTTCCGGAGAAATACCATGGCCAGCGTCTATGAAGTCAATGCTACCAATCTCTTGGTTACTCGAAATAATAATTTTCAGCAATCGATTCTCCAGTGGAATTGCCAACATCGCTTCGTAGGCATTGCGTGCTAAATTTAAAACTACTTGCTCCAACATTAAGCGATCAACTTTGATAATAAAACCTTGTCGTTTTTCTATAACGAGTCTAGTCTTGTAACGCTCTGCTTGCATTTGCAGGATGGTGCGTAAAGACTCTACTAATTGAGCTGGATCTAACTGCACAATCTGCGCTTTATTAGTAACAATATAGTTACGAATATTTTTAATGATTTGATTAATTCGCTCAGTTTCGCTGCGGATAGCTACCATCGCCTTAAATAAACGTGGCTGATCCAATGGTGTTTGAAGAAGTAATGAGCTACTCGCAGAGCTGTAAGTTTCAATCGACGCCAAAGGTTGATTAAGTTCATGCGATAAAATGGTTGAGATCTCTGCTAGGGAAACAAACTTAGATTGATCTAAGAGTCGCTGCTCATGACTGCGCAAAAGAGCTAATGCGAGATTGTATTCTCGCCAACCTTTCAAGATAAAAATACTAGCAAGGAAAATTAACAAGGCGAGAGTTACCACTAATATTTCTAATAAATCAGTGATCTGACTGGATGCCACACTCCGGCTTTCCACCACCAAGTACAGCGGCTCATCCAGATTCAGTTTAATTGGGGCAACTAGGCTACCCTCCCCATCGCTTCGAAAATTAGTGTTATCAGATCTGGCAAGGATTGCATGCTCTTTGGTTTCAATCTTAAAACGAAATTGCGCGTACTTTTCGAATAGCGTGAAGATATTTTTAGAATCAAACCATTTCTCAGGGTTAAAAATAATTACAATTACTCCAAGACTAGATTTCAGAGGTATAAATTCCTCGACTAACCACTGTCCACTATTTACAGGACCAATAAAAATAGGACTCAAATCAGCACTATAAATGGCGCTGAGTTTTGGACTTCTAATGGTGACAGCCTCGTCAAAATAGCTGAGCGTCCAAGGTGGTAAGCTTTTCCGCAAACCCCTAGTCCAAGTTAAGTCCATTCCAAATCGGCTGGAATACTGTAGAAGCTTTCCATCAGAATCACGGAGCTCAATTGCCAAGACTGATGGGTAGTCTTGGATAACCTTACGCGCATATAAATCGAAGGACTTTGCATTAAGATAAGATTGGGTTGGCTCATAAAAAACGCGTGCATTAATATCTAGCAAGTTCTGCTGAATATTAAGCTCTATCTCACTAGAAATTTTTTGTAACTCGCTCTGACGAGTCGATTCCAAGTATTTATTTAGAATGTAAAATGAGAATGCAATCGAGATACAAATTAGTACACCTAAAATGATCACTTTTGTAAACAAAGAACCTATATGTAGGCGCTCGCTTCGCATAAAGACCGCCAATTCCTGAATACTACTGAGTAGCTTGATTGATAGATAGGTCCCGCACTGATTGAAGCAAACTTAAAAAGGCTTTGGTCGA
>Ga0114980_10002031_pt1 | contig 14451 bp, 12 predicted proteins | sample S_140806_EF_Meta_FD_87018 | JGI IMG/M metagenome (GOLD analysis project Ga0114980, IMG submission 87018) | Freshwater microbial communities from Lake Simoncouche, Canada to study carbon cycling - S_140806_EF_MetaG | ecosystem: Environmental > Aquatic > Freshwater > Lake | place: Lake...
GACCAGCTCCACACCGGAACGGTGGTGGGCAAACTCGAAGGCGATCGTCAATCCACTCTCGGCTATATCGATCAGCTGCGCGAATCGTTCGTGCCAGAAGATCGCAGCCGCGGCAACTTCTTTGATCAGGACTGGGGTTCCATGGGCGGCGTGTTCGCCGTGGCCTCCGGTGGCATCCACGTGTGGCACATGCCCGCGCTGGTGAGCATCTTCGGAGACGATTCGGTGCTTCAGTTCGGTGGTGGTACCCACGGTCACCCTTGGGGCTCCGCTGCTGGCGCAGCCGCCAACCGGGTGGCCCTGGAAGCCTGCGTCAAGGCCCGTAACGCCGGTCGTGAAATCGAACGCGAAGGCCGCGACATCCTCCTGGAAGCCGCTAAGCACAGCCCCGAGCTGGCGATCGCCCTCGAGACCTGGAAAGAAATCAAGTTCGAGTTCGACACCGTCGACAAACTCGACGTTCAGTGATCGTGTCCTGAACGCCCATGGATCGGTCGGGGAGTAGCACTTCCTCTCCTCGACAACGATCTTGGGCCGTCCCCACCCCCCATCTCACCGCAAGGATCCCCATGCCCTTCAAGAGCACCGTGGGTGACTATCAAACAGTCGCCACCCTGGAGACGTTCGGCTTCCTCCCGCCGATGACTCAGGACGAAATCTACGATCAAATTGCTTATATCATTGCCCAGGGTTGGAGCCCCCTGGTGGAGCATGTTCACCCCAGCCGTTCCATGGCGACCTACTGGTCGTTTTGGAAATTGCCGTTCTTCGGCGAGAAGGATCTGGGGGTGATCGTGAGCGAGTTGGAAGCCTGCCACCGGGCCTATCCCGACCACCACGTCCGCCTTGTCGGTTACGACGCTTATACCCAGAGCCAGGGATCTTGCTTCGTGGTCTTCGAGGGCCGCTGAACCAAGGTTGTGCTGCGGGGCTCCTCGATTTCATCGGGTTGCCCCGTACCCAGCATTGCTTGGCTTCACCTAGGCCGAACTTGCCAGGAATCTTTTTGGTAATACCAGGATTCTTCCGATCGGGGAGGAGCTTTTGGCCCCTAATCCGAAGCGGACCACGGCTTTGAGATCGTCCCCTGAATAGGGGGCGAAAAAAGATTGCATGATCGCTCTCAACGTTGAGACGTCAGCAATGTTGATTCCCTTTTCTTGTCATTCCATTCAACGGGCGGATATGGCCAGCACATCAAGTCGCGATGCAGCTCTGGAGCGCCGCAAGGCCCTCACCAGTGGCGGCAAGAAATCCGCTGGTCGCTATACCTCGGCCCCCAGTCGCGTCCGTACCGCGTCTGATGCGCGCCCTAGCCGCACCACAGCGGCTCCCCCTGAAACGTCCGCGGTGTCGGCTCGGGCCGAAGTCGCCCAGTCGCCAGCCCCCGTGCGCCGAAGCCTGACCCCCCCCAGCGCCGGTGGTGCTCAACGCTCCAGCGCCAAGCCTGTTTCCAACCCAAGCCGAGAACTTGTCTTGGCTCGCCGCGAAGCGCTCTCCCGCCGTGGCAAGCGTGCTGATCCTTCCCGGGATCGAACCAATTCAGAAAATCGTCGACCGTCCAGCAGCCCCACCGTCGCCACCCCGACGTCAGAGCCGAAGTGCAAGTGCCAGGGCCATGGCCCCGAGCGGCCTTCCCTGTCTGCCCCCTCCAGCCGGGGTCCCGCACCTGATCTCAGTGCCTCCCTGGCCAACCGTCAGGGCCGCAATGGGGCCGGACGTTCCAGCACCCCGAAGCGCGCTTCCCAGCACAACCCAAGTCGGGCGCTGGTGTTGGCCCGCCGCGAGGCCCTGTCCAAGCGGGGCAAGTCGGCGAGTACCTCCAGCCATTCCGCGGCCGCAGTGGCACGCCAAGCCAATCCAGATCTCAGCAGTCGAGAATTGGCTCAGAAGGTGCGTGATCTGAAAAGCAAAATTGGTTCCGCAGGCAGTGCCCGCAACAGTGGGACCCGCCCCACCGGCCCTAACAAAAATGGCGCCCGCCAGGCCGCCGCTGCCGATGCCCATTGGAAGGTAGGCGTGAGTGAAACGGCCCGCGGTCAAGTGGTGACCGGCACCCAGGCCAACCGCTCCCTCAAGACCACCGGCAATGAAGCGGCGACCTGTCGCACCATCACCGGAACCGAATACCTGGGTGCTGAAGTGTTCCAGGCGTTCTGCGGCAAGGACCCGGCTCCCCAGCAACCCGCCAAGGTCCGGGTCACCGCCACCAGCCATGGCAACCGGGTGACGGGCAATGAGGTGGGTCGTTCCGAAAAAGTGACGGGCGACGAGCCGGGAACCTGCCAGAGCGTCACGGGCACCGAATACATCTCCGCTAACCAGGCGGTCAGTTATTGCGGTACTGGGTCCCCCGCCCCCCGCAAGGTGGGCCAGGGACTCACGGCCTCCGGCCTGCCGGTTTCCGGCGTGATGGTGGGCCGATCCGAGCGGGTCACTGGGGATGAATCCGGCTCCGGTCTTCAGATCACCGGCGACCAGTACCTCAATCAGGCCACCCCGGTCGCCGGTCGGGCTCCGACCAAGGTGGCCAGCCTCCACACCCTCCGGGGCACCGGCATCACCGGCACCCACGTGGGCCGAAGCGAGCACGTCACCGGCGACGAACCGGGCAGCTGCCGGATCATCACCGGCGATGAGTACATCGGAAGTCAGCAATATGCCGGCTTCTGCGGGACCCGTCCGGCCCCGGAGGCCGCCAAGGTGGGGTTCAGCGTGACCAACAAGGCCCTGGTTGTGTCCGGCACCCGCACGGGCCGCTCGGACAAGGTGACAGGCGATGAGCCCGGCACCTGCAAGGCCGTTACCGGGACCCCCTACGCCGGTCTTGAGGAGGCGGGCAACTGGTGCTCCAGCAAGCAGGTGGAGGCCGTTCGACAGCGCACTCCCGTCCGCATGGGCTATGCCGGCGCCCGCTTGAGTGGGATTCAGCCGGGGATCGGCGGCGTGATGACCGGCGCCGAGCGGGGCGCCTGCGAGCCGATCAGCGGCACCCCCTATGTGGGTGAGGATCAGTTCAATGCTGCCTGCTCTGCGGCCACCCCAACCGACGGTGACTTTCCCCAACCCCTCGCAGGCCAGCAGCCCTGGCAGCAGTTCAGTGTTCAGTCCCCTGCCCGTGCTGCCCAGTCCTCCCGCGAGCAAAGCCTCGGCGTTACCGGCAGTAGCTATGAACTGGGGGGACGCATCACCGGTCCCTTCGCCATGGCCACCGACAAGGTGACGGGCACCGCACAGTTCCGCCACGACCATCGTGCGGCCCAGCCCTCCCGCTTGGAGGCCCGCGGCGACAAGGCCCCGGCGGTCCCGACGCCCGAAGTGGCTCCCGTCTCCCGGGTGACCGGCGAAGGATCGGGCAAAAAAATCACCGGTGATGACTGGGATCGGGGCGAACGGGTCACGGGTACGGAGGGCAGATCTGCCCGACGCCGCAATCCCACCCGCACCGGCGCCATGGCCGCCATGCCGGCGGTTCAGCCCAAGCGCAACGAGGAGGTGCCGGCTCCCCTGAGCCGTGTCACCGGCTCCAGTGGCAGCACCGATCGGGGCTCCCTCGTCACCGTCTCCGGTGGGGCCCGCGGCTGAATCGCCCATGGCAAGCCGTCTGACCCCCGCGAACGGCCTTTTGGCCCCAACCGCCCCCCGTCGCAACCAAGCGGCGGCTGCCAACCTGACTCCGTCCCCTGAGCAGGCACCGATCCAACGGGGCACGGCCGCCCGGACGGCCCGTGCCCAGGCCAGTAACAGCGCCACAACACCAACCACCCGTCGTTCCGTCGGCCGCCTCCGGCCGGTCCTCGACCTGCCGCAGAGGTCGTCTGCGAACGGCAGCTCAGCCGCTCCTGCCAATCGGCCCATCCATGGCGCCACGACGGTCATGCCGGCTGGGTTCCATCCGCTCACCGATCAGGCCACCAATGCGGCCCTGCAGTCCTACGACCTTCAGGTCAAGGCTCGCTTTGATCGCATTGTTCCAACGCTTAAGCGCCTTTCGGCCCTGCAGCACGAGGATGATTTTGTGAGCCAGGCCCAACGGTTGGCCAAGGCTGAACTCGGTTTCGACCTTCCCCTGCCGATCCTTGAACAGGCCTGGGTTCAACAGCTGGACATGCGCACCCTGTTCGCTTGGTGCGTGTTTGAAACCTACGAACAGACAAGCGCCGCATTTTTCAACGTCGATCCCCTAAGGGGTCAGACGGAGAGCGAGGGGGCTGAGTGGTTTAATCACTTTATGCTTTCCTGTGGCTTCCATCTGCTGGATATCACTCCCTGTGCCGATGGTCGCCTAGCTCACGCTATCGCCTTTGCCCTGCGGATTCCCTTCAGTTCGGTCCGGCGTCGCCCCCACGCGGGGGCCCTGTTTGATGTCGAAAATACCGTCGATCGCTGGGTGAAAACGGAGCACCGTCGCTATCGGGAAAGCCTGCCCAATTCGGCCCACGCTGACACCCGTTACCTGAAGTTGGTTCTGTATCACTTCAGTTCCTTGGATCCCAGCCATGAGGGCTGCGCTGCCCACGGCAGCGATGATGCGGCGGCGGCCCGTTGCGGCCACCTTCGACTTCGGGATTTTCAGGAGGCGGTGGAGAACAGCTTTTGCTGTGGCGCTTCCGTGGACCTGCTGCTGGTTGGGATCGATACCGATACCGATGCCATCCGCGTCCATGTGCCGGGGTTAGATGGAACCACCCACCTGGAGCAATGGTTGGATGCCCAGGATGTGTACGAAGCGACTCGCCACCTAGGTCCGGACGCCGCCCGAAAGCAGATCGCCACGTTGGTGACCCAGGCGGCGGCGAGTGCGCCTGATCCCGGAATGGTGCGGCTGATCGGTCATCTGTTGGAACAGAACCTGTCCCAGATCGATTATGTACGCCAGTACCATGGAGGTCACTACGCGGACGCTGGACATGCGGAGAGATTCATTGGAGTTGGGATTGGCTTTAAGGAAATTCACCTCCGTAACCTCACCTACTTCGCCTACATGGATACGTTGGAAGAGGGCGCTCCGGATTTGGATGTTGGTGTCAAGATCTTCAAGGGTTTGAATGTCTCCCGGGGCCTTCCTATTCCGGTGGTCGTGCGCTTCGACTACAACGGTAAGGTTCCGGGGGCCCGGGAACGTGCCGTGCGCCATGGTCAACGGGTGATGGCGGCGATCGAATCGCGCTATGCCGATCTTGTTCGAGATGGGCTGCTTCATGCCCTTCTCACCGTGCGGGACAAGGACCGCCATGCCCCTGCAGAAGCTGTAGGTTCCACGATCCATTTTGCAAATGTGGGAGGCCATTGAGATGTTGATCTGTCGCGTGGTTAAACCCCTGGTGTCGACCAACAGGATCCCCGATTTTGAACACAAGCATCTGCAGGTGGTTCTTGATGGCAGCACCCAAAAAGTGGCGGTGGATGCCGTGGGTTGCGTTCCTGGGGATTGGGTGATTTGCGTAGGCAGTTCGGCCGCCCGCGAAGCGGCTGGAAGCAAGTCTTACCCCAGTGATCTCACCATCGTGGGCATCATTGACCACTGGGATCCGGAAGCGGCTAAGGCCGCTGCAGACTCCTTGACCCCGTCGGCTGCGCCCGCTTCCGCGCCAGCTCCCGCCGTGCCAGCCCCCAAGGGAGGAGAGGGCTGATGGAAATCATGCAAGTCACGGGGTCCCTTGTGTGTAGCCAGCGCATTCCCGGGCTGGACCACTGGCAATTGCGGATTCTGCGGACCAGCAAAGGCAAGTTGAGCGTGGCTGTGGATCCCGTGGGTGCGGCCCCGGGCAACTGGGTGTTCACCGCCAGTGGGTCCGCCGCCCGCTTCGCCTGCGGCAACCCCGAGGTTCACACCGACCTGACGATCGGAGGAATCATCGATTTCTGGGAACCGGACGGCTGAAGAACGGTATCCCCCTCTGCCTGAAGCCCATTCCCCGTTTCCCCGTTCCACTGCCATGGTCAGCCGTCCGTCCAACTCCGCTCCTGATCGGACCCCATCAGCGGCTCCTGTTCCGTCCTCAGTCGCCAAGGCCGACGTTGCCGCCACCCCAAGCGGCAGTCCGGAGCCCGCTAAGGCGTCGACCCCAACCTCCCCTGCTCCGGTAGCTGGAGCCAACCCTCCAGCCACGGCCAGCCCCACTCCGGCGCCGGTCGTGTCCAGTTCCAGCCAGACGCCAACGGCCAAGGCCCTTCCGAGCGCCTCCGCAGCAGGTAAGCCGGCCAGTGGTCGCAGCACGGCCCAGCGCAGTGCCCCAACCCGTACCTTGCCGGTGGCCAGCAGCCGGCGTAGCAGCACCAGTCGGACGGCCCGTTCCACTCCGGCCCGCTCCACCCCGGCCCGCGCCACGGCGGCCAGCTCGACCAAGGGTCAGGCCGCCAGCGCCTCCCGCGGCGGTGCTGTCACCCCACCGTCCACCCCTTCCCTTCGCTCCTTCTCCATGGATTCCTCCATTCAGGGCATTGCCCTCGGCATGATCGAGACGCGGGGTTTGGTTCCCGCGATTGAGGCCGCCGATGCCATGACCAAGGCGGCTGAAGTGACGCTGATCGCCAGGGAATTTGTTGGTGGTGGCTATGTCACCGTCATGGTCCGGGGCGAGACCGGTGCCGTGAACGCCGCCGTTCGTGCCGGGGCTGATGCCTGTGAGCGTGTGGGCGACGGCTTGGTGGCCGCCCACATCATTGCCCGCCCCCACAGCGAGGTGGAACCGGCCCTGGGATCCACCGGCGCTAGCCGACGGCTCTGATGGCCATGCATGCCTCCGTCCATCCCCGGGTCCTTGGCTACCTGGGGCGCGCCCTGAGTCTGGAGCTCACAGCCGTCCAGCAGTACATGACCCAGGCTTCCCTGGTGGAGACCTGGGGCGAGACGGAGGCGGCCCAGCGCTTTCGCCAGGAAACCGTTGAAGAACTCCAACACGCTGAGCGGATCGTTCAGCGCATGCTCGCCCTAGGGGTGGCCCCAGCGGCGTCCCAGTTGCGACCGGTGGTTCATGCCCCTGATCTGATCGGATTGTTACGGCTCAACGGCATTTTAGAAAACGATCTGATTCAGCACTACGGAGAGGCTGTGCGCTTCTGCCTATTGATCGGAGATCACAATAACGAAGCCTTCTTCCGGGAGCTTTGGCAGGAGGAACAGCACCATGGCGAAGAGTTGGGCCGCTGGTTGCATAGTCTTGGGGCAGGGCAAGATCGTTTCCTGCAGCGTGCTGTGTTCTGAATGCAGCTGATCTGATTGCACTGGAAACCCTCCAGACAACGCCGTCATTCTCTAGAGTCCTTCGTCTGCAGCCTTCTCCCAGGGGGGGCATTCCTTCCGATGCAATCCCCGGGTCCGCTTCAGTCGCTTCGATCCCTCCCCCTTGGCCGTTCTCTCTTCCCTGCCGATTCAACTGGCGTGGCTGATCCCCTGCTACGGCTTCCTCGGCATGGCGATTTCCCTTCCATGGGCCAGCGGTTGGATTAAGCGGAGTGGCCCACGCCCAGCTGCCTACTTGAACCTACTGCTCACTTTGGTGGCGGTGATCCATGGCGGCTTGATCCTGCGTTCGGTGGGTCGCCTTGGTCCCCAGCATCTACAATTTTCTTGGTTTGAGGTTGCTGATCTGCACTTGCAGATCAGCTTTGAATTGTCGTTGACAACCCTGGCTTGCCTGGCCTTGGTGACGCTGATGAGTCTGGTGACCCAGGTGTTTGCCCTGGGCTATCTGGACAAGGAATGGTCCCTGGCGCGGTTTTATGCGCTGCTGGGCTTTTTTGAGGGGGCGATGGCTGGTGTGGTCCTTAGCAGTAATTTGTTTATCAGCTATTTCCTGCTGGAAATGCTGACACTTTCGACCTACCTTTTGGTTGGCTTTTGGTATGCTCAGCCGTTGGTTGTTACCGCAGCCCGTGATGCTTTCTTCACTAAGAGGGTTGGCGACGTCCTTTTGCTGATGGGGGTAGTGACCCTTTCAGTGTATGCCGGCAGCCTGGAATTTGCTGATCTCTACGCCTGGGCTCCCGGAGCTGGCTTGTCCCCTGTGGTGGCCAACCTGTTGGGGCTCGGACTCATCGCCGGACCGATCGGCAAATGTGCCCAATTTCCTATGCATCTTTGGCTCGATGAAGCCATGGAAGGACCTAATCCAGCTTCAATTCTGCGTAATTCCGTGGTCGTGACCTGCGGTGCCTTGGTGCTCCTCAAGCTGATGCCATTGCTGCAGATTTCACCACTTGCGGTCACGGTTTTGCTGATCATCGGCACCATCAGTGCGCTGGGTGGTGCCCTTGTGGCCATCGCTCAGGTGGATCTCAAGCGGGCCTTCTCCTATTCCACGACGTCTTATCTGGGGCTGGTTTTCATCGCCATTGCCCTCCAGCAACCCCTGATTGCCCTGCTGCTGCTGTTTTCCCATGGCATGGCCAAGGCGTTGATGTTCATGAGCGTGGGCAGCGTGATTAGCACCACCAATTGCCAGGATCTCACCGAACTGGGCGGTCTTGCTCCTCGCATGCCCGCCACCACCACTGCCTTCCTGGTGGCTGCCGCTGGCCTGACTGGAATTCTTCCCCTGGGCTGTTTCTGGGCGTTGGCCCTGATGGTGCAGGCCCTTCAGGACCATTCCCCCCTGGCTACCGGAACCGTATTGCTCACCCATGGCTTGACGGCCTTCAATCTGGTGCGTGTCTATCGCCAGGTTTTCTTAGGGCCTAGTCAACCCAAAACCCGACGGACTCCCGAAGTGGGCTGGCTCATGGCTCTGCCGATGGTGTGCGTCATGGTGATCGTCCTGTCGACCCCCTGGTTGATGATGCGCTTCGGGTTCGTTTCCGGGAGCATCGGTTTGAGTTCGTCTTCGGTTTTGGCGGTGGTGATCACTGGCCTGCTTGGGACCCTGGCTGGCTTTCGAGTTGAGCTCAACAAGACCTGGTCCCGTTCCGTGCAGCGCCCCCTGCGGCTGCTCCAGGACTTGCTCGGCCAGGACTTCTACACCCAACAGCTTTATCAGCGCACCATCGTGACCTGGGTGGCCACCCTCGCCTCCCTCACCGATCAATTTGATCGACAGGTGGTGAGTGGATTGGTGAACCGACTAGGTCGAGCCTCACTCTCCAGCGCCGAAGCCCTCCGCTATGGCGTAAGCGGCCAGATGCAGACCTATGTGCTCACGATCATCGTGGCGATTCTGGTGTTGCTTTCAACTCTGTCCTGGGTATACCGCTGAGGAGATCCCATGTTGACCCCGCTGCTGTTGATTCCTTTCGTTGGGGCAGCCTTGCTGCTGTTCAGTCCGGCGCAAACCCCGCCGGGTCGATTGCGCTTGGGCGCCATTCTGGTGTTAACCCTTCAACTGGGCTGGTGCCTAGCGGTGTTGGCTCGTTTTGATCCGACGACGACGGGGATGCAATTGCAGGAATCGTTCTCCTGGGTGCCTGAGATCGGCCTCGACTATCGACTCGGTGTGGATGGGCTCAGCCTGCCGCTGTTGTTGGTGAATGCTGCCCTCACCCTGGTTTCGGTGATTTGCACCCGTGATATCAGTCAGCGCCCACGAATCTACTTTGCCTTACTGCTCACGATTAGCGGGGCCGTTAATGGGGCATTCCTGGCGGGAAACCTGTTGTTATTCTTCCTGTTCTACGAACTGGAACTCATTCCTCTCTGGTTGCTGATCTCGATTTGGGGTGGGGCCCAACGCTCCTATGCGGCCACCAAGTTCCTGATTTTCACAGCGATCTCAGGAATGTTGATCTTGGGGGCTTTTCTGGGACTGGCTCTCTTCACTGGAACAGTTGATTTCAGCCTGACACCTGTGCTGACCGAACGGCTGGCAATGGGGCAGCAATTGCTGCTCCTTGGCGCTCTCTTGGTGGGTTTCGGAATCAAAATTCCCCTTGTTCCCTTCCACAGTTGGTTGCCTGATGCCCACACCCAGGCGTCCACCCCGGTGTCCGTGTTGTTGGCCGGGGTTCTGCTCAAGCTGGGGACCTATGGCCTGCTGAGGTTCTGCCTGGGTCTCTTCCCCGAGGGCTGGGCCGTACTCGCCCCTTGGCTGGCCCTCTGGGCCGCCGTGTCTGTGCTGTATGGATCGCTGGCGGCCATCGCCCAGAGCGACATGAAGCGGATGGTGTCCTACAGCTCCGTTGGGCATATGGGATATATTCTCCTGGCCGCTGCGGCGGCCACTCCGGTGAGTCTTCTGGGCGCCGAGTTTCAGATGGTCAGTCACGGCCTGATCTCAGCCCTCCTGTTTCTGTTGGTGGGAATTGTTTACCGCAAAACCGGTACCCGAAACCTAGACGTCCTGCGGGGTCTGCTTAATCCAGAGCGGGGTCTGCCCTTCACCGGCTGCCTGATGATCCTGGGGGTGATGGCCAGTGCCGGCCTGCCAGGAATGGCCGGGTTCATCTCGGAATTTTTGGTGTTTCGTGGCAGCCTTGACCGCTTTCCCGTGGCCACCCTGGCCTGCATGGTGGGGTCGGGTCTCACCGCCGTGTACTTCCTGCTGTTGGTGAACCGCGCCTTCTTCGGTCGTCTGGCGATTACCCGCAGCCTGGATCCGATTCAGGATGCTCGCCTGGATATTCAGCTGGCTCCGGTGGCCCCCCGGGAGACCCTTCCTGCTACAGCCCTGGCGCTGGCGGTGCTGGGGCTGGGGCTGCTGCCGATTGGGCTTGGACGAATCAGCGAAAGCACCACCACGGCCATGGCCTGGGCAGGGGGCGCGGTTGAATCTGTGGAAAGGTCCCAGCTGTTCCCGCAGGCCCAGCCTGTGCACAATGCTACCTCCGGGACCATAAACCCCCGCATCACCGCTAGAGGTGAGGGCTGATGCCGGTCATTCCCGAGCTGCTCACCCGTGCCGGAGGCATGCCGAGCCTGGAGGCCCTAACTGAGCGGCTTCTGGCTGGAGACACCCTGCTGCTGGACACCCCGGACAACTTGGTGGAGGTGGTCGATTCCCTGGCCAGCTATGGCGTTGTTCTCGATGCCTACAGCACCAATCTGATGTATCAGGCCGAGGCCCAGTTCCTCAATCCTTTTCCACTGTTCAAGTATCTCGACGGTGATCTCAGCTTCGCCAAGATCTGGCGCCACCTCTGCCACGATCGGATCAACTATGAATACGCCGAATATTGTATGAAAGCCATGCTTTGGCATGGAACGGGTGGCCTGGATCGCTATCTGGATTCTCCTGATTTCGATGCGAGCTGTGCTCAGATCATCCGCCGCAAGCTTCGCCGTGACCCCCTGCTGGCCCTCCTCCATCCCCTGTTCCCCGCGTTCCTTCCGGAATTGATCCGGATGGCCGCCACCACCCATGCCCTGGGTCAGTTCTGGCGGGTGATGAGCGATTTGTTTCTCAATCTCGCGGAGGCCGAAGTCCAAGGCCGGATTTCAGGGATCGCCGCCGTGGTGGAGTTCATCAGCGCCGGCCTCCAGCGGGCGGCCCCCGAGGCCATCACCTATGCGGTGGTGATCGATGGGGAAAGCCATTGGGTTCTGCCTCCAGAGGCCGGCCTGACGTTTCTCACTGATGTGGCGGTGCCCTATGTGGAAGCCGTGTTTTTGAGGGGGATGCCTTTTTTCGGCACCGTGTCGTTCAATGCCCAGGCCCAGCAGATCTCCCCGGATCAGAGCCAGTTCACCTACGGGGCCCTGTTTGCCGACCCCTTGCCCACGATGGGGGCAGGCATTCCTCCCAGCCTGCTGATGCAGGACATGGGCCGTCATCTTCCGGAACGGCTCCATCAGCGCTATCTCCGCCAGGGCCGAGGCGATGGGGATGGGCGGGTCAAGTTGTGCGCCAGCTTCCAGAAGGCCATGTTCTGTGTCACCAATGGCGCCATCGCCGGCACCTTCCCCGCTCCCCTTTCCAGCGGCGATCCGGCAGCTCAGGCGGCCAATCATGCCCATGCCACCGGTTGGGCCCATCGGCTGGCGGCTTCGCGCACGGACTGCCTGGGGTGGGACGGTAGGGCTGATCAGTGCCTGCCCTAGCCTCTCCGCCATGGACCAACCCTGGACGCACCGGCAACGGCCGGATCGGCTCGAACGCCGCATCGAATTCAGTGATTACGAGAGCACCCGAGTCTTTCTGGAGCGGCTCAATGCCCTGTCGGAATCCGAGGGTACCTTTCCCGATATCAGTTTCGGCCGCACCTATGTGAATCTCACCGTCCGGGCCATCGTCGACGACAGCCCGATCGGAGAGGCCGAGCAGACCTTCGCGGCTGCGATCGATGCCCTCCTCTAACGACGAGCAGGCGCCTTCAGCCCACGACACGCCGGTGGATCTGCGCATTCCCTATGAAGCCAGTGGCATCCAGGAGGTGTTGGACCAGCTGGATCGGGAGTTGATCGGCCTGCAACCGGTCAAGGCCAGAATTCGTGAAATTGCCGCCCTGCTGGTGGTCAATCGTGCCCGGCTGCAGGTGGGTCTGGATACGGCACCTCCCAGCCTTCATATGTCGTTTACCGGCCGCCCCGGCACGGGGAAGACAACTGTGGCGGAACGGATGTCCAAAATCCTGCACGGTCTGGGTTACGTCCGCAAGGGTCATGTCGTTACGGCGACCCGCGATGATCTGGTGGGTCAATACATCGGCCATACGGCCCCAAAAACCCGCGAAATGCTCAAGCGAGCCATGGGAGGTGTGTTGTTTATTGATGAGGCCTATTATCTGTATCGTCCTGAAAATGAACGGGATTATGGCTCTGAGGCCATTGAAATTTTGTTGCAGGTGATGGAGAGTAGTCGCGAAGATCTTGTGGTGATATTTGCGGGCTACAAGGAGCGAATGGATATTTTTTATCAATCTAATCCTGGGCTCTCTTCCCGGGTCGCCAACCATATTGATTTTCCCGATTATGGCGCCGATGAGCTCATGGCGATTGCCAGGCTGATTTTGGCCGCTGATAATTATCGGCTCAGCGAAGAAGCTCAGCCCGTGTTCGCTGATTATATTCAGCGGCGCATGAAGCTGCCGTTTTTTGCCAATGCCCGCTCGATTCGCAACGCCATCGATCGGGCCCGCATGCGCCAGGCCAACCGGCTGTTCACCCGCATGGGCAGCCCGCTCACCAAGCTGGACCTGATGACGATCGAAGCGGAGGATATTGCCGCCAGTCGGGTGTTCCGGGGCGAGGTGGAAGGGCTGGATCCCAGTCGCCCCCTGATCTAATCGGTTCCCCTGAAGTGGGGCGGTGGGGAGGGCAGGGGTCGGTTTCAGCGACGCTTGCGGGAATCGATCTGCAGCAGATCGCGTACCTGCTGGATCCTCCGGGCCAGGGCTGGATCGCTATTGAGTTTCTTCTCCACCTGCTCCACCGCGTACATCACCGTGGAGTGATCCTTGCCGCCGAAGGCCTCACCGATGCGCGGCAGGGACAGATTGGTGTTTTGGCGCATCAGAAACATGCCCACTTGACGCGCCTGACTGACGGCCCGCTTCCGGCTTGGGCTGAGCATCTCATCGATACGCACCGCAAACACTTCTGCCACCTTGTCCAGCACCTGATCGGCGGTAACCTCCACATCATTGCCCACCGGGTCGAGCATCGGCGCTACCGATTCCACCGTCATCGGCAGGCCGGTGATTGAGGCGAAGGCCACCGCCCGGGTGAGGGCGCCCTCCAGTTCACGGATGTTGGAGGTGAAGCGCCCCGCGATGTAGTGAATCAATTCCCGTGGCAGTGCCATCTGCTCCTGCTCAGCCTTCTTATGCAAAATCGCCATACGGGTTTCCAGGTCAGGCACCTGGATATCGGCAATGAGCCCCATCGAGAAGCGGGAAATCAACCGTTCCTGGAGCCGTGGAATCTGACTGGGGGGGCGATCGCTGGCAATCACGATCTGGCGACCCGCCTCGTGCAGGGCGTTGAAGGTATGGAAAAATTCTTCCTGGGTGTATTCTTTACCTTCGATGAATTGAATATCATCAACTAAAATGAGGTCTGCGGCGCGATAGCGATCCCGGAAGGCCTGCATGCCGTCCTTACGGATCGCCTGAATCAGGTCGTTGGTGAAGGTTTCGGTGGATACATAAAACACCCGAGCCCCTGGATCGATTTCCAGTCGGTAGTGGCCGATGGCCTGCATCAGATGGGTCTTGCCCAGGCCCACCCCCCCGCAGATGAACAGGGGGTTGAACTCCCGGCCCGGGGCCTCGGCCACCGCCAGGGCCGCCGCGTGGGCCATGCGGCTGTTGGGTCCGACCACGAAGCGATTGAACACATAGCGCAGGTTCAGGTTGGCCCCCAACCGGCCAGGTGTCGCCTGGCGCTCCCCCGCGTCCACACTGCGCAGGGGCCGGTCCCGGGCGGAATCGCCGCCGGCTAGGGGCCCGGACCCCCCCTGAACCCCTCCTACTCCAAGACCGCTGACCGCCGGTAGGGCCTCGGCACCCTCCTCCTCTGCGGCGATTCCCACCTCCACCCGCACAGGGTGGCCGGCGATTTCGGACGCCACCGTCTCGATC
>Ga0114980_10002032_pt1 | contig 14445 bp, 15 predicted proteins | sample S_140806_EF_Meta_FD_87018 | JGI IMG/M metagenome (GOLD analysis project Ga0114980, IMG submission 87018) | Freshwater microbial communities from Lake Simoncouche, Canada to study carbon cycling - S_140806_EF_MetaG | ecosystem: Environmental > Aquatic > Freshwater > Lake | place: Lake...
AATGGTAATAGATTGACCTGCATCAACAGAAGTTCCGCCGAATTGTGCTGACCAAGAATAGGCTCCTGCTGAATTAAGTTTAGACACAAAAGCATCACTGATTCCGGTTGCTGCTGACAAAATGTGCGTTCCTGCACCTGGATCAAAGTCGGCATTACCATCGAAATAACCTGTAGTCAGTACATCCCCATTGTTGTCGACTATAATTGCAGTTCCCCCATCGCTTCCACTTCCACCCATTTGTTTCGCCCATGCCAATGTTCCGGCTGGATCATATGACGCAACGAAAATATCTGTTGATGCTGCAGTAAGCGTAGTTGATCCCGCACCCGGTTCGAAGTCGCACGTAGCAGTGAAGTAACCTGTGAGGAAAAGATTTCCTGAAGCATCCGCAGCGATGGCAGCACAATGATCATAAGAGTTTCCACCGAATGATTTGCTCCACTGATATGCTCCAGCTGAGTCGAGTTCTACAATGTAAATATCGGTTTGTCCAGTAGTAATTGCGGTTGCTGTTCCTGCATCCGGATTCAAATCAGCAGTCCCGCTGAAATCTCCAACCAGATGAACTGTTCCTCCAGCGTTCACTTCCACTGAATTTGTGACAGTACCCAAGTTACTGCCCACCATCTTTGCCCACGAGTATCCCCCTCCAGGACTCAACTTCACTGCGAAACTAGAAGTGCTCATAGTTGAAGTGAGATTCGCTGTTCCATTTCCCGGATCAAAATCGGCTGTGCTCTCAAAAGTACCTGCAACGTAAACGTTGCCATAAGCATCAACACTGATATCATTCCCAATATCTGCACCAGTGCCACCCATGCGTACTGCCCATACCAAACTTCCGTTGGCGTCGAGTTTAGTAACGAAAATATCGTCGGCACCCGCGGATGTCAATGTTGTTGTGCCTGCGCCTGGATCGAAATCCGCCGACCCACGAAACTCTCCAGTAGTATATACATTGCCTAGTGCGTCGGTAACGACAGAAGTTGCGTAATCGTAACCCTGACTTCCAAGTTTATTTGCCCAAGAAAAGAAAACGGTTTGTGCTTGCAGGACTATTGTAGAGCAGGACAATGCAAGGACGAGTGATGATCTTTTGATTGTAGAGGATGAAACCATGGCAAGACATAATTGTTTACGTACAAGATACAGAGTATCGCCTAGTAAATAAGACAATGCGAAGTATGTTTTATAAACACTTCGACCTAATAGACTAAAGACGAAATCAACGCAGAAAATATTGAGGTAATGTTTTCTTTCAAAAAGTGTCCACTTTCGCGTTTTGACTTCTGTGTTGACGTAACTTTACGCCAATGTACAGCTACTATCTCATTTACAAACCGTACGGCATTCTGAGTCAGTTTACGCCGGAAGGAAAAAAACTAGGTCTCAGCAGTTTTCTGAATTTACCCAAAGATTGTTACCCCGTAGGACGATTGGACGCAGAGAGCGAAGGACTATTGCTCATTACAAACGACAAGGCAGTAAACAATCGTTTGCTAGATCCGAAGGAGAAACATGAGCGAACGTATTTCGTTCAGGTTGACGGAGCAATTACTGATGAGGCCATTGCGAAGTTGCGCAAGGGTGTGCAAATCAAAGTGGATGGGAAACCATACGAAACATTGCCAGCGAAAGTGGAAAAGATTGAAGAACCAGTATTGCCACCTCGTAATCCTCCAGTACGTTTCCGATTATCGGTTCCTACTTCGTGGATTAAGTTGGTGTTGATTGAAGGTAAGAATCGCCAAGTGCGTCACATGACTGCGGCTGTAGGCTTCCCTACTCTACGCTTAGTACGAGCACAGATTGGAAAGTTTGATATTGGACAAATGCTTCCGGGAGATTTGGTTCAAGTGGAGCGCGGAGAATTGATGAAAAAGCTCGGACTGAAGTAACGTTCATTCTAAAATAATGGCAAAGAAAAAGGCGCGATGTTCGCTAAGGATAATTCCTTCGATCATCGCGCCTTTTCAATGATAATTTACGAGTATTTTATCCTTTCACCGGAACGGGGAACATCTCTTTCAATTTAGAAACAGCATAATCGATTTCCTCTTTCGTGTTGTATTTACTGAAGGAGAATCGAACGGAAGGGCGAGACATGTCTGTGCCAATTGCGCGCAACACATGCGAACCAACATTACTACCGGAAGAACATGCACTTCCTGCTGATGCAGCGATCCCGTTAATGTCTAAGTTGAACACCAACATTTCTGCATTGTCAGTTGGCGGTAAACAGACGTTCAGCACCGTGTATAATGAATTGCCCTTCGCATCGCCATTAAAGCTTACTCCCGGCAGGCTGCTCTCGAGTTTGTTAATCATGTACGTCTTTAATCCTTGTACATGCTCCTGATGCTTTTTCAAATCGTTATAGGCAATTTCCATTGCTTTCGCCAGGCCAATAATTCCGTAAACATTCTCAGTACCTCCGCGCATGTTACGCTCTTGAGCCCCGCCAAAAATTAACGGAGCCACGTGAATGTCGCTTTTCACATAGATAAAGCCGATTCCTTTCGGACCATGAAACTTATGTGCAGCGCCATTAATAAAATGTACCGGAATATCTTTCAGGTCAATGTTGTAATGCCCAACAGTTTGAACTGTATCTGAGTGGAATATAGCGTCGTATTTTTTGCAGATTTCTGCTGCTTGTTTCAGTGGAAGAAGATTGCCGATTTCATTGTTGGCGTGCATTAATGAAACGAAACTACGTTCATTGTTTTTCAAAAGCGACTCCAAATCTTCGAGGTCGATGCTTCCTTCAGGAGTTAGCTTAACCAGATTAAGAGTAATCAGACCTTTATCTGCCAGCGACTCCAACGTGTGCAGTACGGCATGGTGTTCAATGGAAGACGTAATTGCGTGCTTGATGTTCAGTGCCTCAATTGAGCAACGGATAGCCATATTGTCGGCTTCAGTTCCGCCTGAAGTGAAGAAGATTTCTGAAGGTGAACAATTCAGCAATTTCGCGACAGTTTTGCGAGCCTGCTCAATCATAGAGCGGGTTTGACGTCCCCACGCGTGAATAGAGGATGGATTTCCGAAATGCTCCGTCATTACCGGAAGCATTGCATCAACTACTTCGCGATCCATCGGCGTGGTTGCCGCATTATCAAAATAAACCTTCATGTTCTGACTGATTTAAGGTGGTGAAGGTACGGAAAAACGATCTCTTCAAGAAGTGCAGATATTAGCAGGTTCTTCGCAGTTTTTGCAGAAACAAACCAAATAGGGTGAAGTCAACTGTTTTGAGCACCATTCACGACGGACAGCGACTGATGGTCAGCGATCAACTTTAGCTAACCAAGAAGAAATTCAGATGTCAATTCGCGTTAACGCTGTTGAACCTTGATCAGATCGCGGATATCTAGCATGATCTTTTTCGCCAGATTTTCTGCTGTTGTTTCCGACTCGCTTTCAGAGTAGATCCGAATGATCGACGCTGTATTTGAACGACGTAAGTGGACCCATTCTTTGTCAAATTCTATCTTCACACCATCCACAGTATTGATTGGATGTTTCTCGTACTTCGTCTGAATTCCGGTAAGAATACTGTCGACGTTAATTTCGTTCGTCAATTCAATCTTATTCTTTGAAATGTGATAGTCGGGATACGAAGCACGAAGCATTGAAACAGACTTCCCGTATTTAGCAAGATGCGTGAGAAATAAAGCAATTCCAGCCAGAGCATCACGTCCATAATGCAATTCAGGATATATGATTCCTCCATTACCTTCTCCGCCAATTACTGCATTGTTGGCTTTCATGGCTTCTACAACGTTCACTTCTCCAACAGCTGAAGCAAAGTACTTCCCTCCTGCTTTCTCCGTTACATCACGCAATGCGCGAGTTGAAGACATGTTAGAAACAGTATTTCCTTTGTTGTTCTTAAGCACGTAGTCAGCAACAGCAACAAGCGTATATTCTTCTCCGAACATTTCACCATCTTCACAAATCAAAGCCAGACGATCTACGTCGGGATCAACTACAATTCCAAGGTGTGACTTACTCTTGGTCACGGCCTTGGCAATGTCACGAAGATTCTCTGGCAATGGTTCTGGATTGTGAGCGAAATCGCCTGTAGGTTCGCAATACAATTCGGTGATTTGTTCAACACCCAATGCTTTGAGCAATTTTGGAACTGCAATACCACCCGTAGAATTTACTGCATCAATTGCAATTCTGAAATTCTTGGATTTAATGGCTTCAACATCAACAAGTGGCAATGCCAGAATGGATTGGATATGATCGTCAATGAACGAATCTTTCTGTGCAACAGTACCAAGCTTGGTGACTTCGGCGAATGAAAACTCTTCTTTTGCAGCAATGGAAAGAACTTCTTCACCGTCTTTCGCCGATATAAATTCACCTTTCTGATTCAACAACTTCAAGGCATTCCATTGCTTCGGATTATGACTTGCTGTCAGGATTATGCCGCCATCTGCCTTTTCTGCAGTGACCGCCATCTCAATTGTAGGTGTCGTAGATAATCCTCCATCAACTACATGAATACCTAATCCGCACAAAGTTCCTATCACCAAATGGTTCACCATTTCGCCGGAAATGCGGGCGTCTCTGCCAATGACAATTTTGATGGAGCGATCAGGTTTTCCCTGACGAATGATCCATGTTCCATAAGCAGCGGTAAATTTAACCACATCTAGAGGACTAAGCCCTTCGCCGGGTTTACCTCCAATTGTACCGCGTATTCCGGATATTGATTTTATCAGTGCCACAGGAAAAAGTATGAATTATCGGGATGGCAAAGATACATTCGGCATGATTGTTTCCGTTTTGCTATTGGTTAAACATACTAACAGGCAGAATTCAGTTTTTGCTCATAACTTTAACCCGTTTTGTGTGTAGAGCTATTTGAAAAGGAAACGTTGAAATTATCTTTGTTGGAATCACAGGAATGAATAGCATGAGTAACAATCAAACCCCTATAGAGAAAATTGCGGAGCAGTTTGAGCAGATGGCTAAGAATCAAGTCTTTGCATTCTTTGAGGAGGAAACTCTAGAGGATTTGGCGGACTATTACATTAATCTGAAGCATTACCGTAAAGCACTCGAAGTCACTAAACTGGGACGTGAGCAGCATCCCTATTGCCCAGCTTTTTTAGTATTAAAAGCACAGATTCACATTCAAATGGGTGAAAATCAAGTCGCGCTGGAAATACTGAACGAAGCCGAAAAAATTGAACCCTTTTTCGCGGAGCTGCACATGACTCGCGGAAGTATCTATAGTCAGATGGGGTTGCACGACAAATCAATTCTGAGCTTCAGAAAAGCTGCCGAATATGATGCTCCTGTGGATGAAGTTGACTTTTGTATTGCCTACGAATTGGTGAATCTCGACAAGTTTGAAGAAGCAATTCCGCTCTTTGAAAACTGTCTGTCGATTAATCCAGATCATGATATCGCTTTGAATGAACTCGCCTACTGTTTCGAGATGGTGGGTGATCAGGAAGATGGAGTTGAATTCTTTGAAAAGTTCACAGACCGCAGGCCGTATAACCAATATGGATGGTTCAACTTAGGTGTTTGTTTCAGCAGAAATGGTTTATATGAAAAAGCGCTCGAAGCATACGATTATGCGTTAGCCATTAATGACGAATTCTCTCCAGCCATTTTCAACAAGGCAAGTATTCTCAGCACTTTGAATCGCGTTGATGAAGCAATTGCATTGTATAGCGAAAGTTTGGTACAAGAGCCGCAGCGTGCAGATACACACTATTTCATTGGAGAATGCTACGAACGGAAAAACGATCTAGACACAGCATTGTTGTATTATCACAAAGCCACACGACTTGATCCCAATCTGGCAGACGCTTGGTTAGGAATTGGTGTTGTACTTGAGCAGCAAGATCGCATCCATGAAGGAATTCATTATGTGAAGAAGGCTTTGGATTTGAATAATACAAATCCGGAATATTGGTACGCGTATGGCGACTTTCAATTGAAGATGGGATTTCATGAAGAAGCAGAAACTGCTTACAAGCATGTGCTTGATATGGAACCTGAGAATCCAACAATTTGGTTGGACTTTGCTAAGGTGAAATATGAGATGGAGAAAACGGATGAGGCTCTAGAGACCTTAATCCTTGGTATCAAGAATCACCCAAACAACGCGGAATTGCAGTATCGGATGGCGGCCTATTTGATTTACTCAGGTAGAAAAGAAGAAGCGCTTGAATTTTTGCACGAGGGTCTTCATCAAGATTTCGAAAAGCACGAAGAAATGTTTGAAGAGTTTCCTCAACTGCGCGATAACCTATCCTTGGTTGAAGTCATTGAATCATACAGGAAATAGCATAGATTACCCTGTTTTTTTGCTATTTTCGCACAACATTTATACCCAATTATGAATCTCAAATTACCGCATATTCCAGACCGTACAACCCGACCACGTAAAAGTGGAGTGACCATGGTAATGGACAAGGGATTAGGTTTGAAGCAAGCAGAAATGTATATCGATTCTTGCGCTGATTATGTTGATTTAGTGAAATTGGGATTCGGTACTTCCGCAATTACTCCGAACTTAACTGAGAAGATTAAGATGTACAAAGACGCCGGATTTAAAGTATATCTCGGTGGAACTTTGTTCGAAGCGTTTATCATTCGCAAGAAATTTGACGACTATCAGAAGTTCGTTGATAAATTGAAAATTGATCACGTAGAAGTTTCTGATGGATCAATTGTCATGGATCATGATGAGAAGTTGGGCTATATCAGCAAGCTTGCAAAAAACTACACTGTACTTTCTGAAGTAGGATCGAAAGAAGAAGGAATCATCATTCACCCAAACAAGTGGACTTCGATGATGAAAAGTGAGCTCGAAGCCGGCTCTTGGAAAGTAATTGCAGAGGCACGTGAGAGCGGAAACGTTGGTATCTATCACCGTAACGGATCGCCGCACACCATGTTGATGAATAAGATCATTGCGAAAGTTAAACCTGAGAACATCTTGTGGGAAGCTCCTCAGAAGTCGCAACAAGTTTGGTTTATAAAACAGTTTGGCGCCAATGTCAATCTGGGAAATATTCCATTTGAAGAAGTAATTCCATTGGAAACGCTGCGTTTAGGATTGCGTGGCGATACATTTTTCACGTTTCTTCCGGCAGAGAAGTCTGCTGAGTAATCAAGGTACACTATGAAAGAGATTACCGTCCAGGATCTGAAGGCAAAAATGAATGCAGGAGAAGATTTTCAACTGATTGATGTTCGCGAACCGCATGAAGCAGAAATTGCTGAGATCGGTGGTGAATTAATTCCAATGGGAGAAGTGCTTAGTAACGTCGACAAAATTTCCCGTGATAAGATGGTTGTTATTCACTGTCGCAGTGGAGCACGTTCAGGCACTATTGTTAATGCTCTTGAAGCACAGCATGGTTTCACCAATCTGTATAATCTCAAAGGTGGAATTCTTGCATGGGCACGCGAAATTGATCCAACAATTCCGCAGTACTAACCTCACACGATGGAAACAATTAAGTCGCTGCTGGATTTTGTCCTGCACATCAACGACCGCCTGGATGGTATGGTTGCTGAATACGGTACAATGATCTATGCAATTTTGTTCCTGATCATTTTTGTGGAAACAGGATTAATTGTGATGCCATTTCTGCCCGGAGATTCTTTACTTTTTGCAGCAGGTGCTATTTGCGCGCGAACTGCGGGTCAGCCAGATGCTCCAATGAATATTCTAGTACTTATCTTATTGTTATTTGTTGCTGCAGTTTTGGGTGATAATGTCAATTATGCAGTCGGAAGATTTCTTGGCGATAGAGCGGCCAATATTAAAATTGGCAAACGTCTGTTGGTGAAACAGGCGTATATTGACAAGACGCATGCTTTCTTTGAAAAATACGGAACAAAAGCAATCATAATGGCGCGTTTCGTGCCTATCGTACGAACTTTTACTCCGTTTGTAGCAGGTGTTGGAAAGATGGACTACCGTCGTAAGTTCCTTCCATTTGATATCGCCGGAGGATTCTTGTGGATTAGTTCAATGACTTCTGCAGGATATTTATTGGGCACGAACGAATGGGTAAAAGCTCATTTTGAGTCAGTTGTTATTCTGATCATCTTGATTTCTGTGTTACCAATGGTAATCGGGTTCATTAGCCACAAAATGTCAAAGAAAAAAGGCTAAGTCGTGCGGTTATTCGGACTCATCGGCTTTCCTCTCTCCCACTCTTTCTCGGAAAGTTATTTTACAAATAAGTTCGCGCGTGAAGGAATTTCTGATGCTGTCTACAAAGCTTTTCCGATTACCAATATCAATCTGCTTCCTGACCTGGTCAGGAGCAACCCGAACTTGAATGGATTCAACGTAACCATTCCGTATAAGGAAGCGATCATTCCTTTACTGGACGAAGTGGATACTACTGCCAAAGCCATTGGTGCGGTGAATACAGTTATTCGTCAGTCGCGAGGTGCGACAGAGAGCTCCGGTACAAAGTGGGTCGGTTACAATACAGATGTGTATGGATTTCGCCAATCGATAAAGCCATTTCTGGCTTCACATCACGAGCGTGCATTAATTCTTGGCACAGGTGGGGCATCGAAAGCCGTTGAGTACGTCTTGCGAGAGATCGGGGTCGAATGTGTTTTTGTTGCGCGTTCGTCAACATTCGAGAGCGCTCCATCTGAGAGCAGAACAAATAGAACAGTTTTGAAGTATTCAGATCTTAACGAGCACGTAATAGCCATGTGTAAGCTCATTGTAAATTGTACTCCAGTAGGTACTTTTCCTAATGAGAATGAATCGCCGGACATTCCTTACGAATACTTAACGCATGATCATTTTCTGTATGACTTAGTGTATAATCCAGCCGAAACAGAATTCATTAAGCAGGGAAAGCTGAAAGGCGCAATGGTGATGAATGGCCTAGACATGTTTAAGATGCAAGCGGAAGAAGCTTGGAGAATTTGGAATGGATAAGTAAGCGGAAAATTGTTTTCAGTTTGGGAAAACTTATTTCAGCTGCATAATGTCATCTATTCCGATTGTACGCTCAACAGTGAATCCTTCAGCAAATTCAACCTGAATATCTCTAGCAAAAACACGCATTTTCGCTTTTACCAATTCCAAGAAATGCTGTGAGGAAATCGGCGTCATTGGTTCTTTCGAATTCGGATCGTAGAACTGTGAGGAGAACGCCTGAATAGAAGCAATTTTCTTATCGATGAAAGGAGTTACATCCACTACAAAATCAGGTTCCAACTGGCGATCCTGAATATAGTGATACACGGCTTTCGGACGCCATGGAGATTGCTGCACTCCTTCGTGAAGTGTTTCAATCTTACGAAGTCCTGCATAGAAACACGCTTCAGAAACCAACTTAGAAGCACGACCATGATCGGGATGACGATCACACACTGCATTACAGAGCACAATCTCCGGTTGATATTTACGTATTCGCTTTACAATTTCCAGTATTTCCAAATGATCGCCTGTAAAGAAACCATCCTTCAACTTCATGATCTCCCTAGTATCTACACCAAGTATTGCAGCAGAGTTTGCCGCTTCCTTTCTGCGTAATTCCGGAGTCCCACGTGTGCCCAATTCTCCTTCAGTAAGATCAAGAATTCCGACACTATAACCTGCAGCAATGTGCTTCAGTATAGTCCCGGAGCAACTCAGTTCAACATCGTCGGGGTGAATGCCTACTGCAAGAATATCAAGTTTCATTCCGCTAAATTAACACTTCAGTCTGCATTTCAATTCGGAATACTTCATTATACGAGAGGAAATATGTTTTCGCACGCGTTATCTTCGTTCTATGAAAGCACTTATGACCCTCTTCGCTATGTCGACATTTATAGCGTGCATTCCTCCCGCTCCTCCCAAAGTTCAGGTTGATACACCCGAAAAGGATTCCGTGAAAACTGTTGTTATACAAGCAGGTCCATTTGATGTCAATTCAGTGAAATCTCAAATTGACAGTTTGAACTTAAGTTGGAGCCGTGCTTGCAAGATTGGTGACGTATCGTACATCATGAGCATTTACGATCGTGCCGCTCACTTACTTCCAGATGGCGATTATTACTATGACGGAACTACGCAAATAGAAACGTATTGGACCAATGAGTTGAATACTATGCGCGATTATAAACTCCAATCTACTTCTTTCGAAGGAACAGAAGATGTGATCTATCAAACAGGTATTGGAATAACCAGTTTTCTGAAAGATTTTAAAGCCTACAACGACACCGTGAAGCGCGTTACAGTTTGGAAGAAGCAAGCAGACGGAGGATACAAGATTATGATCGACACCTGGAACAATATGCCAGGAAGAAAATAATTACTAATTATTTACCTTCAATCCACTTGATGATATCATCGGAGTTCGGCTCTTCGCTCGACGGTACGTGGCGAACATACTTTCCGTTTTCATCTATCAAGTACTTGTTGAAGTTCCACTTTACTTGCGAATCTTCTACCCCATTCTCAGACTTAGTCGTAAGCCATTTGTAGATTGGATGTTGGTTGTCGCCTTTCACGTCAATTTTCTCCATCATCTGGAAAGTAACGCCGTAATTCTTGGTGCAGAACGTTTTGATTTCTGTAGACGTTCCTGGCTCTTGTCCACCAAACTGGTTGCAAGGGAATCCAATGATTTCAAATGTTCCAGTAGAATCATATTTTGCATACAATGCCTGAAGCGCTGCATATTGCGGAGTGTAGCCACACTCAGAAGCTGTATTGACAATCATTACTTTCTTCCCTTTTAACTTGGAGAAATCGTAGTCAACACCATCAATTGTTTTGGCTTTGAAATCATACAATGTGTGAATGGTACCTTCGTTCATAGTGGTAGTATTTTCGGTTTTAGCAGTCTCTTTTGGAGCCATTGCGCAGGATAACAATACTAATGCGCTGGCTATAGGAAGAATAATCTTTTTCATAGTTCTATGTATCTTGAGGTAAACTTACGTAAAGTATTACTCTCTGGATGATACTTCGCCCGGTGAAATTCGAAATGTTTAGGATTTGTAATCATTGGGCGCACTTGATGAAACACGCGCATTCAACAAACGGTTATCTTTGCCCCGTGTCAATTACATCACAAACCATTTCTTTAGTTAAGCGTGAGTTTCTGCAAGAGCAACGTCAGAAGTATGCCATTTTCGGCATGTTGCTCTATGTTATTTCTACAATTTTCGTAAGCAAATTCAGCTTTAAGGTAGTTGAGGATATTCCAGTTTGGAATGCCTTGTTCTGGACGATACTTTTATTCAGTTCTGTCATTGGTGTAGCACGTAGTTTTCAGCAAGAAACGAGAGGACGATTGCTCTATTTATATTTCATGGTTGATCCGCGGGCATTGATTCTTGCCAAGATGATTTACAACGTAGTATTACTTTTGGTGCTTGCCATTACAGGATTTTTCTTCTTCACATTTCTCGTTGGAAATCCGGTTAGTGATTACGGTTTGTTTCTCCTCACGCTCTTTCTAGGTTGTACCGGATTGGCCATTGCATTCACAATGATTTCTGCCATTGCCTCCCGTGCAGGAAACAATTTTACTTTGATGTCGATTCTTGGATTCCCGGTCATCATTCCCTTGTTAATGGTTACGGTGAAGCTCTCTAAAATCGCAGTAGATGGAGTGTATTCCCCAACCACAACCACCTATTTACTGGTTCTGGTGATGTTGAATTTTCTTGTTTCAGGACTGGGGTATTTGTTGTTCCCATTCCTCTGGCGCGACTGATTCCGCGACCTTCGATTTTCCTGGGTTAGAGCAGGCAATATTTCTGTTCTTCGATTAAAATCACAGATTCAACGAGAAAACCGTTAAAATGATGGATTTGATGGAATTCTCAGGGCTTCTCAACTCATTTCGAGCCACCAAAGTGCTTACATTTGACGCGTAAAAACATGCTGGTATGAAGCAGAATTGGTGGAAATGGTTGGGTGCAGCTTTACTGATTTTTTCTTTTGTAGTGGGCATGATGCTTCCGCTCCAACCGGGACTCATTTCTTCTCAATCAGATCACGCTTCTACTTCGGAAGCTCCTTTTAAAATTTCCATTTCCGGATACAATACGCATTTCAACTTAACGAAATCATCCCTTAAGGTTTGGTTGGTAAACGATACAGCGCGCAAAATCAAAACCTGCGCCACCGTTGTCAATGTTATTGATGACCAACATATCGTTGCGGAGTTCCCTCCCGTCGCACCGGCTAAAGATCCGTTCTTCGGATTGGCGGTGTATTCTGAAGTTGATGGATTGCTGTATAAGCCGCAAGCCATATTCACGACAGACACTGCAATTGGCGGCGTGATTCAATCGTGCAAACCGGAAGTTGGAATTCTTACACAACCAAAAGGATATCCTTTCCGCTATATTCTGTATGAATCCATTCGCAATTTGTTCTTCCACGTTCCGATGTGGTTTACAATGATTGCTTTGCTTACATGGGCGGTGTTCAACAACTTCCGGTTCCTGTTCCGCTCACAGACTCCAAGTAAGAATGCGATTAAGGAAAAGGATAGTGTAATGGGCAAAATGACCTACTTCAATGCTTCTGCTGCATTGAAATATGATACAATGGCCGATCAATCCATACGCGCCGGATTACTCTTCGGAACATTAGGACTACTAACAGGTTCATTGTGGGCAAGAGTAACTTGGGGTGCATGGTGGATAGACGATGTGAAGTTGAATGGAACTGCAATCACCATGTTGGCGTACTTAGCATATCTCGTGCTTCGCAGCTCAATTGAAGATCAGCAGAAGCGCGCAAGAATCGGAGCGATATACAGCATTTTCGCTTACGTGATGATGATAGCATTGATTGGAATTTTACCACGCATGCAAGGAGCAGATTCGCTACATCCCGGCAATGGAGGAAATCCTGCATTCGGGAAATATGATTTGGATAGCACAATGCGTCCTGTATTCTATTCTGCAGTGATCGGATGGGCAACAATAGGATTCTGGATTTACTCCATTCGCTACAGAATACAAACAATTAAAGACAACTTCGAAAATAAGTAAGATGAAAAAAGCAGCATTGTTGGCTCTGTTTCTGATACTCTCTGTTCCGCAATTTGCGCAGCAGAGTATAGATGATAAACTATTCGAAGCGTTGCACGGCCACGGATCATTCAACGTGGTGTTTGTGATTCTCGGAATAATACTTTGCGGAGTTTTATTGGCGCTTTGGCGTCTCGACCGTAAAGTTTCGAAATTGGAAAAGGAAATCAAGAAATAATCGACCATGAAAAAGACGCACATTGTAGGGATTATCATCATTGCGATTGCAATGTTGAGCATGTTCTCTTTGCTCGGTAACTCCAGTTCCTATTCGAATTTCAAAGAAGCGAAAGAATCGAAATCGGAGGAGGAAGTTCACGTAGCGGGAACATTGGTGAAGAACAAACCGATGGAATACAAGCCGGAAGTTGATCCGAACAAATTTTCTTTCTACATGCTCGATAAGAATGGTGAAGAAATGCATGTCATTCTGAATAAGAGTAAGCCACAAGATTTCGAACGTTCCGAGCAGTTGGTCATCATTGGTGCTATGCAAGGAAACGATTTTGTGGCGAATGATATTCTCATGAAATGTCCATCGAAATACAATAACGGGCAGCAGCAAGCGCTTTAAATCAGATTTCAATAAATTGAATAGACCGGAATCGGCTAGCTCTTATTCAGATTTAGTAACGCCGGAATCTCGACAAGCATGGATATAGTATACGTTGGTGAACAGGGGCTTTGGGGGCAGATCGGACACCTAAGTGTAGTGATAGCATTCGTAACCGCAATTTTCGGTGTGGTAGCTGCTTGGTTCCGTGTAAAATCGAATGACCTCGACGGCAAGTGGAAAACTACCGCGCGTCTTATTTACGGAGCGCACACGATTGCTGTTCTATCCATTTTCACGACATTGCTTTTAATGCTCATCAATCACCGATTCGAGTATCAATATGTGTGGCAGCATTCGAAACGCGACTTGAATATGAATTATATTCTTGCTGCGTTATGGGAAGGTCAAGAAGGAAGTACGCTGTTGTGGTTGACGTGGCATTCCATTCTAGGATTGTTTATCCTGCGTAAAGGTGGTGAATGGGAAGGTCCTGTGATCGGCGTTATTTCATTGGTCCAGGTGTTCTTGTCCATGATGTTGATTGGTTTTTACTTCGGCAATACACACATTGGAAGCAGTCCATTCACATTGATTCGTTTACGCGAAGAGAACATCGGATTGCCATGGACCAATTTGGCCGACTACCTTCAGCGTATTCCGATGTTTCAGGATGGAAGAGGCTTGAATCCATTGTTGCAGAACTATTGGATGACTATTCACCCTCCTACTCTTTTCTGCGGATTTGCATTGGTCACAATTCCATTTGCATATGCTGTTGCGGGGTTGTGGACAGGTAAAATTTACGAATGGCAGAAGCCAGCATTGCC
>Ga0114980_10002036_pt1 | contig 14431 bp, 7 predicted proteins | sample S_140806_EF_Meta_FD_87018 | JGI IMG/M metagenome (GOLD analysis project Ga0114980, IMG submission 87018) | Freshwater microbial communities from Lake Simoncouche, Canada to study carbon cycling - S_140806_EF_MetaG | ecosystem: Environmental > Aquatic > Freshwater > Lake | place: Lake...
CCTTGACCAAATGGCCGTTTCGGAAATGCGCCACGGAATCCAGCGGCATCAACACGGGCCGAAGAACTTCCAAGAGACCCAACTCCCGGAACAAACTCAACACCGGATGCGACAGGGCGTCCAATCGCAAGGACTCGGGCACGCTCTGGTTCTGCTCACAGACACAGACACGATATCCCTCAGCCGCCAATTTCCAGGCCAGCGCCGTGCCCACCGCGCCGGCGCCGACGACCACGACGTCATAAAGCTGGCCCTGAGAAATGCTTGACCGATCCATAATGTAAACAAACAATAATCAAAAGCCCGCCAGAGGCAATGCTTTTTGAGGTGTCTGTCAGGGCCACCTCACCGGGCGCTTGGTCCCGGCCTCCGCCTCACCAAGCCCCGATCGGCCCGATCCACAACAACTGGAGCCAAGGGGTGCGCAGCTCATCCGAGCGCGCCAGATCCACCATGAGTCCGATCGACCAGTCGTTGGCCTCGTCCGGATCGAGCAGACCCTGCTCAATCCACCAGAGACCGCGCTCTTGGTCCACCCCTTCGCGAATGCGGGTGTAGGGCAGGCTGCGCGCCTCGGGATCCAGCCGGATCCTCTCGTGACCCTCGCGGTATTCCGCCATCACCGCTTCGAGTCGCGCCGCAGTCCAGACCGTGCCCTCACGATCCTCCAACCCGCCGAGATGTTCCAGCACCAGAGACCATTGCCGCCGATCGAGCGCCTTCATCAGTTCAAAAATGTCCGCGCGCACCAGCCGCGTGAAGGCGTGCCGGTCCCGGGTCAACGGTGGCAGATGGCCCGGTTGATCCCTCCCCTCGCTGGGCGCTGACACGGGAAGACCGGAAGCAGCCTCCCGCATCCTCACCCACTCATCGAGCAGGCTGGAATCGACCCCGCGAAGCATCGCCTCGAAGAACCCGATGGCCTCATCGACCGCCAGAGTCTTCCGCAAGGCGGGCACGGTCTGGTCCAGCACCTTGTAGAGGTCTGCGAGATGCCGCAGGAGCACCCCCTCACTCCGCTCCAACCCGTATCGCTTGATGTAATCCTCGAACGAGGACCACGTCTCAAACATTTCCCTACCGATCGACTTGGGCCGAATATTCCCTTTGTCCACCCAGGGATGGGTTTCACAAAACCGGTTGAAGGTGTGATAAATGAATTCCTTGCCCGGTTTGGGCCACTCCACTTCCTCGAGCCGCAACAGCCGTTCCTCATACTCGACGCCCTCCGCCTTCATCTCGGCCATCAGCTCGTTCTTCAGGGCATCAACCTGCCGGCGCAGAATCACGTCAGGATTTTCCAAAATGGCCTCACACAACGTGATCACCTGCAACCCATAATCCGGCGATTCCGGCTCCAATTGCGGGATGGTATCGATCAACCAAAGCCCAAGCGCATGGAACAAGGAAAAATCCTCCTGCAAATCCACATGCAGACGCACCTTGGCCGGCCCGGTCCGTTGGGCGGGCGGGAGGATGGTCAGAATGTGTCCCTTTACCAACCCGCGAAAACAACGGAACGCCTCCTTGCGCAACTGCTTGCGCCTCGAGGGCGGCTCGTGGCAACGGCTGATCAGCAGGCGCAACGCGGCACATCCATCCTCCTGGCGCCGCGACAGCGTCTGCAGCAGCATCGCATGGGTGACACGGAAACTCGATGTCAATTTCTCGGGAGGGGATCCGATGAGGCGGCGAAAGGTGTTCTCGTCCCAAGCCACATATCCTTTCTCAGGCGGCTTCTTCTTGACGAAATTGTGCTTCTTGCCGGGGTTGGCCGCCGCCTTTCGTTCCATCCGCAGATTCTCAATGACATGCTCCGGCGCCTGGGCAATCACATAGCCGATGGTGTCATATCCGCGCCGTCCCGCGCGACCGCAGATCTGCTGGAAATCGCGCACCGTGAGGATCTTAGTGCTGTTGCCATCATATTTGCATAATTGGGTGAAGAGAACGGTGCGGATCGGCACATTGATGCCGACGCCGAGCGTGTCCGTCCCACAGACCACCTTGAGCAAACCGCGTTGCGCCAGCTTCTCCACCAGGACCCGGTATTTGGGCAGGAGACCGGCATGGTGAATGCCGATGCCGTGTCGCAACAATTTCTGGATCTCCTTGCCATACGGACTGCGAAAGCTGGCGCCTTGCAAGGCCTCGGCGATCTGTTGTTTCTCTTCCTTCGTACAGAAGTTCTGGGACAAAAGATTCTGCGCAGTTTCGGCACAGGCCAATTGGGTGAAGTGGACCAGATAAATGGGCGCCCTGCCCTTCCCCACCAACTCCGTCACCTTTTCCTCGAGGGTGATTTCACTGTATTCATACTCCAACGGCACCGGCCGATCCGCGGATTGCACCAACACCGTTGGTGCCTGGGTCAGGTCCGTGAGCGCCTTTTCAAAAAACGCGGTGTCGCCCAGGGTGGCGGACATCAAGAGAAACCGCGCTTGTGGCAGAGCCAGGAGGGGAATCTGCCAGGCACTGCCGCGGGCGCTGTCCGAGTAATAATGAAACTCGTCCATGATCACATCGTCCACCGGTGCCCGGGCTCCATCGGCCAGGGCCAGATTCGCCAAGATCTCCGCCGTGCAGCAAATCACGGGCGCTTCCCGATTCACTGCGGCGTCTCCCGTGATCATCCCCACCTGGTCCGGTCCGAAGATGCGGCACAACGAAAGAAACTTCTCGTTCGCCAGCGCCTTGATCGGCACGGTATACCAGGAGCGTCGGCCCAGACAGATCGACCGGAAATGCATGGCCAAGGCCACCAGGGACTTCCCTGAACCGGTCGGCGTGTTGAGGATGACGTTCTTTCCCTCATACAACTGCAAAACCGCCTCCTCCTGATGCCCGTAGGGCTCGATCTTTTCGGCGGCCAGATAGTCGAGAAACGCGCCAAGGCAGTCGTCCGAGGTCGGGGCGGCAGGGACAAGATCACGGGTGAGTTGAGCCATGGAATGAGGTTTCGGGACCGGTCGTGGATTCCGCCAGGCCGGTCCTGACGATGTCCCGTCAAAGTTTCAGGCTCATCACCAGGTCCCGGTTGTCCAGGTGCCACTGCACGGTGGCGTCCAGGCCCTCGTCGAGACTGGTCCGCGGTTCCCAATCGAGCAGCCGCTTCGCCTTCTCAATGTTCGCCCACGTGTGCGCCATGTCAGCCACATGCGCCGGTTTGTGATCGATGACGGCTTTTTTCCCTAGCCGTTCCTCCAGCTTGCGGATCAAGGTGTTCATCGTGACCGGTTGATTCCCGGCGCCGAGATTGATGATCTCATACCCGAGCGGTTTCATGGCCGCGATCGTGCCCCGGGCAATGTCGTCCACAAAGGTGAAGTCTCTCGATTGCTCGCCATCGCCAAACATCTCAATCGGCGTGCCCTCATCGATCCAACGGATGAATCGCAGCATCGCCATGTCCGGACGACTGGCGGGTCCATACACCGTGAAATACCGGCACACGGTGGAATCGATCCGGTAGAGATGGTGATAGGTGTAGGCCATCACCTCGGCCGCTTTTTTGGAAGCCGCATAGGGCGAAATCGGCTCATTCACCGGCGCGGTCTCGAGATAAGGCATCGGCTGTCCGGCATACAGCGAAGAGGTGGAGGCGAGAACGTGCTTCCTGATCCCGAACTCACGCATCAACTCCAGCACGTTCAGAGTCCCCATCGCGTTGGCGGTCAGGTAGATGAATGGATTCTCCATGCTGTAACGCACACCGGCGCGCGCCGCGAGGTTCAGAACCGCCGCGAACGGCTCTCCCGAAGCCGCCGACTCCGCAAAAACCGTGCGCAACGCCGCCAAGTCCGCGATATCGATCCGGTGAAACGTGAACCCGGGCCGCTTCCCGAGCCCACCGAGCCGGTGTTCCTTGAGCCTTGGATCATAGGCGTCGTTGACGCAGTCCACACCCACCACCGCATGGCCATCCTCGAGAAGAAGCGCACAAACCCGCGACGCGATAAAACCCGCCGCCCCCGTTACCAAGATTTTTGCCATACGTTGTTTGTCTGTCAGTGCCGACGCTCTTTGTGGAACCGGAGAACCAGCTTTCCGGATGCCTTCGGAGAGAGCGCAAATTTCACCGCCTCACGGGAAATTCAACTCCGAGGTTGATGGGACGTCCGTCCTGCGGTCTTTCCGCCGCCCATCCGATGCCGACTCCCTCGCAAGGAAAGAAATCCGAAGGCCCGGCCCATCCGTAACTCAGGGTATGAACGCCGCTCTCGCTTCCTTCCCTGCCCTGACTTGCGGAGGTGCCGGACCTGCCTTGGCCGTGCTTGCCCTGCTCTGCTCCGGCTCTCCGTCCCCGGGTTTCGCTGGGGAGCGTTTGCCCAAAATCGCGTTGATCGATCAGTTTGACCGATTGCACCGCCATCAGGGACCTTTTCCGCGGCCCCTGCTCGTGGTGATCGCCGACCGCCGGGGCGCGTCCCAAATCGAGGGCTGGGTGAGCAAACTCTACCAGAGCCACGGCACGACCGCGGACATCGTGGGCGTGGCGGACTTGCGAGGCGTTCCTTCGTTCATGAAAGACACCCTGCGCAAGGCTTTCCGCAAACAGTGCGCCGACTACCCGATCCTGCTGGATTGGGAGGGACAAACCACGACCGCCGTTTCCCGGGGACAGTCCGGTATCGACATCTTCGCGGTCAGCCCCGGGGGAGAAATTGTTGCCACCGTGTCGGGATCCCTCACCGCCGCCAAAATGGAGCGCCTTGGGAGCTCGCTCCAAACCGGTGGGATCGTGGCTTCGGCCCCGTGAATCCTTACTTCGCCAAAGATTCCAAGTAATCGATCAACGAAGCGAATTCCCGAACGCTGAAGCTGAGCATCAGCCCCGGGGGCATCATCGAAACCGGCAACCTCTGCCGCTCTTTGATTTCGGCAGTTTGAAAGGTGAATTCCTGAGCCGCCACGTTGCGAATCTTCACACTGCCCGCACTTTCAAGCGTGACGAACCCCACCTGTTGGGTTCCATCCTTCAGGGTGATCATCTCCGAGGCGAAACCCTGGGCGATCGTTTTGTTCGGATCCAAAATGTTCTGCGCCAGGTCAGCCCGTTTGTAGGTCTGTGCAATGTTCCCGAGATAGGGTCCCTTTTGTGCTTGGGATTCGTTCGTGGTGTGGCAGGCGCTGCAGGTGGCCCGGTTGAAAACCTGCTCTCCCAAAGCCACGTCTCCCTTGGCCTGAATCACCGCCGCCAGCGCCTCCTCCACTTTGAGACTGCCAATTTTCGGGGTTTTGTCTTCGGCCCGGACCAACCGCATCTCCTTGGCGACCCTTTGCGCGGCCGCCCGCACCTGCGGGTCTGCATCCTCCAGCGCCACCAAAACCCGGGACGCGCTGCCCTGATGCTTCACGGCACCGATCGCCTCGATGATTTGCCGACGGCGCGCCAGATCCGCCCAGCCACGATCGAGCGCCTTGCGCGATAGTTCGGCCGATTCGGGGCTGCCTGTCTGCCGCACCGCCAAGTGGAGAAGGGCGGCGTCGGCAGATCGGGACCGGTCCCCGTCCATCGTTTCGGCAATTTCCTCGAACAGCTGGTGATGATTCTCCAGAGACGGCGCATTGAAGAACGCCTGGGCCGCAGCCTCGTAGGCTTTCTGTGCATCAGGCATCTTTCGCAAATCCGCCAACGCCTTGAGACTGGCTGCCGCCCCGGTCGCGCTGTCCGTCTTGGAAAGGGCCACGATCACGTGACCGACGGTTTCCGGCTTCAGGGATGCGCCTGCCTCCAGGGCTTGCAACAGCAAGGACACGGCGGAGGCGGGAACCTCCTCGGCGACGGCAAGCTGAGCCGCGGCATCCGGAATCACCGCCGGATCTGTCTTGGCCAACTCCAGGATGCGTTCCAGTGCCTGGTTGGATTGGATCCGATTGCGATTCATCTCGCGAACCAAAAACCCGGTCTCGGCGGGCGAAGCCTTTTCCAGAGCCCCGGCGAGTGCCGCCGCGATCCTGGGCGTCTCGCTCCAGGGTTCGGGCTGGTAAAACGGGCCACGGGTGTCGGGACGCGTGCCCCAGGAATCTCCCTGCCACGCGCCATCATGAAAATGAAGTCGGCAGAGAGCGGCCAAGAGACCCTGACGTTTCGTTGGATCCGCCGTCGCCTGGAGCCGGTCGATCAACCCGGTCACCACCTCCGGTCGGTGCATCAAGGCCAGGGCGCGAACGAAGACCGTGGTTGTTCCCGTCGCCTTATCGAACGCCGCAAACACCGGCCCTGATGCCTGCAAGGCGGCCAGGGCCCGCGCCGCCGCGTGAGCCACCACCGGATCCGGGTTGCCTGCCTGCGCCAGAATCTCGTCCACCGCTCCCATGTCCCCGGCATCCGCGATTTCCTTGAACCGGGCGATCAGATTGCGTTCGGCGGTCCGGTTTTGCGCGATCCTCTGCATCGCCTCCCCGGCGGCGGGATGACCGCGACGGGCCAGCTCGCGTTGGGATTCGATGCGGCGCCGGTAACTCGGAGAATCGAGCAACTTCACCAACACCGAATCCTCGGCCTTCGCGAAATCGGGCAACGCCTCGGACACAAAGCCCTTGGGCTTCACACAGACGATGTAGCCGACATCCGGACCTTCCCATTTGAAGGTGGCACCTTTCCAGCTCGCGCAATAAATGCGGCTCATGGCATCGACATCGGCGTCGGTTGGCCGGGTCAACTTCACCAATGGCTTGGGTGCCGACGTTTCCACAAACGTCGCTCCCTTGGCCTGGACGGTGTGATGATACAGCGCGCCGGTTCCCCAATCGCAGGTGAGCGGCGCATGATTCCACGCACCAAACCCTGGCTCATCAAGGTAGACCGCCCCGCACCCGGAGCCGCCGCCATAGTCCGCCAGGGGCGCGATCGCCTCGTCGGCGAAATTCTTGTAGAGCCGGGGATATCCGTGATCGTCCAGCCCGGTGAAATGGTGAAACCGAACGTTCCATCCACCCCCGTCATTGGTGTTGTCCCGGGCGAAAATCTCCAACTCGGGACTCACGGCCACTTCGAGGATGTTGCGGGTGCCGGTCGAAACCATCTCCAGGCCGGTGCCATCGGGGCGAACCCGGATGACCCCGCCTCCGCGATGGGTCAACTTGCGGCCATCGGTCCCCTCAGCCTCCATGAATCCAAAGTCCCCACCGGCGAGGTAAAGCCAACCGTCCGGTCCCAGACTAACTCCGTTGGTGGTGTGGTCCGCCGGGCGCTTGTCGTAACCAAAAGCCAAATTTTTCACCAGGATCTCACGGCTCTCGGAAACGCCGTCGAGATCCTTGTCCAGGAACGCGCTGAGGTGCGGCGGATGCATGACGTAAAGCCTGTCCTTGTCCCAGACCAGACCGCGCGGCGCGTCCACCTCACCAAACACCTTGGTCTCGTCCGCATGGCCATCGCCATCGAGATCCCGCAAACGAATGATCCGGCCGCGCTTCGGATCACGGCCGAGGGACCCGTTGCCGTCGCTGCTCACGTAAACGGTCCCATCCGGCGCGGCCGCCACGAAGACCGGATAATTCACCATCGGCGGCGCGGCAAAAACGGTGACGTCAAATCCCTGGGCCACGTGCACATCGGCCAAAATCGCCGCCTCCTGCGCGGCGGACGGCTTTTCCGCCCGGGGAGGGACGTTGCCTTCCTTGGCGTATGGATCCGCAGCCGCTTCGGCCAGTTTCCGGGCGGTGGCGGCCTGGGCCTCGTTCAGTTTGGGATGGAGAACCTTGATCCCCTCCCCCGTGAGAGTCACTTCCCGAATGCTGGCCCAGCCGCCGCTGCTGCCGAGCGCTTGGATCCGCACGAATCGAACCGCCATCGGCGTGGCCAACCGATCGGCGTAAGGAGCGGTCCGGATGTTGCCTGAACCATCCACCAGCGTGGTCCAGGCCGAGCCGTCCGTGCTACCTTCGATTTTGTATTGATAGACCGCTTTGTTCTCCCACGCCGTGGTGACCCCGCTCAACAGGTGCGGTTTTTCGAGCTCGAGTTGCAGCCACTGGGGATACGAACCGCCGCCGGCACACCAACGGGTCGCCTCGTTGCCGTCGACCGCACACCACGAAACATTGTTCTTGCCGCTTTCCTCGCTGCTGGCGGTGGCCATGACCAGCGTTGCGTCCTTCGGCGCCGCTCCAGGCACCAATGCCGCCGGAGCCGGCTTTGCGGGCAGTGGGTTGCCCTTGCCGAAGGTGATCTTGTTCGGGCCGGTGAAGGCTTTGCCGAGATGATCCGCATCCAGCTTGCCGCACGCCCAAAGCAATCCGCGGGTCACCAAATCGAGATAACGCGGATCGCCCACGGTCCCGTTGTTGTGCCCCAGACTGGTGCTAAAACTCCGCGCGCCCTGAGTCTCGTTGGTCCAGACGACCACCGAAACCACTTCCTTGCTGCTGCCGTCCTTGTTTTTCACCCGCTGAGTTCCGGTGGCGAGCGGATGCGCGCCGAGGATCTGCACGTTGTTGTATAGCTCCTCCTTGATCGTGGTCCAATCGCTGAGCGACTTGGTCACCGGGTGGGTCGGGTCGACGAAATCGATGTCGATCGGCTCCTGAGGTCCGTGGGAGGAGGATTGCAGACCGAGGTGTTTGAACCAGCCATCCGTGCCGTTGCGGAAACTGTGCATGGCGCAATGCAGATGGACCGATGGAATCGTTCGATGAACGTCGACGATGCGTTGGAACGCCTTGAGGTCCTTGTTTCCGGCCGCGCACTCGTCGTGAATGATCACATCATACCCCGTGGCCCAATCCGCGCGGTCATACAGGCTGAGGGGAGGATTGGTCGATTTGTCGTCCGTCCACCAGACATCCACCTGGACGAAGGCACGAGCCTGGATCCCCTCGAACAGGAGCTTGTGTTGCGCGGCGTAATCGTGACAACAACCGCCGGCCACCAACAACGCCTTCAAGGGCCGACCCTCCTCACCGGCGGCCAGGGCGATGCTCATCAAGAAGGCGGAGGGAAGAACGATACGGAAATTCATGGGACAATTGCGCTTCGCGGAATCGCTCGCTTTGGAGCAAACGGCAAGACAAAAAAGGGCGGGCCGGATTTGCCCGCTTGCCAGCCCCTGTAACGGAGGCTAGTCTGCCTTTCTTTCGGCAATCTCCGTGCAACGTCGGCTCCCACCTCTTCTTCTGCTGACCCATCGCCCCCTCCTGCTCCTCCTCGGACGGGCGGCCGGGCTCGCGCGGTAGACGCTTGCTTTCCCGTCCGCCCCGTCCGATGTCCATGTCCGGTTCCACACCGGGCGGACTCCCCCCGCATTCTGATTTCGTTACAGCCCATGCCATGAACCCGAGTTCCCTGCACAAATACCGACCCTTTCCGCCGGTGCATCTGCCCGACCGGACCTGGCCGGACCGCCGCCTTGAGCGGGCCCCCATCTGGTGCAGCGTGGATTTGAGGGACGGCAACCAAGCTCTACCCATTCCCATGAGTGTGGAAGAGAAGATCGAGATGTTCGATCTGCTCGTGCGCATCGGCTTCAAACAGATCGAGGTCGGCTTCCCTTCCGCTGCGGATACCGAATTCAACTTCCTGCGCCGCCTCGCCGACGAAAACCGCATCCCGCCAGATGTCACCGTCCAGGTGCTGGTCCAGGCTCGCGAGCACCTCATTCGCCGCACCTTCGAAGCTCTGGAAGGCATTCCCCGCGCCATCGTTCACCTCTACAATTCCACGTCCCCCCTGCAGAGGCGCGTCACCTTCCGGGACGCATCGCGCGAGGAGATCAAGAAGATCGCCACGGAGGGGACCGCCCTGGTGAAAGAATTGGCCGGCCGGGTGCCTCCCTCGCAGCGCATCGATTTCCAATATTCGCCGGAGAGCTTTTCCGACACCGAACTCGATTTCTCCCTGGAGGTTTGTGAGGCGGTCAAAGCGATTTGGCGCCCCACCCGGGATCAGCCCATGATCCTGAATCTGCCGGCCACCGTGGAGTGGAGCACCCCGAATGTTCACGCCGACCAGATCGAATGGTTCTGCCGCCAGATCAGCCATCGCGACACGGTGATCATCAGCCTACACACCCACAACGACCGCGGCACCGGCATCGCCGCCACCGAACTCGGCTTGCTGGCCGGAGCGGACCGGGTCGAAGGCACTTTGTTTGGGAACGGCGAACGCACCGGCAACCTCGATCTGGTCGTGGTGGCCCTGAACCTGAACAGCCATGGAATCGAAACCGGTCTCGACTTCTCCGATCTCCCCGCCATCCGCGCCGTCTACGAACGCTGCACGCGCATGACCGTTCCCGAACGGCAACCCTACGCCGGGGAACTGGTTTTCACCGCCTTTTCCGGGAGCCACCAGGACGCCATCAAGAAGGGGTTCGATCGCCGCTCCGCCGAACTCGCCGACAATCCCCACCTTGCCTGGGGCGTGCCTTACCTGACCATCGATCCTCGGGATATCGGCCGCAGCTACGAGGCAATCATCCGAATCAACAGCCAGAGCGGACGTGGCGGTGTGGCCTACGTCCTTGACCGGGATCACGGGCTCGACCTTCCCAAGACCATGCATCATCAAGTCGGTCATGCGATCTACTCCCACGCAGACCGCTTGGGTCGGGAACTCTCGAGCGACGAAATTCGCGAATACTTCCACGAGCACTTCGTGAACCTCAACGAGCCGTTTGCCTTGCTCGATTTCGAACTCAATCATCATGGACCGGGCAAACCTGGCGAAGTTCGCTGCCAAGCCACTTTCCGCGCCCATGGGAAGACGCTCCAACTTTCAGGCACCGGCAACGGCCCCATCAATGCGCTGGTGCGAGCGCTCGAGGCCGTCGGCCTCAAGACGTTTCATGTGACGGATTACCGCTCCCACGCCGTCCGCGGCGGATCCGACGCCGACTCGGCGGCGTTCGTCCAACTCAATCAGACCGAAACCGGCGACCTTGTTTGGGGCTGCGGAATCGATCCCTCGATTGAGATGGCCGGGCTGCGCGCCCTGGTGAGTGCCATGAACCTTCTCGCCTCCGGGGAGAGACTTGGCGCCTGAACCCGCAGCACAAACCTCGCCGAACAGACCGTCCGCCCCTCAGTTCCCGGGCTTGCTGTGCGAAGCACGGGTGACTGCGGCTGCGGCCGCCGCCGGCTTGCTCCGGTCATAACCGCCACCCAAAGCGCGGTAAGCCAGGATCCAGGCGCTCAACTGACGCTGCTTGAGTTCGATCAACTCCAGCCGAGCGTCCAGTGTATCCCGCTGCGTCAACAACACCTCGGTGTAATCGGCCCGGGCCGCGTTGAAAAGCTCCACGGAAGTCCCGATGGCGCCGGTTAGCGTCTCGACCTCCTTGGTCTTCAAATCGTAGCCGCTGCCAAGATTCCGGATTTGGGCGAGTTGATTCACCACCTCCACGTAGGCATTCAACATGGTCTGCTGGTATTGATAGAGTGCCGCCAACTGCCGAGCGTTCGCGCTTTGAAAGGCCGCCTTGATCGCGCTCCGGTTGATCAGGGGCGCGGCGAGGTCCGCCACGGCGTTGTAGGCCACGCTCTCCGGCGCCGTCAGCAGAGATCCCATCTGGAAGGCATTAAACCCGAGCGCCCCGCCGATATCGAGGGACGGGTAAAAACGGGCACTTGCAGCCTTCACCTCCAGCCCGGCCGCCTTCAATTCCAACTCCGCTCTCCGCACATCCGGACGATTCCGAAGCAGATCCGAAGGCACCCCGGCAGCGATCGATGCCAAGGAGAGGCGCTCAAACCCGACGGATTTCCTCTGGATCGGCGTGGGGTAACGGCCCGCCAGGAAGTTGAGGCGATTTTCCAAAACCGTGATCTGCTGACGGATGTCGTAGACTCGGCTCTGGTTCTTGAGCACTTCCGCCTCAAACCGACGCACCGCCAGCTCGGTCACCTTTGCGGCCGCCTTCTGCAACCTCACCGCCTCCAACGCGCTTTGTTGCACCTCGATGGTCTGGCGAAGAATATCGGCTTGGTTGTCGAGCGCGAGAAGCTCGTAGTAGCTCCGCGCGATCTCCGATACCAAGTTGGTCACCATGAAAGTCCGGCCCTCCTGGGACGCCAAGTAACGCAAAACCGCAGCGTCCCGTTCATTGCGGAGACGCCTCCAGATGTCCACCTCCCAAGAAAAATCGGCCCGGAAATTGAAGTCCGACAAGGGGTCAGGGAACGCTTCACCCGGACGAATCTCCAGGTTTTCCTCGACGGCCCCACTCCGGGTGAACTCCCCGACCTTGTCGACTCCGCCCCCGGCTCCCAGCCGAACGAAGGGGAAGACGGCCCCTTTGCGCTGAAGGACCTCGCTCTTGGACACGGCGATCTCCTGAAGCAGGATGTTCAATTCCTGGTTGCGCGCCAGGGAATCGCTGATCAGCCCGGCCAACGTCTCATCCCGGAAATACTCTTTCCAGTCCAGCAACGCCGAATTGGCGCTCTCCTCGGCGACCGGGAAATGCTCGGGGACCGTCCAGTCCGACGCCGCGGACCCATCGGCATCCGTCTTCAGCAGCGCACAGCCCTGGGAAAGCAGCGCCAAACAGCCCACCCCCATCGCCCAGTTGATCGGAGTGTTTCGCTTCATGAGAGATGATTCATGAGGTCCGCCGACCCGGTGAGTCCGCCACCAGACACTAACCGCAACATCGTCCAGGGTTTCATTCTTGCGCGTGAATTTGAATGACAATGGCCACAAAGCCGTGCCGTCCCCAAGAGTCAACGCTTGGCGGAAATCCCGGCACCTCAGCGCTATCTATTGACACCGGCACCTCGCACCCGCAAGCAGGAATTCTGCGCTTCTGCCTCTTGCAACCTCACAACGCAGAGTGCCACCTCCCATGAGCACTCGTCTTCCCGGAACATCGGGTCCCAAGGGTGAAAAAATACCCTGCCGAGGCGATGGCAATCGACGGCATCCTGTGATTGTGTCAACTTGGACCATCCTGCAATGCCAACCGAATCCATTTCCAAAACCATCTTCTGCGCCGGATTTTCGGCCATCTTTGCCCTCACCGGCTGCCTCGAAAAGCCCCACGAAGCCACGAAACACGGGGAACACGGCGAGCACGAAGGAACCGCGGAGCACGGCAAATCTGGCGGGCACGGGGAGGAAGCCGCCAAGCTTGTGGCCACGAGTCCCAAGACGATGGATGTCGTGCTCACCCAGCCTTACGTCTGCCAGATCCATGCGCGCCGCCACATTGAATTGCGCGCGCTGGTCGAAGGATATTTGGAAAAAGTGGAGATCAGAGAGGGTCAAACGGTGAAAGAGGGGGACATCCTCTTCAAGATCTTCCCACCTCTCTACGAGGCCAGACTGGCCTCCGCCAAAGCGGAAGTCCTCCGTGCCCAGGTTGAATACGACAACACCAAGAAACTCCTGGAAAAAGCCGTGGTCTCCGAGCAGGAACTCCGACTGAAACAGGCCGAACTTGCCAAGGCCGAGGCCGAGCTCAAACTCGCAGACGCAGAATTCAATTTCACCAGGGTCAAAGCCCCCTTTGACGGCATCATCGACCGCACCTATCAACAGCAGGGGAGCCTCGTCAAAGAGGAGGATCTGCTGACCACCCTTTCCGATACTCAGGTCATGTGGGTCTATTTCAACGTCCCCGAAGCCCGTTATTTTGAATTCAAAAATCGGCAGGCCAAGACCTCAGACTATTCCAGACTGGAGCTTAAGGATTCCACCATCGAACTGAAACTGGCCGACGGAACAAAATTCCAACACAGCCCTGGCAACACCGTCACCATCGAAGGCCAGTTCAACAATGAAACGGGCAATATCCCCTTCCGTGCCGATTTCCCAAACCCGGAGGGCCTGCTCCGGCACGGACAGACCGGCACGATTCTGGTGAACCGAGCCATCAAGAATGCGATCGTGATTCCCCAGCGCGCCACCTTCGAAATTCTCGACAACCAATATGTTTGGGTCATTGGCGAGGATCACGTGATCCGGCAACGGCCGATCGAAGTTGAGCACGAGCTTGAAGATGTCTTTGTGTTGAAAAGCGGGCTGAAGCTCGAGGACAAGTTCATTCTTGAAGGCATCCGCCACGTCCACGACGGACAAAAAGCGGAAGCCGAGTTCCTGCCGATGGAAGAGGCGCTCAAGCACCAGAAATTTCACGCGGAGTAACCGGATCCCAACGATCACAAGGAATCCTCACAAGCTCCACCGACCATGTTCACTCAGATTCTCTACCGGCCCGCGTTGGCCATTGTCATCTCCATCATCCTGCTCTTCCTGGGCCTGTTGGGGATCAAAACCCTGCCCATCGCCCAGTTTCCTGACATCGCTCCGCCAACGGTGATGGTCTCCATCGCTTATCCAGGGGCGAGCGCCAACGTGTTGGTCGATTCCGTTCTGATCCCCCTGGAGCAGTCGATCAATGGGGTCCAGAACATGCGTTATATGGTCTCCTCGGCCACAAGCGCGGGTGAAGCCACCATCACCATTTATTTTGAACCGGGCACAGAC